>Ga0210394_10000041_pt1 | contig 303208 bp, 272 predicted proteins | sample IncBWC12MmetaG_FD_160121 | JGI IMG/M metagenome (GOLD analysis project Ga0210394, IMG submission 160121) | Forest soil microbial communities from Barre Woods Harvard Forest LTER site, Petersham, Massachusetts, United States - Inc-BW-C-12-M | ecosystem: Environmental > Terrestrial > Soil >...
ACAGATTTCTTCCGCGTGTTTCGTAATCCTTGCGTGGGGTGAGTGCCGGGTGCCGAAGCGCTAACCTAAGGCCGCTCATTGTAGCACGTTCAACGCTGAGCCCTGGGACACCGGCGGACAGGCTTTGCAATCACGAACAGGTTGGAGAAAGCTGCGGCGTACACTTCCACCGCATTCCGCGGGCGCGCACGCCCGTTCGCCAACGCGGGCCCGGACTAATGGGAGATGAAGTCCGAGAAGAAGTACGCCAGAACTCCGAACAACGCAAGACCGCAGATGCCGTAGCAGGTGAGCACCCACGCTCCGCGGCCTTCATGCTTCCTGACGGCGGAAGTGGTAGCAGTGCTGGACGACTGGTCAATACCCGTAGAAGAGACGACAGGGGCCCGATCTTCCATGCAAAAAACCTCCAACGGAAAGATCGTGGCGCAAGTACGTTATGCGTCACGCCTGCCTCGCATCGTGGCGAAGCAAGACTATCTAAGCGGATTTTAACTCGGATTGATGGGGCTGGAGGAGAAAAATGTGACGGGAGGTTCTAATATTACTATGTAAAGCAATTGTCACTATATGTTAAATATTCCGCTTTTCCCATTCGCTTCCGGCCCAGCTGTCCCGAATCCCCGCCTGTCCGCCGCCGTACAACCTTTTTATTCGCCATGGTTTCCCAGCACATAGTCGCTTCGCGCCTACGCGCATCGCCGCCTGCATGGGATAATAGCTGAGGGTTCCTCTTCCTAACTTATGCGTGATCGTTGCCTTGCCGCCATCGTTTGCTGTGTGCTGATCGCCAGCGCCAGTTCCCAGCAGGTTAGCCCAGCACCGTCGAGTTCATCGCCTCCCGCCAAGAGCGCCGTCCCAACGGATCAGACCGCCGCCCAAAAAGCCGCCGAAGCGGCGAAGGCGAAGGCGAACAAAGACGCGAAGTCTCCCGACTACGCCCAGGAGTCCTTCGTCATCGAGCAGATGCACTCGCGCTACCGCTTTGAGGCCGACGGCACCGGACGCAAAGAAACCACTGCCCGCATTCGCGTGCAGAGCGAAGCCGGTGTCCAGCAGTGGGGACAGTTGCAGGAAGGCTACAACTCCGCCAACGAGCGCGTCGAGATTCCCTACGTGCGCGTGCTCAAAGAAGATGGCAGCGTGGTCAAGGCCGGCGACGACGCCGTGCAGGACCTGAGCGCTCCCATCGAACGCGAAGCCCCCGTCTACACCGATTACCGCCAGAAGCACATTACTGTCCCCGGCCTCCGCCCCGGCGAAGTCCTCGAATATGACATGGTCACGGTAATTCACACCCCGCTGGCCGCCGGGCAGTTCTGGACGGAATACGAATTCGACAAGACCAACATCGACCTCGACGAAACCGTTGACGTCGATGTCCCCTCCGGCCGCTCCCTGAAGCTGAAGTGCAAGCCGGGGCTGGATCCGAAGATCACCGAAGAAAACGGCCGCCGCATCTACCACTGGTCGAGTTCTCATCTCGAGCGCGAAGACGACTCCGCCAAGGACAAGGACAAAGACAAGAAGAAAAAGAAACACCGTCCCGACGATGACCGTCCCGATGTCCAGCTCACCACCTTCGAAACCTGGGAGCAGATCGGCCGCTGGTATGCCTCCCTCGAAAAAGACCGTCGCGCGCCCTCGCCCGAAGTTCGCGCCAAGGCACAAGAGCTGACCAAGGGCCTGAACACCGATCTGGAAAAGACGGAAGCCCTCTACGATTTCGTGGCGAAAAACTTCCGCTACGTCAGCCTCTCTCTTGGCGTCGGACGCTACCAGCCCCACGCCGCGTCCGACGTGCTTCACGACCAGTACGGCGACTGCAAAGACAAGCACACGCTGCTCGCTTCGCTGCTTCAGGCCGAAGGACTGCACGCCTGGTCTGTGCTGATCAATTCCAGCCGCAAGCTCGATCCCGACGTTCCGTCGCCCTCGCAGTTCGACCACGTCATCACCATGCTGCCTCTCGGCAGCGGGGATAAGAAAGAGCAGGTTTGGATGGACACCACCGCCGAGGTCGCTCCCTTCCGCCTGCTCTCCTACACGCTGCGCAGAAAACAGGCGCTCGTAATTCCGCCGGCCGACCCGCCATCTTCCGTAGCTCCGCATCTGGAAGAGACCCCGGCCGATACGCCCATGCCCGACACCGAAGTCTCCGAGATCGACGGCAAGATCAACGACATCGGCAAACTCGAAGCCCACGTGCACTACGAGTTTCGCGGCGACGAAGAACTGCTGCTGCGTTCGGTCTTCCGCCGCGTCCCCCAAGCCAACTGGCAGCGCGTCGTCGAAAACGTGAACGCCGGCCTGGGCGGAGACATCACCAACCTCAAGGTCAGCGATCCAGCCGCGACCCGCGAGGCGTTCACGCTGAACTACGACGTCTCCCGGGCAAACTTCCTCGACTGGTCCAAGAAGAAGACGGAAATTGTTTTACCCCTGGTGCAGTTCAATCTTCCCGACGTCAATGCCGACGATGCCGACCCCGATTCGAATCCCGACCCTCTGAAGCTGGGTCCCAAGGCGTCGTACTCCTACCAAATCAAACTCGAACTGCCCGCCAAATACACGGCGCACGCGCCTCTGGCTTTCTCTCTGAAGCGCGACTATGCCGAGTATCAGGCCACGTACAAAATTGATGGCGGCACCTTCACCGCCGGCCGCAAGCTGACTCTGCACGACGACGAACTCCCCGTCGCCCGTGCCTCGGATTACGAATCGTTCCGCCGCGCCGTGAGCGCCGACCTCGCGCAGAAGCTTTCGGTCGAAAGCACCGTGGCCGGAGCGCCCGCCCCTCCCGCCGATATGAAGGCTGACGATCTGGTCGACAGTGGCCGCGCCGCGGCCGACGCTGGCAACCTGCCCATGGCGCTGGTGCTCTTCAAGCGCGCCACCGAAGTCGATCCCAAAAATAAATTCGCGTGGAACAATCTGGGTCTCGTCTATTTCGCCATGCGCGAAAACGATCAGGCCGTCGCCGCCTTCCAGAAGCAGCTCGACGTCAACCCCTACGACGAGTACGCCTACAACAACCTCGGCCGCGTCTATTGGAACGATCGCAAGTACGAAGAAGCGGTCAAGGCCTTCAACAAACAACTGGAAAACAATCCCCTCGACCAGTTCGCCCACTCCAACCTCGGCCAGATGTACGCCGAGTGGCACAAATACGATCTGGCCGCTGCGGAACTGGAAAAGGCAGTAGCCGTGACGCCTGACACTGCTAACGGCGCCGGCGAGTTGCAGGTGGCCCTGGGAGACGCCTACCTGAATCTTGGCCAGGACGACAAAGCCCTCGCCGCCTTCGATCACGCCGTCGAACTCTCGGCCACCCCGACCGTGTGGAACAACATTGCCTACCAGCTCTCGCTGAAAGATTCTCACCTCGACCGCGCCCAGCAGTACGCCGAATCCGCAGTGTCTGCGACGGCCGCCGCGCTGCGCAACGTCTCGCTCGACCGCCTCTCCAACAAAGAGTTGCCGTTGGTTTCATCGCTGATCGCCTACTGGGACACGCTGGGCTGGGTTCACTTCGGCGAAGGCGATCTCAGCAAGGCTGAAAAATATGTCGCCGCCGCCTGGGAACTCGGTCATCACGGCGAAGTCGGCGACCATCTGGGACAGATCTACCAGAAGCGTGGCGAGAAAGACCTTGCCCTGCGCACCTACGCGCTGTCGATGAATGGCCTGCGTCCCGATCCCGAGACCCGCGGCCGCCTGGCCTCGCTCGCTGGAGGAGACGCCAAAGTTGACGCCGCCGTAGCCCGCTCCAAAGACGAACTCCAGCACCTCAGCACCATCGACCTGGGCAAGGCCCACCAAACCAGCAACGCCGATTTCTTCATCCTGCTAAGCGGCGGCGGGGGCTCACCCGCGAAAGTCGACGCCGTGAAATTTGTCAGCGGAGACGAGAAACTGAAATCCTTCACCGAAGCCCTCAAGACCGCCGACTACCACCTGACCTTCCCCGACGACACTCCGGTCAAAGTCTTCCGCCGCGGCACCCTCTCCTGCGCCATAGCCACCGGCAAATGCGAGTTCGTGCTCACGCTCCCAGATGATGTGCGCACGGTAGACTAGAAGTTCTTAGAGGGGTATGTGGGGACAGCCGCCCTCGGCTGTCCGCCGGGCGCAGCCCCGAGCCGTCGATTCGACGCGCAATTGCGCTTTTGCGAACAGTTTCTCTCCCGCCTTCGGAAATTGCGCAGATGGGGCGCCCTCCAAAATGAATGCTTGACATGTACGGTTGTACCGTACATACTGGGAACGGTAGAAAGTATTTCTCTCTTTAGCCGCTCTTGGCTCGAACGTAAGAGTGCAACCGCAAGCAGTGCCCAAGAAAACAGGCGGTACGACTGAAGGAGAAATATGCCGAGACAAAAGGGCAACGTGGAACTTGTCCGCTTCCGCCACAAAGGGCTAAGGCAACTCCACGAGGACGGGAACGCCAAGGGCGTACCGTCCGCGATGGCCGACAAGCTGCGCAAGCTTTTGTTCGCGCTTGAAACAGCCGACGCGTTAGAACAGCTCCGACGATTTCCCGGATGGAAGTTGCACCCTCTTAAAGGTTACCTGAAAGGGGCATGGAGCCTGACTGTTAGCGGAAACTGGCGATTGATCTTCCGGTACGAAGAACAGAGCAACACCGCCAGCGACATTGACCTTATCGACTACCACTAGGGAATCCGAAATGCCCATGAAGAACCCACCACATCCGGGAGACCTGATCCGAACCGAAGTCATCGAAGCTCTCGGCCTCACCGTCTCGAAAGCGGCGGAGATTCTGAAAGTACGCCGTGCCACGCTCTCCGACCTTCTTCACGGCAAGGCAGCGCTGACACCAGAGATGGCGCTACGCATCGAAAAGGCGTTCGGTCCCGACATGGATCACCTGCTTAGGATGCAGTTGGCCTATGACGTAGCGAAAACGCGAGAGCATGCACGGACCATCTCGATCAAGCGCTATGCTCCCGCGTGATGTCCCACGTTAGTTCCCGCAACGCCGCCCATGCCAAGCCGTCGCCTGCTCGTAAGCATGCGCCACCCGCAGCACCAAATCCTCCCGCCAGTGCGCCCCCGCGATCTGCATCCCGATCGGCAGCCCGCCCTGCGTGAATCCGCAAGGCACCGAAATTGCCGGCAGCCCCCACACATTAAACGGCCGCGTATTCCGCAGCAGCCTCAGTTCCGCCGGACGCAGCTCATCCGGATTTGCCTTCAGATCGGCAATCGCCGGAGCGGCCATCGGCGTCGTCGGAGTCACCAGCACATCCACATCGGCAAAGACCGCGCGAATGCTGCGCCGAGCCTCCTCCAACTCACGCCGCCGCAGGATGTACTCGCCAGCAGAGACCGTCTCTCCCGTCCGAATGCGCCGCAACGTTTCCGCCTGATACAACTCCGAACTCTTCGCGACATTCTCCGCGTGAAACGCGTACGACTCAGCCGCCTGCACCGTCCGGTCGGTCGGCACTTCAATCTCAACTTCTCTCAACTCCGCGCCCAGGCTCTGCAATCCCCGCAGCGCATGCTCCATCGCCGACGCCACTTCCGCATCGAGCTCGTCAAAGAAATAAGCGCGCGGCACGCCCACCCGCATCCCCTTCGCCCCCTCCCGCAGCGCCGACACATAATCCGCCACCGAAACATCCACCGACGTAATGTCGCCCGCATCGTACCCCGCAATCGCTTGAAGAACGATAGCCGTATCCTCCACCGTCGCCGCCAGCGGCCCAACATGATCGAGCGACGACGAAAGCGGAATCACTCCCCGGCTCGACACCCGCCCATAAGTCGGTTTCAAACCCACGCACCCGCAAAGCGCAGCCGGTTCGCGAATCGATCCCGCCGTATCGGTGCCAATCGCCGCGTAAGCCAGACCCGCAGCCACCGCGGCCGCCGACCCTCCCGACGATCCTCCCGCAACTCGCCCCACATCCCACGGATTATGAACGTCCCCAAAGTAGCTGACCAGCGAACTCCCGCCGTAAGCAAACTCATGCAGATTATTCTTTCCGACAATGACCGCCCCAGCCTGCCGCAACCGCCGCACCACCTCCGCGTCCTGCGTCGGAACCCGATCCTTGTAGAGCGCGCTCGCCGCAGTCGTACGAACTCCGTCCGTATCGATCAGATCCTTCAGCGCCACCGGAACCCCATGCAGCGCCCCGCGCCACTCTCCGCGCAGAATTTCCGCTTCCGCTCTCCGCGCCTCATCCAGAGCAGACTCACCCATAACCGTGATGAACGCGTTGAGCCCCGGGTTCAGCTTCTCAATGCGCGAAAGACAGCCCTGCGTGATCTCGTCCGGAGAAATCTCCCTCCGCTGCAAACGCAGCCCCAGTTCAGAAATAGAAATGAAGTCGTTCATAAAGCGCCCATTGTAAAGGCTGACGGATTTTCGGTCTCTGCGCGCTCCGAACAATCAGTTCGAATCACCGCTTTACCGCTTCGAAGCCTACAAATGCGTGAACCACCGTGGAAGAGCGGCCCTTCCAGGGCCGCGTAGAGCCCCGTGAGATCGAACGGGCTTCAGCCCCCGTGGTCGACTTCCCCCGTGTCCTCAGTGGTTAATTTTTTTCAAACCGACTCCGCATCTCGTTCATCCAAAAGTCCTATAATTGTTCCAGTCAGTACTGGGGGCCAAAGAAAGATCATGCCCGAAATGACGATCGCGCCCGTTGCGACGCACGGTTTCTTTGTGGATGGCCGGTGGCGGGAAGACGGCGATATCGTCGAGATTCACGCCCCCTACGATGGCTCCCTGATCGCCCGCGTCGTGCAAGGCCGTCGCGAGCACGCGGACGCCGCCATCGCCGCCGCCGTCAAGGCTTTCGGCACCACCCGCCGCCTGCCTGCCTTCGAGCGCCAGCGCGTTCTCCGCCGTATCTCCGCCTCCATAACCGAGCGCAAAGAAGAATTTGCCCGCACCCTGGCGCAGGAGGCCGGCAAGCCCATCAAGGGCGCGCGCATCGAAGTTGAGCGCGCCATCTTTACCTTCAACGTGGCCGCCGAGGAAAGCACGCGCATCAACGGCGAAGTCCTTCCCCTCGACTGGCAGGAATTCACCGCCGGCCGCTGGGGCATCGTGCGCCGCTTCCCGCTCGGCCCCATCGCCGGCATCACGCCGTTCAATTTTCCCATCAATCTCGTCGCCCACAAAGTTGCCCCCGCAATCGCCGCCGGATGTTCCATGGTGTTAAAGCCCGCGCCCCAAACGCCGCTCTGCTCGTTGCTTCTCGCTGAATGTGTGCAGCAGGCGGGCTGGCCCGACGGCGGCCTGAGCGTCCTTCCGCTCTCCAATGAAGATGCCGGCCTCCTCGTAACCGACGACCGCATCAAGCTCATCAGCTTCACCGGCAGCGTCCCCGTCGGCTGGGACATCAAGCGTCGCGCCGGAAAAAAGAAAGTTGTACTCGAACTGGGAGGCAACGCCGCCGTCATCGTCCACAGCGACGCCGACCTCGCCTACGCCGCCGAGCGCTGCGTCACTGGCGGCTTCGCGTATGCCGGGCAGACCTGTATTTCCGTGCAGCGCATTTTGGTGGAGCACTCGGTCTACGGCCGGTTCACCGATCTCCTGGTCGAAGGTGTCAAGCAGCTGAAGACGGGCGATCCGCTCGACGACTCCACCGACGTCGGCCCACTCATTCGCGAGAGCGACGCCATTCGCACCGTCACCTGGATCGACGAAGCCGTCCGCGCCGGCGCTCGCCTGCTCTGCGGCGGAGGCCGCAAGAATCTCATCGTCGAACCCACCGTGCTGACCGGCACCAAGCCCGACATGAAAGTAAACTGCCAGGAAATCTTCGGCCCCGTGGTGACTGTTGAGCCCTACAAAGATTTCGACCAGGCCCTGCGCCAGGCCAACAACACCGCCTTCGGCATGCAGGCCGGAGTCTTCACCCGCGACGCGAAGCTGCTCTTCCAGGCCTACGAAGAATTGGAAGTCGGCGGCGTGATCGCCGGAGACGTCCCCTCCTTCCGCATCGATCAAATGCCCTACGGCGGCGTCAAAGATTCCGGTTTAGGTCGCGAAGGTCTTCGCTACGCCATCGAGGAAATGACCGAGCCCAAATTGATGGTGATGAATCTCCGTTGAAACTAGCCCTGACGCATTCGTCCGGGCTCTCCTGATTTCTCGCCCGCGGTGTCATCCTGACCGGAGCCGTTTTTCTGGCGAAGGGAGGGATCTCGCGCGCGGCGAACCCAACTGTTCTCTCCGTTGAAAACCCAACATTTTCCCTGCAACATTCCCGTCGAACTTTTTTTTCTTTTCCGAAACGCAAAAATCCGCGACAAACTCCCACGAAATATTTATAATTTCCAGTTTCAAAGCCAACTCAGAAAACCAGTGGGTGGTTTTCTCTACGTATCTTTAATTCTTTTTCGCCGTATCTAACATTTGTTGTCGGGCAACATCGCGGACGATCCGCCGGGTCTCTTAAGCCAGACGTCATAAGGGAATGTCGCAGATCTTTCATCGCAGTACGAATACCCTGTCGCGCGCCACCATCTTTGGCGCGGTGTTCGTCATTGCTGCTCTCAGCTGGATGGCCATGGAAATCCAGCGTTCGCCGTACGTCACCTACGCCGGAGTCCGCAAGCCGCAGCCCGTCCCCTTCAGCCACCAGCACCACGTCAGCGGACTCGGCATCGACTGCCGCTACTGCCACACCTCGGTCGAGACCTCGAGCTTCGCCGGCATCCCTCCGACCAAGACGTGCATGAACTGCCACTCGCAGATATGGACCAACGCCCAGCTCCTCGAGCCGGTACGCGCCAGCTACAAATCCGGCGAATCCTTGCAGTGGACGCGCGTCAACCAGCTCCCCGACTTCGTCTATTTCAATCACAGCATTCATATCAATAAAGGAGTCGGCTGCAACACCTGCCACGGCCCCGTCGACAAGATGCCGCTGATGTACCAGCAGGAAAGCCTGCAGATGGAGTGGTGCCTGAGCTGCCACCGCGCGCCCGAGAAACATCTGCGCCCGCGCAGCGAAGTTTTCAACATGCGCTACCAGCAACCGACCAGCGCGAGCCCGATAGTCCTCGATGGCAAAAGTTACGACGACCAAGCGGCGCTAGGCGCAGCCTTGGTAGACAAGTACCATGTCCGCAGCGTGAAAGACATCACAACCTGCAGCACCTGTCACAGATGAGTCCGGTGGAAGAGCGGCCTATGGCGAACGTGGAAGAGCGCGTGGAAGAGCGGCCTTTGGCAAACGTGGAAGAGCGGCCCTTTAGCAAACGTGGAAGAGCGGCCCTTTAGGGCCGCGTTAGCGATTCAGATCGATTGGGCTTTAGCCCCTGAGGTAAGCGCGACGCAGGCTTTGGAATGACGAACCAACAAAATCCCGGCGGTCTCATCCAGATCAAAAAGAGCGAAGACGTCTGTCCTTCGAAAAAACTGGACCTGACCTCCGTCCGCGCCCGCATCGACGCCGCCACCGCCCACGACGCCGCCCAGATCGAACAAGAAAAGGCCGGCCCCGAATACTGGCGCAGCCTCGAAGAACTCGCCGGCTCGGAAGATTTCCAATCCGCCCTGCACCGCGAATTCCCCAAAGGCGCCTCCGAATGGGTCGACTCCGTCTCCCGCCGCGGATTCCTCAAGGTCATGGGCGCATCCCTCGGCCTGGCCGGAATGACCGGATGCGTCCGCCTCCCGTTCGAGCCCATCGTCCCCTACGTCCGCCAGCCCGAGAACGTCGTCCCCGGCCGACCGATGTACTACGCCACCGCCGTCACTCTCGGCGGATACGCCAGCCCCGTCCTGGTCGAAAGCCATCTCGGCCGTCCCACAAAAATCGAAGGCAACGACCTGCACCCGGCGTCCCTTGGCGGCACCGACATCTTCACCCAGGCCTCGATTCTCGGTCTCTACGATCCCGACCGCTCCCAGACCGTCATGTCGATGGGCGACGTCCGCTCGTGGCAAGCCTTCCTCGCCGCGATCCGCGGCCCGCTCAGCGCGCAGAAAGCCCTGCAGGGCGCGGGCATCCGCATCCTCACGCCGACGATTTCTTCGCCCACGCTCGCCGACCAACTGCGCAATTTCCTGAAGATTTATCCACAAGCCAAGTGGCACGTCTACGAGCCAGTCAATCGCGACAACGTCCTTGAAGGCGCCAAGCTGGCCTTCGGACAGCCCGTCGAGACCCGCTACGACTTCTCGAAAGCCGACGTAATCGTCTCCCTCGACGCCGACTTCCTCTACGCCGGATTCCCCGGCAACACCAAATACATCCGCGACTTCGCCAAGCGCCGCAATCCGGATGCGTCCATGAACCGTCTGTATGTCGTCGAGAGCACGCCGACCTCGACGGGCGCGAAGGCGGATCATCGCCTACCGATGAGTGGGAAGGACTTCGACCACGTTACTCGTGCCTTCGCTTCGTTTGTCGGAGTCTACGGCCAGAACGGAGGCACCCTAGCGGGTAGTTGGGGAGAGATTCTCGCAAAAGGTGCCGCTGGCGATCTGCTGAAGAACCGCGGCACCGGAGTCGTGATTCCCGGCGACCATCAATCTCCTGCGGTCCACGCTCTGGCCCATGCGATGAATGAAAAGCTGGGTAATGTTGGCAAGACTGTCTTCTTCACCGACCCGGTTGATGCAAACCCGGTGAGCCAGACTGACTCGATCAAAGATCTAGTCGCCGACATGAACGGCGGCAAAGTCGATCTGCTAATCATCCTCGGCGGCAATCCGGCATACGATTCCCCCGCCGATCTCAAGTTTGCCGACGCGTTGAAGAGTGGCAAAGTTCCGCTGCGTGTGCATCACGGCCTGTACCAGAACGAAACTGCCGAACTCTGCCAGTGGCATCTCAACGCGACGCACGAACTCGAAGCTTGGGGCGATGCTCGCGCCTATGACGGGACGGCCAGCATCATTCAGCCTCTGATCGCTCCGCTCTACAACGGCAAGAGTGCTCTGGAATTCGTCGCACTGCTCTCCGGACAAGCAGACGCCACCGGATATGATCTGGTTCGCGCGAACTGGCAGAAGCAGCACGCTGGCTCGGACTTCGAGCAGTTCTGGCGGAAATCGCTGCACGACGGATGGATCGAAGGAACGACCTTCGCGTCAAAGCAGCTCACCGTGAAGCCGGGTAAGTTCTCAGAGGCTTCGACTTACGACTTGAACTCCATCGAGCTCAACTTCCGCCGCGACCCCACCATCTACGACGGACAATTCTCCAACAACGGCTGGCTCCAGGAGCTCCCCAAGCCGATGACCAAGCTCACCTGGGACAACGCCATCCTCATCGGCCCCAAGATGGCGCAGCGTCTCAGCATCACCACCGAAGACGTAGTCGAACTCGAATTAAACAGCAATAAAGTGCAAGGCCCCGTCTGGATTCAAGCCGGACATCCCGACAACTCCGTCACCATCACCCTCGGCTACGGACGCACCCACGCCGGCCGCGTCGGCACCGCCCAAGGTTTCAACGCCTACGCCCTCCGCACCACCGCCGCCCCGTGGATCGCCTCAGGGGTCAAAATAACTAAGACCGGAGACACCTACAAACTCGCCTCCACCCAGGGCTACCAGTCCATGGACACGCCCGACGGCGCTCATCGCCCCCTGGTCCGCGAAACCACGCTCGAGGAATATAAGAAAGAGCCGGACTTCGCCAAAGAAGACGAGCCGCCGAAAGATCTCACGCTCTACGAGCCCTATCCCTACGACAAAGAAGACTACGCCTGGGGCATGACGATCGACCTCAACTCCTGCGTGGGCTGCAACAACTGCATGCTGGCCTGCCAGTCGGAGAACAACATCGCCGTCGTCGGCAAAGAGCAGGTCGTCATCGGCCGCCACATGCACTGGATTCGCGTCGACGCCTACTACCAGGGCGACCGCGACAATCCCAAAGCATTCTTCCAGCCCGTCCCCTGCATGCAGTGCGAGAACGCCCCCTGCGAAGTCGTCTGCCCCGTCGGCGCCACCAACCACACCACCGAAGGCCTGAACGACATGGTCTACAACCGCTGCGTGGGCACGCGCTACTGCTCGAACAACTGTCCCTACAAAGTCCGTCGTTTCAACTTCCTGCTCTTCCAGGACTGGGACACGCCGCAATATAAGATGATGCGCAACCCCGACGTCAGCGTCCGCAGCCGCGGCGTCATGGAAAAATGTACGTACTGCGTCCAGCGCATCAACGAGCGCCGCATCGACACAGAAACTGCCTCCGTGCGCGAAGAAAAGAAAATCCTGATCGGCGACGAGTTGCAAACCGCCTGCCAGCAATCCTGCCCCGCAGGCGCCATCGTCTTCGGCAACATCAACGATCCCAACAGCAAAGTTTCAAAGTTGAAAGCGCAGTCCAGAAACTACAGCCTGCTAGGCGAACTCAACACGCGTCCCAGAACAACGTACCTGGCAGAGGTTCGTAACCCGAACCCGGAGTTGGAGAGCTGAGAGTTTTTTGTTGTCATCCTGAGACCCGCGTTTGTTGCGGGTCGAAGGACCTATGCAATTGGCCGGCGGCTGATGTGCTGCCGGGAGTTTCAGAGATCCTTCGGACCGCAAAATGCGCGGCAGGATGACAAAACAGAAATAAAAATGGCTGACGAATACAAATCGACGATGGCGGCCGTCGATCGCGCCCCGGTCATCGAACCCGGCCACACCTTCGGCACGGTCACGGAAAAAATCAGCGCCATCGTGCTGACCCGTCCCGCGTCCAACGGATGGTTCGTGGGCTTCGGCATCGCCTTCATGCTCACCATGATGCTGCTCTACGCCATCGGATACCTCGTCCTCAAAGGCACCGGCATCTGGGGCGTCACCATCCCCATCGGATGGGGCTTCGCCATCGTCAACTTCGTCTGGTGGATCGGTATCGGCCACGCCGGCACTCTCATCTCCGCCATCCTCTTATTACTGCGCCAATCGTGGCGCAACTCCATCAACCGCTTCGCCGAAGCCATGACGCTGTTCGCCGTCGCCTGCGCCGGAATCTTCCCCGCAGTTCACGTCGGCCGCCCCTGGCTCGCCTACTGGTTTTTCCCCATCCCCAACACCATGGGCGTATGGCCGCAATTCCGCAGCCCGCTCATGTGGGACGTATTCGCCGTCTCCACCTACGCCACCATCTCGGCGCTGTTCTGGTTCGTCGGCCTCATCCCCGATCTGGCCACGCTGCGCGACCGCACCGAAAATCCAATATTAAAAATCGCCTACGGCATGCTCTCCCTCGGATGGCGCGGATCCGCCCGCCACTGGCATCGCTACGAGACCATGTATCTGCTGCTTGCCGGATTGGCCACGCCGCTGGTCCTCTCCGTTCACACGGTCGTCAGCTTCGACTTCGCCGTCGGCATCGTCCCCGGATGGCACACCACCATCTTCCCACCCTACTTCGTCGCCGGCGCTATCTACTCCGGCTTCGCCATGGTCCTGATGCTGGCCATCCCCATCCGCAAAATCTACGGCCTCGAAGATTTCATCACCGACCGCCATCTGCAGAACTCCGCCAAAGTCATGCTCGCCACCGGCCTCATCGTCGGTTACGGCTATATGATCGAAGCGTTCATGGGATGGTACGGCGGCGACCGCTACGACGCCTTCACGCTCTGGAACCGCCTGCACGGCCCCTACGCAATTCCGTACTACATGCTCCTGATCTGCAACATCTTCATCCCGCAGGTGCTCTGGATCAAGAAACTACGTACCAGTCCGGTCGCGCTCTTCTTCATCTCCGGCGTGATTCTGGTTGGCATGTGGCTCGAACGCTTCATCATCGTGGTCGTCAGCCTGCAGCGCGATTTCCTGACTTCCTCGTGGGGCATGTACTACCCCACGCGCTGGGACTGGATGACCTACATCGGTACCATCGGCATGTTTCTCATGCTCATGTTCCTGTTCCTGCGCATCCTGCCCGCCATTTCGATCTTCGAAATGCGCACCCTCCTGCCCGAAGCGGAGGTGAAGGAATGACCCGGTTCGCTGAAAAACGCGGCTGGCGCTCTGCTTTCAGGTGCTCTGCTTCTGCGTGCGTTGCTTTGGGGTGGCGCAGCGCTTTCAGCGCTGCGATAGACTCTGCCATTTCTGCAGGGGCTTTAGCCCCTGAGGTCGGGGCTAGGATATGAAGCGCGATCCCATCTACGGCATCATGGCCGAGTTCGACTCGGCTCAGGCCCTGGTCGACGCGGCCCACACCACGCACCAGGCCGGCTACCAGAAGATCGACGCCTACAGCCCGTTCCCCATCGAAGGCCTCGCCGAAGAAATCGGATTCCACTTCGACGAAATCCCCCTGACCGTCCTGATCGGCGGCATCGTCGGCGGCCTCACCGGATACCTCATGCAGTACTGGATGTCCGCCGTCGACTACCCACTCAACATCGGCGGCAAGCCCTATCACTCCTGGCCCGCCTTTATCATCATTACGTTCGAGATGACGATCCTTTTCGCCGGCATTTCCGCGGTACTCGGCATGCTGGCCTTCAACGGCCTGCCGATGCCCTACCACCCGGTATTCAACGTCCCGCGCTTCTCTTCGGCCTCAAAAGATCGCTTCTTTTTAATAGTGTTCTCGTCCGACAAAAAGTACGATCCGGCGGGCACGCGTAAGTTTCTGGAAGCCCTGTCCCCGCGCTCGGTCTCGGAGGTGCCCAGCTAAAATGAAGCACTTCCTAAAACTAGGCGCTGGGTGGCCCGTTCTTGCGCGCCTTTTGTGCAGAGCCTGCCCTGAGCCTGCCGAAGGGGGTGGGACTCCACAAACGCCTGCAGTATGGGCTTCCCTCCGTGAACCGAAGCCTGCCCTGAGCGCAGTCGAAGGGTGCCATCTGTGGTTAAGGGTTTGCCTGCCGCTGCTCGCGATAATCGTCTCGACGTCCTGCCGTATTGACATGCAGGTCCAGCCGCGCCAGAATCCCCTCTCCCGCAGCGACTTCTACTCCGACCAGCGCTCCGCCCGCCCGCTAGTCGAAGGCACCATCGCCCGCGGTCAACTGCACGAAGACGCCTATTTCTACACCGGCAAAATCGGCAACAATCCCGGCGACGTCATGCCTTTCCCCGTCACCAAAGAGGTTCTGGCCCACGGCCGCGAGCGCTTCAACATTTTCTGCGCCCCCTGCCACTCGCGCCTCGGAGACGGCAACGGCTTCGTCCCCTCCCGCGGATTCGCCCGCAAGCCCCCGTCCTTCCACATTCAGCGCCTGCAAAAAGCGCCTGTCGGATATTTCTTCGACGTCATCACCGAGGGCTTCGGCACCATGCCCGACTACGCCTCGCAGATTCCCCCGCAGGATCGCTGGGACATCGTGGCCTACGTCCGCGCCCTGCAGCTGAGCCAGAACGCAACCATGGCCGACGTTCCCACAGGCCAGACAATTCCCTCCGAGCCGCCGAAGTTCCGCGAGCCCGGATCCGGCGCCACCCCGCCGGTCGTTGTACCTGACACGAATTCGAAAGCAGAGACAGAGGAAGAGAAGCGATGAGCACGGCGCCCGCAAAACAATTCGATCCAATGCCTCCGCCAGTGGTGAAGACCATTGCGCAGCGGTCGTTGATCGTCGGCGCCGTCTTCGGCATTGTGGCCGTCATACTCGCCATCAAGAGCCCCGACGAATTCTTCCGCGCCTACCTGCTCGGCTTCATGGCATGGCTCGGCGTCGCCCTCGGCTCCATGGCCATCCTCATGATCCGCCACCTCACCGGCGGCGGCTGGGGAGTAGTCATCCGTCGCATCCTCGGCGCAGCCATGCGCACCGTGCCTCTGCTGGCGGTCCTGTTCATCCCGATGATCGTCGCGGTCTTGCAGCATCGCATCTACATCTGGGCGAAGCCGCTGGATCAGATTACTGACAAGCACTTGCGCGAGCATCTGGAAGACATCACGAAAACGTACCTCACCACTAGCGGATTCATCTGGCGCGCCATCTTCTATTTCGCGATCTGGAATCTGCTCTCGTTCCTGCTCTCGCATTGGTCGAAACAAACCGACCGCGCCGGCGCCCGCGACAATACTGACCGTTTCAAGGCCGTCTCCGGTCCCGGCCTAATCCTTTACGGATTCACCATCTCCTTCGCCGCCGTCGACTGGGTCATGTCGCTCGATCCCAGCTGGATCTCGACCATCTTCGGCCTGGTCGTCCTCATCGGGGAAGTGCTTTCCGCCATGTGCTTCGCCGTCATCGTCGAGCGCATTCTCTACAATTACAAGCCCATGTCTGAGATGTTGACCCCCGACTTCGTCCATGACCACGGCAAGTGGATGCTGGCCTTCACCATGGTCTGGGCCTACTTCAACTTCTCGCAATGGCTCATCATCTGGGCCGGCAACCTGCCCTCGGAGATCACCTACTACATGCGCCGCCTGAACGGCGGCTGGGGATACATCGGCCTGTTCGTCGTGATCTTCCACTTCGCCGTCCCCTTCGGAATTTTGTTGTCGCGCCCCTTCAAGCGCGACATCCGCAAACTGGTCTGGCTGGCCTCGTGGATGCTCCTGATGCGCTATGTGGACTTGTTCTGGATCATCGAGCCCAATTTTTCGAAAACTCTCAACATAACTCTGGCGGACGTGGTCGTGCCCATCGCCATCGGCGGTTTCTGGCTGGCCTACTTCTTCCGCAACCTGGGAGCACTGCCGCTGTTGCCGGTCTACGACCCGTCAGCCATCGAAGTCTTGCACCCGGCCCACCATCACCCGGAAAACGCATGAACAAAGAAATATGACCAATCAACCCCATCCCGCGAACCCGACCGGCAACGGCGGCTACGAGCGCAGCGACATCGGCTCCGCCGGCGTCCTCTATTTCCTGCTGGGTCTTCTCGTCGCCGGATTGTTCATCTTCTTCCTCGTCGATGGCATCTATTCCTATCTCGACAAGCGCTCCCAAGCCGAGCAAACCCCGGTCAACCCACTGGTGACCAACGCCCCTGCCGACACGCGCCACGTCCCGAAAGACTACCCGCAAGGCACATTCCCCAATCCCAAGCTGGAAGAAGACGAGCGCGGCCAGCTGGACGGAATTCGCCTTAAAGAAGAACAGACGCTCAGCACCTACGACTACATCGACAAAAATGCCGGCACCGTCCGCATCCCCATCGACCGCGCCATGGACCTGATCGCCCAGCGTGGCCTCCCCGTGCGCGCAGCACCCGCAGCACAACCGAAGCCCGCACCGGACAATCCAGAACAGAAGAAGGGACCCAAGAATTGAGCAGTCAGAATCACAATCCGATGCACGTGTGGGACGGACACTCCTGTCCGTCGCTTCTGCTCGTGATCGCATTCCTCACGGCGACCGCCTTCGGACAAGCCATGACCACAGGCATCATGTCCCCGCCCGCCAATGTCCGCCCGCCATATCTGCAGAACGTCGGCATCGAACAGCATCTCGACGGACAAGTCCCTCCCGATCTCACCTTCACCGACGACACCGGGCGCACCGTCAAACTCGGCGACTACTTCGGCCAGAAGCCGTTGATCCTGAATCTCGTCTACTACAACTGCACCATGCTCTGCGGCGAAGCCCTCGCCGGACTCAGCGACGCCATGAAGATGGTGAAGTTCGACGTCGGCAATCAATTCGACGTGATCACGGTCAGCTTCAATCCGCAGGAAACGCCCGCCATCGCCGCCGCCAAAAAGCAGGAATATCTCAAGCGCTACGGCCGTCCCGGCGCCGCCGCCGGCTGGCATTTCCTCACCGGGCCGGCGGAGTCGATCAACGCGCTCACCAGGGCCGTCGGATTCCAGTATCAGTACGATCCCAAAAGCCAGCAGTACGCCCACGCCACCGCCATCATGGTGCTCACCCCGCAAGGCCGCATCTCGCGCTACTTCTACGGCGTGGATTATCCGCCAAAAGACCTGCGCATGGGATTGGTCGAAGCCTCCGCGGGAAAAATCGGCAATGCCGTCGATCAGGTGCTGCTCTACTGCTATCACTACAATCCCGAGACCGGAAAATACGGCGCGGTGATCACCAACATTCTGCGCCTGGGAGCGGGACTCACAATTTTGCTGTTAGGCGGTCTGTTGTTCATTCTGTTCCGGATCGAGAAAGCCGCGCCGCCGCGTAGACCCTTGGGTCACGCGACAAGACTCAACAGGTGAACGTCGAAAAATTGAAGCAAAATGAAAAATGACTAACGACTAACGACCAACGACTGAAGCACTATGTTCGATAATTTTCCATTATGGCCCGACAGGGCCTCCACCGCGGCGGGCAACGTCGATGCCCTGTTCATCTTCCTGATCATCGTCTCAGGATTGATGACGGGCCTCATCTTCACCGCGGTCCTCTACTTCGCCGCGCGCTACCGCCGCCAGCGCGGCGTGCGAGCCGAGCAGATCGAAGGCTCCACACCGCTCGAATTGACCTGGTCGGTGATCCCCTTCTTCGTATTCATGGCGATCTTCGCCTGGGGCGCGGTCGTCTACTTCAAGAGCCGCACTCCTCCGGGCGACTCAACCGAAGTCTACGTCGTCGCGAAACAATGGATGTGGAAACTGGAACACGCCGAAGGCCAGCGCGAAATCAACGAACTGCACGTCCCCGTCGGCCGTGACGTCAAGCTGATCATGACATCCCAGGACGTCATCCACAGCTTCTTCGTCCCCGCGTTCCGCATGAAGCAGGACGTGGTGCCCGGCCGCTATACGGTAGCGTGGTTCCGCGCCACCAAGCCCGGCACCTATCATCTTTTCTGCACCCAATATTGCGGCACGCAGCACTCCGGCATGATCGGCTACGTCATCGTGCAGGAACCCGCGCAGTATGAAGCCTGGATGAGCGGCGGCTCCACCGGCCCGCTCTCCGCCACCGGAGAAAAAATCTTCGCCGAACTGGGCTGCGTCACCTGCCACCGCACCGACTCGCAGGGCCGCGGACCCAACTTGCAGGGAGTCTTCGGCAAGCCCGTGCAGCTTGAGGACGGCCGCTCCGTGATGGCGGATGAAAATTACATTCGCGAGTGCATCCTCGATCCCGGGGCCAAACGCGTCAAGGGATTCCAGCCCATCATGCCCACGTTTCAGGGATTGGTGAGTGAAGAACAAGTGAACGCGCTCGTCGCCTACGTGAAATCGCTGGCGCAGCCGGGAACCGCAGCGGCTACAACCAAGACGGCTGCAGTCGTGTCGCCGCAAGACAGGCCGGAACCAGCGCACTCCACAGGAAGTCAGGTGCAATGAGTATGGCTACGGCAACCACTCAACCCGCCGGTCAAACGATCGAGCGCGAAAATTATCTGAACAAGCACTACGGCGTCGGCTCGTGGCTCTTCACCACCGACCACAAGCGTATCGCCCTGCTCTACCTGCTCTCGATCACCTTCTTCTTCTTTATTGGCGGATTCTTCGCGCTGCTCATTCGCCTCGAACTCCTTACTCCCGCCGGCGACCTCGTCCAGGCCGACACCTATAACAAACTTTTCACCATGCACGGCCAGGTGATGGTCTTCTTCTTCCTCATCCCCTCCATCCCCGCCGTGCTCGGCAACTTCCTCGTCCCCATGATGATCGGCGCCAAAGATCTGGCCTTCCCTCGGATCAACTTGCTGAGCTGGTATCTCTACATCATCGGCGGCGTCATGATGCTGCACTGCATGCTGACCGGCGGCGTCGATACCGGCTGGACCTTCTACGTGCCCTTCAGCACGGCCTTCAGCAACACCAAAGTGATCGAAGCCGGACTCGCCATCTTCGTCGCCGGATTCTCCTCCATCCTCACCGGACTGAATTTTATCGTCACCATCCATCGCATGCGCGCCCCCGGCATGACCTGGTCGCGCCTGCCTCTGTTCATCTGGGCCCACTACGCCACCAGCATCATCCAGATTCTCGGGACGCCCGTCATCGCGATCACCCTAGTGCTGGTCGTCGCCGAACGCGCCTTGCACCTCGGTATCTTCGATCCCAAACTCGGCGGCGATCCCCTCCTGTTTCAGCACCTCTTCTGGTTCTACTCGCATCCCGCCGTCTACATCATGATTCTGCCCTCCATGGGCATCGTCAGCGAGATCATCGCCTGCTTCTCGCGCAAGCGCATTTTCGGCTACGGCTTCGTTGCGATCTCCTCCATCTCCATCGCCGTCTTCGGATTCCTGGTCTGGGCGCATCACATGTTCGTCGCAGGAATTTCCGTCTACGCCGCCCTCGTATTTTCGATCCTCAGCTACGCCGTGGCCGTGCCTTCTGCCGTCAAGGTCTTCAACTGGACGGCCACTCTTTACAAAGGCTCCATCCGCTACGACGCGCCCATGCTCTATGCCTTCGGCTTCCTCGGCCTGTTTACCATCGGCGGCTTGACCGGCCTCTTCCTCGCCTCTCTCGGCATCGACATGCACGTCCACGACACCTATTTCGTCATCGCCCACTTTCACTACATCATGGTCGGCGGCGCACTCATGGGATACCTGGGCGGCATGCATTTCTGGTGGCCAAAAATTTCCGGCAAACTCTACCCCGAAGGCTGGGCGCGCCTCGCCGCCCTCATCGTTTTCATCGGCTTCAACCTTACGTTTTTCCCCCAGTTCATTCTCGGCTACCTCGGCATGCCGCGCCGCTACTATCAATATCCGCCGGAATTCCAGGTGCTGAACGTGCTCTCCACCGCCGGCGCCACCGTCCTCGGCATTGGTTATTTGCTGCCCATGATGTACTTCCTCTGGTCCATGCGCTACGGCAAGCCCGCGCCCGACAATCCATGGAACGCCGCCGGCCTGGAATGGAAAACCTCTTCGCCGCCCACCACTTTCAATTTTGAAGAAGAGCCTGTCGTGACCTGGGAAGCCTATAACTACGAGGAACTCGACGCTCATCCTGACGAGGAGGCGCCCAGTGTCGGATAGTCAAACCGCCGCCGTTCCAGACGGAGTCCCCAGTGACGCCCGCAGCGACGCGCACGGTGAAGCCTACAATCCCGCCCTCCTGCACCACTTCGCCACTGAGGAGCAGCAGCGCGACTCCGCCAGCCTCGGCATGTGGATCTTCCTGGCCACCGAAGTCATGTTCTTCGGCGGACTGTTCTGCGCCTATCTCATCTATCGTGGATGGTACTTCGGGGATTTCGGCGCCGCCAGCAAGTCCATTGACGCGACTCTCGGCGCCTCCAACACGGCCGTCCTGATCTGCAGCAGCTTGACCGTGGTCCTCGCCATTTGGGCGGCGCAGACTGCCCGTCGCACGCTGATGATCGGCATGCTCATCCTGACCATGCTGTTCGGACTCACCTTCCTCGGCATCAAGGGGATCGAGTACAAACAAAAATTCGAAGAACATCACGTTCCGGGCAAGTCCTTTAGCTTCGATCACGTGCCCATTCCCGGTCATCCCGATCAATTCGCCAACCCGGATCACGCCCAGATTTTCTTTTCTCTCTATTTCATCATGACCGGCCTGCACGCCCTGCACATGATTATCGGACTCGGTCTCTTCGCCTGGCTCTTGTGGATGGCCTGGAAGGGGCGATTCACCCCCGAATATCACACCCCACTCGAAATCGGCGGCCTCTACTGGCACTTCGTCGACATTGTGTGGATTTACCTGTTCCCGCTGTTGTATCTGATCGACCGGCACCCGTGATGGTGTTGCAATTGAATGTCGTGAGCACAAATTCGAATTGATGTCATCCGATGCGCTGCCATAATCCAATCCGTTGTCATAATCCCATGCGTTGCCATAATCCAATCCATTGTCATCCTGAGCGTAGCCGTTCTTCAGGCGTAGCGAAGGATCTCGCGTGTGGCGAAGCCTTAGCGAGAGCTAAATCTGAGGTTCATTATGTCTGACCATTCCACTTCAAAGTCCTCGCCCCTGACTACCTACTTCGCCGTTTGGGCAGCGCTGCTGGTCGGCACTTTCATCACCTACAAAGCCGCATTCCTCGACCTCGGAGTCTTCAACGCTGCCGTCGCGCTCACCATCGCAACCACCAAAGCTCTTCTGGTCGTGCTCTTCTTTATGCACCTTAAAGGTGCCCCCGAAAAGTTGCTCAAACTGGTCGTCATCTCCACAATATTTTTCCTCTTTATTCTCCTAGCCCTGTCCATGGCCGACTACGGCACCCGCCTCCGGAGTTAGCGTTGTGTTCGGAAGTTAGTGTTGTCATCCTGAGCGAAGTGAAGGATCTCTGGATCTTGCCTGCGACGCAATGGTCCGCCGGCCGCATCCCGTCATTTGTTCGGCCAATGATTACTCCACAGCCTGCCAATCTGCGATATACTCGCGCCGTCGATTTCTTCACCCACGCGAACCCGAGGTGACGTATGGCATTCTGCAATTCTTGCGGCGCAACTCTGAATGCAGGAACAAAATTCTGCAACAAGTGCGGAGCCGCCGTCCCGGCCGGCCCAGCCGCTCCCGGCGCGACCTTATCGCCCCTTCCGCCTGCTCCTCCGTATTCGCCTCCGCCATCCAAGGGCGGCAGCAGCGCTCTCAAAATTATCCTGATCATCATCGCGATCGTTGTCGGCCTCGGCATCCTCACCGTGGGAGCCTTCAGCTTCTTCGTCTATCGCGTCGCCAAGAGCGCTCACGTCACGCAGAAAGGTGACAGCGTGAAAGTCGACACTCCCTTCGGCTCGTTCAGCGCAAACGATCCCGATCAGACGGTCAAAGAATTGGGAGTCGACGTCTACCCTGGAGCGCAGGTACAGAAAGCTGGAACCGCCTCCGCTACCGTGTTCGGCGTGCATACCGTCACTGCCAACTTCGAAAGCAGCGATTCGGTCGACAAAGTCTGCGACTTCTACAAAGCAAAATTCCCCAACGCCAACATCAGAAGCTCCGACCAGAATCAGTGCAACATTGTCGCGGGCGACCAGGGCAACTCGATGACCGTGAGTGTGCAGTCCAGTAGCAACGGCTGCCGGTTTCAAATCGTAGCCCTGAGCAAAAAGTCCTCCAACTAGAACTGGCCGATGCCCGATAAAGTTGCAGAATCCGCGTCGGCCCCGAAGTCCTTCCACATCGATGCCGCGGGGCTGGCGGAAGCTCTGCGCCGCACGATTCGCGGGGAAGTCCGCTTCGACCCGGGCGCTCGCGCCCTCTACGCCACCGACGGTTCGAACTACCGCCAGGTCCCCATCGGCGTGGTCCTTCCCCACGATACCGATGACGTTCTCGCCGCGATTTCCCTCTGCCGCGAATTCGGAGCGCCCCTGCTCTGCCGCGGCGGCGGCACGTCGCTCGCCGGCCAGTGCTGCAACGTCGCCGTCGTGCTGGACTTCTCCAAGTACATGGCGCGCATTCTCGAGATCGATCCCGCCCGCCGCATCGCCCGCGTCCAACCCGGCGTCGTGCTCGACCATCTCCGCAACGCCGCCGAAAAACATCACCTCACCTTCGCCCCCGATCCCGCCAGCCACGACCGCTGCACCATCGGCGGCATGATCGGCAACAACTCCTGCGGCGTCCACTCCGTAATGGCCGGCAAAACCGACGACAACATCGACCAACTAGAAGTAGTCACCTACGACAGCACCCGCCTGAGCGTAGGTCCGGGTTTCATCCGTAGCGCCGGCGTCCCGCCGGCTGTAGCGGGGGCGTCTCGCCCGCGCACCGTCGAGGGCACCCCAAATCACGTAGGGACGGACGCATTCGTCCGTCCAGGTTCATCGAGCAGCGGAGAGTCCCTACGTCAAACTCAGATCTACAACGCGCTCAAACAAATCGCCGATCAATACGCCGATCTAATCCGCCAGAAGTTCCCCGCGATCCCCCGCCGCGTCTCCGGCTACAACCTCAATTACCTTCTTCCAGAAAATGGCTTCCACATCGCCCGCGCGTTAGTCGGCTCCGAAGGAACCTGCGCCACGGTCCTCGAAGCAACCTGTCGCCTGGTCGAAAGTCCTCCCGAACGCGTCCTGCTAGTCGTGGCCTATCCTGACATTTTCCAGTGCGCTGACCACATCCCGGAAATCTTGACGCACCAACCCATCGGCCTCGAAGGCTTCGACGATCTTCTCGTCTACTACACGCGAACCAAAGGCATCAACTCCGAAGGACTTGCCCTGCTCCCCGAAGGCGGAGGCTGGCTCATGGTTGAGTTCGGCGGCCAGACTATGCAAGGAGCCGAGTCGAAAGCTCGCGGCCTTGTCAAAGTCCTCAAGCGCAGCGCCTCGCCGCCCAACACGCATCTCTATTCCGGCCAGCAAGCCAAGCGCATCTGGGAAATTCGCGAAGCCAGTCTCGGCGTCACCTCGCACGTGCCCGGCGAGCCGCTCAACTGGGAAGGCTGGGAGGACGCCGCCGTCGCTCCCGAAAAACTCGGCGCCTACCTTCGCGACCTCCGAAAAATGATGGCCGCGTTCGGTTACAAGGGCTCGCTCTACGGACACTTCGGCCACGCCTGCGTGCACACCCGCCTCAACTTCGATCTGCAATCGAAAGAGGGAATCGCCAAGTTCCGCAAGTTTGTGGAAGAAGCCGCCGATCTCGTCGTCAGCTACGGCGGATCCCTCTCCGGCGAACACGGCGACGGACAAGCCCGCGCCGAACTCCTCCCCAGAATGTTCGGCCCGGAATTGATGCAGGCCTTCCGCCAGTTCAAATCCGCATGGGATCCCGATTGGAAAATGAATCCCGGCAAGCTCATTGGCTTGCCCGATCAGACGCCCTACAAGCTCGATGCCGATCTTCGCCTCGGCCCCAACTACGCTCCCTGGGAGCCCGCGACCCGCTTCCACTTTCCCGCCGATCACGGCAGCCTCGCGGCCGCCACGCTGCGCTGCGTGGGCGTCGGTAAATGCCGCCGAGAAGAGGGTGGCGTGATGTGCCCCAGTTGGCGCGCCACGCACGACGAAGAACACTCCACCCGCGGCCGCGCTCACCTGCTCTGGGAGATGACGCAGGGCCAGAACAGAAAGGACGCAGTCATCCGGGACGGATGGCGCAGCGAAGAAGTGAAAGACTCGCTCGACCTCTGCCTCGCCTGCAAGGGATGTAAAAGCGACTGCCCCGTTAGCGTCGACGTCGCCACCTACAAAGCCGAATTTCTCTCTCATTACTACGAAGGCCGCATCCGCCCACGCAGCGCCTACGCCTTCGGCAACATCGACCTCTGGGCTCGCCTGGCATCGAACGCCCCAGGCCTGGTGAATCTAACGACGCAACTCCCATTCCTCCGCGACATAGCCAAGCTCCTAGCCGGTATCCCGCAGCAACGCACCATCCCGCCCTTCGCGCCCGAAACATTCAAATCCTGGTTCTACCGAACGCGTAAGTGGAAGAGCGGCCCTTCAGGGCCGCGTCACTCGGACCTGAACGACAGGGCTTCAGCCCCCGCGGTCCTCCTCTGGCCCGACACCTTCAACAACTACTTCCACCCCGCCACCGCCCGCGCCGCCGTCGAAGTCCTTGAAGCTGCCGGATTCCGCGTCACGATACCGCAAGCCAACCTCTGCTGCGGCCGCCCGCTCTACGACTTCGGCATGCTCGACCGCGCCGAATCCCTGCTCCTCGATATCCTCGACGAACTCTCTCCCGAGATCGAAGCCGGCGTCCCCATCGTCGGACTCGAGCCCAGCTGCGTCGCCGTCTTCCGTGACGAACTCCTCAACCTCTTCCCAAACGACCAGCGCGCCCAGGCCCTGAGCAAACAAACCTTCCTGCTCAGCGAATTCCTCGATCACAACTCCCACAACGCCCCGCTCCCGCAACTCAACCGTAAAGCCCTGCTTCACGGCCACTGCCATCACAAGTCCATTATGAAAATGTCCGCCGAAGAATCGCTTCTGCACCGCATCGGCATCGACTTCCAGGCTCCCGCTCCCGGCTGCTGCGGCATGGCCGGATCCTTCGGCTTCGAACACGATAAGTACGACATCTCCCAGGCCATCGGCGAACTCGAACTCCTGCCCGCGGTCCGCAAAGCCCCGCCCGACTGGCTCATCATCGCCGACGGCTTCAGCTGCCGCGAGCAGATCGCCCAAGGCACCGACCGTCAAGCCCTGCACTTGGCCGAAGTCCTGCAAATGGCGCTCAATTCCTCAGAGCACATCGACGATCCCTACCCCGAATCCGCCCAAGTCCGTGCGCGCGAAGCCGAAGTCCACTCCTCCATGCAACGAGCCGGACTCGGCCTCGGAGCCCTAGCCGCAGGAAGCCTGCTCCTCTGGGCCTCCACCCGCAACCGCTAACTTATCAGCCACTTAGCCGTTATGTAGGAACAGCCGCCCTCGGCTGTCAGGTCGAGCGCAGCTCGACGGCCTTTCGGGGATTGTCCCGATCCACGACTTTCTGGGACAATAGAGCCAGTCTCCGGCGCCTCATCCGGCGCTTTCAGCGGCTCGGTCTCAGCCCACGGCGGTACTCAAATGGATCGCGAATCCACAACCGAACTCGCAACCGGCCTCTCGACGCTAGGCGCCAGCGATCTCGCCCGCTCGCCCGCGGCGGCAACTCCCCTGCGTGGCTCCGTCCTGGTGCTGATCCAGTTCGACGTCTGCGAAGAGATTCGCCTCGACGAGCTCCGCAAGATCTTCGGCGCACGCACCGCCGAGGCCAGCTTCAAGCATCAGGCTCCGGGATACGTCCGCTACCAGCGTCCTCCCGTCGAAGAAAGCCTCGAGCCGCTGATCCTCGACAGCGGCGAGCGCCTCGAAGGCCAGATCAAGTATTACGATTACGGCGTCGTCAGCCTGGTCTTCGAACTCCCGTTTTCCGGGGACTGGGACACGCTGGTGAACCTCTCCTGCCGCTGGACCTCCGACACCAACTTCGAGAAGCTTGCCACCCGCGTGGTCACCCAGAAGCTGGAACGAGCCGCGCCCGCGCTGATCAAACCTTATAAAGACAAGCCTTACGCTTCGCAGGAAGGCGGCACCGAGTGGCTGCAAGAGGACTACTTCATCTTCCACGTGAAAGAACTGAAGCTCGGCGGCATCGACGCCGCGCCCTCGGCCAACGACCTGCTCGCCGCCCACGGAGATCAGATCGCCCAGGTCGTTCGCGGCGAAATGTCCATGCTCTCCGACGGCGAGCGCCAGGAGATTCTGCAGTCCCGAATTTCCTACTATCCCAACGACCTCGCCGTCATCGGATGGAACGCCGCCTTCATCTACGACACCGACGCCGGCGCCGAGACCGTCATCCAGCTTCTGCAGTACGCCAACTCGCAGCTGCTCGAGTTCCGCCATTACGACGAGTTGCTAACCAAAGAGCTGGAAAACGTCTACGACTTCCTGGACGCCGGCGGGACGGGCCTCTGGGGACGCTGGCGCACCGCGCGCGCCGCGTCCAAGTTGCACACCGTCCTGCTCGACGTGAACGAACTCACCGAACGCGCCGACAACGCCATCAAGTTCCTCAGCGACATGTTCTCTGCGCGCCTCTACAAACTCTGCGCCCAAAAAGTCGGAGTCCCCGACTACAAAGATCTGGTCAAAGAAAAACTTCAGACCGCCGAAGACCTCTACCGCTTCATGGTGGAGCAGTTCAACCAGTCCCGCGCCTTCGTGCTGGAGCTGATGGTGGTAGTAATCCTGATCATCGAACTGGTCTATTTCTTCCGCGGCAAACCGATCTAACTATTGAGTCATTGAGCGATTGAGTCATTGGGGATTGAGAACCCTTGGCTCGGGTGGGGATTGGCTCGTGTGGAGCGGACACTCCTGTCCGCTGCGTTTGACGTTGATCTTGGGGTTGCTCGTGTGGCAGCGGACAGATTCGTCCATCCATGCCGAGCGGAAGCTCGGCGGGCTTTTGGCAGACATTGAAGTCGAAAAATTTGGACCGTTCTGGGAAGTTTACCCTTTGATAACCCCTACCCCCCTCCCCCCGGTCTATTGAAATCATCGATTTAGCGGAAAATCGAGGGAAAATCTAAGGGCTGCAATCACTTACGGGCAAAATATTCCGTTTAAAGGACTTAGGGACGATTGCGCCGCCGATTTCGTTTTCGCATTACTCCAATTGTGGACTGTTGAGATTTCTCAGTAAAGGTTGTACGTCACGGGAATGGGCTGTGGAAGGCTGTGGAAATCTCACGGCGCCCCAAGGGACGAATCGTGTGGGAGAGGTGGATGCGTGGTAGCGTGTGGCAAGTTTTCCCGAAGAAGATGGGATGGGGCGGAACAGCAGGTTCCTCCTGTCTCGCTGCGCTCGCGCGTCGGAATGACAATCAGAGGAGGAGGTCTGTTCGGCTGCGCTCAGGGCAGGCCTTCAGTCGCGCAAACGACGCGCGCCTTCGGGATGACAGATCAAAAGCCCCATCCTAATCCCGCCAAAAGGCGGCGGGATTAGGATGGGCCACCCGGCGCGGCTTGGATGGGGCAGCCTAGTTTCCCGTGAGCACCGAAATTCTGGGCGAGCCCCCAGAGGGGGGTATGACGAATCTATGAAGGAGGGGCGGACGGCTCGACGTCTATGGTACCTGCCTTATTGCGGCTGCAGCACTTCGTCGACCACCACTTTGCCACCCTTGTCGGCAGTGATGACTTTGTGCACCGGAGCGTATCCGCTCAGGGTGATGTCGATCACGTAGTTGCCGGGATCGAGCAACACATCGACTGGTGAGTTCTTGTCCAGCATGTGCTGGTTGATGGCGATCTGCGCGCCTTTGGGCTGGGTGTGGATGCTGACCGTCCCTTGTGCCTGGGCGCCTTTTCCGCCGAACAGCTTCGACATTTTGCCCACGGTCTTGATGTTGTCGACGTTGCCAAGCGAGCGCAGCGTGGGTGTGAAGTTGAAGGTCTGCCCCAGGGCGAACTGCGCGCTCATGGTTTCGTCGATGTAGCCCATCATTCGGACCAGCACGACGTGCTGACCTTTGTCGACGCTGACCTGGGCGGGCGTTTTCGCGCCCACATCGCGGCCGTCCACGTAGATGTTGGCTCCCGGGGGATCGCTCCGCACCACCAGCGTGGCCATCAGCTGGGCGAGATGGATTACGGTGGATGCGCGGTTTCCTGAAGCCACATTCACGGTGCGGGTATCGGTCGAGTAGCCTGGTTTACTCACGGTAATGGTGTGAGGCCCGGGCTGCATGTTCGCCAGCGCGAACGGCGTGACGTAGCTCGGATCGGTCGCGCCATCCACCTGCACGCGCGCACCTTGCGGTGTGGAGTCGATGGCCAGCTGTCCGGGAATGATTGCGGGCGCGACCAGCCTCTTCTTAGCATTGCGCGCTCTCGAAGGCGTGACGGGTTCAGCCACGGGAGCTTCGGGCTCGGCGGCGGCGGCGGGTTGAGTCTCGACGGGCTGTGGCGCGACAGGAGCCGGTGCTTGCCTCGGCTTGGGCTCCGGTTGGCTGGCTTCGGGCTGGGTAGTCGTATCCGCCGGGGCGCTGGTGCGTCCTGCGCCGGCGTCGTCGTCGCTGCCCAGACTATGAATATAAATTGTGACCCCAATGCCGATGACCAGAATCAGCGCGGCGGCTCCGCCAATGGCGTAAGCGAGGAGCTTGGGGGGAACGGTTTTGATCTCTTTGATGGCTTTCTGGGCAACTTCGCGGGGCTGAACTTTGGGCTTTTCGTCGGCTTTGCGCATGGACGCAAAAGTTGCGACGGCCGGCGCCGCAGCGTCCAGCGGCTTCACGGGTGGCGGCGGCGGTATATAGACTTCTTTGAGCGGAGGCAGTTCCGTCATCTCGGAAAAGCTCACGCCGGCGCTGGCGTTCGAACCGCCTTCGGCCATCATGGGATCGACTGCGATTTTTGGACCTTCGTCGGCGGCTTGGGGCTCGAAGGTTTCAATCTGCGGCTCCTCGATTTGCTGCTCATCGATTTGCGGTTCGATCTGCGGTTCGTCGATCTGCGGTTCAATCTGCGGCTCAATCTGAGGTTCGTCGGCCACGGCGGAAGACATGTAGGCCGACGGCGTTTCCGGCGTCTCAATCGTAGCGTTCGCAGAGGCCTTGACGACCTCGTTCGACGAACCGGTTGCCGAAATTTCAGGAGAAGGCGCCGGGGCGCTGCTGCTGCCTACGCCTGCGGCCGCCGCAACTGCTTTCGGTGCGGCAAGCCTTGAAACTGGTTTGGCGAGTACTGAAGGCCGGGCAACGGCGCTCGCGGCTGGAGCGGCGAGCTTCTGCTCGGCTGGCTTAGCCAGCGTGGACTTTGGTTGTGTAGGAGCCACTGGAGTCGACGGCCGTGCCACCGGCGCCGTGGGCGGCTTTGGAGCCGGCTTGGCCGCCGCCGGCGCCGCAGGTCGTGCCTGCACTGCGGTCGGCTTAGGAGCCGCGGGGCCCTTAGGCGCTTCCGGCTTTTTAGCCGCGGGCCTCGACTCTTTGCATTTCTCGAGATCGTCCAGCAGTTCTCTGCCATGCTGATAACGCTGTGCAGGATCCTTGGCCAGCGCCTTCATGATGAGATCGCTGAGAAGAGGATGCACCTTGGCATTCACATGCAGCGGCGGGACGGGCGTGCTCTCCAGAATGCTTTGCCGCAACGATTCCGCGTCTTCGCGATCGAATGCTTTACGCTCGGTCACCATTTCATAGAGCATGGCGCCCAGGCTGAACAGGTTCGAACGTCCATCGGTAGCTTCGCCGCGCACTTGCTCGGGCGACATGTAATACAGAATCGAGGGCACGGCTCCCGGGACATGCTGCACGAAGTTGCCCACACTGGAAACGCCGTAGCCGAGAATCTTGACGGTGCCGTCCCAGCCGCACATGATTTTGGACGGCTCCAGGCTGTAGTGCACAATGTTGTGCGACCGGGCATGTTCGAGGCCGCTGGACAACTGGCGGCCGATGTCGAGCAGGTCCCAGATCGAAAATCCTTCTTTGCGCGCCAGCATCGTGGCGATGCTGTTGCCTTGTATGTACTCCATGGCGGCGCAGAACTGGCCTTCAATTTCACCCGCGCCAAATACGTTGGTGATGTTGGAGCAGCTCAAAACCTTGGTGCTCTCGGCCTCGGCCAGCAGAGCCTGGGTGAGCGCGGCCGCGTGCTCGCCGAACACGCTCAACTGGATGGCTTTCAGGGCAACCGTCTGCCCGCTTTCAGCGTCGTTGGCTTTGTACACCACGCCCGTAGGCGATTTCGCCAGTTCACTTAGGATTTCGAATTGGCCGAGTTTAGTAGGCATTTCCTTTTTCCCACTCCATTCCATCGTGCTTGTCGATATCTCCGCGAGAGACAACTTGGCAAGCGGAGCCCGGGGAATGGGTAGGGTTAGGATATCGCTGAGCGTGCGAACCTTCGAGTTACTAAGGTAAGCAAGCTACACGTTGGGAATCACCGTCTGACGCTGAACGAGCTACCCCGCCGCCTTCCCGAGGCGGTCCGCCAGGCGGCGGATGTAGTCGAGGAGTTCTGGCGGTTCGTGTACTTGAAAGTCGACTCCCAACAGCGACAAGTGGATGGTAAGTCCCTCCAGCGAGTGTGACCCGGTGCGCAGCATGCAGGAATGGTCGTCGATTGCTTCCAGCGTCCCGGCCGAAGGTGGGACGCGCTTGACCACGGCCTCGACCGGCGCCTGCAGCGTTACGCGCGCGCGATAGGGGTACGGCACTTGCGATAGAGACTTCGAAACATAGGCGGCAAAATCTCCCTCAGGTGGTTTGCGCGGCTTGAAGTGGGTCGAGGTCTTCAGCTTGCCTTCGATGCGGTCGACCCGGAAGGTGCGCCAGTCCTGGCGTCCAACGTCCCAGGCGACGAGGTACCAGCGATATCCGGTATGAACGAGACGGTGCGGTTCCACGGCGCGCGCGCTGGGAGCGCCGGTGCGGTTGTGATAACTGAAACGGATTCCCTGGCGATCGCGGCATGCTCCGGCGATGGCCGACAGGCGTTCTGCATCCACGGTTGGCCGTCGATAGTTTGAGTCGGGATGGCCTGAATCTCGATTGTCTAAATCTCGAGTGCCTGAATCTCGACTAACCAGGGGCACGATAAAGGTATGCAGGGCGGCGACGCGATGGCTCAGTCGCGAGGGCAGCACCTGCTCAAGTTTCAGCAAGGCGCGCACCGAGGCCTCCTCGATGCCGGTGACGCTGCCGCTGACCGCGGTTCGCAGCCCGAGAGCAACGGCCACAGCTTCCTCATCGTCGAGCAGGAGCGGAGGCAGAGTCGCGCCCGCGCCCAACTGGTAGCCTCCGGCGATTCCCGAGGTCGAGTGCACGGGATATCCCAGGCTGCGCAGGCGATCGACGTCGCGACGCAAAGTTCGGGCGGTGACGTCGAGCCGGTCGGCGAGCGCGGCGCCGGACCAGTAGCGTTGCGCCTGAAACAGGGACAGAAGGCGGAGCAGCCGGGCTGAGGTCTGCAGCATGAGTTTGTAGGGCCGTGGTTATTTGTGCCGGTGTTATTGTGTCACGAATCGAGGACTGAATCTGTCCTCAATGCTTGATAGGGTTCCGATGGTCGATTCAGACCATTCTTGATTCAGGCCATTCTTAGAGACCGGTCGCACCACGGAGAAGACATCATGAAGTTGACTGATCTGTTCCTGGCAGAACTGGAGCGGGAAGCTGCCGGCACGCGCAGCGCCCTGGCGCGTGTGCCTGAGGGGCACAATGACTGGAAGCCGCATCCGAAGTCGATGCCGCTCGGCTACCTGGCGTCGCTGGTGGCGACCATGCCGTCGTGGGTCGCGATGATGGTGAAGCAGGACGAACTCGATCTCAAGTCGCCCGGCGCTGCGAAGTTCAAGCCGCTGGAGTGGCGCAAGCGTGCAGAACTCGTGGCGGCGCTCGACCGCGGCCTCGCCGAGGCGCGCGAGGCGTTGCAGAACACGACCGACGAGCATTTGATGACTCCGTGGAAATTCGTGATTGGCGGTCAGGTGGTCGACGAGAATCCGCGGCACGTCATGATCACTAACGCCGTATTCAGCCACCTGGCGCATCATCGCGGACAGCTGACGGTCTATCTGCGGCTCAATGAGGCATCTGTGCCGGCGATCTATGGACCTTCGGCGGATGAGGGGCGCGTCGCCTAAGTTTTGCGGCGGGCGCCCAACTACAGTTTGTGCGCCCTTACGGCTGCCCGCGGAATTTAGAGCGTAACTTTATGCTCGCGGCGGCGGTTGTAACTGTTATGTGCAGTCTTTTGTGACATTTGTCATCCCACCCTGATGACGATCTCCACTTGTGGGCGCGGCCGCGGCACGACAGTATAAAAGGTGAAGAGGGTGAGGCCGTGGAGTTGCGTTTTGTAAGCGTGGCACAAATCGAATCCGGACCGGTTGTGGATAGCGAGGTACATCGTCTATTCTTGGTGGGCTGGGACGTGCCTGCCTTCTGCGCCCGGCTTCCGGTTCCCTCTGGAGTTCGCCGATGACGTTGACCCGGTTTGTCACCAAGAACGCGTTTCGCAACAAGCGCCGCAGCACATTGACGGTGCTGAGCATCGCTTTCTCTCTGCTTCTGCTCACGCTGATGATGACGATCTGGCAGTCGTTTTACCACAACCAGGGAAGCAGTGAATCGGCACAGAGGCTGGTGGTGCGGCATCGCGTCTCTCTAACATTCCCTCTGCCCGGCTACTACCGGGAGAAAATTCGCGCCATTCCCGGCGTCGTGTCCGTGGTTCCGGCTTCGTGGTTTCAAGGAGTCTATAAAGATCCGAAGCCGGAGAATTTTTTTGCCCGGTTCGCCACCGATCCCGATGAATTTTTCAAGGTCTACCGCGATATTCAGATGCCGCAGGATCAGATACTCGCCTGGCAGCGCGACCGCCAGGGAGCCATCGTCGAGGACACTCTGGCAGCAAAATATGGCTGGAAACTGGGTGACCGCGTTTCGATCGCGGGGGATATCTATCCGGTGAACCTCGAGTTGTATATCCGCGGCATTTACCACTCGGATCCGGAAAGAAAATCGCTCTACTTCAACGCCAAGTATCTGGAAGAGGCGGTTCCTACTTTCAAGGGCACCGCGGGAACGTTCAGCGTGCTGGCGGCGACGCCCGAAGATGTGAGCAAAGTGGCCAGCGCGATTGAAGACACGTTCCGTAACTCGCCGCAGCAGACCAAGGCCGAGAGCGAGCAAGCCTTCGGACTGGAGTTCGTCGCCATGATGGGGAATGTGAAGGCATTCATTCTGAGCATTTGCGCAGCCGTGGTCTTCGCGACTTTGCTGGTGTCAGCCAATACCATGGCAATGTCGATTCGTGAGCGCACCCGTGAAGTCGCCGTACTGAAGACTCTGGGCTTCACGCGGCGCGGCGTGCTTGGCTTGTTCGTGAGCGAGGCCGTGGCGCTGTCGCTCGGCGGAGGGGTCATTGGCGCGGGGCTCGGCTGGGTGCTGGTCTTTATGATGACGCACTCGAAGCAGTTCGTCAGCTTCTTCCCGCTGAAAGTTACACCTCAAATCGCTCTGGTCGCTCTGCTGGCTTCGGGAGTTGTGGGACTGCTGAGCGCTGCGTTGCCTTCTTACCACGCTTCGAAAGTAAACATTGTGGACGGACTCCGCCACATCGGATGAAGTTACGCAGGATGAAGTTATGACGCTGGGTAGTTTCGTAGTGCGTAATGCGTTTCGCAACAAACGGCGCAGCCTGCTGACTCTGGTCAGCATCAGCTTCTCGCTGCTGTTGCTTACGCTGATGATCTGCATCTGGCGCTCGTTTTATATCGACCAGGTCGCGCCCGAAGCGTCGCGGCGCGTGATTACCCGCGACCGGGTTTCGCTGGCGTTTTTTCTGCCGGCGTTCTACCGCGACAAGATTCGCAGTATTCAAGGAGTGACTGCCGTGGCGCCCATGACGTGGTTTGGCGGACGCTACCTCGACGAACGTCCAGCACATTTTTTCGCGCAAGTGGCCACCGACCCCGACGAATATCTGAAAGTGGCGTCGGATAAGATCGTCCCGCCCGACCAGCTGAAGGCCTGGCAGCAGGATCGCGCCGGAGCGCTGGTGGACGTCACCCTGGCCAACAAGTATGGCTGGAAGATTGGCGACCGCATCACCTTGCTCGGCACGATCTTCGAGGTCAATCCGGAATTGACGATTCGCGCCATCTACCACCGCGATCCGCCCCAGAACGCGCCGTATTTCAACGCCAAGTACCTGGAGGAAGCCGTACCGTGGTTCAAGGGACAGGCAGGATGGTATTCGACGCAGATTGATTCGGCGGAAAACGTGGCACGCGCGTCCCAACAGATTGACGACATGTTCCGCAACTCGCCGCTGCAGACGAAGACAGAGAGCGAAAAAGCGTTTCAGCTCGGTTTTATCGCGACGCTCGGGAACGTGAAGGCTTTCATACTTGGGATTTGTGGCGCGGTGATGTTCGCCATCATGCTGGTTTCAGGGAATACGATGGCAATGTCGGTGCGGGGCCGGACTCGCGAAGTGGCTGTGCTCAAGACTCTCGGCTTCACCCGGCAACGCGTGCTTTCGATTTTCGTCAGCGAATCCATGGCGCTGTCGGTGGCTGGAGGCATGCTTGGAACTGGGATCGCGATTCCGGTGATTTGGTTTCTGACCCGCCAGTTCATCGCGCTCGGCGTGCCGCTCAATATGCGGGTGAACTGGCAGACCGCGACGTTGTCGTTAGTGGTTGCGATTGCTCTAGGATTGGTGAGCGGTTGCATCCCCGCATATCGGGCGTCGCGAATGAATATTGTGGAAGGGTTACGGCATATTGGGTGAGTGGCGCTCCGTGAATCGAGACTAATTATGGCTATACCGATCAGCTACAACATCCGCAACCTGGTTCTTCGCAAAGGGCTCACGGTCATGACGGCGCTGGGCATCGCGCTCACAGTGACAACGGCAATTTTTCTGATGGCACTTCTGGCTGGGTTGAAGCACGCTTTTGTGAGCAGCGGCAATCCACTTAACGTGCTGGTGCTGCGCAAGGGTTCGGAAGCGGAACTAACCGGCGGATTTGATCGCTCTCTGTTTCCCACACTCACAACGCTGCCTGGCATTGCGAAAGACAGCCATGGCGAACCCATGGCGTCGGGTGAATTGGTGGTGGTGATCGTATTGCCCCGGAAAGACGGTACGGGCGAAGTCAACGTCACGGTCCGGGGCATGATGCCCGATGGCCTGGAAATGCGGCCCAGCGCGAAACTTATCGAGGGGCGATGGTTCCAGTCGGGTCAACGCGAAGTCGTAGTCAGCGATTCCATCCGCAGACGCTTTTCGCACGCCAACATCGGCGACACTATGGAGTTCGGCAAGGGAGCCTGGACAGTCGTAGGAGTTTTTGACGCCGGCGGATCGGCCTACGAGTCGGAGATTTGGGGAGATGTGAATCAGGAGGCGTCGGATTTCGATCGCCGGGAGGGTCTTTCGTCGGCTTACCTGCGCGCCACCGATCCCGTCGCCGCCGACGCGCTGAAGAACCGGGTGAGCGATGATCAAAGGTTGAAGCTGGAAGGATACATTGAGACTGCGTACTACGCGAAGCAGACCAGTTCCGGCAATGTAATTGAGTACATCGGATGGACCGTGGCCCTTATCATGGCGGTCGGCTCGATCTTCGCCGCTATGAACACGATGTACGCCGCGGTGGCGTATCGCGGCCGTGAAATCGCGACCTTGCGAGTAATCGGCTTCTCACGGCCGGCAATTCTGACGTCGTTTGTTCTGGAATCTTTGCTGCTGGCTTTGCTGGGCGCGGTTGTGGGAATTTTGCTGGTGCTGCCGTTCAACGGGATGGAGACAGGCACATCGAATGCCGTGACCTTTAGCGAGGTGGTCTTCGCGCTGCGGATTACGCCGCTAGTAGCGCTGGCAGCACTGGCGTTCGCGTTGATCATGGGATTCGTGGGCGGGCTGGCTCCGGCGTGGCATGCGGCGCGGCAGAATATTCTTAATGCATTGCGCAGCTAGTAGCACCGGCATCTTGCCGGCTGTTGCGAGGGCGTCTCGTCCTTGCAGCGCGGCGGGCGGGGACGCCCCCCGGACAGCCGCCGGGACGGCGGCGCTACTGAAAGCGGGATACTTAATTATTCTTATGGCGATATCTTATGGCGATTGACACGAAACACGAAGACCTGCAGAGCTTGCGGATTGACCGCACGCAGCGTGGCGATTCCGGCGGGGAGCCGCCCGCGTGGGCAAAACGTTACATCCTGGGTGGCATCGGGGTGGTGGTGTTGCTGGGAGTGATCACGCTCGCCTACCGCGCATTCTCGTCGGATGTGCCGGAAGTTGAGGTGGTGCGCGCCGCGGCGGAGACCAGTGCGAGCGACGCTGGCGGCACGGTACTTTCGGCCACGGGCTACATCGTGGCCCATCACACCATCAACGTGAACTCCAAGGTGACCGGCCGGTTGGCCTGGATCGGCGTGGAGAAGGGCGACAAAGTGAAGGAAGGGCAGGTGCTGGTACGCCTGGAGGATCAGGAGTTCCGCGCGTCGTATGAACAGTCCAGGGGCGCGGTGGCGAATGCGCGCGCTTATCTTGACGAATTGCAGCATGGATCGCGTCCCGAGGAAGTGCAGCAGGCGCAGCACAATCTCGATGAAGCGCGGGCGACGCTGGCCAACGACAAGTTGACGCTTGACCGCACGAAAGAACTGGCGGGCAGCGGCGTGGTGTCGCGGCAGCAACTGGACGATGCCACGGGGAAATTTGAAGCCGATCAGCAGCGCGCGAATTCGCTGGAGAAGGCGTTTCAGCTGTCAAAGATTGGACCGCGGGCGGAGGAGATCGCCCGCGCGCAGGGCGCGCTGATGCAGGCGCAGGGGCAGCTTGATTATGCCCAGTCGCAACTTGACGCCACGGTGATCCGCGCGCCGGTGACGGGCACGATTCTTGACCGCACGGCGGAAAAGGGCGAGCTGATTACCGCGCAGTTTGCCAGCGCGGCCGCGGGCGGGCCGCAGGGATCGGTGGTGTCGCTGGCGGACCTGAACGATTTGCAAGTCGAGCTCGATATCGCGCAGGCCGATTTCGCCCGCCTTGGTCCGACGCAGAAAGCGAAGGTCACTACCGACGCGTATCCCGACAAGGAATATGACGGTGTGATCGCGCAGATTTCTCCCGAAGCCAACCGGCAGAAGGCCACGGTGCAGGTGAAGGTGCAGGTGCTGAATCCGGATAAGTATCCTTCCGTGCAACTGCGGCCGGAAATGAATGCGACGGTGAAATTTCTAGCGAATGACGCGCCCAAGACTACGCAGGGACCGACGGGTGTGTACGTGCCTTCGACGGCGATTCGCGATCGCGATGGCAAGAAGATTGTGTTGATCGCCTACAACGGAAAGACCGTCGCACGCGAAGTTCACCTGGTGAGCCAGCGCAGCGATGGCGCGCTGGTCGATGGGCTGGTGGGGGGCGAGAGCGTGATCACGACCGCGCCGGCGACTTTGAAAGACGGAGACAGAATTAAGATCAAGGGGCAGTCTTAAGAAAGACAATCCTAAACAGGACAATCTTAGACAGGACAATCTAGAAGGGGCAATCATGAGCACAGTCGCAGAAACGAACGTGGCCACGAACACGCAGGTTGTACAGGTTCGCGGAGTCAGCAAGATTTTCAAGCGCGATGCCTTTCAGGTGACTGCGCTCGACGACGTATCGATCGACATCGCGAAGGGCGAATTCCTTGCGCTGATGGGGCCGTCGGGCTCGGGCAAGACGACGCTGCTGAACATGATTGCGGCCATCGACCGGCCGTCGTCCGGCGAACTGCTGGTGCAGGGGCAGGACATTTTCCGCTTCAACGACTCGCAGATTGCGCGCTGGCGCAACGAGCACATCGGCTACGTCTTTCAGACGTTTAATCTGATTCCCGTACTCACCGCGTTTGAGAATGTGGAGTTGCCGCTGCTGCTGACCAAGTTGACCGCGCAGCAGCGCCGCGACCACGTGTTGACCGCGCTCAAGCTGGTCGGGTTGGAGGATCGCGTCAACCATCTGCCCAAGCAACTCTCGGGCGGGCAGGAGCAGCGCGTGGCAATTGCCCGGGCGATCGTGAGCGATCCGACTCTACTGCTGGCCGACGAGCCCACGGGCGATCTGGACAGTCATTCGGCGACGGAGGTGCTCGAAATTCTGAAGCGGCTCAATGAAGACTTCCACAAGACGATTGTGATGGTGACGCACGATCCGCACGCGGCGTCGTACGCTCACGTGACGCGGCACCTGGAAAAGGGAATGCTGCTGCCTCCGGGCTAGGGCAGACTGCAAAGAGAAAAGGCGCATGACTGAGCATGCGCCTGCTCAAGAACGCCGACCATCCTCGTTAAGCTATCAGGCCGGCTTCGGTGCTTGAAGCTGGGGCCTCCACGGGCGCTTCCGCGACCCAGCGCCAGGCGCGCCTGCCGTTCGAAAGCACTGCTTGAGCCTCGCCGTACTCCACCAGGCGGTTCAGCACGGTGGTGACCGACGCCATGGGATCTTTGTGGCGGGCGAGCAACGCGGGCATTTTCTGCTGGAAGTAATCGCAAATGTCGCGCGCATTCATGGCGCGCCCGGCCTGCATCAGGATCATGCGGCAGGCCTTGGTGAACCCCGGCTGGCGGCCGCTGCTCTTGCGGTCGACCAGTTCCATCAGTTCTTCGTTCAATACTCCGTCGCCAAATAGATTTGCGAGACCGGAAATGGTCTGCTTGACGGTTCCGATGCGCTTCATAATTTCGGAGCGCTGATGCAGCAAATGACGCAGCTCTCCATGCGCCTGCCGAATCACTTCCTGCACGTGGCCAACGTCGTACCTGTCCATTGGTTGCATTGAGGCGCTTACTTTCTGCCCGTTCTCCATATACTTATCCCCCCAAAATAGTTCGGACGCGTTCATGACACTCAACTTCGTTTTATCGCCGGCGAACCGGCGTTCTGTGTTCTTCTCGCCGCATGTACGCAGGGGTGCGGTTCCATTCCTCCCACAGACTCCAGGTAGAAACCATCGAGCGAGGGGCAGAACCTCGCTTGAAGGTCTATACGTTTCATGTCTTCCCGGCGTTCCATCTAGTTCTGCGACACTGCTAGAAATGGAGCCCGGATCTTGTGGGATTAGACGCAGCACTTGCAGATTGGTTAACAAGCGACGCGCAACAGGCTTCTGCAGACAGGGCTTCTACTCATCCCGCCGTTCAGGCGGTGGTGAGTCGAGGCGTAACAAGCCCGTCTGTATGGTTGTGTTTGTTTATTGTAGGACGATCACGAGTAACCTGCCGTCGGAATGATAGCCGTCTCCGGTGGCGTTTCTGGCGTCCTGCACGGGGTTGGGCGGCAGGTAATAGGTGAGGGTCTTGGCTTTACTGGCCGTTTGCAGGCTGCTGCCGATGTTATCGCGTTCGCCGTCGACGGCCGGATCGATCTTGTGAGTGACGCTGCCGTTGCGTTGGTTCTTGGCGAACATTCTTATTGTCTTCTAATGTCCTTCGGGAATGGAAGGACAGAGCGCACATTTCAGAGACTGGTGAAGGAACGGCGAGGCCAATCTCTGGTTCTGATTCGACAGATTCCGGGTGCCTGATTCGGAAACGTCGAGGTAACTAACGGCCCTAAACTCCCAAGCGCTGCTGTCCGATGGTAACAGTGTTAGGGAGCCATATCAGTGTCAACGGCCGCAAAACCCGCACTCGCCACCTCGCCCTTGCGGGTGCTGTTGGTGGGCCGGAAGGAGGAAGACTTCTTCCTGATCCGCGAGATTCTGGAACGGACCCAAGCCACGCTCACAGCCGAGCTCGACCATGCCCACTCTCTGGAGGAAGCCAAGGAGATATTGCAGCAGAGGGCCTATGGCCTGGTCCTGTTCGAGCATGAAACCGGAGACGCGGAAGCGGTCCACCTGGTGGCGGAGTTTCTGCATGCCGGAGTGTCGATACCTTTTATTCTCTTGACCGAGGACGCGGACGAAAAAACGGTGGCGGACATCATCAAGGGGGGAACATGGAATTGTGTGACTAAATCGCAACTGGACGGGGCCACGCTGGTCCGGACCATCCGGAATACGCTGGCGATGCATTCCCTGCAACAGGAGCACCACGTCGCCGAAGAGACTTTGCGAAAACTCCTGCGTGCCGTGGAGCAGTCGGCCGACGGAGTGATGGTGACCAACTTCCACGGGATCATCGAGTACGTCAATCCGGCGTTCGAGACCCTCACCGGCTACTGCCGTGAGGAGGTCTATGGCAAGACTCCAGCGATTCTGAAATCGGGCGAGCAGACTTCTGAGGTGTACCAGGAAATGTGGAAAACCATGCTCGCCGGCAATGTCTATCGCGGCATTCTGATGAACCGGAAAAAGAGCGGTGAGTTGTATTACGTGGAGGAAAGTATCGGCCCGGTGCGGGATGCGGCGGGGATCATTACCCACTTCATTTCGAACGCGCGCGATCTCACCGAACGCCTGCGGTTGGAAGCCCAACTCGTGCAGTCCCAAAAGATGGACGCCATCGGCAACCTGGCCGGGGGGGTGGCTCACGACTTCAATAACCTGCTGACCATTATTACCAGCTATGCGGAACTGGCATTGGATGCGGTGCCGGAACACAGCCCGCTGGAATCCAAGATTCAGGAAATCCTCCTGGCAGCGCGGCGAGCGGCGGGGTTAACCAGGCAATTGCTGGCGTTCAGCCGAAAACAGCCGCAAGCCTTGCGCGTGGCGGACCTGAATGCGGTGATCGCACCCATTGCGAACACCCTGCCCCGGCTGATCGGGGAAGATATCGAATTCAGTTTCGTGCACGGCCAGGGATTGGGCCGGGTGCGGGTAGATCCGCTGCAGATCGAACAGATTCTGATGAATGTGGCCGCCAATGCGCGGGACGCGATGCTGGAAGGCGGCCACTTGCGGATCGAGACCAGCGACGTGAGGCTCGATGACAACTACGTGCAATGCAAGAAAGCTCTGGTTCCCAAGGGACGCTATGCGCTGATTACCATCACCGATGATGGGACGGGAATTCTTCCGGAGCACCTGGGACATATTTTCGAACCGTTCTACACCACCAAGCCCGCGGGCAACGGCACCGGGCTAGGCCTGGCAACTGTTTATGGAATTGTGAAGCAGAATAAGGGTTTCATCTGGGCCTATAGTGAACCGAAGATGGGAACCGTATTCAAGATCTACCTGCCGTGCGTGGCCGGGCGAGGCCACCGGGTCGAGGTCGAGGAAGCCGGGACTGCGAGCGCGGCTCGCGGATCGGAAACCGTCCTGCTGGTGGAAGACGAGCCGGCCGTCCGGCGGGCGGCCGCAGAATTCCTCAGCCTGCAGGGGTACACAGTGCTCGAAGCCAAAGATGGTGTCGATGCCCTGGCGGTGTCAAAGAACCATGGATCGAGGATCGACTTGCTGGTGACGGATGTAGTGATGCCGAATATGAGTGGCGGGCTGTTGGCCAAGGAACTCGCGCATCTGCGGCCGGATACCAAGATCTTGTTCGTTTCCGGCTATGCGGGAAAGACCGTGCTCGACCACAAAGTCGTCGACCTGGGAACGAACTTCCTGCAGAAACCGTTTACGTTGAAGCAACTTTCCCTGAAGATTCGATCCGCTCTGAGTGTGGGCGCGAATCCTGCCTAGCAAGACGTCTAGGTATAATTGCTGCCTTGGTCCTGGTTCGCTCCATGTTCTCAGGCGCAAGCAGCGCGCTGTTTCTAGTTTTCTTCGACATGCGTCCGGGCAAAATGCTGGCGGGCATTTTGCTTCTCATCCTTTGTGGAAGCATTGTTTATTCTCTGCTGCAAATCCTAGCCGCATTCCGCTATCTGGAGGTGCGGCCCCCGGCGCTGCGATCCGCTGAACCGATCAGCATCCTTAAGCCTCTAGCGGGCTTGGACCTTGATCTGGAATCGAATCTGCGGACATTTTTTGAGCAGGACTACCCTGCGTTCGAGATTTTATTTGCGGTTCGAACCGAGAATGATCCCGCGGCAGAGGTTGTGGCCCGCCTGCAACGCGAATATCCGAACATTCCGTCGCGGCTGGTGCTCACCGGCGAGCCGCCGTATCCCAACGCAAAGGTCTACAGTCTTGAGCGCATGCTGGCTACGGCGGGCAATGATCTGCTGGTAATGAGCGACAGCGACATTCGCGTGACGCCGGATCTTCTGCGCACCATCGCGGCTGAGTTTCAGGACGCTCATCTGGGAGTGGCGACCTGCCCGTATCGCGCGGTTCCGGGAGAGAGTTTCTGGTCGCGTCTGGAAGCCACCGGCATGAACACCGATTTCTGGGGAAGCGCCGTGGTGGCAAGAATGCTTGAAGGCATGCGCTTCGCCGTGGGACCAACCATCGCGGCCCGGCGCGGGGCGCTGCAGGCGATGGGAGGCTTTGCACGCGTGAAGGATTATCTGGCCGAAGACTTTGTGATTGGCAAATTCGCCGCCGAGGCTGGCCACGGCGTGATTCTTTCTTCTTATGTCATCGAACACCACATCGGCAGCGCGACACTGCAGCAGAATGTGGAGCACCGGTTGCGCTGGGCCCGCAGCACGCGGCGTTCGCGTCCCGCCGGATATGTGGGGCAGTTGTTTACCATGCCGTTGCCGCTGGCCCTGCTGGTGTGCGCGGCGTCGCCCGTGTGGTGGCCGGTTCTGCCGGTCACCGTGATCGTGCGTGCGGCGGCGGCCTACATGGTTTCAGCGCGCGTCTTGCGGGCCAGGATCAACTGGCTGCTTTTACCAATCGAAGACTTGTTGGGATTTTGCTTCTGGCTCGCCGGATTTTTCGGCAATACGATTTCCTGGCGCGGGCGGCGCTACCGGCTCTTTGCGGATGGGCGGTTTGAATTGATTCCTGCGCCCGAGAAATAGCGCTGCAGTGCGACTACGGAGCAATGCGAGTCAGGCGGCCGTTTTTCAGTTCAAAGCGATCGCCGCGCCAGGTCACCGTGTGACCTGCGAAGCTTGCAATCCAAACCGCGACCGCAACCAGATCGCGAACGGGCAGCAGCCACAGGTGCTTCAGCAATTGGGAATCTTGCAGCACGGATTTGCCTACTGTCAGGACAACCGTCAAACGCAACAGCACGATCACACCCAGCAATGCCCACGACCAAGGCGCCGCGCGAGCGGAGATTAGAGCAAGCAGCGCCCACATGAGCCCGTAAGTGGAAACCAGCCCGATGTAACCTGCAGCGCGTGAGTCGCGCACACCGCGCGCCCAGCGCAACTGATGAGCGAAGAAGCCTCGCAGGTCGTAGGCAGGAAGATGAGTCTCCACGACAACGTCTGAGAGCACGACCCGGAGGCCGAGACCGGCGATGCGCCGGCCTAATTCGTAGTCGTCCGCGAGGAAATCGACAATCGACTCGAACCCGCCAATTCGCTCCAGATCGGCGCGCCGGAAGGCAAGCGTTGAGCCGAGTCCGAAGCGGAGGCCACCCTCCAGTTGACGCGCAACCAGCACGCCCGGACAGAAATCTGTACTGATGCCGAGGGATTCTAATTTTGAGCCGAAGGTCGGCGCCGCGACCCCCCGATACAGACACGTCACCATCCCCACGCGTTCGTCCGCCAGCGGGGCGATGACGCGGCGAAGATAATCGCGCTCGACGCGAATGTCGCTGTCGTTGACCAACAAGTGCTGGTAGCGGGCGGTAGACAGCATCTGTTCGAGATTACTGACCTTCACGTTGGCGCCGAGTTTATGGGGAGAAACCACCAGGCGGATGGCGTGGTCGGGAAATTCCTGCTGCAGTTGTTGCACGCTGGCGACAGCTGGATCGGCCGGATCGCTCACTCCGAAAATGATTTCGTATTCGGGATAGTCTTGCAGGCAATGGCTGCGGAAGCTTTCGTAGATGTCGGGGTCGGTTCCCTTCAACGGCTTGAGCATTGAAACGGGCGGCAGGCGGACAGGAGTGTCCGCCCCACACAATTCACCCCGTCCACGCAGGAACGCAGCAGCGCTCCACAAGCAGATCACATAGTAGACGGAGCTAGCAACGCACCCGAGAATCGCGACGAACTGGAAGACTCGCTCGGTGAGGTGAATCATGCGCGGCGCAGGCCTTATTCGTACCGCAGCGACTCGATGGGATCGAGGTTCGCGGCCTTCCACGCGGGATAAATCCCGAAGACCAGCCCGACTCCGGCCGCGGACGAGAATCCGAACACGACCCAGAACATCGACATGCGCGCCGGCAACGACGGCCACACGGCAGGAATTACCCAGACGACCAGCGCACCCGCCAGAATGCCGATGACCCCGCCGACTGCCGTCAGCATAATGGCCTCGAGCGTGAACTGCAGCAGGATGTCGCGCTTGCGCGCGCCGATCGCCTTGCGTACTCCGATTTCGCGCGTGCGCTCGGTCACGCTGACCAGCATGATGTTCATTACGCCCACGCCGCCGACCACCAGCCCGACGCTGGAAATCGCAAACATGCCCACGAAGAGCGCGCCCGTCAGCTGATTCCAGAAATCGGAAATCGAATCCGAGGTCATCACCGCAAAGTTATCCGGCTTATCGAACGCAACTTTCCGCCGGCGCCGCAGCAGTTCGCGAATCTCGTCCATCGCCTTGGGCATGTCGTCGTGCGATGTGGCCTTGACGCTGATCACGTGCTGCTTCATCTCCGGGTGCAGGGTCTTGAAAGTCTTCAAGGGCATGATGACGCGGTTATCGTTCGGGTCCTTCCCACCGCCGAAGACCGACTTGATCTTCGTCACCGTGCCGATCACCTCGAACAGCCGGCCCTCGATGTTGACCTCTTTGCCGAGCGGATCCTGATCGCCAAACAGCTCGCGCTGGGTCTCGTAACAGATCACGACCACAGGCGAGTGATGTTCATCATCGAAGTCGCTGAACCAGCGGCCGGTGGCCATGGGCAAGTCGAAGACATCCTTGGCCTCGGCCATGTCGCCTTCGAGGATGGTGTTGCGGGCCTTCTTGCCTTGATATTTCACCGCGTAGCTGCCCACACCCAACTCGGGGCGGAAGACTCGCAGGCCGGCCGACACAGCTTTGACGTGCGGCAGATCACGCATCGCCAGCGCATCGTCATAGGTAAGCTCCCTGCGGGCGCGCATTTCATCGGTCAGGCGGCCGAAGGTGAAGAAGTCCAGGTGGAACACGAAAATGACGTTCGATCCGATGCTGGCCACCAGCTCGCGGACGTTCTCGTCGAGGCCGCGCCCGATCGAAGAAACGCCGATGACCACGGCCACGCCAATCACGATGCCGAGCACGGTCAGGGCCGAGCGCAGCTTGTTGCCACGGATCGTGTCCGTCGCCATCTGGACGATTTCGCCGAATTCGGATTTGCGAATCATAAGTTCGGCTTTCGGCTTCCGGGCTCTGGTTTCCGGAAGCCGAAAGCCGGCAGCCGGAAGCCCTTCACATTTCGAAGCGCAAGGCCACAATCGGATCGAGTTTTGCTGCCTTGCGCGCGGGATAGACTCCAAAAAACACTCCCACCGTGCCCGCCACGAATAAACCTGCCGCCACGGCCCACAACTTGATCGACGAGGGCATGCCGATCAACGCGGTTACGATCTCCGCAACGCTCACTCCCGACAGAACGCCCAGCACTCCGCCGATCAGCGCCAGCATGATCGACTCGATCAAGAACTGCAACAGGACGTCATCCCGCCGCGCTCCGAGCGCTTTGCGAATACCAATTTCGCGCGTGCGTTCGGTCACGCTCACCAGCATGATGTTCATGATCACGATCCCGCCCACCACGAGCGACACGCCCGCAATTCCGATCGTGGCCATAAAAAACGTATTGCTGAGCCCCGCCCAGATACCGAGCAGGCTGGCGTTGGTCTCAACCTGAAAGCTGTCGTCCTTGCCCGGCTTATCGTGGCGATGGGCGCGCAACGCGACGCGCGCCTCGTCCATGGCCTGATTCAGCGGCACTCCCGTGGCGGCGGCCTTGCCCCAAATCCCGATGCTGTTGTTGTGCGCTCCGTACTTTTTCAGGTAGACGGTGATCGGGATCAGCGCGTAGTTGTCCTCGCTCTGCCCCAGCGTCTTGCCTTTTTTCTTGCCCACGCCGATTACCTGGTAGGTCCAGCCGTCGATGCGGATTTCCTGGCCGAGGGGATCGCGGCCAGCCAGCAGGTGTTCCACAATGTCTGCGCCCACAACCGCAACCTGCGAGTGGTTGTCCAGGTCGGTGTCGTTGATCATGCGGCCGGCGGTGAGATCGGTGTCCACGATGGTCGCGATCGACGGCGTGATGCCTTGAATGTTGGTGTCGTTGATGGCCTGCTCTTCGTGCTTCACCTTGCCGGCTGTTTGGATCAGGGCGCCGACATAGTCGCAGTGGCGGCAGGCCTCGGCGACCGCCTGGTAGTCCTCAAGTTCCAGATTCTTGCGTTTCTCGGCTTCCAGAAAATGTTCTACGTTGGTTTCCACCGCCGACATTTTGCTGACGATGAAGACGTCGGCGCCAAGATTGAAGATCTTCTTCGCAACGTAATCGTTGATGCCGGAAACGAACGTGACCACCGCAATCACCGAGGCGATGCCAATCACCACGCCGAGCAGCGTGAGCACGGAGCGCAGTTTGTTGGCCCACAGCGAGCGCAGCGCGATTCGGATGGCTTCGGCGATGTTCATGGGCGGACGCCAGACCTCGGGCGTCGGACCTCAGACCTTGGACGTCAGACTGCACACAAGTCTAACAGCGAATCCACCTGCCTGGCACAGTTTGAGCTGGGACGTGGAAGTCAGGATTACGCAAGGCCGAGGTCCGAGGTCGGAGGTCCGAGGTCGAAGGTCTGACGTCTGACGTCTGTATAATCATTCTGTAGGCAGCCGGACCGGACGGTCGCTCTCTGCGTCTTCGGGCGCGGGGAGAGGAAAGTCCGAACTCCGCAGAGCAGTGTGCCGGATAACGTCCGGGAGGGTGGATTCAAGTCCGCTCGACGGAAAGTGCCACAGAAAACATACCGCCTGGGCGGCAACGCCAGGGTAAGGGTGAAAAGGTGCGGTAAGAGCGCACCGCCGCGGCAGTAATGCAGCGGGCAGGGCAAACCCCACACGGAGCAAGACCAAATAGGGAGGAACTCCAGCTTCGGCTGGAGACGTGCCGGCTCGGTGCGTCAAACCTTCGGGTAGGTCGCTAGAGCCGCGCAGCGATGCGCGGCCCAGAGGAATGGCCGTCCAGCAGGAGCAATCCCGCGGACAGAATTCGGCTTACAGGTCCGGCTGCCTTAATCTACTTTGTTTTCTGCTATTTGTTGCTTCCCCGAACCTCCGAATTATGACGCCTGTGTGACAGAACACTTGGGGAAGACCAACGGATTTTCAGTCACTTGCGAACAGGTCGCCCGCACGGTCTGGATCATTTTGAGAATAACCGCCAAGTTCGAGGCTTGATCGCGATGTTTTCGACAGTTGTAGGGTTCTTCTGCTCCGGAACGGATATTGTTGCCCGACTTGTAGCACCGGGCTTAAGCGATTACGACCCGACTAATTTTCTCTCAACGCCACCATCGGCTCCAGCCTAGCCGCCCTTCTCGCCGGGATCATACTGGCGAGCACCGCCACCACAGCCAGTCCCAGACACGCGGTCGCCAGTACTGCGGGATTGTAGGGCTTCAATCCAAATATGAGAGACGCCGCCCACCTCCCGACCACCAGCGTCACCACAACCCCGATTGCAACTCCGACTCCGCACAGCTTTCCTGCCTCGCTCAGAACCAGTTCGAGCATTTGTATCGGCGCTGCTCCCAATGCCATCCTGATCCCGATCTCGTTTGTCCTTTTTGCCACCATGTATGCCATCACTCCATAGAGTCCGACGGTTGCCAGAATTGCGGCCAGCAAGCCAAAGAACCCGCTCAAAATTGCCAAGAGACGCTCTTTCAGCAATCCATCGCTGATTTGGGCGGCGAGTGAATGAAAATCGATTGCGATCTCGGGATTCACGTCAGCCATAGCTTGTCGTAACTCCCCCACAATCGGTTCGAGCAATCCGCTGGAGCGGACGATAATTTCCCCGTTGGTGTCGGGCCGGTCATCCTGCAACTGAGGATAAAATGCGATTGGATCGAACTCTTTTCGCAAGTCATCGTATTTCGCATTTGCCATCAGCCCGACGATCTCATACTCGTACTGCGGCTGGCCCCGATACACGTTGATTTTGAAGGTCCGGCCAACAGGATTTTCGGTTCCCATGATCTTCTTGGCAAACTCCCGATTGACGATCGCCACCTTTGGCGAACTCGCTGTATCGCGCTCATTGAAATTGCGGCCGGCTAACAAAGGCGTCCCGATCGTCTGGAAGTACCCCGGTGTGATGAGGCCCATGTCGACCCAACCCTTCTTCACCTCGCCATCGACCACGACTTCATCATTCCAATAACTCCCGCCTAAAGGCACCACGTTCGTCTCCGCGGCCGATCGCACTCCGGGCAGTGAGCGCACGCGCTCGACGATGCGCTCCCGGAAGGGACCTCGCTGATCGTAGGGGAGATTGAGGCGGGTGTAATCGATATCCATCACCAGCACGCCGTCGCGCTGGAATCCCGCATCCAGAGTCAGAATTTTCCGCAAGCTTTCGCCGAACAGCAACGCGCTGACCACTAGTACGAGGGACATTGCGATCTGAGCCACGACCAGTGCCCGGCGAAGACTGAATCGCTCGCGCGTTGTAGTCAAACCGCGCCCGGCCAAGCTCATCACCAGTGCCGGCGCCATCCCGGTCGATTTGATCGCAGGCGCCAGCCCGACCAGCACACAGGTGAGCACGGCGAGGCCGGCAGTAAATCCAAGTACTCGCCAGTCCGTTGCGAGACCCACGAAGATGTGGCGCACATCGCCTTCCCCGCTGAGATACCGGACCAGGAAGGAGCTCAAGAGGCGGGCCAACACCATACCCAAAGCCGCACCCAGCAGCGCGAGAAGCAGGCTCTCGGTAAGCAGCTGGCGGACGATGCGTCCTCTTGCCGCGCCCAGCGCGATGCGTACGGCAATTTCCTTTTCCCGCGCGCTGGCGCGAGCCAGCAACAAGTTCGCGAGGTTTGCGCACGCGATCAGCAATACAAGTCCCGTGATCGCCAGCAGCAGCCACAGAGGCGACTCATACTGCTGCCGAAGATTGGACACCCCTGTGCTTCCCGGATAAGCTGCGAGCTTCTTCTGCAGGTATTGTTTTCGGGCTTCCGCCTGGTACACGGGCGGTAAGGTTTCCTGCATGAGTCCCGGAGAGATTGCATCGAGTTGCGCTGATGCCTTGTCCAGAGTCCATCTGGGCTTCAATCGGCCCATGGCCACCAACCACCATCCGTGTGGCAACACGTAAAGGCTGCTCTCACCTGCGATCGTTGGTTCAGAGCAGATGAGCACCGCAACATCGAAGCTGTGGCCGACGTCTACCCCATGAAAGTTCGCTGGGGTTACACCGAGCACCGCAAACGGGTGGCCTTCCAATTCGAGTGTTTTACCGATCGCACTGGCCTGTCCGCCAAATTCGTTCTGCCAAAACTCATAGCTAATTACTGTGCCGGGCGTACCACAACCCGCGCGATCATCTGGCCGGTGAAATACCCGCCCGAGTATTGGCTGAATCCCGAGCACATCGAAAAATTCACCACTGACCCATAGGCCCTGTGCGTAGCGCACTTGCCCGCGCGTCGCCAGATTGAAATCCTCATTGCCGAATGCAAATACCCCGCTGAAGCCTTGCTGCTGCGCACGAATCTGCTTCCACATCTGATTGGTCACGTATCCGTAGCGACCGTGGTGCCGGCCTGTGACATGGAAATCTGTCGGCCGGATCACGGCTAATTCTTCCGGATGCGCCACTGGAAGAACCCTCATCCTCACCGCGTCGATGAGCTGGAAGATAGCCGTATTTGCCCCGATGCCTAGCGCTAGTGAAAGTACGCATGCTGTCGTGAATCCCGGGTTCAATCGCAATGTGCGCGTGGCGTAGCGCAGGTCCTGCCACAGGCCTGACCAGACATCGCTGCCCTCGCCCGTCCCCAGCTCTACCGGTTCTATCCAGCGCTCCTCGATCTTTCGCAGATCGCCCGCCAGATCGCGTCCCTCCAGTTCTGCAATGATTTCACGCTCTGCTGCGTCTTCATTGGCGCCGTTCGACAGCTGTGCCTCGTACCGGTCGCGCAGATGCTGCGAGATCTCATCGACGATCTCGCACTCACGCATCGGCGAAAGCCCGCAGTCGCGGAGCCGATCGCGCACCATCTTTTTAAAATCAGGCATGGCTTACTCCAGTAATCCGCTGCATCGCGGTCACGAATTCAGCCCAAGTCCGCCGCTGTTGCTTTAGCATCGCCTTCCCGGCCGGGATTAGCCGGTAATAGCGCCTCCGGCGCTGACCAGGCTTCTCAACCCACTGACCTTGGATCCACCCGCGCTTCTCCAGCCGGTACAGCAGGGGATAGAGAGAGGCCACATTGAACTTGAGCGTACAGGCCGAACGCTGTTCGATCAGTTGGCTGATTTCGTAACCGTGGCGCGCTCGGCCCTCCAGTAACGAAAGGATTAGCAGTTCGGCACTTCCCTTTTTCAATTCCCGGTCGAAGTTCGCACTTGTTGATGACATATATGTTTATGACATATATGCCTTCGCTAGCCTGATTGTCAAACTGGAAAGTCAGTTGATGTAACATCGCCGTTACGCTCACCAGCCAACAAGTTCTTTCCTAAATCACTTCCAATCCCCGACTTAGCAGGAAAGCGTCGCGCGCGCGAGCACTGGCAGCAGCCTCTGCGCATGAAGGATCAATCTCGCAAGACCCGAGCCGGATCGGTACGACTGGCGCGCCATCCGGGAAAGAAACAAGCTGCGACTGTGGTAATCGTCATCACCGCCAACGCCGCTCCGAAGGCCCGCGGGTCGCTCGGGCTGACATTGTAGAGAAGCTTTCCGAGGAGTCGCGTCAGTGCAAGCCCTGCGGCGGCTCCAAGGAACACGCCGCCTGCAGTTAGTCGCAGGCCTCGCGAAATGACGAGACGAAGCAGATCGGTGGAGCCCGCGCCTAGAGCCATACGCAGCGCGAGTTCGCGCATGCTCTGCGCCACCGCGTACGACATCACTCCATAGAGGCCGACGGCGGCGAGCAGAAGCGCCAATCCTGCCAGGATCGAAACCAGGGTTACGGCCACAAGTTGCGGCGAGGTTGAGCGATCCACCTGTTCCTGCAGCGTAATCATCTCGTAAAGCGCGAGGTTCCCGTCGATGCTGCGCACCTCGTGGAGCAGGGCCGCCGAAATATTCTGCAGACTTTCCGTTGTGCGGATATTCAAAGCCGGCCCTCGTACGAAATCCTGCAAAAGTGGCACGTAGAAGAATGGCTTTGGATCCTCGCGTATGCTCTCGTACTTGGAGTCCGCGGCCACGCCGATGACTCGCGCCCACTTGCCTTTCACTTGCAGGCGCCGTCCGATGGGATCATGGTCGCCCCAGTACCGCGCCTTCATGGTCCGATTCACGATCGCGACCAGGGACGCGTTTTCGTCGTCCGCGCGGGTGAACTCGCGACCCGAAAGCAGAGGGATGCCCAAAGTCGCGAAGTAAGCTGGACCGACCTGGTTGTAGTCAACCGCAGGCTGCTCTTCCAGCGGAGGGTGATAGCCGTCAACCGCAATGGGCGTCGAAGAATAAGTGCCATAGTCCAGCGGGGTCAAGCGCGCGTACGCGGCGGACTCCACGCCGGGCAGAGCTCTGACGCGCTCGATCAGATCGTCCTGAAAAATCTTGGCCCGCGGATCGTCGTATCCCGCCGCCACCAGCGACACACTTGTTTCCACCACCCTGTTCGTGGAAAAGCCGGGGCTGGCAGTTCGAATCTTCTGCAGGCTCTCGAGGAGCAACACGGCGCCAGCCAACAAAATAAAACTCAGGCAAACCTGGAACACGACCAAGCCCGAGCGCATCCAAGCTCTTCTGCGAGCGGTGGTTACGCTCGAAGAGTCCGCCTTCAAGGCGCCAGCCAGATCGATGTTGCGCGCCTGAAACGCCGGAACCAGCCCGAGAACCAGCGTGGCCATCAGGCAAATGCCGGCGCTGAGCAGCATCACATGCCAATCGATTTCACCGGGCAGGTACATCGCGATTCCAGAACGCGCGGGCAACAGCAGCCCCAGGGCATGCCGGCACCAGTAAGCCACAATGAGTCCGCCGGCTGCACCGAGCCCCGCAAGAATCATGCCTTCGGTGAGAAGCTGCCTTAACAGACGGCCCCCGGTAGCCCCGGTGGCCATTCGCACGCTCATTTCATGGCGCCGCGCGAATGAGCGCACCAGCAGCAGGTTGCCCACATTCGCGCAAGCGATGAGAAGCACAAACACCACCACCGCCGCCATGATCTCCAGCGTGGGCAGCATAGTGCCCGCATTATTGAAGGGGGTTTGCCACAAAGCCCAAAGCTGGATGTTGCGACCCCGGTTCGTGGCAGGGTAGTCGGCCTCCAGTCGGGTGGCGATGGCCGTCATTTCATTCTGCGCCTGCGCGCGGGTGATCCCGGGCTTGAGTCGTTCATAACTCTCGATCCAGCGCGAGCCGCGGTCTTCCAGTTTGTATCCCCCGCTTTCGAAATTTTCTTCCATCGAGGCCGGGACCCAAAAATTCATCGCCCAGCCCACGAAAGTTCCATAGAAGTGTTCCGGCGTAACGCCAATGATGGTGTGCGGAATATTGTTCAGCCGCTGCACCTTGCCTACGATTTGCGGGTCGCCTCGAAATCGTTTCTGCCAGAGGTCATAGCTGATCACGACGACGGGATGGGCATCGTTCCCGACATCTTCGCCAGGTTCGAAACCGCGCCCCAGAAGGGGGCGAACGCCGATCGCGTCGAAATAATTCGCCGAGACAATGCTGCCGGTGGTGACTTCGGCGTGGTCCCCGATACTGAGCGTGCTGCCGGTAATTTTGCTCACGAACAAGGCATCGCACAGCGTGCAGTTTCTCTGCAGATCGAGGAAATCCGGCCACGAAATTGGTCCACCCCCGCTTACTCCCCGCGCCGTTCCGCCCAAAGCGAGCAACCGCTCCTGGTGAGCGACCGCCGGGTAGGGACGAAATAAGATTCCTTCGGCCCAACTGAACACCGCAGCATTCACGCCGATGCCCAGGGTCAGGCACAAAATTGTGAGAACAGAAAATCCCGGACTGCGGAACAGTTGACGAACCCCATAGCGCAAGTCCTGGATGGTATTTCCGATAAGGTTGTGGCCGCGTGCGTCCCGGCACTGCTGTTCGATCTGCGTCATCCCGCCCAGCGCCAGCAATGCCGAGCGGCGCGCGTCCTCCTTCGACATGCCTTTCTCAAGATTGACCTGAATTTGCTGCTCAAGATGGTCGCGGAGTTCGTCTCCTAGTTCCTGATCTACCTGCTTGCCGCGAAGGCGGTCGCGCCAACGCAAGGGCAGCGTATACAACCATTGTTCGAAGCGCATGTTCACGCCTCCTTGAGCTTTACAATGCCGGAGATCGCACTCGAAATCCGGTTCCAGTTTGCCGTTTCTGTTTCCAGTTGCCTGCGCCCGAGCCGGGTCAGGGAATAGAACTTGGCGCGACGGTTGTTGCCGCTGGACTTCCACTGAGCGGTAATCCAACCCCGCCGTTCCAATTTGTGCAGCGCCGGATAGAGGGACCCGTCACTGACTCCCAGTACATCGCTGGAGATCTGTTTCAGGCGCTGGCTGATCGCCCACCCGTTCTGCGCTTCCAGCGCCACGATTTTTAGGATCAGCATGTCCAGTGTCCCCTGGACCAGATCGGAAGGCTTGCTCACCCCGGTGTCTCCTCTCGGTTACCGAGTTAGACTAGACTCTGTTCCTCTCGGTTAGCAAGGGGAGTTCAATAAATTTGCTGGCTCCGGGAGGCTCGACGATTGGAGGGAACCCAGACTTCCGCATCAGCGGCCGACAACGGAAAGGCCCACGCGGTTTCGAGAATCACGTGGGCCTGTGGTGATCCTGTCCAAATTGGTTAGGGCGTTCCGGTATTGATCAGCACCCAACTCGAGCAGACAATCCCACTGGTTGGTGTGGTGAGCGTGGAGAGAACCCCGACTTTGCCTTCCGCAGACAGGGGGGTGGTCTTCGTGATCGACACCGGTGGAGTCGTGATGGGCTGCGATGCGGAGAACAGCTCGTCCATCGTGTTCTGATCGGTCAGCCAAATGTTCCAGGTGGTAGCCACAGTGTTCCCGACGGTGAACTTCATGGTCAGGGTTTTGGAGGATACGCTGTAGCTGAGGCTGTCGGTCAGGGTACACGGGCCGGACACCACCTGCTTCACCACATTCGATGTGCTCGCCATGAAGTTCGCGTCGCCGGGGTACACCGCGGTGACCGACGTTGTGGCACCCGGCGTGAGCTTGGAATCAGAAAACGTTGCTGTACCGCTGCTCAACGTTCCTGTTCCCAGCACCGTTTTGCCACTCATAAACGAGACGGTTTCGCCATTCGGCGGGGCACCCTCACTCGAACTGACCACAGCGGTGAAGGTGACAGACTGCCCGTCGGCGGAGGGATTCGGCGAAGAAGTGAGGGTAGTTGTGGTTGGTATCTCGATGGGGCAGGTGCCGAGGAAGCACGAGACTTCGAGACTGTAGGTGCCAGTTGAGTCACCCTCTGTATAGAGCAGCAACATGTACGTATTGTTCTGTGGAGGAGTGAAAGTGAACTTGACGCTGCCATTGCTAGTGCAGCCCTGATCGGGCGAAGGCTGTGGAGTCGCCGAGCCAGGATAATAGAGGTAAATACAAGTGCCGTAGCCGCCAGTGTAGCTGACGGACACTTGGTAGGTGCCGGTGGTGGCCGCATAGAAAGTGTACGTTTGCTGCTCCGCCGGTGCGGAGAGCGATCCGTCGACCACCTGTTTCAGCGCGATGGATACGGCGTCGGCGGGGAACGGCTTGATACGCTCAAGCGACAATGCGTACTCTGCAGTCGTCCCGTTTCCCTCCATGCTGAGGACGATCGTGTATTGGCCGGTAACGGCCAGTGTCTGCGAATCGAACACTTGGCCATTACTGGTGCAGGTGCTGGGAAGGATCTGCTTTTCATTGGGGTCGAAAAGCACCATGCACGTACCGTAGCCGCCTTGATACCCCACGATAATCTGCCAGGTATCCCCAGCGTTTGCATTGAAGACAAAAGAGTCGATATCTCCCGGGGTATACAGCTCGCACTGACTGCCCGCGTACACATCGCCCGAAGCGATGGGTGTGCCGGTTACGGGTTCCTTGGGACAGTTCGCAATGTGAGCCTGGGCCAGCGCCGCCTGGGGTACGAGCAACAACATGGGAATCAATAACATAGCGCCGAGAAGAGCCGCACGTGAGAGGCCGGAATTTGTCAAGAATCGAACCAGGCAGCTTTCGCCCCGATTGAACATTGAGCACCCTCCTGTTCTTGGAGCAACGCGACGGAAGGGTCAGACGCCCCAAGCGCAGAGCAATTTAGCACGGGAGAACACGGCCCGCGGCACGCCACGGCGAAAATGATATGAACTTGGTATGAAATCGGGGTGGGTCGTGGTTTTCTGAAGTGGTTCTGTGGTTTAGGGAACCAGCTTACCGACGGGAACAAAATCCGATTTGCATCCCACCAGGCATCGAACTTTCTGGAACGCTGCCTGTTCTTCTGCACTCAGTGGATGCGGGTTCTTGCTATTTGCATAGAACCGCGCATGGGCGCTGCGAAATTCATCACCCCCCGCGTAAGCCGCTATCAGACGAAACGTCTTGTCGAATTCGTACCAGATGTGGCAACCGAGGGGAGTTATGCATTCCGCCACCGTAAGTCGAATGCTGCCCGGTTCGACCTTGGGATCCATGGCCATGTTGAACTGGAACATCGCTCGGTTCAGATCGCTGCGCGGAAACAGCAGGCGCATTCTCTCCTGAGCAACGCCCATGCCGTGGATTTGATATTCAGGCCGCTCCTCGGTGGAAGCCCCGAACACCTTGTCGGGATCCAGCACGACCAGGGTCGCCTGATGATCGTACTCGCTGATTCCGGCGGCGAGAATTTCTTCCCGGCCATCGCCATCCAGGTCGGCCAACGTCATGAAATTTAGGGCTCCGGAATGCCAGTACTCGGAAATCAATTTGCCATTGCCATCGAGCATCGCGATCTGACTCGGCCACCAGATTTCATGGATACTCGCAACCGCGATTCGGGTGGGTCTCTGCTCGGTTGCCTTCAGTACGACGAGGGCCACAGTCCTGAACGTGGCGGAACTCCCCGCGAGCTCTGGCAGTTCTCTCCCCGGATTCCAACGCCATTTCTCTTTGCCGCCATCGGAGTAGCAGATCAGCGTGGTCTCGTGTGACTGTGGACCGGCAGCGGAGAGATACGAGAAAAGAACGCTGGTATGGCCCTTGCCCTCGAGGTCAGCGAACCAGATCCTTGTGCCGATCCCCTTCTCGTAATACCAGTCGGTCGCGAATCCATCTGGAAAGGCTTTGCTCCACAATTCCTTGCCGTTCGCATCGGTGATCCGGAGCACTGCACCGTCGAGGCGCCCAAACTTGGGCTGGCCCTGCGCCGTCAGCAGGCGGACGGTGATGAAGGCCGCAATGCACACGGCGGCCATCGCGGCCGCGATCATTAGGCCCCTGCGGGCGCGCATTCGTGGAATGGGCCCCTGATCGTGGTTGGCAAGCGGCGATCCATCGGTTTCCTCCTCCCGAGGTTTCGCCGCGATCCAACGCTTTTCTGGCGTGCCATCCGGTCCGGGTGCCGAACGATTGGGAAGGCAAATCGTGATGGGATCGGCTTTGCCTTCACCGTTGTAATAAGACTCCAGCGCATGCCGCAGGCGATTCATCTCTGTGGCTACATCCGCGGATCCCTTGGTTTTGGTCTCATTGGGCCACAGCTCCCGGATCACACGGTCAGGCTTCAGAGTGGACTGCGAATCCATGTTCTCAAACAGCACTTCCAGCAGCTTCCGGAGCTGGCTCTTGCTGGCGAAGCTCTGGCTGCGCAGGATTCTATCGATCTGGTCGCTGATGGAGGCGCGATCCATAGCTTGTTCAACTCTAGCTTATTCAACTGCATAGTATAAGCGCAGCCCGATCCTCTTCGGCCTCGGTCAGGCTGCGGTGCTTGCCTAACTGTTAAGATGAAGTGGATGGAGTGCCGCGAGCTTGGGAGATCAAAAACGTCGCGGAAACATTTCAGTTTTTGGAAAACCTTTCAGGAGGCCTCATGTCCGCACCCAGTCGCCGGCCGGAGATTCGCCGGCGCCGTACCCGTAAAGAAAAAATTGTCCAGTTGCGCAAGCGCCTGGCCGCCGCCAAAACCGATGCCGATAAGACGCGCATCACCGCCAAGCTGCACAAACTCGCCATCCTGTCGCCCGGCCAGCCGCTGCTGAAGTAAGACAGATTCAGTCCGCGGCGGGCTGGCCGGCGTGCGGTTGGCCGCGGTGAGCGACCTGGCCGTAGGCTTCGAGAATGCGCCGCACTGACGTTTCCCAGGAGAACTTCGCAGCCTGCACGTAGCCGCGCTCCTTCATGCGGTCGCGCAGCGGCCGATCCATGAGCGTGCGGTGCAGGGCGCGCATGATCTCGAATACGTTTTCGGGATTGACCAGCACCGCCGCGTTCCCCACCACCTCGGGCAGCGACGACACATTGGAAGTGACCACGGGAGTGCCGTGCACCATGGCTTCCAGCGGAGGCAGGCCAAAGCCCTCATACAGCGACGGGAAGACGAAGATCTTGGCCTCGTCGTAAAAAATCCGGAGCACCTCAATCGGAACGAATCCCAGGAAGCGCACGTCGTGTTGCACTCCGCTGCGCACCACGGTGCGCCGCAAATCGGGATTGCCCGAAAGATCGTCTCCAATGATGATGAGTTTGAGATCGGGATAAGCCTGATCCCGCTCCAGTTCCGTTTTCAGCGCGGAAAAAGCCTCGATCATGCGCACGACATTCTTGTGCGGGCTGATTCTCCCGGCGTACAGCAGAAAGGGATAAGTCACCTGGTAGCGCCGTGCGATCAGGTCGCGATCCGCGGCGCTGGCATGGCCGTGCAGAAAGCGTTCATCAATGGCGTTGTAGACCACCTCGACCCGGTCGGACGGAATCTCAAACAGTTTCTCGATTTCATTGCGCGTGAAATTCGATACGGCGAAAATCCGCGCCGCTCCGGCGAGCACCCGCTTGGTCATCTGAAAGTGGAAAGAGCGCCAGAGCCCGCTGCGCTCGCGGGTTCGCGACATGTGGTCCAGCATGTCGTGCACGGTCATGACATACGGACACGGCAGCGCCCGCGGAACAGAAAAGAGATTGGGAATATGGACAAGGTCGCAACTCAGCCCCTGCAGGGCGGTGCGGAACTCGCGATATCCCTGGAAAGAACGGTCGGGGGCGAGCAGCGGGACGGTGTGAAAGTTTGGCGGCAGGGCACCAATTTCTTCGACCTTGGCCGGAGAGCCGATCAGCAGGTACTTATTCTCGCGGTCGAGCCGGCCTAGCGTGCGAACCACATTGCGGATGTAGGTGCCTACGCCAAACTCGGTCATCCGCCGAATGTCGATGGCGATCTTCACCGCTGGCATTTAACCACAGAGGGCACAGGGGAACACAGAGGAATTAAGAACAGCCAGCTAAGGCATCATGCACTACAAAACGGGCCTCGTACCGAGATCGTTAAACTGCGCTTCGGAAACCCACGTGAGATTGTACAGAATTTTACCGGGCAGATTAGGCGGCAAGTCCTCTGGCATCGGCCATTGCTCCACCATGGCGAGGGTGTTGGAAGCAGACCGATTGATAAAGTCCAGCCACAATTCGGCAGGCTCGCGTTTCGTCTCCCACACGTACACGCCCGGCGAGCCAAGCCGCTGCGGGATGACTCCGACCCAATCCTTGATGCCATCGCGCACCCACCACAGTTCTCCCCCGAGGATACCGATCCGGTGAAAACGAAGTACGTCCACCACTGAGGGAATCTGCGCGCGAGTCCAACCGAATTCGCCGTTGCTGGCTCGGAAAGCATTCCGTTCAAGCTCAGGTGGAAACATCACTGCCCCCGGAGACGCCCTCGAACTCCCGGGCGCTGCTCGAAAACAAACTCAGGCTCTCACCTCGGCTTGTGCCTTCGCACGCCGCTCCGCATACAACGGAAACGCTTCGCACAGATCAAGCACCTGCTTGCGGACCTTGCTCAGTACGGCTGCATCGGTGCGGTGGAGAAGCGCTTCGGCGATCCAGCGTCCGATCTGGCTCATCTCAACTTCTTTCATGCCGCGCGTGGTCAGCGCCGGCGAACCGATGCGGACGCCGCTCGGCTTCATCGGCGGGTTGGTATCGAATGGAATAGCATTCTTGTTGACTGTGATTCCCGCCTCGCCCAGCGCTTTTTCAGCCTCGCTGCCCAGCATGCCCTTGGAGAAAACATCGACCAGCATGAGATGCGTGTCGGTGCCGCCGGAGATGATGCGGAAGCCCTCGTCGGCCAGCGACTGCGCCAGCACTTTGGCGTTGGCCACCACCTGCCGCGCGTAGTCGCGGAATTCAGGCTGCATCGCTTCCAGAAAGCACACCGCCTTGGCCGCCATGATGTGAACCAGCGGGCCGCCCTGCATTCCGGGGAACACAACTTTGTCGATGGCCTGCGCGAACTCGGCCTTGGAAAGAATCATGCCGGAGCGCGGACCGCGCAGCGTTTTATGGGTGGTCGAAGTGACGATGTGCGCGTGCGGCACCGGCGAAGGATGTGCGCCGCCGGCCACGAGCCCGGCAAAGTGCGCCATGTCGACCAGATAGAGCGCACCCACTTTGTCGGCAATCTGGCGCATGCGGGCGAAATCAATGATGCGCGGATAGGCGCTGCCTCCACCGATGATCAACTTCGGGCGCTCTTGCTCGGCAAGTTTCTCCAGCGCGTCGTAGTCAATGGTTTCCGTCTCTTTGGTCACGCCGTAGGGAACGATCTTGTAGGTCTTGCCAGAAAAATTCAGATGATGGCCGTGCGTAAGGTGGCCGCCGTGCGCCAGGTTGAGGCCTAGAATCGTGTCGCCCGGCTGCAGCACGGACGCATACGCTTCCATGTTCGCCTGCGATCCGGCATGGGGCTGGACGTTGGCATGCTCCGCGCCGAACAATTGTTTGGCCCGGTCCCGCGCCAGGTTCTCGACGACGTCCGCGTACTCGCAGCCGCCGTAGTAACGCTTGCCGGGATATCCCTCGGCGTACTTGTTCGTGAACACCGAGCCCGCGGCTTCGAGTACAGCTTCGCTGACAAAATTTTCCGAGGCGATCAGTTCGAGGCCCTCGTGCTGGCGGCGGGTTTCGTTGTCGATCGCGGCGGCAATCTGGGGATCGTTTTCGTATAGTGGGCGGTACATCGGATTGTCCTTATTCATCTAACGACCTCTCAATGGCTTGCTGTTGGTTGAAACCTGCTCAGCGCGGCCGGAATATCTCTGAGATGGTTCAAACCGATAGAGTCATGCTGATCCATCAAATCTGCGCGGTAAACAAAAGGCTTGCGGTCTCCGACCTTCCCCGGCCCGCCGACTCCGATCAGGATTACGATCGACCGTCCAGTCTCCATCATGGCATCGGCTTCAACACAGGTAGGAAAATCGCGCCCGCCATCCGTGGCCGTCGCCTTGGCGTAGCGGAGCGCCCAGCCGATCCGGGCGTCTGGACCTGCCTCAGCCTGCAACCACTTAGCGAAGCTCACCCGAGGCAATCCTCGGTCCAACCGCGAGACCGGCATTTGCTTGACCTGCTCGATGAGCGCGACGATCTGCAAATCGGTCAACCTCTGGGGCGTATTCCCTGGGAGCGCAACCTGCGCCGAAGCCTGCCTCGTGAGGATCGTCGCGAGGAACAGCACCAGGACGATCGCGAGTATCATTCGCCAAGGAAAAATCGTCGTAGCCTTGATCATGGCTGCTCCAAATCGTAAACGTGCGGATCGTGCAGTTCCATGTAGCGATCGGGCGCCTTCACCGGCGTAAATCCAAATTGCGCATAAAGCCCGTGCGCGTCGCGAGTCAGCAGAATCCATCGCCGCAGACCTTGCAACGCGGGATGCCGCATGATGAATTCCATCATCCACTTGCTCAGCCCGCGTCCGCGATGCGACTCCAGAATGAACACATCGCCCAGATAGGCGACGGTAGCGAAATCGCTGACCACCCGCGCAAACCCGATCTGCGCGCCGCTACCATCATAAACGCCAAAGCACAGGGAATGCTCGATGGATCGGGCCACGATTTCCCGCGAAATTCCCTTAGCCCAATAGCAACTCGTCAGGAACGTGTGAATCATGTCCAGATCGAGGCGGGCGCGGTTGGTGCTGATCAGGAACTGGTCGCGTCGGTGCTCGACGATCGTATTGGGACTCGCGGCCTGTGTGAACGGCATCGCAATATTCTAAACCGCAGACCTAACCACGAGCGCGTGACGTCCTGGGATGTCTCCTTCGTGAACCTTCGTGCCCGCAGCCTGCCCTGAGCGGAGTCTAAGGGTGGTTCACGACTGAACTCAAAACGCCGTGCGCAAAAAAGAAGCCAGGTGCCATCCATCCATATAGCTATAGGGCGCCTCACCCATCGTGTAATGTCCGCAAGGCAGCACGGCAACTTTGTGATCGAGCTCGTGCCGCTCAAATTCTTCGACGACCTGATGCGAGAGTTCCGGCAGAAACGTAAGATCATACCTCGCATACACGATGAGCGACTTGCGCGGCCAGCGCGAGAATTGCTTGAAGTAGGACATGGGGCTGACCGCCAGCCATGCCTGCCGCAGACGATCGAGGTCAATCTCCTGCTCAATCCCCTGCCGAATATGCCGGGTCGACTGCCCGTGCCAGACAACATCAGCCACATAAGTAGACGCGTGATTGAACGCAGCCACGCGAAGCCGCGGCTCATGCGCCGCGGCGATAAACGCGTAACACGATCCCAAGCTCGTGCCCACGATCCCGAACTGGCTGTAGCCCTGTTGCTCGAGCCAGTCGAGGCAGCTGCGGATGTCGACCACGCCCTGCCGCACGGCGTCGAGTGTGCGGCCAATGTTGGCGGAGACCGCGTAGTCCGCGCGGCTGGTCTCGGCTGGCATGCGAATATCGTGATACGGCATGGTCAGCCGCAACACGGCGATGCCCAGCATATTCAGCACGCGGCAGAGACTGTTGTAAGCGATCGCGTCGGCGTTCCAGTGCGGCAGCAGAATGATGGCGCGACGTCCCCGCGCCGGGAACCAGCGGGCATTCACGAGATTGTTTTCCGGATAGGGCGTCTCGACCGGCGAAGTGAAGCGCAGGAATTCTCCGAACGTGCCTTTGACCTTGGCCTCAAGCTTGGGATCGGGCACTTCGCGCGTAGAGAACACTTGAACTTCCCGCGTCTCCAGGCGGAAATCCGTGGGCCGCGTGTAGGAATAAAATTCATCGCTCGACGCGACGATGCGGCGGTTGTAATCGAGGATGAATTTTTCCGGATTATCGTGTGCTAGACCGGGAGTCTGCCCGGGGCGAAAGCCGTTGCGGCAGGGCCAGTCCCGCGTAAATTCCACGCCCCAATCCAGCGGACGGACCACGCGATTGTTGTCCACCGAAGTGAGCCGGTGTTCCCAGTCGTACATCCACTGTGCGTAGCGCGAGGGCATGGTTAATCCTCTAGTGTAACAAGGGGTCGGGCTCCATTCAGGCGGCAATCACCGAACTGTTCCAATCACAGGTCGGCAGCTTACATTTCGTCTCTGAACGGCGTGATCCGGGAAATCCTCAGGATTCTCTTAGGTTTGTGACGTCCATCACCGAGAAAATACCGCCCAGTACGATATTTCTGAGAAGGATCAGGATCGGCCAAAACGCTTGAGGTGTAGCTACATTTGGAGTTACAATGACATTTGAGTGGGACGAGACCAAGAGCCGTGCCAACATTCGAAAACACGGGTTCCATTTCGCCGAGGCGGAAGAAATGTTTCGTGGCGTGCTTCTGGTTCGTCCCGACACGCGTGAAGACTATGGCGAGAAGCGATGGATTGGAATTGGGACGATTCGAGGCCGCTTTGCCTTTGTGGCATTCGCGGAACGTCCGAACGATACGATCCGCATCATTTCACTGAGAAAGGCAAATCATGAAGAGCGCCAAGAATACGAAAAGGCGATCCAGAACGGACTGGAAGCGAATTGATGCCTTGCGGGATGAGGATATCGATTACTCTGACATTCCGAAGCAGGGGCCGGATTTTTTTGCCAACGCCATCATTTGGCCGGGACCGAAGAAGCAGATCACGTTGCGCATCGATCCTGACGTGCTGACATTTTTTCGCAAGCATGGGCGTGGCTATCAGAGCACGATTAACGCCGTGCTGCGCAAGTACATGGAAGCGCGAAACGAACCGACCTCAGCCGTCAGACCTCGGCCCTCAGCAAAACTGCACGTCAGCGGCCGGTGAGCGATGCCATGAGTTCGCGCCTGAGGTCCGAAGCCTGAGGTCCGAAACCTGAGTCTGAGGCCCGCAGTCGTTTTTAGCTCGAATACCTTCTCGGCACCCGTTTCGAAATGTTGCAGAGAATTTCGTACGGCGTGCTGTTGGCGAGTTCGGCGTGCTCCAGAGCGTCGACGCTCAAGCCTTCGCCCGCGCCCAGCAGGATCACTTCATCTCCGACCGCGATGCCGGGAATTCCGGTGACATCCACCAGCGTCAGGTCCATCGAGATGCGGCCCACAATCGGCGCATAATGCTCGCGCACGATCACGCGGCCGCGATTGGAGAGCTGGCGGTTGTATCCGTCGGCGTAGCCGACGGGCAGCACCGCAACATGCGCGGGAGCCTTGGTCACGTAGGTGGCGCCGTAGCCCAGCGGCTGGTTGGCCCCAAAATCGCGCAGGGATAGGATGCGCGTCTTCCAGGTGAGAATCGGCTTCACTGGCATGCGCAAAGTTCCACCGCTCACTTCGCGTCCGGCGCGCTGAAAGGGCAGGTAGTAGCCGTAGAGCGCGACTCCCGGCCGCACCATGGTGTTCCAGGTCTCGCGCCGCGAAATGACCGCGGCTGTGTTGGCCATGTGAACGAAAGTTGGTTCCATGCCGGCTTCGCGCACCATGCGGCGAGCCGCGTCGAAACTGTGTTCCTGCTCGGCGACCGAGGGCGCGTCCATGATTTCGGAAGACGCGAGGTGAGTCGAGAGTCCCTCCAGCGCGAGATGCCTGGCCGCCTTCAATGCGTTGAGCACGCCCGGAAGTTGGTCCACGCCGACACCCAGACGTCCCATGCCGGTATCGACTTTCAAGTGCACCGGATGCCGCGCCACGCCCAGTGCAGCGGCCGCGGTCTCGAGCGTCTCGATATGCCAGGGCTCCCAGACCGTGGGCGTGAGGTGCAGACGGATAATCTCTGCCTCCTCGCCTCGCCAGAAGCCGGTCATCAAAAGAATATTCGCGCGAACGCCCGCCTCGCGCAGCGGAATCGCTTCGTCGAGCGAAGTTACGCCCAGCCACTTCGCGCCTTCAGCTTCGAGCGCGCGCGAGCACTCGACCGCGCCGTGACCGTAAGCGTCGGCCTTCACCACCGCGCATACGGTAACGCCCCTTCCCACGTGTTTCTGCACCGTGCGGAAATTTTGCCGCAGCGTAGTCAATGAGACTTCCGCCCAGGTCGGGCGGGTCGCCACGCGGCTGAGGATTTCTACTGTGCTTGCCACTTTCGCGATTATAGCGGGAGCAGCCCGTGAGCCCAGGTTACGCTGGGGCTACTCCCGCTACTCCTGCGAAAATCCTCGGCTCCGCTCTGTCGAAAATCCCCACTTCTCGCGCAAAGAACGCGGGAGAAATGGGGCACCCGGTACCGGCTAGTTTCCGGACAGATAGAAGTTCACGGTGATCTGCGTCTCCACCTCGATGGGTTCGCCGTTGAGGATGTACGGGCGGTATTGCCACTGGCTCACGGCGGCGATCGTCGCCGGCACCAGCAACGGCGGCCCGGACACGGCGTGAAGGTTCTCGATCGTTCCCGCTTTGCTGATGATTGCGGCCAGAACGACCGGGCCCTGAATGCGCGCGCTCTTCGCCAGAGCAGGGTAGACGGGGTCGACCCGCCGAATCAGGTTGCCCTCCAGCATGGATGAGCGGCGGATGACGCGGGTAACCGTTGGCGGAGGGCTTGGCAACATTGGCCTGTTCCCGCCGATCAAAGACGCGGGAAGCCCGCTGCCATCGCCGGGGAGAAAGCCAGGTTCGCCATTTCCAAGTTCGGACCCACCCGTTTCGGATCCACCCGGCGGCTGCATCGACGGATCATCAGCGCTCATGGCAATGTGGGTCGGCATATGGCCCGGCGCCACAAGTCTTGCGTTAACGAGATTGTTGTGCGCGGTCGAAGGCGCCGCGACTCGCGGCGTGCCCGTCAGCGGCATTGGAGCACGCCGGCCGAGACTGATTGGGGTGGAAACGGTGCGCGCTGACGGCAGGCCGACGGTCTTCAGCACGGGCAAAAGAAGAAGCAGACCAATGACCAGCGCCTGCAGTCCGAATGACGTCAGCGTGGTCCAGCTTTGGCGAATGCGTTGGGCCCAGGAAGCTTCCAGCATGCTATCGGCAAACATCTTTTCGTCCGGCGTGGTGTCCTCAAACATGGCGTCCTCCAGCGTGAAATCTTGGTTGCTGGTATGGACACCGGGAAGGCTCACGCGGACGATGGAAGCGCAAAGAAAAAAGGCCGCGTTTTCACGCGGCCTGTTGGAACTTTTTGGACACCACAGGTGTCCCGTTCGACTTACTGCTTGGGCGTCTCGGTCGGCTTGGGCGCGGCGGGCTTTGCAGCTCCCGTGCTGCCTGCAGGCTTCGGGGCGGCCGGCTTTGCGGCCCCTGAAGCAGGAGCGGCTACGCCGGACTGCGCGTTGTAGAGATCCACCACTGGCTTGGTAATGTCCACGGATTCGCTGGCCATCACGACGGGGCTCTGCGGCCAGGGCTTCGAGGTGTCGATGATCAGGCCAAACGAGTTGTCCTGAGCATATTTGACAATCATCGGAGCCAGCTTCTGCAGAATCTTGGCCGCAATCTCCTGGTTCTGGTTACCGAAGTCTTCCTGGGCATCCTGCACGGAGCGATCGAAAAGCTTTTGCTTGCTTTCGATCTGCTTCTTCAGGTTGGCGGCGGCATCCTCGTTCAGCTTGTCGCCCGTAGTGGTCAACTGCTTCTTCAGAGCTTCGAGTTCGTCGTTCTGGCCCTTCAGTTCGCTCTGCTTGGGCTCGAACTTCTTTTGCAAAGCTTCGAGGTCGCGACGACCTTCGTTACTCCCGAAGATCGCGCCTTCAATGTTGATCGTCCCGACCTTAGTGCCGCCGTTCGGTCCCGTGGTAGACGCAGGCGTCGACGCCGCCGGGGCAGCTGGTGTGGCAGCCGGGCCGGACGGTGTGGCGGCGCTGCCGGTTTGGGCCAAGGCGGAAATCGTTAAGGTAACCGCAGCGGCCAGAAGAATTCGCAGAAACGTGCTTTTCATTGGATCGGTTGAACTCCTTGGAACATGCTTTTCAGAACATGCTTCCGGGAATGAATTTCAGTTAATCGTTCTCAGACTTTTCGTGTCAACGCTGGGCCGCACTGAATGAGGTCTCCGCTGCGGTAGCGGCCGCCATCGGAAAGGCGCACTAGATTGCCAGCGGACGTGCGGTCCACCCCTCACAGCTGACTGGATGGCGTGGATCGTTGTCATTATAGTGACCTCACTCTAACGCCGTCAAACAAACTTACAGCCGGGTAGTGGTGCAGTTTGAGGGCGGCGATTCGTATCAGGGCATGCCTTCAGGCGTGCCACAGAAGCTGTCACGCATGCCCGCTTCAGCGGCTGTGACGACCGCTGAAGCCGTTTAGCCTCTCATTCACTCTGGCGGCATCGCTGAAGCGAAGCCCTGATACGAATCATTCCTCTCAAACGGCGCTTCTCAAACTGCACCACTACTTACAGCCGCCAGACTAGAACGTCGTCGCCACCGTGAAGCGGAATGTCTTGCGTGGTTCCCGCAGCAGGAAGCTGGGAGCGTACGTGTTCACGGCCTGGCGATAGGTATAGTCGCCCGCCGCGCCTACCGGGAACATGCCGCGCGTAATCGGAATCGGTGGACTGGCATCCTCATCCAGACGCAGCACGTTGTACGCCCAGTAAATACGGAATGGCGCGTTGACCACCGGAAGGAACATTTGCAGTTCGAGTCCAGTGGAGGCGCGGGGCCTCCAGTTCGTCGCGCCCAAAATCTGGAGATCATTCGACGGCCTCGGCGACAGAATGTTTCCACCCTGGCAGTTGTAGCCCGCATCGAGCGTCGGACATCCGAATTGCGTACTGATCACCTGATCATATTGCACGTTGGCGATCTGCAACTGAGAACGCCGGATGACCGGGTCGATGCCCATGTCCCAGAAAGGAGCGATCGCCACCGGCCCCGCAATCGTGATGCGGTACTCCAGGTTCGACCATACGCTCAGATCGCCACCGGGGAACACGATCTGATCCGTGGGAATCGGTACTGTCCAGTTCCCCAGTCGCGGGTTTGCCGGATTCTTCGGGACCGGCGTGCCGTCAGGATTGGTGAGAGTAATGACATTCGAGCTGGGCAAAAACGCTACCGGCGAGATGGACCGGATATCGAAACCGCGAATGTCGTTTTCACCACCCATGAAGAAGCGCTGGAACGGCGGGGCGACGAGCCCGCCAAAGCCGCTGATGAACGAGCCGTTGATGGTGTAGCCGATCGCGTTGCGGTGGTTCTGCACCGGGATGAACTTCTTGTACTGAACGATTGGGCGCACGGACCGGACGGTACCGCCCAGTCCAGCCAATTCCATTCCCAGCGTAAACGAGTGCCCCTTGTGCGGGGAGATGCCGCTATCGAGCGTGTTGAACGAGAAGTTGGGGAAGATCTTGCTGGTGATGATTCCATTCACCGCTTGCGGTCCGGAGATGCCCCGGAACGCGATGTAATCGAACAGACTCTTGGACGCCGTACTCAGGGGAATCAAGGTCGAGCGGTCCAGCGAATACGTGATGCCGACGCGCTTGAACGAGCGCCGCAAGGGATAACTGAGCGAACTGCTAAAGCCCACACTCGACTGCGAATAGTTCTGCAGGTTTTGCAGTTGGGCGGTATTCAGGTTCAAGTTCTGTCCGCTGAAAATGGAAAGCTGGCGCGCCTGGTTATAGCTGATCTTGTTCCCGAAAACGCTGAAGCCGAATTGCAGGGGGCGATCGAACATGTAGGGCTGGGTAAAGCCGAACATGACGCTGCGCGCCAGGTTGCCCAGGCTGATCTGAACTTGCAGCGTTTCGCCCTTTCCCAGAAAGTTGTTGGTCGAGTAATTCAGCCCGATGAAGGCTCCCTCCAGCCCGCTGACGCCGCCGTTGAGTCCAATGCTGTTCTTGCCCTTTTCATGGACCTTCAGGGTGAGGTCGACCTGGCCATTTTTCTCGTCCAGTTTTTTCTCGGTCACATTCGGGTCGTCCGGCTTAAGCTGGTCGAAATAAGAAAGCTGATTCAGGCGGAGCAGGCTCAGTTCCCAGAGACGCGAGTCATAGATACCGCCTTCTTCGAGAGCTAATTCGCGGCGGATCACTTTGTCGCGCGTCGTAGTGTTGCCGACAAATTCGATGCGCCGTACGTAGAACTGTTTGCCCTCGTCGATATCGATTTCCAGAAATGCGAGCTTTTTCTCGTCGTCAAAGGTGGTGGAGGGAACGCCCGTGTAGTTGATATAGCCAAACTGGCCGTACGCCTTGCGCAGAGCCTCCAGCCCTTTAGCGACCTTGTCGCGGCTGAAAATGTCTCCGTCTTTGAGCGGGAACAGGGCGCGCAGCGCGGCCACGTTGGAAATCGCCTTGTTGTTCTTGAAGGTGATCTTGCCCAACCGAAATTTGTCGCCTTCGTCGATGGGCATCGTAATATCCACCGCTTTGCCGGCACCCGCCTGCAGCAGCGGAATGTGGGGTCCCTTGTGTCCGGTATCGTGGATTTCGGTCTTGGGATCGCTCACTCCCGCCTTGAAGTAGCCGCGGTTCTGGTACTCGGCCCGCACCCGCTCGGTGTCTTCTTCCAGTTTGGTCGCGTCGTAAGTCTTGGCGAAGATATTCTCCAGGAAGATGGAATGGGGAATTCCGATCGGCTTCAAGTTCTTCATGGACGCACGCAGAGTTCGCGAGCTAATCGCCTTGTTGCCCTCGAACTTGATTTTGCCGACTTTGACCTTAGGTCCTTCCTTGACCACGAACGTGATGCCGACCGCTGCGGGAGGAATGTCCCGCTTTTCCGTGCGGACGGTGGCGAACTGCCGGCCGTGCTCGGACAGCAGGTTTTTGATCGAGACTTCCGCCTTCTTGATGCGGGTAGGATCGTACTGGCTCTCCACCACGAGCCCGACTTTATCCAGTTTGAAGCGGTCGAGGATATCGCTGTTGGAAACTGAATTGGCGCCCACGTAGGTGATCTCCCGGATCGTCGGCTTTTCCTTTACCTGGAAGATCAGCCGCCAGCCTTTGGGAGTCTGGTCCCGCAGAATCTTGATATCCTCGAAGTAGCCCGTATTCCACAGGGAATTGAAGTCGCGTTCCAAGGCGCTGGTGTCGTAAATGTCGCCGGGCTTGACGAAGATGCGCGACTTGATGGTCTCGGCGGGAATGCGGCGGTTGCCGCTGACGTTGATTTCCGAGATCACATCGTTCTGCGCCCAAGTCAGGGTTGCGGTCATGAACCAGAGCACCGCGAGGGTCAGGCAGAACCCACCCACACTCCACCGCACTCTTGGCCAAGGCCGTTGAAATGAAGAAGATGGCACCGACACGGCCCTCAGGTGGCGGGGGCGCTTAGGCACAACAAGGTTCTCCGAATGAACGCGAAAAGGAATCGCTACGACCTCATCCTCTGGGATGTAAGAAAACTGTCATTATACGGTAGAGCAAGGGAAAGCGTCCAAGCCGCAACTCTTTCTGGGTCCGATCAACACACATCTAACCCAGCAGGTCGACCCGATCGCCAAAACCTGCGGTTGCTTCATGGGGATGGCTTAGATAACTCTACCTCAACCAAGACGGAATAAAACGTAGCCGAGTTGCCCATGTCGGCAAGTTTTTCTGAAGTCAGGGCATTGATGCTCTGGAAACCAGGGGTCATCTTCGCCCAATTGAGGCGTGCCGAGACGACGCCCGGCTGAACTTTGCCGTCTACCCGCGCCTTCAGCACCATATCACCCCTGCGGTTGAAGACGCGAACTTTGTCGCCCTCGGCGATGCCGCGCGCCCGGGCATCGGCCGCGGAAATCTCCAACAGTCCGGGTTCTTCCATCGCCTGTACCGAGGGCACATTAGAAAATGACGAGTTCAGGAAGTTGTCGGACTTGCGGGCCAGCAACTCCAGCGGGAAGCCGTTTTTCTTTCCGTGCCGCGATTCCGCAGGAGGAATGAAATCGGCGACCGGATCGAGCCCGAGCGCCTTCACCGCCTCGCTGTAAAGCTCAGCCTTGCCGGAAGGCGTGCGGAAGTTCCCCTGCGCAAAAGGAAGAAACGGAGCAGGTTGTGTGGATTCGTTTTTTGTGGACGCTGGTTGTGTGGGGACAGCCGCCCCCGGCTGTCCGGCGGAGCGAGGCTCCGCTGCAATCGGGTCTGACGTTCCGGAAGCCGAGAAATTCAGCCGCGCTTGCCCCTGCTCCAACCGCTCGCGGTTGATGCCGGAGAGCCAGGGGTCCTTCGAATCCAGTGCGAGATCGATCATCTCGTCGACGGTTTCCCGGAAGCAGTCCTCTTTGAATCCCATGCGCTCGGCCAGCGCGCGGAAGAGTTCAACATTCGGCCGGCACTCGCCCAGCGGCGCAATCGCCTGATTCGAAACCTGGACATAATAGTGCCCGTAGGCTTTTTGCAGGTCTTTGTGTTCAAAGAACGTGCTCGCGGGCAGCACGATATCGGCGTAATCCGTCGTATCCGTAAAGAACTGCTCGTGCACCACCGTAAAAAGATCGGGCCGGAGCAAGCCGCGCACCACGTCGTTGTGCTGCGGGCAAACCGCTGCCGGATTCGAGCCGTAAACAAACAAGGCCTTCACCGGCGGGTCGTTCAGCGTGTTCAGTGCTCGCCCCAGTTCCACCATGTTGATGGTGCGCGCTTCGCGTCCCAGCGCAACATTCATCAGGTCGGGGCGCTTCAAGGCCTTCGTGTTGAAAGCAGCTCCGCCGCTGGTGGACATCTGCAACCCGCCGCCGATTTCCTTCCATGATCCGATCACGCAGGGCAGCATGACGATGGTGCGAGTCGCCATCCCACCGCGTTCCGAGCGCTGCACGCCGTAGTTCAGACGGATCACCGACGGCCTTATTCCGGCATACTCGCGCGCCAGCTTGCGAATGTCGTTGGCGGCAATCCCCGTCCACTGCGCGACCCGCTCGGGCGGATACTCTTTCACCTTCTCACGCAGTTGCTCGAATCCCAGCGTGTACTGCGCAACATAGTCGGCGTCATGCAGATTTTCGCCGATGATAACGTGCATCATGCCCAGGGCCAGGGCCGCGTCCGTGCCCGGATTGATGGGCAAATACCAGTCGGCGCAGGCCGCGGTCCGCGTGCGGTAGGGATCGATCACCACCAGCTTCGCGCCCTTGCGTCGCGCCTCGGCGATGAACGGCCACAAATGCACATTGTTGGCGTGAATATTCGACGCCCACGCAATGATGTACTTGGCGTGCGGAAACTGCTCAGGCTCGGTGCCGAGTTTCACGCCCAGAACCGACTCCAGCCCAGCTTCTCCAGCCGCCGAACAGATCGCGCGGTCGAGTTGCGATGCTCCCAGGCGATGGAAAAATCTGCGATCCATTGATGCGCTGTTGAGCGCCCCCAGCGTGCCTCCAAAGGAATAAGGCAGGATGGCCTCGCTGCCAAATTCGCTCGAGATCGCGCGAAAGCGCGCAGCGATCTCGTCCAGCGCCTCATCCCAGGAAATCCGCTGCCAGGTGTGTTGGTTTTGCTCTTGATTGTGTGGGACCGGATCTTTGATCCGGTCAGGCGGAGCGAAGCTCCGCTGCCCCGCGACCGGCGCCTTAGGCCCAATCCGTCGCATGGGATACAGCACCCGGTCCGGCGAATACACCCGATCCAGATACTTCGCCACCTTGGCGCACAAAAACCCGCGCGTAACCGGATGCTCCGGATCCCCCTGAATCTTCGTAGCCCGCCCGTCCTCGACGGTGATCAGCACCCCGCAAGCATCGGGACAGTCGTGCGGGCACGCGGCATGGACAACCTGCTTCATCGCTCTTCGATTATACGGTGCTTCCTGCGCTGGGAGAGACCTACGTGGAACGACCAATTTCAGAGATGCGCTACCGGGAAACAAGCCGGACAGAACTTTGTGCGAGGGAAAACTTCTTTCGCCGTGGATTCACGCGGATTCACGCGGATAAGACACAATTGGCAGAAAACGACCTCGCACACATATCTCGTGAGCAGGATGCAACATTCAACTGTGTCTTATCCGCGTGAATCCGCGCAGATCCGCGGCGAAATGCAGTCCTACTTCAACTCCAGAACTTCTTTCTCTTTCCCCTTGCTCATGTCTTCCATCTTCTTGATTTCGCCGTCGGTCAGCTTCTGAATCTCGTCGAGCGAGCGCTTCTCTTCGTCTTCGGTGATCTTCTTGTCTTTCAGCGCCTTCTTGATCGCGTCGTTGCCGTCGCGGCGAATGTTGCGGACGGCCGTGCGGTGCTCTTCCAGCACCCGGTGCAGGTGCTTCACCATGTCCTGCCGGCGCTCCTGGGTGAGCGGTGGAACCGGCACGCGGATGAGTTTGCCATCGTTCATCGGATTCAATCCCATGTCTCCGGAGCGGATCGCCTTTTCAATCGCTCCCAGCTGAGACGGATCGAAGGGCTGCACCGTGATCAGCTGGGCCTCGGGCGCATGCACTTGGGCGACCTGGTTCAGCGGCATCTGCGAGCCGTAGTAGTCCACGCTCACGTTATCGAGCATGTGCACGTTGGCGCGCCCGGTGCGCACGCCCGCCATCGCCTTACGGAAATCTTCCACCGCCTTATCCATTCGCGTTTTGAGTTGAACTCGAATCTCTTTCAGAGGCGCGCTGTCAGCCATGGGTCTGCTCCATGAAACTTAAGAATCAAAACGTTGCATTATAAACCGAACAAGAAGAACGGCCACGGATTTACAGGGATCGCCACGGATCGAGAACTTCTCAAAATCCGTGCGAATCCGTGAAAATCCGTGGCCGATGCTAGTTACTCGCCCTTCGCGCTGACTCTCGATCCAATCTTCTCGCCCAGCAGCACGCGCCGGATGTTGCCGTGGTGGTTCAGGTTAAACACGATGATGGGCAGGTTGTTGTCCTTGCACAGGCTGATGGCGGTCGAGTCCATCACTTTCAGCCCCAATTTCAGAACGTCCATGTAAGAGATGTGGTTGAATTTCCTGGCACCGTCCACTTTCAGCGGATCGGCGTCGTAAATGCCATCCACGCGAGTCGCCTTGAGAATCGCCTCGGCCTTGATCTCCATGGCGCGCAGGGAAGCCGCGGTGTCGGTCGAAAAATAAGGATTGCCCGTGCCCCCGGCGAAAATCACCACGCGCCCTTTCTCCAGATGGCGAATGGCGCGGCGGCGGATGAAGGGTTCGGCTACCTGCTTCATCTCGATGGCCGACTGCACCCGCGTGTAGACGCCCTGCTTCTCCAGCGCATCCTGCAACGCGAGCGCATTGATGACCGTGGCCAGCATGCCCATGTGATCGGCGGAAACCCGGTCCATGTCCTTGGCCTGGTCGGCGACGCCGCGAAAGAAATTGCCTCCGCCCACGACGATGGCGAGTTGCACGCCCAGTTTATGAACGTCGGCCAGTTCCGCTGCAACTTCGTGGATGCGCGCGGTGTCGACGCCAAAGCCCTGGTTTGCCGCCAGCGCCTCGCCGGATAGCTTGAGCAGAACACGTTTGAAGGCAGGGGTTGGAGTCGTCATAGGATCAGTGCCTGGTTTCCCCTTACAACAGTCTTACTCTGTCATTCCGAGCAAAGCCCTTGTCATCCTGAGCGAAGCGAAGGACCTATGCAGTTCTGCCGCACAATCGCGATTACACAGGTCCTTCGCTTCGCTCAGGATGACAGGAATGTGGATTCTCGACCGCAAAAAAAGGCGCCCCGCAGGGCGCCCTTAGTTTACTCGCCTTTCGGCTCAGTAGGTTTCGTGACCGCGACGGTCTCGCCCACGTCGCCCACCTTGAAGCGCGCGAAGCGGCGCACCGCGATGTTCTCGCCCAGCTTGCCGATCTTGGCGGCGATGAGCTGCGAGATCGAGATGGTCTGGTCCTTGATGAAGGGCTGTTCGAGCAGGCAAACTTCTTCATAGAACTTTTCCATCTTGCCGTTCACCATCTTCTCGGCGATGTTCGCGGGCTTTCCGCTGGCAATCGCCTGCGCGAGAAAAATTTCCTTCTCGCGGGCGAAGTCCGCAGCCGTGACGTCTTCCTTGCGCACGTACTTCGGGTCGCTGGCCGCAATGTGCATCGCGATGTCGTGCACCAGTTCCTTGAAGTCGTCGGTGCGAGCCACGAAATCGCTCTCGCAGTTCACCTCGACCAGCACACCGATCTTGCCGCCGGCGTGAATGTACTGGGCCACCGATCCTTCGCTGGTCACGCGCGCCGCCTTCTTGGCCGCCACCGAAACGCCCTTCTTACGAAGAATCACGACCGCCTGCTCCATGTCGCCCTTGGCTTCGGTCAGGGCCTGCTTGCAATCCATCATCGGAGCTCCGGTCTTCTCCCGGAGATCTTTTACTTGTGCCGCTGAAATATTCACTGTAGTCGTACCCATATCGATAAATCCTTCTTGTAATTAGATGCTGCTCTATAAACTTTGACCCGCGCCAGACGACCCGCGCGGGTCTAATTTTCCTCAACGGATCCCAGTTTTGTTTTCGCCAGCGACCAACGACCAGCGACCAGCGACCGCTCTCAAACCGTCTGACTCTCCACCTTCGGCAGTTCGGCCTCTTCATTCGCCACCGGCTTCTTGTGCGTTCCTGGACCCAGCACTTGCTCCATGCTGATGTCTTCGGAAGCATCCACCGCGGCAGTGGCGTCGCCGTGATACTCGGGAGCAGCGGCTTCTGCAGCCTGCGCCGCATCCGACGCGGCCTGCAGGTCGGCGACCTGCTTGTCGGTCATCAGCTGCGCGCCCTCGGCAATCGATTCCGAAATCTTCGAGGTAAACAGCCGGATCGCCCGCAACGCATCGTCGTTGCCGGGGATCACATAATCCACTTCGCTGGGATCGCAATTCGTATCGACCACGGCGACCACCGGAATGCCCAGCTTGCGCGCCTCGCGCACCGCGATCTGCTCCTTATTGGAGTCAATCACAAAGATCGCGTCGGGCAACCGGCTCATGTTCTTGATGCCCGCCAGGTTGGCCTGCAAATGTTTGCGCTCGCGTTCGAGCTTGATGACTTCTTTCTTGGGAAGCAGCTCGTAGCGGCCATCCGTGGCCATCTCGTCGAGCTCCTTCAGACGCTTCACCGACTTCTGCACCGTAACCCAGTTGGTGAGCAGTCCACCCAGCCAGCGCTGGTTGATGTAGAACATCCCGCAACGCTGCGCTTCTTCGGCAATCGCGTCCTGCGCCTGGCGCTTGGTGCCGACGAACAGCACAATGCGGCCGTCGTTCGCCAGGTCCTGCACGAATTTCGACGCCTCTTTGAACATCTTCAGCGTCTTCTGCAGATCGATGATGTAGATCCCGTTGCGCTCTCCGAAGATGTATTCCTTCATCTTGGGATTCCAGCGCTTGGTCTGGTGCCCGAAGTGGACGCCCGCTTCGAGCAACTCCTTCATGGTAATGGTCGCCAATGAACCTCCTCTTTAGTCTGCATCCTTTGCGTCGTATTGCCGCTCCGGATTGCCATTCCCGCCCCGCACGCGAGGCACGGGAAGAATTGAACACCGTAAAACAAGCTACTAGCTGCTAGCTCTTAGCGCCTAGCCAAACAAAAAACAAAATCAAAAGCCTTGTCATTCCGACCCCCGAGCGAACGCGAGGGGCGGAGGAATCTCGGGCTTAGCGTTTCGAGAACTGGAAGCGCTTGCGAGCGCCCTTCTGCCCGTACTTCTTGCGCTCTTTGCCGCGCGAATCGCGGCTGACCATGCCCTCAGCCTTCAGCTTCTTGCGCAGTTCGGCATTGAACTGCATCAGCGCGCGGGCAATGCCCAACTTCACCGCGTCGGCCTGGCCGCGTACGCCGCCGCCCAGCACGCTGGCAATGACGTTGAACGTCGCTGCCGTGTCGGACGACGCCAGCGGAGCCTTCGCCGCCGAACGCTGCGCCGGAGTCACGAAATACTCTTCGAAGGCGCGCCCGTTCACCTTGAAATCGCCGCTGCCCGGACGCAAATAAACTCGGGCAATCGCCCTCTTGCGGCGTCCCGTTCCGTAGTATTGAACCAATTCAGCCATTTAGCTTCTAGCTCCTAGCTGCTAGCTTCTGGCTCAAACCAGAAGCCGCGCTCCTCAATCTCAACCTCAAGAATCTCAACCTCAAAATTTGTCATCCTGAGCGCAGCCGCTTTTCAGGCGGAGCGAAGGATCTCGCGCCGCTCTTTACGAAACTGCTACTTTACGCGCCTTGTACTCGCGCACTTCCAGTTTCAAGTCCTGCGGCTTCTGCGCCTGGTGCGGATGCTTGTCGCCCTTGTACACGTTCAGCTTCGAAAGCATGTGCGCCGCCAGCTTGTTCTTCGGCAGCATGCGTTTCACCGCCGCCTCGATCACCGCCTCAGGCCTGCGCGTCATCCGATTCTTGAAATCTTCCGTGCGCAAACCGCCGGGATAGCCCGTGTAGTGGTGATACTGCTTCTGCTCGGCCTTCACACCGGTCGTTTTAATTTTCTCCGCATTGATCACGATCACGTGATCACCAGTATCGAGAAACGGCGTATATTGCGGGTTTTCTTTGCCCATGAGGATGCGCGCCACCTGCGAAGCCAGGCGCCCGAGCGTCTGCCCGTCCGCATCCACGACGTACCACTTGCGCACAATTTCCCCCGGTTTGGGGAAATAGGTTGACATCAGAGTTCTCCCAGAATGAAAAATGCTGCGAAAGAAGACCGCTCGTTGATTCCCTAGCGAGGACGCCAGGCCATCAGGCGGGCAACCACACGACTACCAAGTCCTTACGATAGCGTAATCTGCAAAGAATTGTCAACGATCTGTTACTTGGAACGCGGTGGTGTTAAGTTACCCTTGGAGGTTGTTCAATGAGATTAATCCCCAAACTTCTCGTTGTGTCCCTCACTCTCGTCTCGGTATCTCTCATCCTTTCCCTACCCGCTCTCGCGCAGCATGGAGGCCACGGCGGCGGAGGCGGTGGTCACGCCGTTGGTGGCGGATACGTTCCCAAACATGGACCGCCGCCGGCTCGCGGAACGCCGGCCAGGCCCGCGCCCCAAAATTATCGCGACCGGGAAGGCCACCCCGACGCCCCGCACGTCCACCACGACGGCACTTGGGTTGGACACGACGCCGGACGCGATGACGCCCGTTTCCACCTCGATCATCCCTGGGAACACGGCCGCTTCACCGGAGGCTTCGGCCGCGGCCACATCTGGCGCATCGGTGGAGGCGGCCCCGGCCGTTTCTGGTTTGGCGGCTTCGCTTTCGGCGTCGCCTCCTTTGACCTTGCCTTGTGCGGTGACTGGCTCTGGGACAGCGACCAGGTCGTGATCTACGAAGATCCCGACCATGATGGCTGGTATCTCGCCTACAACCCACGACTCGGTACCTACGTCCACGTGCAATACTTCGGACCACAGTAGGCCTCGTCCTCGGAGCTTTGCGAGAGCGAGGTTATCGGGTTGGAAATACCGACAGGCGCCGGGATCTTTACTCCGGCGCCCGTGTTATATTTTCCGCCATGTTGATGCGCCGGACACTCTCGGCGTGCCTGACCGGCATCCTGCTGCTCTCGTCGTTCCTTGCCCGAGCCGGCGATGATGAAACTGGCCAACCTGCTCCTCGCTTCCGGGCCAGGACCACGACCGGCGAGCAGTTCAATAACGACTCCATCAAAGGCAAAGTGGTTCTGTTCGAGTTCTGGACCACATGGTGCAAGTATTGCGAGGAAGAAGCGGCGCTGGTCGACAACATCGCCCGGGAGTTCGGAGACAAAGGACTAATCGTTCTCGCGGTCGACGTCCTCGAACCCGATCAGAAGGTGAAGAAGTACCTTGCCGAGCACCCGCGCGCGGTTCCTATCGTCCTCACCAAGGACACCAATCTAGCCGCGATGTACAACGCGCAGGTCTATCCCATCTATGTAGTCATTGACCGCGAAGGCAACATCGCCGCCGAACAGCGCGGATCGGCCGGAGAACGCGGACTGCGCCGCCTGCTCAGGCGCGCTGGACTGGAAGCACAGTAGTTAGATTTTACTCGGCAATGTCATCCTGAAGCGCCGCTCTTTGGCGCTGAAGGATCCATGCAACATTTTCGGCCCCGGAATTGCACAGGTCCTTGGCGCCAAACACCGGCGCCTCAGGATGACATTACCCGAGATTGCCAATAAGAACTGCCGGATTCCAGGAAGGCTCACTCATACGCCAGCGCGTCAATCGGATCTCTTTGCGCAGCCTTGAACGCCGGATACAGTGCTCCCGCCAGCGCACCCACAACCGCAATCAACGCCGCCCGCAGCACCCACTGGTTGCTCCAGAAGAGATCCAGCACCGGCTTTTCGAACATGATCACGCGGCGGGTCACCAGGCTGATGATGATCCCCAAAACGATCCCCGCGATGGCCAGCAGCACAGTTTCCCGCAGCACCACGTTCACGATGTACCACTTCGACGCCCCCAGCGATTTCAAAATTCCGATCTCGCGGGTGCGCTCCATCACCGCTGTGTACATCGACTGGAAGATCACCAGAAAGCCGACCACCACAGCCACGCCGATCACGACTTTGATCGCCAGGTCGAATCCCGGGAGATTATCGGGGGTCATGGTCGACAGATATTCCGGCATAGAACGCACGGAATACGTTTCCATGCCCGGGATCGCCGCGATCGCCTTTTCTACCTCACCGTCATTCGCAGGATCATCCACTTTGATATAGAACACGGAAACGTGGTCTTGCGCGCTTATCAGGTCCTGCAGGGTCGCGATCGGCAGACACTTGCGGCAACCCTTTCCGTGCGGAACGATGCCCGAGATGCGGAATTCGTGGTTCGAGATCTCGATCTTGTCGCCCACTTTCGCGTGGTTCATGCCGGCATAGTAATCGTCCACGATAACGTCATAAGGCCCCTTGAAAGGTCCGCCCGAAAGATACCGAAACTTCGGAGGAAGCATGTCATAGCTGGCCACGTCAATGCCATAAATGATCTCCAGTGGTTTGGAGGTAAAATGCCATACTGCCGGGACCGCCGCGACCACGTGCGGCACTTGGCGAAGCTTATCCCCCACCTTGATCGGAATCGGTGCGCCGGACAAACCAACAATCGAAGACGCCCCGGGCGGCATCACCATGAGGTCGGCTCCCACACCTAACTGGCTTTTCTTCGATCCGTTCAGCAATCCGTAGAACAGCGCGACCACCATCAGAATCATGGTGACTTCCAGCGCAATCGCACTCATCGCGATAAACGATCGCGTAGGCCGATGCACCAGGTTGGCGACAACCATTTTGTTCATAAGACGTGAGAACCAGAGTTCGGAAAGCGCGCTGCGCGAGCCCAGGGTTGATTCTTACGGGCGGTTCAACCCGGCGGGCACGGCCAGACTCGACTGCGGCCGGTCCAGGTGGATCACGTCCGCCCCGGGCGGCTGCTCGAGCAAAAACTGATCATCCGTGAGCAACTTGTTGATGTCCACTTTCAACATGTTCAGGGTGATGGCGTACTCTTCCTGAGGCCGGAAGATTTCGATGCGCGAGGGGTAGCTGATCCCATCGTAGTCTTTGTATTCGGCATACTTGGCATCGGTAACGACTTTGCCATCCTCGGCGTAGATGTACTGGCGACGGGGCTTAAGATCGGTGCGCCCGAAGATAATCTTGCGCTCCAGCCAGGGGTGCTCCACACACGCCTGGGTGCAGCCCTTTTCGTACTTCTGAATCACCGTCAGTTCATAGTCGTCCTGCAGGACTCGACGCCCCTTGCTGTCATGAAGCGTCTCATAGCCATTCTCGCGTACCGCGATCTCGGAATTCGGATCAATCCGGCGGATCAGCAGCGCCTCATAGATATTCTGCGGGCGAATGTTCTCCATCGGCTGGTCGGAGTTGGGCGTCGCTACCTCGTTCTTTCCGATCACGAACCGGTTTTTCGGCGGGATCGACACTTTGAAGTCTTTGCCGTCGCTGACCATGTCAAACGCCGTGGTACGGACGATGGGCATCAACCCGATCATGTGCAGCGCATCCGGCTTCCGCGCCAGGACATAGCCGCGGATTTCCTTGTAATCGGTGACCTGCCCCTTCTTCATTCCGCCGACGGAGCTGTCGATGTCCACCGTCGCCTTCAGCGATTGGATGGCCTCGGCCTGCTGATTAATGCTATCGATCAGCCCCTGCTGCGTGGAGTCCTTAAGCGGGACCTTGGAGTACTGATCCTCGACCGGACGCGTGCGAAACACGCAGCCGGTCGTCGACAGCAGGGCAAGGAACAAAAATAGGGTCAAAAAGGACCAGCTACGTCTCATCAAGGTATAAGAAGTCCTCTAGTACCATTTGAGTATACCGCGCCGAGAAGGTTGCAAAAGCTAAGCAGGACGCTTTTTAAAGTGTACGGGTTCCTCGGCGTAACGAATAAGGCACGCGAAGAGATGGCAAAAGCTCCTGGCGCGTTGATCCGCCGATACCCGTCAACCGCAACCCCAGGTTGGACTTATACGCCGCCAGCCAAGATGGCTGGGTCGATGTACTTACGAAAGAGGTCGCACTATCGTCAGGTCACGACCGGCGCCAACATCATCTAAACTGTGGCTGGCTTATTGTAAGTTTGGCCCTGTGAATTAAGTTTGGCCCTGTGAATATCGTGCGCAAAATTGTCTGGCTCGTCCTGATTGCCGTCGTTGGAACCGCGGGATGGTTCGCCTGGGCGGTGATGACGCCCACCGAACCTTCCGGGCAGGCGTTCGTTCTGCTGCGCCCGGGATCGTCCACCCACCACATCGCCGCCGAACTCAAGACTGCCGGAGTCATTCGCAGCGAAGAGGCGTTTGTACTGTGGCACTACTACCATCACGGCCGCTCGCTGAAGGCAGGCGAATATCTTTTCGACAAGCCGGCGAACATCATCGACATTCAGAAGCGCCTGCGCCGCGGCGACGTCTACTTTCATACCGTGGTCGTGCCCGAGGGCTACACCATGTTCGATATCGCCCGCGCCATTGAGGCCGCGGGCCTCGGTCCCGCCGACGATTTCCTGAAAGAAGCGCAGTCCGATACCGCGCTGATTGCCGACTTCGCTCCGCAAGCCAGGTCGCTTGAGGGATATCTCTTTCCCGATACATACGAGTTCTCCCGCATGATGACCATGCACGACATGGCCGCCGCCATGGTCAAACAGTTCCGCACGGTGGCGCACCAGATGAACCTGATCTCGGGCGAATCTGCGCAGGCCAGGCTGAGAGTGGTCGCGGACCGGGCGCAGTCGGCCGGAGCACCGCCTGAAACTCCGAATGACGTTGAACGCACCGTGATCATGGCCTCGATCGTGGAAAAGGAAACCGCCGTCGCCGAGGAGCGCCCGCTGGTGGCCAGCGTCTATTACAACCGGCTGGCCAAGAAAATTGCGCTCGACGCCGACCCCAGCATCATCTACGCCGAGCTTCTGGCCGGAACCTACCAGGGCGCCCTGCATCATGCGGATATGCAGTTCCACTCGCCCTATAACACCTACCGGAATGCCGGCCTGCCGCCCGGCCCGATCGGCAATCCCGGACGCAGCGCCCTCGAAGCTGCCATGCATCCCGCGGAAACCGACTACTACTACTTCGTGGCCGACGCCCAGGGCCACCACCGCTTCGCTCACACCATCGAAGAGCACAATAAGAATGTACTCGCGTACAGGAAGGCGATGCGGGGGCGGTAGAAGCAGACCTCGGACTTCAGACCTTGGACCTAAGGCTTGCCTCAGGCGACCGAAGCCTTCGCACTCTGAGGGGTTCGAATCGACTGGATGAGGGAGTTGAGCATCCGGCCCAACTCGTTCGAGGCCCGGATCAGATTCTCAGCGCGGGGCTGGGGAAGGTACTTCAATCGCTGCGCGATTAGAATTTGAGTTTCCAATTCGAGCAGAGAACCACGAGCGTGACAAAAGAACAGGGCGCGGTCACAATCCGTCGAGCGCCCCTTGCCCTCCGCGATATTGCTTGGAATCGAGACCGAAGCTCTTCTCATCTGGCTCGTCAAACCATAGGCTTCCTCCTTAGGAAACCCCTGAGTTTCGTGATACACGCTGACTACTAAATCCATCGCATTCTGCCAAACTCTGAGATCCCGGTACGATGCAGACATAAAGTAGAGACCCCCGACCCACTTCACATTCTCGCGCCAGCTTGGGTGATCTGGGAGAATTGTTCAAGTACATCCGTCACAGCAAGTGGAAATTTTCTGTGGAAGAAGGAAAAGTCCGAGGTCTGAGGTCCGAGGTCCGAGGTCCGAAGTCCGAAGTCTGAGGCCTACTTCCCCCGCCGTTCCATCCATCCCTGCAGGATCAGAATTGCCGCCATCCGGTCCACCGCTTTCCCCCGCTTCTCGATCGAAAGGTCCGTCTCGCGCAACAGGCGGTTCGCTTCCGCGGAAGTGAGCCGTTCATCCCACAGATGAACGGGTAATCGAAACCGCTTGCGCAATTCCTCCGCGAACACGTGCATCTTGTCGGATTGAATCCCTTCCGCCCCGCTCATCCGCAGAGGCAGACCCACCACAATCTCCCGCACGTCATACTCCTGAATCACACGCTGCAGATGTTCAAAGTCGCGGCGCTTGGTTGTGCGCTGCAAGGTTTCCAGGCCCTGGGCGGTAATCCCGAGCGGGTCCGACACCGCGACTCCGATTCTCTTTGATCCCACGTCGAGACCCAGCACCCGGCCGACGGGCAGCTCGCGCGTCCCCACGTCTTGGCAACCGTCCTGCTCTGGCTCGTCTGAAATTGAATCTCTGTGGTTGGAATCCACGGCCCGATTATATGCGCTTAATCCTCCACTGCAGGCTGTTCTGCCAGTAAGGGTAGGCCCTCAGAGGCCCGCCAGACTGGATTCAAGCAAGCTCTAACATCCTATTTTTCAATGATTTAAAGATGCGTAACGAGTCGAACTCTGGCCCCACCCTCCTCCTTGCTTTCGCCCGGTCCGGGGAGTAGCATTGTGTCTAGTACTGTTTGCAGCTTCTCCCCACGAACCTCGCCTGCCTTGGGTGTCTAAACATGAGCGGTACAGACTTGAATTTCCACATCGGCGACAAGGTTGTCTATCCCAATCACGGCGTTGGCGTTATTGAACAGATCAGCAGCCGCTCGATCGGTACCAGCGTGGAGCGGTTCTACCTACTCAACATCAAGGCCAGCAGCCTCAAAGTCATGGTCCCCTGCCAGAACGCGGGCAGCGTGGGCTTGCGCCGCGTGGTTCGCAACGGAGAAATCCAAAAAGTTCTGGACGCCCTTTCGGTTGGCGAAAACGGCAGCAACGGCGACTGGAAAGACCGCTTCAAGGAAAACTCCGAGCGCATGCGCACCGGATCGTTGCTCGAGGTCGCCAGCGTCCTCAAAAGCCTGATCGCGCTGCATCAGGCCAAGCCGCTCTCCTTCCGCGAGAAAAAGATGCTGGAGCGCGCCCGCTACCTCTTAGTGAGCGAACTGGCCATGGCCCGCAATTGCGAAGAATCGAAAGTAGAAGAAATCCTCACCACTGCCCTGGCCAAGTGCAAACTGCGCTTCCCCGAAGCCTCCGAATTCCAAGCCTAGTCCTGCTCGTGTGGGACGGACACTCCTGTCCGTCGCCTTTGTTCTTGACCTCGTTCTTTCAAGGATCCCTCCAAAACCTCCCCGTTGCTCCCCGTTATAATCTCGCCGATGGCATCTTCCGAATTGCCCTTTGGCATTGATCGATCCCGTCTCCGTCTCGACGGCAAAGATCCTTATCTGTGCCTGCACTTTGTCATCATCTTCGTGCGCGACCAGGAACGGAGCCTGCGTTTCTTCGCCGACAAGCTGGGATTCCGCGTCGCGGTGGACCATACCTTTGAGAACGGCAACCGCTGGATCGAGGCCGCCCCTCCCGACGGCACCGCGCAATTAGGCATTGCCGTGCCCCCTCCCGGAAGCGAGCCAGAAAAACTCATTGGCGGCCTCACCGATATCTGCTTCACCCTCATCCTCGCGAAATGCAAAGCTCCCCTATAGCCGACCGCCCCGCTGCCCTCTGTGGTGACGCTTTTTTCGATCGCCCTTCGAAGTCGCATACGGCCCCGCATCCCACCCAGATTGTCCGCGTTCACCCGCGCGGGTTGCCTTGCCCGGCGCGCTGGAAGGGCGGGGAATCAGCCCAACCGCGGGGCGTATAATGTCCTGAGCCTTGCCGTAACCATTGTTGTTCAAACCATGACCGACGCAATCAAACGAAAACTGCAGGAAGAAATCAACGCGCTCGAACACGAGCTGATTCACGAGCTTCCTAAAGAAATCAAGAAGGCCGCCGCGCTGGGCGACCTCAGCGAGAACGCCGAGTACCACATGGCCAAGCAGCGCCAGGAGTTCGTCAAGGCGCGCGTCCGCCAGCTTGGCAAGCGCCTCGCCGATCTGTCGATGGTCAACATGAACAACATCCCCCACGACAAGGTGGGCCTCGGTTCCACCGTCAAGGTTTACGACAGCACCAAGAACGAGGAAATGCAGTACAAGCTCGTCACCAGCGAGGAATCGGACGTCGCGACGGGAAAAATTTCCACCACCTCGCCCATCGGGAGATGTTTGCTCAATAAGAAAGTGGGCGACACCGTGATCGTCGTCAGTCCCAACGGCAAGCGCGAACTGGAAATCCTGAGCCTGAGCACGATCCACGACGAAATCGAGGGCGAACCGAAAGAGGCAGGCGCCTAATGGCCGCCGCGATCCGTATCAGGACGATCCGTATCAGGGCATGCCTTCAGGCGTGCCGTCAACGCACCGCCATGGTTAACGCCTTCAGGCGCTGCGGCGCGGAGCGCTCCCGATGATCGCCAGCTGGACCAGCGCCTTCGGCCGCGCCTGCGGAGTCCTGCTCGACACCACCGTGCGCTGGCTCGCGCTCTCCCGCATCAATCCCAACGTGCTGACGTTCATGGGGCTGGTCGTCAACACCTGGGCTGCCGTCCTTTTTGGCTCGGCCAACGCCTCGAACCAGAAGCGCATGTTCTTCTACGCGGGACTGGTCATCATCTTCTCCGGCTTCTTCGATCTGGTGGACGGCCAGGTCGCCCGCGCCACCAACCGCGTCACCCGCTTCGGAGCCTTCTTCGACTCGGTCGTCGACCGCTACAGCGACGCCAGTCAATTCCTCGGGCTGTTAGTTTTTTATGCCCGCGGCGGACGCTTCTTCTGGGTCGTGCTAGCCGCCTTCGTCATGGTCAGTGCCATCATGGTCAGCTACACGAGAGCTAGAGCCGAAAGCCTGATCGGCTCCTGCCGCGTAGGATTCATGGAACGCCCCGAACGCCTCGTCTTAGTAATCCTCGGAGCCCTCTTCAACCGCATGGCCCCGGTGTTGTGGGTGATCGCGGTGTTCAGCACCATCACGGTAATCCACCGCATGCGCTACACCTGGACGAGAACGCAGGACCCGCCGGTAGCAGTCACTCCCCACCAAGCCGCATAGTGTCTATGTGGCGCGGGCGCCCGCGCCACATAGAACAAGTGCTATCCTAAGCGGTCGCATAGTCGATTCTGGGGACAACCCTTTGCCAACCCATCCCGTTCTGGTGGTTCACGGTGGCGCGTGGGCCATGCCCGATGACATGGTCGACGCCCACATCCGTGGCGTGAACAACGCTCTGGCTGCGGGATGGCGCGTGCTGAACGGCGACCGTGGCGGCTCTGCGCTCGATGCCGTCGAGGAAGCCGTCGTCATCCTGGAAGACGACGAGACCTTCGACGCCGGACGCGGCAGCTTTCTCAACCGCGACGGCAAAGTCCAACTCGACGCCCTCATCATGGACGGAGCCACGCTCCGCGCCGGCGGCGTGGGATGCGTCGAGCGCCTGCGCAATCCGGTGCGCGCCGCCCGCAAGATTCTCAGCGAAAGCCCGCACGTTTATTTCGTCGCCGAAGGCGCGGAACGTTTCGCCGCCGAGCACGGCATCGAACTCTGCCAGAACGAAGACCTGATTATCCCGCGTGAAGTCGAGCGCCTGCGCGCCTACCAGGCCGCGCAGTCTGTTTCGAAACAAGACGGCAACGATCTGTTCGCGCCCACCTCGCATGATGTGACGATCTCGCACGATACCGTCGGCGCCATCGCCCTCGACCGCAACGGCAACATCGCCGCCGCCACGTCGACTGGAGGCACGCTGAACAAAGCTCCCGGACGTCTCGGTGATTCCTCGCTGATCGGATGCGGCTGCTACGCGAACAATGAGAGCGCGGCCGTCTCCACCACCGGATGGGGCGAGCCGATCATGAAGTTAGTGCTTGCCAAGTGGACCGCCGACCGCATTCAGGCTGGCAACCTGCCCGAGTGGTCCGCGCAGGAAGCGATGAACTATCTGAAACAGCGCCTGAACGGCCACGGCGGAATCATCGTGCTCAATCCCGAAGGCCACATCGGCATCGCCCACAACACCCCGCGCATGGCCTGGGCGTATAAGACAGTGAAGAAGGAAGAGGCCGGCATCGAACGGACCAGCATGCAGTAGGATAGATGGTGCGGGCATTCCTGCCCGCGTGTCGGTAGCGGATATTTTTTCGTCGACGAAGTGATCGCTCACGGCAGACCGCGCTTGCCCCCCTAACAGTGGCGGACAAGAGTGTACGGCCCACAATTTCACAGCCATCCCTTGGTTCTTGCGATCCTCACCGTTCCACGCGATTGATTACGACAGTCATTTGGGCGTCGCGCTCTTCCCATAGATACTGAAAGAATACGCGATTCGACTGCGTTTCGAGCATATATGGGAACAATCGGACAATGGATCGGCGTTCTTCTCATGGCGGCAATCTTTGGAATCTGTCTGGCTGCACAAGTTCCGCGTATGAGGGACTCTGAGAACGCCAACTTCTCGAAACTACTTGGGTTGGGATGTGCGCTATCTGCGTTAGCCATGGGGATGGTCATTTCATTCGGCACGAATGTGCTTCGGATTCCACTCGCTTGCATATTCATCCCGGCCATTGGAGCCGGGGTGCTTCTCTACTCACGCCCGCTCTCAAGGGCGAATCCACCGTCTAATCTAGAATGGGTAATACGCTCTATTGTTGCAATTTTGGCAATCGGTCTTTGGCTTGTGCTCGAAAAGCGGGGTATTCGGAATCGGCTTGCATTGGTGACTCCTCCGGCAATTGCGGGTGCGATGCTCTTTAGTTGGATGGAAGACCGCAAGACCCAGCGGGCGAATGAGGAGCATGGAGCCGCTGCCGACGCTGTCGACCGGAAGCTAGATTAGCCCCCTCGTCTTACAACCAGCCCTTGGTTCTTGCGATCCTCGCGGCTTCCACGCGATTGCTTGCTCCCAGTTTGCTGATCGCTTCGGAGAGATAATTCCGCACCGTGCCATCAGAGAGACCCAACTCGCCGGCGATATCGCCGCTGGCCATGCCTTCTCCGGCCAGTCGCAGCACTTGCCGTTCGCGGTCGGTGAGGGGATCCATCTCGGCCCAGGCCTCGGTCGCTAGCTCGGGATGAATCACTCGCAGCCCCTGATGCACGCGGCGCACGGCGTCCGCCAGTTCCTCGGCGCGCATATCTTTCAGCAGATATCCTGAAGCTCCCGATTCGAGCGCGCGGCGCAAATATCCCGAGCGTGCAAACGTCGTGACAATAACGACGCGCGTCCCGGTGCGCCGGCGCTTTAATTCCGCAGCCACGTCGAGTCCGCTCATGTGCGGCATTTCAATGTCCGTAATAAAAACGTCGGGCTTGTGGGCCAGCACGGCCTCGAGCGCCTCTTTGCCATTGCGGGCCTGGGCGATCACCGAAATGTCGCCCTCGATCTCGAGCAGCGCGGCGAGCGCGCCCAGCACCATCCCCTGGTCTTCGGCCAGCACTACGCGGATCGTCTTGCGGCTGTCTTTATCCCTTTCCCTGTCCCTGCCATTTTCTCTGGCGCTGTCTCTGGCTGTTTCTTTGGCGCTTTCTTTATTTGAGGGATTCAATTGCGGCTGCCTTCGCCTTGCGGCGCGACGTCTTTCAGCGGCAGCGTGATGGTCAGCGTGGTTCCGGCATCGCTGCTGCGGCTGAGCGTGCCGCCCAGCATTTCGACGCGCTCGCGCATGCCGCGCAATCCGTTGCCTTCGCCGTTGGAGCCGCCCAGGCCGTCGTCGTGAATCTCCAGCCGGCAACTGCCGTTCTGCTGTTCGAGGCGCATGCGGCAGGTGCGAGCCTGCGCGTGACGCACCACATTGGTGACAGCTTCGCGCACGGCCAGGGACAGAACACTTTCCTGCACTGCGGGGAGCTTCACCGTGGTTGCGGCATCGCACTGCACGGTCAGGCCAGCGGTTTCGAGTGTGGTCTTGGCTTGGGCCAGTTCCGCGGCAAGTCCCTGCGAACGATAGCCGCGAATCGCGTCGCGCACATCCGAGAGCGCCTGCCGCGAGATTTGTTCGACTTCGCGAATTTCTTTTCCCGCGCGTTGCGGATCGCGGTCGATTAATTTGCCGGCGAGTTCGGACTTCAGAGTGATCACCGACAGGGTGTGCCCCAACACGTCATGCAGGTCGCGCGCAATGCGCTCGCGCTCCGCTACTTTGGCCAGGTTCTCGATTTCTTCGTTCGCTTTGCGCAGCTGGCAGTTCATGCGGTTGCGCTCGGCGAAAAATACGTTCCCGGCGCCGATGAACATGGGAAAGCCCGCCGCCCAAAACAACACCGGACCGCTCACGTGCAGAAGAAATCCTTCAATCGCGGCCACAGCCCCGATCAGCCCAAGTCCCGCTATGGCGCGAGCTTGAGTACTGACCATGAACGGAACCATGGCAGCGGCAAAAATGAAGAACGTGGATCCACCCATGTTGTAGGGAAGGAACAGGACTCCCAGCAGCAACATGCCACCAACATGCACCAGTGGCCGAGGCCGCTCCAGCAAGAAGATTCCCCAGTAGAGAATGAGGAAGACCAGGGCTCCCAGGATGTCGAAGAACCACTGTTTACGGCCGACGTGATCGACGATAGGTTGAACGAAGAAGAATCCGAGGTACAGCCACCACAGCAGGGGTCCCCATCCATGATCCCTGTCATGGATCACCGACCGGAAGGGCCGCAGTTTCAGCGACCAGCTTCCCGACATCGAATCCTTATCGAAGTCACGTGAACCCAGGAACGGCATGCTTATATTTTCAACCTTCCGCTCAATTCCTGCCAGTTCGAAACCCGGGCCTGGCGGTGTACCACACCACCAGGGCAGCGGGAATCAACAGCGACAGCCACTTCAATCCGCCATAGAGTGCCGCCATTCCCAGCAGGATGAGGACGACCGTCCATCCCATCGATTTTTTCGCATCTACACTCATGATCGAGTCCTTGTCGTTCCCCGGGGGCTGAGGCCCGCGTGTTTATTGGACCAACACGGCACGGCTAAAGCCGTACCCTTCCCAACCTCTAGCCGTACAGTTTTCCCTGGTCGCGCTGAAATCCAATGCGGGCCACGCCCAGGCAGATCATGGTGAAGGCCGCGAGAACTTCCCAGTGCGCGACGTTCGATTCATGCTGACCTCCTCCCACGATTCCCAATGCCAGTTGGGACAAGTGATACGGCGGCAGCACCAGCGCGATCTTCCGCACCACTTGCGGTAGAAACATAATGGGCACCCACAGGCCGCTGCAGAACGACATGGGAAGATAAATCAGGTTGATGGTCGCGGGCGCGGAGTTCGGTCCGGTGAAATATCCCAGGGCCAGCCCCATGGCGGAAAAAGGCACCGAGCCGAGCGCGAGAGTTCCCAACACTTTGGCGAAGTCGGCGAGAGGCATCCGCACGCCGCCCAGCGTGATTCCGAGCGTGAACAGCGCGAGCACGATGATCATGCTGAAAATCATGCTGGTGATCACCTTCGCCGCGAAATACGCGAACGGAGGCATCGGACTGGCGCGCTTCACCTGCAGCCATCCCAGGCCGCGATCCGAGGCCAGGCCCGCCGCGGTTCCAAACAGCGACGCGCCCATCACTCCGAACGTGCCATAGGTCGCAATCAGATATTTCGGAATACTCGTGGCGCCAATCGCCTGATGCGAGTTCAGCACTAACCCGAACAATACATAAAACATGATCGGAAAGCTGAGCACCGACGCCGTGTACACGCGGAGCCGAAGATTCTTCAGGAACTCGTACTTCGCTTCCTTCAGATAAATGGTCGCCGTGTGTCGCGGCGAACGTTGAATCTGCGTGCTGCTCAACGCCATGGTTGCGGTGCTCATATGCATCTCCTCGGTGCTCGTGAATCCGTTCCGCTCAGTTGGAATGATTTTCCTCGCGTGGCGTGTCTTGCGTCAGCGCCAGGAACGCCTCTTCCAGTCCAGCGCTGGAAACCTCCAGACCTGAGAGCCCTGCGTCCCGCGCCAGCAGTTCGCGGACAATCGACTCGGCCACGACCGCGTGAATCTCAATCGCCTCACGATCTTCTTTTACCTCAGTGACCCCTGGAATCTGGCGCAGAATATTCAGGCTAAGGCTGGTGATGCAGCGAATTCGTTTGCCGGCGGTTTTCGCTTTGATCTCCGCCGGAGTTCCCTGGGCAATAATTTCGCCCTGATGAATGACGGCGACGCGGTCGGCGAGGGCATCGGCCTCCTGCAGATAATGGGTCGTGAGCAAAACGGTCTTGCCCCGCGAAACCATCCGCCGAATCTCGTCCCACACCATGCGGCGCGCTTCCACGTCGAGCCCCACGGTCGGCTCATCGAGAAAAAGCAGATCCGGATCGCCGCAAATGGCCAGGGCGAACAGCACGCGTTGCCTCTGGCCTCCGGAGAGATCGCCAAACTTGCGGTCGCTCACCTTTTCGAGGCCGGCCGCGGCCAGGACGTCCGCCGGCGCCATCGGTTTCTGGTAATAACTGGAAAACAGGTCGATGTGTTCGCGGACGCGTAACGTTTCCGGAACTCGTCCCACTTGTAACATGGCGCCCGTTCTCATCCGGTTTTCAGGATTCGTGGGGTCGCCGCCGAAAACGCGCGCTCTTCCCGAATTGGGCTGCAGCAGTCCGAGAAGCAACTTGACGGCGGTCGTCTTGCCCGCGCCGTTCGGACCAAGCAACGCCACCAACTCTCCCGCACGCACCCGGAAATCGACGCCGCGCAGCGCCCGCACGCTTCCGTAATTCTTGTTCACGCCTTCGAGACTGGCCACTACCAGTTTCGAGTTCACCGCATCTGCGTGCTGAGGTTGCTCCAAAGTTGCGACCGAGGTTGTGATCATCTGTAGTCCTCCCGGCGGGCTTTCCGCCGTCCGCCGTCCTGCGGGAAGTCATTCATTTTCCCGTCGGTGATTGCATCATCGCCGAGAGAGAACGAGCGCACCAGTGCCATCCATCACGCGGCCGGCGTGACAAATGTCATCCCTACACTGGATGGGGAAATCCCCACGTGACAAAGAAATATGGAGGAGGCGCTGCAGGAGACGGAAAAATCCCTATCTTTCCTGCCGGGGTCTGTTACGAATTCCGAACAAGCACAGGAAATACACAAGGCGGGAGTGGACGCGCGGTCCGCGTCACAGCATGCGGCAGAGTCTCGTTTTTGCGCGCTGGACAAGGGGCCGCGCGTGTTCGGAATTCGTAACAGCGCGGCAGAGCCTCAACTTTTAACACAAATCCGTCGTCACAATGCGCCTCACCTTTGGTATGATTCCTCCACTTTCCTTGGAGGCGTACCCATGCAACCGGCGGGAAAAAGCCTTCGCACGCTGCGCGAGAAACTCGGTCTCACCATGCGGGATGTGGAGAACTCGAGCGCGCGCGTTGCCGACAAATATCGCAACGAGGAATTTTCCATTCCTCCCAGCCGCCTCTCCGATATCGAGACCAAAGGCATTTTACCCAGCATTTTCCGTCTTTACACGCTGTCGGTAATCTACCGCCGCGATATTCGCGAGTTAATGTCGTGGTACGGCGTCGACCTGAACAACATGGCCGCCGACCTCGGCCTGGTTTCTCCACCGAAATCGCACGTGTCTGACGCGCTGAACGGACTCTCCTCGGTGCAGGTTCCGGTGCGCCTCGATCCTGGCTTTGACGACCGTCGCACCACCAATCTGGGCCGCATGGTCGAGCAGTGGGGACTGGTTCCCGTCGCCTATCTCGCGCAATTTGCCAACAGCGATTTCACCTACGGCTACGTCGGCACGCAGGATTTCACCATGTATCCCATTCTGCCGCCCGGCAGTTTCATCCAGGTGGACGAATCCAAAAACAAGGTGGTAGAAGGCTCCTGGCGCTCGGAATACGAACGTCCCATCTATTTCGTGGAGACACGCGATGGGCACACTTGCTGCTGGTGCAGCATGCGCCGCGAGGAAATCATTCTGCAGCCGCATCCCTTATCTCCCGTTCCGGTGCGTATCCTGCGGCACCCGCAGGAAGCCGAGGTGCTGGGCCAGGTCGTGGGAGTCGCTATGAAATTGACCGAGTGGCACGCCCTCGATTCTTCTCCAGGCTCGAAAGCGCCAGCAGCACTGAATTAAGGTGACTGGCGGCGGGCGAGTCCAGGCGCTCGCCCGGTAGCAAGTCGGCGAAGCGACTACGCATTCCCTCGACATACTCCTGTGCCGCGACCCCTGCGGCACGGCTCGATTCGTCCAGATCCTCTGCCAGAGACGCCAGCGGCGTACGCAAAACCCCAGCCACGATCTCCGCATGAGCCGTCTTTAACGCGCGCTCGGAAGACTCCGGCCCATGGACCAACTCCATCCCCCAGTGTTCGTACCGTCCCTGGGCGCGGCGCAGGGATGCCAGATAGACCAACTTTCCCAGCAGGCCCGAGACGGCCGCCAGCGTGGTTTCTTTCAAGTCCTGAAGAGCCGATTTCAGAGTCATTTTGTTACGAATTCCGAACGCTCGAAGGTTTGCCAACCCATTGCGGCTGTGGGCGCGCCCATGAAACTATCACGGTCCACTTCGCAGTCACAAGGAGAAAACCACCGTGAAACGTGCCTTATTCGTCCTCGCCGCAGCAGTCCTGTTCCTCAACACTTTGGTCGTTCCAACCGTAGTCCGGGCTGATGGAGCACCCACTACCACCAATTGTGGCAATACCATCTGCAAACCGTAACAGAAGGCTTGTTGTTCTTACGAAAACAGAACAAGAATCACCGTGACGTTGCCGCCTGCAGCGGGCCGCTGTATAGTGCCTTGCTACGGCCATGCTGCAGGCGCACTCATATCTCTGGCACTATCTCTGGGTCGCGCCCAATTTCCTCCTACTTCTCCTTTGCTTCCTGAGCCGGAAGCGCGGGCTATGGAAGCAGTTCCCCGCGTTCTTCGCCTTTGCTTTATTCAGTTCCCTTGGCCAGTTCGCGCTTTACATCGCCGACGTGGTGCCATCCGTGTCAGCCGACAATTTCTGGCGGGTCGACTGGGCCACCTTGCTCATCGAAGGACCTCTGAAATTCGTGTTGATCGGCGAGGTGTTTGCCCATATCTTCGGCTCGTACACATCCGTCGTCCGACTGGGCAGATTCCTCATCCGCGCCGTTGGCGTCCTCCTGGTTCTGACCGCCGCCGTGGCTGCAGCATATGCCCCGAAAGACAGTCTTATTGGAATCATCTCGGGCGCACACCTGCTGGATCAAACGATTTATTTAATCGAATCCGGACTGCTCCTCTTCATCTTCTTGTTCGCGGCGTACTTCGGTCTTAAACCCACGAGGCCCGTTTTCGGGATCGCGCTCGGTCTGGCGATTTCCGCGTGCGTTCACCTTGCAACTTGGGCAATCGCAGCCAATGGTGGGCTCCCAGCTTCCAGACGAGTCGTTCTCGATTTCGTCAACATGGCCGCTCACCACCTCTGCGTTCTGATCTGGTTCTACTACCTGCTTGTTCCGGCGAAAACGCCTTCAAAGCCCAAGGATCCGCCGGCGGGCCCTCCTGCACCTCCATCGCACAAGCACGAGGAAGATCTCGACGTCTGGAACCGGGAACTGGAGAAACTGGTACAACGATGACTCTCGCAATCATTCTCGTAGTCGCCGCCGCGGTTGCGCTGGCTTTCATCCTCGGCGTCGCTGTCTCCCGCAGCCTGCAGGTTTCCCAAAGCAGCGGGCTCTCAGCTCAAATTCAACCCATTGACGTCGAGGCCTTTCGCAACCTCGTCGACCCGGCCGAAGACGACTATCTGCGCCGGCGCTTGCCCCCAGCGAAGTTTCGCATGGTCCAGAGGCAGCGGCTGCGCGCGCTGGCAGCCTATGTTCAGGCGGCAGGACGAAACGCCACGGTTCTGGTCCGCATGGGACAGGGCGCGTTAACGGAAGGGGACGTCCACACCACGGATGCTGCGCGACAGTTGGTCGACAACGCGCTGCTGCTGCGCCGCAACGCCACTTTCGCGCTCCTCAGGATTTATATTGCCCTGGCTTGGCCAAACTCCGGCCTGGCGGTCGCTACAATCCTTCGCGACTACGAGCGGTTGAGCGGCTCCGCGATGCTGCTCGGACGGTTGCGGAATCCCGCTGCTCCTGTGCGCCTGGCGTCCAGCTTGTGATTCTGATCACATTCGCGCGCAGCGGCTTACATCCGCCTGATGTTCTGCCTAATGCTAGACGCGACAGGGCACGTCGCGAGAACTTGTCCGGGGTAACTCGGAAACGACCTTCCTCAATTCCTGACTTGTTTTCGGGAGCCGTTCTGTTATAAAAACCACCGGGCAGCAAAGCGTTCCAAGTATTTCGTGACTACACCGGCAATCTGCCATGGGAAACGTTCCCGCCGTCTGCTCGCCTTCGCGAGTCCAAGGGAGAACCTCATGATCCGCACCGTGATCCGCACCGTGAAAGCTATTGCTGCGTCGTTCCTTCTCCTGCTGCTTTCCGCCATCTGTTTCGGTCAGGGAGGCGCCGCCACCGGCGATCTGCACGTAACGGTGAAAGATCCCAGGGGAAACCTCGTCGCCAATGCAAAGATCACCGTGCGCGACGCGGCCAAAGGACTGGAGCGAACCGCTACCAGCGACGGGCAGGGAGGCTACAGCGCTCAACTGCTGCCGCCGGGCACCTACACGGTGACGATTGATGCTCCTGGTTTCAGCGGGATCTTAAGCACCGGAGTTGTGATCACAGTGGGTGGATTGGTTGAGCTTCCAGTCACCCTTGCCGTCGCAACCGGCAAGGAAGTGGTGGAAGTAAGCGCGCAGGCAGAGTTGGTAGAGACCTCGCGCAGTTCGACCACCAACACGATCGGCCAGAGGCGCATCGACAATCTTCCCATCAACGGCCGCAACTACATCAACTTCACGCTCACCGATTCGCAGGTCACTCGCGATAACGCGCCCAACACGGGCGCCGCACCCACCTCCGGCCTGAACATGAGCGGTCAGCGCGCGCGCTCGAACCTAGTCAACGTGGATGGCGCCGACGCCACCGACAACTCGGTCAACGGCGTACGCTCCACAGTTTCGCAGGAGGCCGTGCAGGAATTCCAGATCATCACCAACAGCTATGCCGCGGAATATGGACGCGCCTCCGGCGGCGTAGTCAACATCATCACGCGTTCGGGATCGAACGACTTCCACGGCGACGTCTTCGGCTATCTGCGCAACCGCAATTTTCAGGCGGTGAATCCCTTCAGCACCGTCCCCAACCCGGCCTACACGCGCGTGCAGGCGGGCGTTGCCTTCGGTGGAACACTCAAGAAGGACAAGACCTTCTACTATTTCGCCTACGAAATCACGCGGCGGCATGAGACCGGATTCTCCGACATCGGCCAGGGCAATTTCGGTCTGACGCCGTTCGACGCTTCGTTGTTTTTCGGGGCCCCTGCCGGTAGCGTGAACCTTCAGCTCACACCCGACCAGATCACGTTCCTCGCCAATCCGGCGGTTCAGGCTACCGTCGCGAGCAACGCACAGTATGCGGGGGAAGTGGGACAGTACCTGGGGCTTGCCGGCTTATCATCGGGAATGGCGGTCAATGGCGCATGGCCTGTTGGGTTGACGGGGGGCATTCCCGGCGTCGCCGGATTTCCTACGACCTGCGCCGCTCCTCCGTGCTTTGTGCCCGCTTCCTACCAGACCTTAGCCTCGCAAATCGGAAATTTCCCCGTATTCGAAGGCACCAGCGTTTATTCCCTCCGCATCGACCACAATATCAGCAACAGCAACCGGCTTATGCTTCGAGGCAACGTAAGCCCCAGCACCACTACCGGCATTGAAGTCGGCGGACAGGACCAGCCGTTCGGGCAGAACGCCTACTCCCGAACATCGCAGCAGACTTTTCGCGATGTCGCCGGAACTTTGCAGGACACCTGGACCCTCGGCGCCAACAAAGTAAACGAATTCCGCTTCCAGTATGCCCGCCGCGGCCTGTCGTATTTCTACAACACCGCCATCCCCGGGGGCTCGGACCCCGCGGTAAACATTCCCGGCTTCGCGTATTTCGGTCGCGAGCCTTACTCCTATATTCAGCGCACCGAGCAGCGCTATCAGTTCACCGACAATTTCTCGTGGAGCATCGGCCGTCATCAAACCAAGTTCGGCATCGACGTCAATTACCTTCCCATCAAAGCCATATTCACGGTGAACTACGGGGGCGTCTATGACTTCGGCCCCATCTCGGCGTCGACCTTTGGTTTCATCAACCCTGCCCCCGGCGTGCTGCCTGACTTTTCGGCGCTTTCCTCCGTCCAGGCGTACGGCGCGGGCCTGCCGCAGGATTTCATCCAGGGCATCGGCAGCCCCAGCGATTCATTCCATAACATTCCGATCGGCGCCTTCTGGCAGGATTCCTGGCGCATCAGCCCCACCGTCACACTGAATTACGGCGTGCGGTACGACGTCGAAATTGCTCCCAGCTTTAAGCCGCCCACGCCGCTGGCTCTCGCCGGCTATCAGTACCTTGGACTGCAGAAGGGCATCCAGACCGACACCAACAACATTCAGCCGCGCATCGGTCTTGCCTGGGATCCCAAGGGCGATGGAAAGACCGTCGTCCGCGCCTCCTATGGCATGTTCTACGATCATCCGCTGCTCGGCCTGTATTTCCTCGGCGACGCTTCCGATGGCTCGACCAGCGGACAGTTGGCGTTCGCCGGCGGCACTCCGTGCAATGCGGCCTCCACGCCTTACAGTCCCGGCAACCTCAACGCCGCCAGCATTTTCACCGGCACGCTCTCGAACGCGAATTGCATGCCCGTCAGCCAGCTGAATTATGAGCCCAACCAGCAGCAATTTGAATCTGTGTTCCCGGTCGGCCAGTCCAGCCAATCGCTCTTCCTGCAGCAACAGTATTTGACCAATGCTCCGGCTCCGTTCAGCCCCGCTGCATTTCCTTTGGCCTTCCAGCCCTTCGGCTATCCGCAGTCCAAGAATTTCGTTTATGCCTACGCGCAGCAGGCAAACCTCGGCATCGAGCACGATTTCGGCGGCGGCTTCGCTCTCAACGTGGCCTACAACTTCAATGGCGGACGTCACCTCAACCGTCCCATCAACGCCAACACCGTTCGCGGAGACCTGTTGACGGCCAACTGGCAGGCCGCTTACAGCGATCCCAATTCCAACGCCACCGCTGGTCCGCTGCAAGTCGGAACCGGCGCGGCACCTTGCGGGATAAATCCGAACAACGGCCTGCCCTGGGTCTCCGCGGCGCTTACCAACTTCTTTCGTCCCGGTGGAATCAATCCCTCGATCGCCAACTTCGTGACCGCCGTCGGCGCCGGCTCCTGCGTGACCACGGTCCTGCCCGCGGTCATGGGGTATCTTCACGCCATCGGCTATAGCACGGCCGGCTTCAACGGCTCTTGCAACTATGGCACCTTTACTGGCTGCATCCCGTTCGGCGACATGGACGCCAACTATTCCAACGGCAGTTCGATTTATCACGGGCTCACCATCAACCTGCGCAAGCGCTTTACCAGCCACTACGAGTTCCTGGCTTCGTACACCTGGTCGCACGCCATTGACGATTCGACCGACTTGCAATCCACCACCACGCCGCAAGACAGCTATTTCCCTGCCGCGGATCGCTCCACTTCGCTGTTTGATCAGCGTCACCGCCTGGTCATCAGTGGGGTTTATCAGTCGGGCAAAGTGGCAGGCAGCGGTTTTGCGGGAAAGTTTTTCAGCGACTGGACGGTCGCGCCCATTCTCGAAGTCGCCTCCGGGCGGCCCTTCAACATCATCACCAGCGGGGACGACAACTTCCAGCTCTCCTCGCTCACCGGCCGGCCCAACGTCGTAGCGTCTGGAACTCCAACCAACGGTTGCGGCTATGCCACGTTCCCCTCCCAGTATTCGCAAACTGGCTTCTTCCAGGAGGGGTGCTACGCCGCATTCACTCCCAGTTCGCCCACCACGGCCGTGTTCCCGTTCGTTACTCTGCAAGCCCTCGACGGCAACCTGGGCCGCAACGCCGGAGTGCAACCCTGGGTCGTTTTCGGGGACATGCGCGTGGCCAAGCGCATCTATTTCAGCGAGCGCTTCAACATGGACCTGATCGTAGACATGTTCAACGTCGCGAACAAGATGAATGTGGCCGCCGTCAGCCCGCTCTGCAGCGGTTCATTGTGCAACGCCGGGCAGGCCACCTCTGCCTATGATCCGCGCCAGTTCCAGTTCGCGATGAAGATCAATTGGTAGACATCTGCTTCGCGCATTTATGGTTGTCATTCTGAGGCGGGCGCGTTTTGCCCGCCGAAGAACCTATGCAACATCGCCGCGGCAATCGCAGCTCTCACGATCCTGCGAAACTTTCGCCGGACAAATTGCGTAATCATAGGCGGTAGGCTCATATGCGCGTTGCGAAAGTTACTCAAGAAGATACTCAAAAAGTCACTCACCATGAATGATCCCGCTCTTTCCCCGGCTCCGCCTGCCATCGACCCGATGCCCGCGCCCTCCTCACACCCGCCCCACACCATCTTCTGCGGACCGAATGGCATCCGCGCCGGCTGGCGCGTGCTGATTTTCGTGGCCCTTATGGCGGCCACGTTGATTGTCCTCGCGATCCCCTTCGTTCTGATGCTCGCGCTCAAAGGCGGCAATCGACCACAGATAGGCATCGGCGTCTCCGGCCTCACTCCTCTCGGACTGGGCATCTCTGAAGCCGGACTCTTTCTTATCCCGTCGTTCATCGGCGCTCTGATCATGGCGCGCATCGAGCACCGCAAGTTTGGCCAGTACGGCCTGCCCGCGCAATCCGCATTCCGAAAAGACTTCTGGATCGGCATACTGGTCGGGTTTCTGTCGATCAGCGGCTGCTTGCTCGGAATCTTCGCCTTGCACGGGTTCCATCTCACCGGCCTGGCGATTCACGGCCGCACCATCGCATCCGCAACCGCAGCCTGGGGCGCGACCTTCGTGATCGTTGGCTTGGCCGAGGAATTTTATTTCCGTGGATATCTTCAGTTCACCCTGACCACCGGCATGGGGTTCTGGCCATCGGCGATCCTGATGTCCGCAGTTTTCGGTCTGGCCCACAAAGGAAATCCAGGAGAGAGCACCTTCGGACTGCTCTCGGTGGTGCTGTTCGGCCTGCTCTTCTGCCTGTTTCTGCGCCGCACCGGCAATCTGTGGTGGGCCGTCGGATTTCACGCCGGATGGGACTGGGGGCAGACGTTTTTCTACGGCGTGCCCGACAGCGGCATTCCCGCTTATCACAATCTGTTCGGCTCCGCCTTCAACGGCCCGCGCTGGCTCACCGGAGGCAGCGTCGGGCCGGAAGCCAGCGTCTTCACCCCCATCGTGCTGGTGATCGTGGCGATTCTGTTCACCCGCGTCTATCGCGAGAACCGGTACCAGGCTCCATAGCAGCCGTCAGGTCAGAACTGAAATACGAGCCCGGCTGTCGGCGTGATCGGCAAGCCTTGGAGCGTTTTCACCAGCGCTTGTCCGGTGTTCGGGTCTATACCTGATTGGTAAAAGTAGCGACCGTTGTAGTGGTTGGTCAGATTCAAGACTTCGCCATACAGCGTCACCTTCCAGTGCTGAAACACCCAATCCTTGTCGGCGCGAGCATCGAGTCTTTCGTAAACCCCGAGTCGCTGAGTATTGAGGCCGGTCGCCACATATTGGCCGTTGGCGAGTTGGACGAACGTGCCACTCGGTATCGGAAATCCTGAACCATAGAGGAATTTCCCGCTTAAGTTGAAGCTCGGCCGCAGGCGATACATGGCGAACGCGTTGAGGGTGTGCCGCTGGTCTTCGAAGGTCGGATAGTAGAACCCGGAGTTGAAGAAGAGGGTATAGGGAGGATAGGGCACGGAGATTTGATATTGGCGCTGCTGTGCTTTCAGCAGCGTGTATCCCAGCCAGCCGGATAGGCGGTTTGCGCTCCGTCTCTGGAAGATCACCTGCACGCCATGCGAGTAATCGCGCTGAAACGTGCCTCCCGGAATCGGCTCGACTGTGGGGCACGAAGCGGAACCTGCAGGGACCGATGGAGCTGCTCCGAAGACATTAAAGTCCTTGCGCTGGAAAGCTTCCAGGCGCACCCGGGTGTTTTCTCCCAGCCGTTGTTCCACCGCCGCGGTGTAGTGTTCAGATCTCGGCGGCAGAGCTGATGCGCCCACGCAGTAGCCCTGTGGCGGCCCAAACGCGGCCCCGGGAGCTTGCGTATACTGCCCGGCCGCGAATTGAAATTCCGTGTTGCGCGCTACGCGCAGGCCCATCGAGACCTGCGGCGAAAAACGCTGCGGAACATACGCTTGGAAGCGATCCCAGCGCAGACTCCCGAGAAGATGAACCCGGCCTCGTAGCAACGCCGATGCCTGTTGCACATAGGCACTCTGGTACAGCCCAGATCCTGTGAAGGAGGCGGCGGTTTGCACGTTTGCGCTGTTCAAGTAAGCCTGATATTCGCTGTCTCTCGGCTGTCGCTCCGTCCACCCCGCCTGCAGAACGTCATCCTGGGCCCACGCCCACGACAGTCCCACACCGCCGGTCCATTCGCGATGGTCGGTCTTGGTGACCAGCACATTCCGGTTGTCGAACAACTGGTCGGGCTCACGCAAATAGGCTGCGCGCGCGTCGAGCAGCAGGTGCGGGCTCAGGGTCCATCGCCATCCCGCGCGCACGAACGTGAAATCACTGTTGCCGCTGGCGTATTGAAAATTCGCCAGCGAGGCCGGATCGCTCACAGCCATGTTGGTGTGGCCGTCGGTGGCAAACAGGCTGACGTTCTGCCGGGGAGTGAGGTCGTAGTTGAGCTTGAGATCGGCGTCTTCAAATCCTACATCCGCGGCGTTCTCCACCCGGCCACGAATGAGATAGTTGATATAACTCTTTCGCGCCGAGAGCAGCCACGATCCTTTGTGCGCCGTGCCCAGGGCGCCTTCCCCAAGAATTTCGCTGGCTGCGATGCCCGCCGAAATCCGGAAAAGCGCCGGGCCGCGGCTGCCCTCCCGCGTGTGAACATCGAGGGCAGCACCCGTTGCGTCTCCGAACTTCTCTGGATAAGCGGCCGGAAGCAGCTTCATTTCCTCGACCACTTCGCTGGTCAGAACGCCCAACGACGCGCCTTCAGAAAAGTTGCCGATCTCATGAAATGGGTTTCTCACCAGCACGTCATCGATGTAGATCGAGACGTTGGAGAAGGGCGCGCCCATCACCGAGAATTCCGCGAAGAATTCATTGTTGCCTTCCGCGGAAACTCCCGGCAGGGTCTGCACCGCGCGGAAAGGATCGTCGGCAAACACGGTCGAGGTTTCGCGGATTTCCGAACTGGTCAGATTCGTCTCGATCGTCGCGGGGGAATCGGCACCCTGGAATACGTCCCCGTGCACCTCCACCTTGTCGGTGCGGTGGAAATTGTCAGGCACCATGGTGATGGAGAATTCCTTGACGTCCGCAGCGGTCGCCAGCGCGAATGGAATGGTCAGCAGGCGGTAGCCCACCGCGTTGAGCCGCAGGGTGTAACTGCCGGGCTCGAGGTTTGGAATATCGAATTCGCCGCTGATCGAAGTAACCGCGCTGGCCCTGGTCTCCAGCACCACTACCTCGACCCGCCCCAGCGCTTCGCCGCCTAGCGCGTTCGTGACCTTGCCCTTGATTTCAGCGGCCTGGGCACCAGCCGCAATCAGAAGAAGAAAAACGGTAATACGAAGAAGCATTTTTGCTCACAGGCAGGGGCCGTAGACTTTCTATGTAACAGGCTATGCAACCGTGTATACAACAGAAGGAACGATGCAGAATACACCTCTTGCGCCGCCCGAACGAAATTCAACTTCGGACTCTGGAGCGTTCTGAGGTCTGAGCAAGATCCGATGTTACACTTTTCCTTTACCCATCCTTGGCGCTTGCCCGGAGTTCATTCCCCCATGTCTGAAACGCAAATGCCCACTGCGCGGACTCGTGTCGTCCGCGAAGCCGATCGCGCCGTCTATGATCGCGAGACCGTGTACCGCATCCTCGACGAAGGATTCCTCTGCCACGCCGGTTTCGCCGTCGACGGCCAGCCTTTCGTGATCCCAACCTCATACGGCCGCAAGGATGCCAGCCTCTATATTCACGGCTCCGCTGCCAGTCGCATGCTGCGCCAGATCAAAGAAGGCGTGCCGGTCTGCATCACCGTGACTCTGCTAGAAGGGCTGGTGCTCGCGCGCTCGATTTTCAATCACTCCATGAATTACCGCTCGGTGGTGATTCTGGGGAAGGCCACGCTGGTCGATGATCCCGAAGAAAAGCTGGCGGCCCTGCGCATTCTCTCCGAACATATCCTGCCCGGCCGCTGGGATGACTCGCGCCAGCCCAACGAACGCGAACTCAAAGCCACGTCAGTACTGCGCGTTCCCATCGAAGAATTCTCCGCGAAAGTGCGCCAAGGCCCCGCCATTGACGACGAGGAAGATTACACGTTCCCCACCTGGGCCGGAGTGGTGCCGCTGGAGATGGTCGCGGGGAAGCCGATCGATGATGCGAGATTGCTGCCGGGAAAAGAAGTACCGGAGTACGCGCGCAACTATTCGCGAAAATAGCGGAAGCTCTGGCGCTGAACTCCTCTGTGTCCTCTGTGGTGAATGCTTTTGATCTTCACGGCACCAGCAGCAACTTGCCCGCGATCTTCCGCGCTTCCATGTCGCGGTGCGCCTGTGGCGCTTCCGCCAGAGGATACGTCTTCGCAATTCGTAGCTTGAGCTTCCCGTCCGCGATCATCGCGAACAGCGCGCCAGTGCGCGCCAGCAGTTCGTCGCGGGTCGCGGTAAAGTGCGCCAGGGTAGTGCGCGCCATGTAGAGCGACCCTTTCTCCGACAGCTTCGCCGGATCCACCGGCGGCACCGGACCGCTCGACATGCCGTAGAGCACCAGCATCCCACGCGGCCGCATCACGTTCAGATTTTTTTCGAACGTCGCCTTGCCCACGCCGTCGTACACCACGTCGACGCCCTGGCCGCCAGTCAGCCGCTTTACTTCCGCTTCAAAATCCTGCTGAGTAAAAACGATGACTTCATCCGCGCCCGCCTCGCGCGCCAGCCTGGCTTTCTCGCCGCTCGAAGCCGTGCCAATCACCCGCGCCCCGATCGCGCGCGCCATCTGCACCAACAGCAATCCGACGCCTCCGGCAGCGGCGTGTACCAGCGCGGTCTCGCCCGCTCTTAGTTTGTGCGCGTCATTCGCCAGATAGTGCGCAGTCAGCCCGTGCATCATGGCCGCGGCGGCTTGCTGATCGGTGACGTTCGCGGGCACCGGAACCAGGCTGTCCGCCAACGCCGCCACGTACTCGGCGTAGGAACCTAACGAACCGCTCCACGCCACGCGGTCGCCGACTTTCACGGCTCTCGCCTGCGCGCCCACCGCCGTCACTACCCCCGCACCTTCCTGCCCGGGGATAAACGGCAGCGGCGTCCGCAAACTTCCGTCGCGGAAGTGGCCATCAATCGAGTTCACGCCGGCAACCGAGACTTTCACCAGCGCCTCGTTCGGCTTAGGCTGCGGCACGGGGACCTCGGCGAGTTCCATCACCTCCGGCCCGCCCGTGTGCTGCACGCGAATTGCTTTCATGGTTGATCCTTGTAGCGCCGTCACCTTGCCGGCTGTCGCGTGGGCATCTCGCCCACGCAGCGGCGGGCGAGGACGCCCGCCGCGACAGCCGCCGAGACGGCGGCGCTACCAAAACCTTACGGTATCAGCAGCAACTTCCCCGTGGTCTTCCGCCCTTCCAGATCGCGGTGCGCCTGCTGCGCCTCGGCCAGCGGATAGCTATGCTCGATCCGCAATTTAAGTTTGCCCGTCGCAATCATCCCAAACACCGCGCCCGACCGCGTCATCAATTCTTCCCGCGTCGCGGTGTAGTGCCCCAGCGTCGGGCGCGTCACATAGAGCGAGCCTTTCTGCGACAGCGCAATCAAGTCAAACGGAGGCACCGCCCCACTCGATCCTCCGAACAGCACTATCATCCCGCGCGGCCGTAGAATGTTCAGCCCCTTCTCGAAGGTCGTCTTGCCCACCGAATCGTAGACCACGTCGACGCCCTTGCCGCCGGTCAGGCGTTTCGTCTCCGCTTCAAAATCGGACTGCGTGTAGAGAATGACTTCGTCCGCTCCCGCTTCCCGCGCCAGCTTCGCCTTCTGCTCGGTCGAGACCGTTGCAATCACGCGCGCGCCAATGTGGTGCGCCATCTGCACCAGCAGCAATCCCACGCCACCCGCCGCGGCGTGCACCAGGGCCGTCTCGCCCCGCTTTAACGGATACGTGTCGTGCGAGAGGTAATGCGCCGTCATGCCCTGCAACATCACCGCCGCAGCGTGCTCGTCCGTCACGCCCGACGGAATCGACACCAGCCGGTCCGCGGGCACGGCCGCATACTCGGCGTACGATCCCATCGGCCCGCTCCAAGCCACGCGATCGCCCGGCTTCACCGACATGGCATCGGCGCCCACCGCCGTCACCACGCCCGCCCCTTCCTGCCCCAGCACCAGCGGCAAGGGAGCCTTGTAGCGCCCTTCGCGGAAGTACACATCGATAAAGTTCACGCCCGAGGCGGCCAGCTTTACCACCGCCTCATTCGCCTTCGGCTGCGGAACCGGCAACTCCACCAGTTCCATCGCTTCCGGCCCGCCAGGTTGTTTGACTTGAATGGCTTTCATAGGAGTTATGGATTCGCAATCTTCCGGATGGATTCCGGCAACAGGTGATTCTACATGCGACGGGCTGGAGTTAGCCTCACCGGCCATCCAATGCCGACTGCCGCATTTGCAAGAAGCGCCGGACCGCGGGATCGCGCTCCAGCCCGATTGCGATTTCGTAGGCGCGCCGGGCTTCACCGTAGGTGCCAGCTTTGGCCAGCAACTCGGCACGCGCCGCCCAGTAGGGCTGGTATTCGGCGAGCCGAGGATCGGCGGCTGCCTCGGGCATGGCATCGAGACCGGCGCTCGCCCCATGCAGTTCCGCGATGGCGAGTGCGCGATTGATCGCCACCACAGGTGATCCGGCGAGCGCGAACAGCGCGTCGTAGAGCCGCACCACCTCTGCCCAGTTCGCTCGGCCGGTGCGGCAGCGGTCCACGTGCGCCGATTGCAACGCGGCCTCCAACTGATAGCGTCCCAATGTGCCCAGAGCGCTGGCCCGCAGCAGCAGCGTCTCAGCCTCGTCAATCATTTGCGAATTCCACACAGCCGGATCCTGTTCGGCAAGCGGGACGTATTCGCCATCCTCCCGGCGTCGCGCCCGCCGTCGCGCCTCCGCGTGCAGCATGAGCGCGAGCAGGCCCAGCGCTTCCGGCTCCTGCGGCAACAACTCGGTGACCAGCCGGGCCAGAAACATCGCTTCCTCAGTGAGATCGCGGCGGGCCACGTCGGTCCCGCCGGGGTCGCTCCAACCCTCCGCGAAGGCGGCGTAGACCGCGTCCAGTACCGCGTCGAGGCGGGAGGGAAGTTCTTCCGGCTCCGGCACGCGGAACGGAATCCCGGCTTCCCGTATTTTTTCTTTGGCGCGCCCGAGCCGTTTCCCCATCGCCGCCGGAGACAGCAGAAACGCCGAGGCGATGGCCTTCGCATCCAGTCCAAGAATCACTTGCAGAATCAACGGCGCACGAATGCCCGCATCGATCGCCGGGTGCGCGCACACGAACATCAACGCGAGACGCTGATCGGGGATCTGATTCGGAATTTCTGCCGCGAGGGCGGCGGCGCCCAGACCATCCGCTATCTCCTGCAACTCCTCGCCGGCAATCTCGCGGCGCTGTCCCCGGAAGGCGTCGATCATCTTTCGCCGGGCCACGGTCAGTAACCACGCTTCCGGGTTTGCGGGACAACCCTTCCGCGGCCAGTCCGCAAGCGCCGAAGCGAATGCCTCCGACAAAGCGTCCTCGGCGGCGGCCACGTCGTGCGTGCGGGCAGCGAGAAAGGCGACGAGCTTTCCGTAGCAGCAACGCGCCACTGCTTCGGCCAGATTGCGTGCCTGCTCGTCGCCTTCGCGGGAGTTCATCGGGTTCGACTGCAACCCAATCACGCTGGCATGCTCCAGATGGGACGCACCTCGACCACTCCGTGACCCGCGGCCGGGCAACGCGCCGCCCACGAGATCGCCGCGTCCAGATCCTTCACGTCGATCAGGAAGTAGCCGCCCAACTGCTCTTTTGAGTCTACGTACGGACCATCCAGCACTTGCGATTTGCTGTTCGCGATACGCACGGTCGTCGCCGTCGAGGTCGGCTGCAGGCGGTTACTGCCGACGAGCGCCCCCGCCTTTTTCAGCGCCTCGCCGTACGCCATGTAGGCGGCCGCACCCTGTTGCTGCTCGGCCGGCGTCATTTTGGACCACCCATTCTCGTTCACATACGTCATCAGAAGATATTGCATTTCGGTCCTCCATCTTTACAGTTGTATTTGCGGGATTATTCTCCGCTACTACAATGACGTTCGGCACCGGGCGATTTGGACAACCGGACAACACTCAATTCGAAGCCTCTTACCACCAAGGACACGAAGTAACACGAAGGAAACACTTGCCAATTAACCCTTCGTGGTACTTCGTGTCCTTCGGGGTTCATGGTTTTTCTCTTTCAGCCTCGAACAGATGGTGTTCGTTATAGCACCAGCGCCTGACGCCCCGATCATAGCCGACTCTGCTACACTGGCACGTCTTCCGGCAAGGAGCCTTTGAACATGGCCGAAAAGAAACCCCAGACTTTGACGAATCACACGCGCTGGGACCCGCCGTACCACTTCTATGTTGTCCCGATTTTCGGGCTGGCGCTGATCCTGACCCTGATCCATTTCTTCGCACATATCACCCACGGGGATCTCCGCGATCACATCCACGCGGTGGGGCTGATTTTGCTGGCGGTCGCTTTCCTTATTTGGTTGGTCAAAACGCGCTTCTACGCGCTCAAGGTGCAGGATCGCGTGATCCGCCTGGAAGAGCGCCTGCGTCTGACCCAGCTTCTGCCGGATGCATTGCGCTCCCGCATTCCCGAGTTGACCGAAGGCCAACTCGTCGCACTGCGTTTCGCGTCCGACGCCGAGATCCCGAAGCTGGTCGAGCGTACGTTGAAAGAAAATCTGTCGAGCGCGGACATCAAGAAGGCGATCCAGACTTGGCGGCCGGATTACTGGCGGGTGTGAAGACCGGCACTGGACCTCAGACCTCGGACCTCGGACTGCAGACTTTTCAATTGGTTTCAGTTGCCATCGACAACCGAAGCAGAAGCACCGTCATCCAACCTGCGAGGCCCGGGTCTGAAGTCCGAGGTCCGAAGTCCGAAGTCTCTATCGCCGTTTGGGGTAACCATCAGCGCCAGTGCCGAAAGTAACCGCCATGGTGCCTTTTCGGCGATTGACCCCATCGCGAGGTCCGCGTACGATTTGGTAGAATTCACCGGGCGTTCATCTACAGAGAAGCCCGCAACTCATAGAGGAATAAACAAGTATCAGAAATATGCGATTTGCCAACCTCTATGTCCGGACCGCAGTGCTGGCCTCCCTGATTCTGGCGGCCGGTGCCTGCCAGACCGCCCACAAGCCAGTCTCGCTTCTGCCTCCCGGAACCGCACCTTCGCTTCAGCCGCTTCAGCCCGCAGCGCCAGTGGCTGCGACCGCTCAAGCCGCCGGGCCCCACGCAACGCCTCAGGCCGACGAAGCTCCCCAGAAACCAGAACCCAGTTCCCAGGAATCATCTGCATCAGCCTCCGCACCAGCTTCCGACCCGGTCGGCGATCTGATCGCCCGCGCCGAAAAGGAATACCAGGCCGGATTGGCCAACCATCAGGCCGGCAAGATCGATGAAGCCAAGCAGAATTTCGACAACGCACTGAACGACCTGCTGAGCAGCAATCTTGACATCCGTTCCGACGAGCGCCTGCAGAAGGAATTCGATCGCGTCGTGGCCGGCGTCAACGAGCTCTATCCCGGCGGCACCGCGGATGCTGCGTCGGCGCAAGATGCCCAGCAAAAATCCGAGCCCGCGCCAATTGACGAGACGAACGGACTCACTCCCGCCGCCGATGCCGGCGTCAAGGCCAAGGCCCAGGCCGAGATCAAGAACACGCGTTCGGACCTGCCGCTGATGATGACCGACCAGGTCGCCGGCTACATTACCTACTTCTCAGGTCACGGACGCGGCGTCTTCGAGCGCGCCTTCGCCCGCTCGGGCCGTTACCACGACATGATCGTCTCCACCCTGAAAGAAGAAGGGTTGCCGCAGGATCTGATTTACCTGGCGCAGGCCGAATCGGGATTCCATCCGCTGGCCGTGTCGCGGGCCGGTGCCCGCGGCATCTGGCAGTTCATGGCCAGCCGGGGCCGGGGGTACGGCCTGCACCACAGCATGTGGGTCGACGATCGCCAGGACCCCGAAAAATCCACGCGCGCCGCCGCCCGCCACCTGAAAGATCTGTACAACCAGTTCGGCGACTGGTATCTCGCCATGGCCGCTTACAATTCCGGCCCGGGCACCGTACAGTCTGCCGTGAAGCGCACCGGCTACGCCGACTTCTGGGAACTCTACCGCCGCAACGTTCTGCCCAAAGAAACCCGCAACTACGTTCCCATCATTCTGGCCGTAACCATCATGACCAAGAATCCGTCGCAGTACGGCTTGGACAATGTCGTGATGGATCGTCCGGCGGACTACGACACGGTGACGATCAATTATCCGGTTGACCTGCGGCTGGTTGCCGAGTGCGTGAACTCGACCGCGCCCGAACTGCAGGACCTGAATCCCAGCCTGCTGCGCCTGACCACCCCGCGCGAAGGCAAGTTTGAAATGCACCTGCCGGCCGGAACGAAAGACCAGTACGAAACTGCCATCAATTCGATTCCCGCCGACATGCGGCTGTGGTGGCGCTATCACACGGTTCATTCCGGTGACACGCTCGCCACTCTGGCGCGGAATTATCACACCACGGCCAAGTCGATCGCCGCCGCCAATAATCTGGAAGGCACCGAACTAGAAGCCGACGCCAAGCTGGTCATCCCAGTCGCGCCCGGCAAGCATCCGGTCAGCGATGAAGCCACTTATGCCCGCCGCATCACCCGTTACAAAGTTCATGCCGGAGACACGGTAGAAACCGTCGCCGAAAACTTCGGCGTCTCGCCGCAGATGTTGCGCCGCTGGAACGGCATCCGCGGCAACAGCCTTAGTGGGCGCAGGATCATCGCGCTGCACCTGCCGGTTTCGCCGAGTGCGCACGAATCCGAAGTAGCCAGCTCGCGGACAAAGTCCAAGCATCCAGCCACCGGATCGAAGCCGACCGAAAGCGCGACCGTCAAGCCCCCTGCCACCAAGTCCGCGCAAATCGAACGTCTAGCGGTGAACAAAGAACCAGCCGCAGTGGTTCATCACAAAGTGAAAAGTGGCGAAACCCTCTACTCCATCGCCAACGCCTATAGAACCACCGTCGCCGCCCTCAAGCGCGACAACCGCAACGTCGCCATCCTCCGCCCCGGCATGATCCTGATCGTGCATCGGTAAGACGAGGGGTGCTCCCGAAAGTAGAGTCACTGCGAAAATTGAGCTGAGGACTCCAAAGGTGTAAGGTCTGAAGTCCGAGGTCCGACGCCTCCCTCAACTCAATTATTTTCTTAACTTTACGGGATCCACCCGCTCGCCGGGAACCCTTCGCCGAGGAACAAGAACGCACCCAACCCGAGTAGCGAGCTACGTCAAAATCAACAACTTCGGCAAACAATTTCTGCCTGATCGAGAAACACTTCACCGCCCGCATGAAGAATCCTGAGACTTCAGAAAGGCACAACGCTGTATCCTGAGTCCTTGCAGTCCGCACCGAATGTCGTGCTATAATCGCGCGCCGTTCCAGCAGAGGTTTCCGGTGGTCTTTTAAATTCTTCGTGCCCGCAGCCAGGGAGCCATCCGCACCCGGCCGCCACTTGAATCAGGAGGAACAATGACGTTTAACGATCCCACGCTCTACGGCCGTGATGAAGAAGAGGAATTCGGCGACAGCGGCGCTTACACCGAGTCGCTGGAAGAAGATTTCGAGGAGGAAGAGGAGGAAGAAGAATCCGGCACGCCGGCTCCGGAAGCAATCGAGCCACCGCCCGTGTCCGCTCCCGCGCCTCCAGCCCCCAAGCCCGCACCCGCCGCTCCGAGCGGTGGCGGCGGTAAGCCTAAAGCAAAAAAACCGGCTGCGAAAAAGAAACCGGCCAAGAAAAAAGCTGCCAAGAAACCAGCGAAGAAGAAAGCTGCCAAGAAACCGGCCAAGAAAAAAGCTGCCAAGAAGCCTGCTAAAAAGGCTAAGAAGAAAGGCAAGAAGCGCCGTTAAGTCGGAGCCTGGCCGCGAGCGCCTCCCAACTGCCAACCGATCAGAACCGCGCCTGACTCAGGCGCGGTTTTTTTCTTGCCAGAATTCCTAGTCGTCCGGCGTACAATTTTCTATTTTTCCGCCGCCGCCGTCACCTGAGAATTGTAGGAGTAGATCACCTGCTCGGCGTAGAACACTTCCGTCGACCACCATCCCAGACCGGCGGCGAGCGCGAGAATCGCGGAGAGCGCGGCCAGCCGTCCCCAACGCAATGTTCGCCAGAAGTCCTTTGTTCCTGTTTCTTGTTCGGCGCCTGTCTTGTTCGCTGGGGATTCCTGGCCTCGGGAGTGGGTCTGGCCCGCCATCTGGGGCGACGGGCGGGTCCAGACCAACCAAGCTCCAACCCCTCCGAGGAGCAATAGAGTGAATTCCATAAACGGCGGATCGGGGGGCAACCCTTCTGTGAAGTGGTGACGCAGGGCGATCAGCCCGGCGCCAAGGTAAAGGGCTGGCGACGGCATCAAGACCCAGCGCATCCAGGAGTGAAGTCTTTCGCGCCGCAGCATATCTCCCCAAGCGAACAGGCAGAGCGCGAGTCCGATCAAGCCGTTAAAGGCCGCGCCGCGCAGCACCATGACTTGGTCGTGAATTTGTCGGAGCCGCACAGTGTAGTCCCCGCCCTTGACCATCAGTGCATTTTCCTGGAGGCCGAAAATATCTGCCGCAATTCCGATGAAATTGTCCTGTGTCTTCTCGTCCCTTTGGCGTACCCACCACTTCAATGGATCCTTACACACCGATTTCTGCGCCCGGAAATCTTTGATTTTGTTTGCCAATGTGGAATCTCGCGGATCCGCACGCAGCAGATGGTTATCGTCGTCGTTGTCGCAATAGATGCGGGTAAGGATGTGGTTTTCAGTCACCCCTCGGAGCAAGTGCCCATCAACCTGAAGGAAAAGGTCATCATCGTTGAAAAAATCCTGCGCTGTACGCGACACAGCAGAGCCCAGGGTGTATGTAAGGGCGAACACAAGAACCCCTGCCGCCGCCTGCACTTGTTGATCTTTCACCCATTTCAAAGCCTCCTCGATGCGATTCTCGCCTTCGAAAAAGAACAGATGAATGACCAGCAGCACCCAGGGAAGCGCAAGCGCCCCCACAATAGTGGTGTCGAACGCGATCGTGAGAGCGCCCATGGAGTGCCTTCTTTCTAATATTCAGCCGTAGAGCAGCGCCGCCGTCCCGGCGGCTGTCGCAGCTATGAAAATCCGGGTGCCCCATTTCTCGCGCGTTCTTTGCGCGAGAAGTGGGGATTTTCGACAGAGCGAAGTCGAAGGGATGCCGGCGCTCCTAATGCACCGTGTTCGTCGCCAGATTCACCGTGGCCTGGTCGTATTGCGATTTTTGTTTCGACGTCGTATTCACCTGGTACATGGTCGTCGTCAAGGTTGCGGCATTGCCGCGTGCATCCCCTTGCGCTTTGATCAAAAGATATCCGTACCCTTGCAGCGACTTCACAAAAATGTGATCGCCGGTTTTTGCTCCATTGGCCGCGACGATCGCCTGATCGTTAATGCCGCCCGTTCCCGCGACGATGTAGGGAATCTGCAAGGCCTTGCCGTTGAAATTCAGTTCGCGGGTGTAGCGCTGGTAGCTGTGGGCGTGGCCCGACAAATACAAGTCGGGCATGAGCCTGGCCTGCGTGCAGGCGCTATCGATGTCGGCCAGCATCTGCGTGCTCCCGGAATGCCCGCCGGAACTGAAGGGCGGATGGTGAGTCGCCATCACCAGCGCTTTACGCGGCCCCGCCTGCCGCGCCGCGGCGATGGTTTGCAGAGTCTGGATGAGCCATGCCTTCTGCGCCGGGCCCGGAATCGCGCCGGAAATGAATCCGGGATTCTCCGCCGTATTGGAGTACAAACCCACGATGTCCACGAACGGAGCGTTCAAATACCAGTAGACTCCGGGCTGGTTCATGGTCTGGCGGAAGATGGTTCCCGCGATCGGTGGCACGGTTTGCGAAGCCGCGCAGAAATTGGACTGGAACGCTTCCAGCGTTTTCGGATCCGTCTTGGGGAAAACTTCCCCGTCATGGTTGCCCGGGATGGCGACGATCTTGCCCGGATAGTGCACATACGGTTCGTAGAACTCGCCGCGATAGGCGTTGTCCTTGCCGGGTCCGTAGATCACATCGCCGAGGTGAAAGAAGAATGCAGGCGACGCGGCCGGCTGGGCCACGTTGTAGTCGGTGGCCATGGCCTCAGCCACGTCGCCCTGGGGGGAATTGGCGCTCTTGCCGGTGTCGCCCACGGCGTGGAAACTGATGGAGCCGGACGCTTGAATTTCCTGGCTGGCCGGGGCACCAATGACGTCGGCCAGTTGCATCGCGGACCCTCCCTTAACCGGCGGAACCGGCTCCAGGTTTCCCTGGATGTAGTCGACCAGAGAGGTTCCGACTCCGGACACCGGCTTGCGCTGCGCAACCGGCGTGGTGGTGAAAAACGGGTGGGCAAAGCGCAGCGGCGCCGCGCTGGGCTTCGCACTCTTTGTGCTCTTTGTGCTCTTCGTGCTTTTTGCTTTCGCTGCTTTCTTCATCGCTAATCCTTTCGTTCGATCGGCTCCGCTCCAGGAAATTCATTCGGGCCTGCTGCCGCTCACTTCAAATCCGCCAGGTCCGCCTGCAGTTGTTGCAGATCGAATCCTTGCGGGGCCTGCTGTTTGTCGTCCAGATAATCGTTGCTGAGAATCGCGTAGGCCTCGTCGCAGTACGCTTCCCAGAAAGTCCACGTCATGGTCTGTAGTGCTCCCCAGGTCACAACCGTTACACCGCGCGCGTCGTAGGCAACCACGGGGATGGCGTGTCCTCCCCAGGTACCAGGCTTGCCGTCGCCCGTTGGCCCGCCCGGAGGCACGGACCACGGCTGATGGTTCTGGGTCTGCGCCTGCGCGCTGATCGGCAACTGCACGCCGATATAGCAGCCTTCGAAGATGTAAACCGAATCCATGATGTGATTGTGATTGGCAGGTTCAAGCGCGACATAAGCGCCAATGGTGTGTCCGGCAATGCCGGATTGCCGCCAGTAGTTCAGCACATCGATCTCGTTGGCGCCGTTGTCATTGGCTCCGGTCGCGGGATTGTAGCCCGTGATGTCCGAGTACGCCGCCACGATCTGGCTGTCGGTGGGCGTGACCATCTTCTTGCCCGCGTTCGCCGTCCATTCCATGATCAGGTGTCCGGCGGCGGCGCAGGTGCAATCGCCGATCTGATCGTTGTCCATCATGCCCCAGGCGGTGGACGGAATTTTTGCAGTGAGATCGAAACTCGCGGGGGGCGCGGGCAGAGCCGGTGTGACATAGGAGGCCAGCAGCAGGGTGCGCGGATCATGCCGTGCCGCTGCCTTGCCCAGCTTGAGTTTGCGGGGATCGATGCGTGTCGGGTCCGATTTCATTGTGACGCTGGTTCGCGCTCCGGCCACTGCAGATTGCAGTTTCTTCACAGCCATGAGGAGTCTCCTTGGGCAACGTTGGGAACTGATTCAATTGCAAAAAGGGGCCCGGCCGCTCGCAGACGTCATCGCAAACGGGAGCTACTTATTTACTGAGGGGAAGAAGTTGGGCGCATCTTAGCCCCGAACGCAGCCCGGCAAAAATTGGCAGGAAATTTGTTACGAAAAACGAACAAGGGGAATTGAAAAGGCGAAACCGAGGGTCCGATCGAAGTCATCGGGCCTGGTGAGTGTATTTGGCGATGATTCACTGATCGCGGTGCCGTCTCCCAATCGAACGGGCGTTCGGATCATTCATCGTTTTTTCATGGACTGTTAACGTGGGGTGGAGGCGGCTGTCTTTATACTTCCGGCTTGTTCGCATGGCTTAGGAGGTCATGAAACATGAAGAACCGCCTTTCGATGGTCTTTGCCGCAACTCTCGCGGCAGCATTAGCGCTAGGATCATTCCCCGTCAAAGTAAATGCGCAAGAACACGACCGAGATTCCGATCACCATTTCCACGGTTTTGTGCCCGGCAGCATCGTTTTGAGCGGCACGGTCTACGTTGGTAATGCCAACACGGTTACTCCGGGCGAGGTATTACCCCACGGATGTCTGAACACCGGCCCGGTCACAAACCCTAATCCTGCCACCGTGAATGTGCCTCTTCTGCCGCCCTCGAACGCCACAACGGCCGTGACAGTCACCTGCGGCTATGCGAGCGATAACGGCGAAGCCCCTAATCTCAACGACAACCACAACGTCTGGAACAACGCCAGCACCGATCCCAGCTTTGGCGTCTCCTCGCCCGTCGTTCTCTGGGACCTCACCCCCTTTGGCGACTTGCTGGGCAAGCTGCAAGTTCCGAGTAACGAGATCGTGACCAGCTTTAGCTCCAAATCCGAGCTCGCCCTGAATCGCTCGGCGGATGGCCGGAGCCTGACCTTCATGGGCTACCGCGGCGGTCCCGGCTGCCCGACCCTCACCCTGGATCCAACGACCAACATCCTCACGCAGGGCACGAACGTAGGTCCCATCTCGCCGACTGCGCCGAGCCTGATCGATGTTTCGGCCTCCAGTACGCCCGACCTCTGTGACCCGACCAACCCCTCGGTGGCGAGCTATGCCGGCGCACCCAATCCGACTGCTTACTACCGCTCCGTCGCCGAAGTGGACGCCCGAGGCAACATCTCCTACACCGATGGCGACGCCTACAGCGGCGACAACTCCCGCGCCGTGATCAAGGCGGACAATGGGCTGTATTACTCGGTTGGAAACGACAACAGCGGCGGACTGTCGAAGAAGCAGGTGCCGATCACGACGCTCGGCTTCAATCTCTCGCACTCGACGGGCAGCGAACTTTTCGTTCCTGGCGCAGCGCCGCTCGTCCCGCCGGACAACGACATGATTTCCTTTTTTGCGTTCCCCGGAGACAAACCCGGGAAGGACACGAATTTCCGCGGCGAGACCATCTTTAACGACACGCTGTATGTCGCAAAGGGCAGCGGCGGGAACGGCATCAATACCGTCTATCAGCTCGGCACTCCGGGCGTTCTGCCCACCCCAGCCAACGCCCCTGCGGGCGGCCTGGTTAACGAACCTTTTACGATCCTCCCTGGATTCCCCAACACTAACGCCAGCACGAGTAGCCCGGGGGGTGACTATCCATTTGGGATTTGGTTCGCGAATGCTAATACTTTGTACGTCTGTGATGAGGGCGACCTGATCTACACGCCGAATCAGGTGATCAATGGTCAGGTGAACGTTGCCGACGCCGGTACGCTGGCGACCGCGGGCCTGCAAAAGTGGGTCCTCACCACAACGGCGACCGGGCAAACCTGGGTGCGCCAGTACGTCATCCAGAATGGACTCAACCTCGGCGTGCCCTATAGCGTGCCGGACTATCCCGCATCGATCGAGCCCGCGACCGGCGGTTGTCGCAACATGATCGGCGTCGCCCACGACGGCATCGCCATCATTTACGCCATCACGTCTACGATCAGCCAAAACGGCGATAACGGCGCCGATCCCAACCAGCTGGTGGCAGTCGTCGATCTCATCGGCGCCACCCAGCCGGCAACGAACGGTTTCCTCGACACGTTCTTCACGGTGCGCTCGGCCCGCGCCGGTGAAGCGTTCCGCGGCGTCGCACTGGCCCCCAGGGAGGAAGACCGCAGATAAAAACTAACAATAGAAACTAACAACAGAGTTTGTAACCAACCAAGGCTCCCCGTGCGAACTCAACTCGGGGAGCCTTGTTTCTTGGACCGCTGACCGTAGTGGGTTGACCATGCTCTAACAAACCCTCATCTGTAATTGATCATCTCTTGGATCGTATGAGTGATGGGGACGATGGTGGTTCTTAAGCGGCCGCCGCTGTAGGGTGCCTGGGTTTGGAGGTCGGTCCCGTCCCAACAAACACAGAGTCGCAGCCAGGGCAATCACACAAAGTGCTCGCATTGGAAGACTCCTGATTGGTGGTTGCAGGGGTGTCATCAGTCAAGTCGCTGAGGGAATCTGGGAAACGGCTCGGATCGAGCCGCCCGGTAGTAGCAGCGTGCCTTCTAGCACGCACCCCCTCAGCAGGCGGCGGCAACGGAACCAGCCGAGTACAAGGCTAGCTCGTCGGCGGATCAGGGTCGTTGCTCCGCAGCAAGGATGCTTCGATTATTCGCCTTTTATTCCGACATCCTTAAACGTCGCCTTCAGCAGAGTCCCATACTCAACTGCCGATAACGGGCCGTTACATTCAGAATCCCTGTCCCGGCCATTTTGAGTGCTATGGCGCTCCAGAGCCCATGTGAGACACCGGACGACCGCTCCAGCCGATTCCTCTACCCTCAGCTCACCCCGCCTCGGCCTTGACCGCTTCAACCACACGCCGCCCCATCTCCGCCGTCGAAATCGCCGCGTGCGCCTTCCTTGCCAGATCTGCAGTCCGCGCCCCCTGTGAAAGCACCGCCGAAACCGCCCTCTCGACGCACCCTGCTTCCGCCTCCAACTGAAACGAATGCCGTAGCATCATCGCCACCGACAAAATCGCTCCCAGCGGATTGGCAACGCCCTTCCCCGCAATGTCCGGCGCCGACCCGTGTACCGGTTCATACAGCCCAACCGGCCCGCCCACGCTCGCCGAAGCCAGCAGTCCCAGCGAACCTACAACGCCCCCGGCCTGATCCGAAAGAATATCCCCAAACATATTCTCGGTGAGCAGCACATCAAAATCCGTAGGCCGCTGCACCAGCAACATCGCAGCCGAATCCACATACTGGTGACCCAATTTCACCTTGGGATAATTTTTTCCCACGCGCGTCACCACATCCCGCCACAGCCGCGAACACTCCAGCACGTTGGCCTTGTCCACCGACAGAACCTTGCGCCCCCGCTTCATCGCCAACTCAAATGCCACGCGCGCGATGCGCTCGATTTCCGATTCGCCGTACCGCATTGTATTGACCGCAACCCGCGATCCCGGCGCTCCCTCGATCGATCGCGGCTGCCCGAAATAAGCTCCGCCCAGCAATTCGCGCACGATCATGATGTCGGTCCCGCGCACTATTTCCGGCCTTAAGGGAGAACAATCCTCCAGCGCCGGAAAAAACACCGCCGGACGCAGATTGGCGTACGCTCCCAGCTCGCGCCGAATGCGCAACAGCCCCGCCTCGGGACGCAGATGCCCCGGATTGTGATCGAACGCCAGACTGCCCACCGCACCCAGCAGCACAGCCGATGAAGCCAGGCAAGCCTGCACCGTTTCCGACGGCAGTGGATCGTTCACCGCCGCAAGCGCCGCTCCGCCAATGAGTTTAGTTTGAAGTTGAAGTTGATGGCCAAAGCGCTCAGCCACCGCCTGCAAAACAAGCACGGCCTGTTCAGTAACTTCCGGACCAATGCCGTCGCCAGGGAGAATCGTTAATTTCAGAAGCATGCGGGAATCAGTCTAAAGGAAACCCAGCCGCGAAGGGGCGGAAGAATGCAGCCCACAGCCTGCCCTGAGCCTGTCGAAGGGGCGTAAGCCGTGGGTCAGCGCCGCTGCCGATGAATAACCAGCCCCGAAAGGGGGCGGAAGAATCGCGCAGTCCGCGCTCAACTCAACGAGCAAATTGTCGATCTACATTTTATGGACGAATCTTTGCCGATCGTCGATTCAAAAGGAAGGGTCACCATTCCACGCAAAGTGCCATCCGCGCTCGGCCTTCGACCCGGAGACCGCATCGACTTAGCCGAAATTGAAAAAGGTCAATTCACGATCATTCCAATGACGGGAAGCATCAAGATGTTGGGCGGCATGTTTTGCCGTCGTCGGACCAAACCAGCGTCGTTCGAGGCGATGAACGCCGCCGTTGCGAAGGGTGCATCCCGATCGCAATAATCGGCTGCGGCGATCACTCCGCCCCAAAAAACTGCTCCACCACCTTCATTTCCGTCGTCCGTTTATAGTTCGGCAAGCTCTCGACGAAAACGCGGCCGTATTGCTTCTTCAGAATGCGGTTATCGAGCAGCACCAGCAGTCCGCGGTCGTGCAGTGATCGAATGAGGCGCCCAAAGCCCTGTTTCAGCGTGATAACAGCTGCCGGCACTTGATAGTCGAAGAATGCGTTGCCGCCGTCGGCGTCGATCGCCTTTACCCGCGCCGCCACGACGGGGTCGCTCGGCACGGCAAACGGCAGGCGGTCAATGATCACGCAACTCAGTTGCTCGCCCTGTACGTCAACGCCCTGCCAGAACGACGACGTGGCGAACAGCACTGCATTCGGGGTTAGACGGAACTCTTCGAGCAGCGCGCTCTTCGGCGCGTCACCTTGCCGCAGAATGGGGAACCCTACCTCCCCCAGCAGTCGCTGGTAAATGTCGTTCATCTGCGCGTAGCTGGTGAAAAGCACAAATGCCCGGCCGCGCGTGATTTCGAGCAACCGGCGAATGCGCGCGGCGGCCTGCGCTGTAAACTGAGGCGTTCGCGGGTCGGGCAAGTCCGGCGGTACGTACAGTAGGGCCTGATTTTGATAGTCGAAGTGCGAGGGCAGCACCGACTCGCGCGCATGCTCCAGGCCCAGCCGCTGCCGGATATACTCAAACCCGCCGCCCACGGCCAAAGTCGCCGAAGTCAGCACGGCGCACTCCAGCTTCGACCACAGACACTCGCGCAGGATTGGACCGACATGGATCGGCGTTGCCTGAAGAAACACATTCTGCCGCCCGCGAGGACTCGTCTCCGCGGATTTGTTCGCACCACTGCGCGTACTAAATCGTCCGCCCCGGCGTTCGATCCAAAACACGGTGTTGCGATCCTCGGCTTCCATTGCAAACCCGAGCTGCGCCTGAATTTCCTGCGCTCGACGGACGAAGTTGAACACTTCCTCCGGCTTCTGCGGCAAGCCTTCGAGTTCGCCCGCCAAGCGCGTCAGGGCCTGATTCAGCGCCCCAAACTCGTCTCCGTTTTCCTCCAGAAATTCGCGGCGGGTCTCGAACGCAAATCGTCCCTCGCCCGCGGGCAACAACGAGAAGAAAAATTGCGAGCGCTCCCGTAAACTGCCCAGCGCTCCGGAAAGCGAAGCCGAAAGCATGCGGTTGCGCTGCATCGAGTTCTCAACGTCGCGCGCCAGATCTTCCAGCCGCAGATTGCTCACCGAGATGCCGAAATAATTCCCGGCCACATCTTCCACTTCGTGCGCCTCATCGAAAATCACCGCCGCCGCCTCGGGCAGAATTCCAGCGTCGGGCGCGCCATCCGCTTGCAGCTTGATAGCAAGATCCGCAAAGAACAGATGATGGTTGACGATGACAATGTCGCTTTCCATCGCCTTGCGCCGCATTTCGGTGATGAAGCAGCGCTCGAACTCGCTGCACTTCTGGCCGATGCAGGCGTCGGCGCGCGCGTCGAGCTTGTGCCACAGCACGCTGGCCTCGGGCAGTTCCGCCAGCTCGGCCCGGTCCCCCGTTCCGGTGGTCTTCTCCCACGCGGCAATGGCACGATACTGTTCGATTTCTTCCAGGCCACTCAGTACGGGCTGATCGGTCAGGTCGTACAGTTTCTTGCGGCACAAATAATTATTGCGGCCCTTCATGTAACAAACCGAGAGCCGGGAGCCGGATGCCGGTTCGCCATATAACGCCTGTTCCAGGAAAGGCACGTCTTTATAGAAAAGTTGTTCCTGCAGATTCTTCGTGCCGGTCGAGATGATGACACGCTTGCCCGACCGAATCACCGGCATCAGGTAGGCCAGCGTCTTTCCCGTGCCCGTACCCGCTTCCACGATCAGATGCCGCTTTTCCTCCAGCGCCTGCTCGACGGCCTGCGCCATCTGCAGCTGGCCGCGGCGAAATTCATAAGCCGGATGGGTGCGCGAGAGCACGCCGCCGGGGGCGAAGAATTGGTAGAGCGAGGCCTCTTTCCCGCCGGGAGCGGAGCGCTTCGGGGACGCGGGAGACACGGGCTGGGAACTCAAAGCCACAGGAGTCTCTATAATAGCTAGTTCCGGCTGCACGCATCGGCACATCTCATGTAGGGGCAGCCGCCCTCGGCTGTCCTTGGGCCGCAGGCCCAATGGTTTCTGTATCTGGAAGGATCCGACTTTTCGAGTCGGCCGGACAGCCTGAGGGCGGCTGTCTCCACATTTAAGACTCAACTTTGACTCAGCCCACGTACAACTCGACCAGCACTCTCGCCACTACCGCCGCCGGCATTCCCACCGTCGCTATCGTGGGCCGCCCCAACGTAGGCAAGTCCACGCTCTTCAACCGAATCGTGGGCTCCCGGCGCGCCATCGTCGGCGACGAGCCCGGAATCACCCGCGACCGTCTTTACGGCGATGCCGAATGGGGAGGGCGGCGGCTGCGGATCGTTGACACCGGCGGCATTCTGCCGGAAGAAAAAGATTTGATCCCATCTGAGATCTACCGCCAGGCGCGGGTAGCGCTTGTCGAGGCTGCCGCGATCATCATGGTCATCGACGGACGCACCGAGCTCGCCGGTCCCGACCTTGAACTCGCGCGACTGTTACGCAAAGCGAACCGTCCGCTGTTCCTGGCCGTGAACAAAGTTGACAGTGAAAAACAGTCGTCCCTGATCGACGACTTCCATCGCCTCGGCCTCCCGAAGATGTTCCCCATCTCTGCGGAGCACGGCCGCGGCATCGACGACTTGCTCGACGCGGTTCTGGAAGCCCTTCCTGAGGAAGAAAGTAGCGCCGGCGTCTCGCCGGCTGTCGAGAGGGCGCCCCGCCCTCTCCGCCGCAAGCACCGAAATCCATCTTCATTCAACACGGAACCCACCGCGGACCACTCCGACCACGACATCGAGCCAACGACCGACAACGACGCATCGCCCGCCGAAGCCGTACACGAAACCAAAGTCGCCATCATCGGTCACCCCAACGTAGGCAAATCGACGCTGCTGAACTGCCTCACGTCTTCCGATCGCGCCATTGTCTCGCCCATCCCCGGCACCACTCGCGATGCGGTCGACGAGATCGTCGAGCACAATGGACGCCGCTTCCGCTTCATCGACACCGCCGGCATCCGCCGCAAAGGCAAGACTCATCTGATGGCCGAAAAGCTTTCAGTCGTGATGGCGCGCAAGCATTTGGAAGGCGCCGACATCGCCCTGCTGGTCATCGACGCCACCGAAGGGGTGAGCCAGCTCGACGCCTCCATCGCCGGATACGCCCACGAGAGCGGACGCTCCATCATCATCGTGGTCAACAAGTGGGACCTGGTGATCCATCCTGAGAGGATCAACGGGAAAGAAAAAGCTGCCCGCCCCACCAAGTCCGAACGCATGCGGGAGAGCAAGCGCCCCGGCGACCGCGACGCCTATGAGCAGCGCCTGCGCTACGAACTCAAGTTCCTGAATTACGCTCCCATCGTTTTCATCTCGGCCCAGAGCGGCAAGGGCACCGAGAAAATATTCCCATTGCTGGAAGAAGTTGCTACCGAGCGCCGCAAGCGCGTGACCACCTCGCAAATGAACCGCTTCCTCGATCGCGTGGACTTCGAACGCGCCTCGGTCCCGGTGCGCTCGCGCGTGAAGATTCTGTATATGACGCAGGCCTCAGTCGCCCCACCCACGTTCGTGCTGTTCACCAACCGCGCCGTCAAGCTACACTTTTCCTACCAGCGGTTTCTCGAAAACCAGATCCGCGAAGCCTTCGGCTTCGTCGGCACGCCGATCTGGATCAAGAACCGCGCAAGGGACTCGTAGCGAGCAAGATTCATGTGGGGACAGCCGCCCTCGGCTGTCCGCTGGGCGAAGCCCGGTGCTCGTCGGCTATTGCACGAGGATCGCAACGTGGCGTTGATCGGTCAGGAATGCAACTCTGACGATTCCTGCGGATCGCACGCCGTCGAGCACTGGTTTGACGGCTCCCCAGCTCGCGCGCCAGTCGGCCTTGATGTAGACCTTCCTCTCCACATCACGATCATTCAGACGCTCGCGGATCTTGTCAGGCAGTGAATCATCATCGTAGACCGGATCTGTCCCGAACCAGACTCGGCCGTCGCGAGTAATTGTAACTAGCATCGCGTCTTTCCGGTTTGCGCCGGGCATGGACGATGGCTGGGATACCTTCGGCAGGTCTATGCCAATACCGCTGTGCGGACGGGTGTACGTCATTATTGGAACCAAGATGACGAACAACACGATCGCCATGACGCTGGCGAACTGAAGCGAGTTGGAGTCGCTGAAAAGCTTCGCCGATTTGAAAGATTTCCGGACCATAACCGCGCTCAATCTGTCTCCATTTCAACACGCTCCTGACACGGCTGCAGATCACTTCAGTAACCACTCGCAGGACCCGCAAGGGGCAACATTCACTCCCCCGCCACCATCCGATACTGTGTCAGCAACCCGATCCGCTGTATGCCCGCATGATGCGCCCTGTCGATGACGTCGGCGACATACTGAAAATCCAAATCCGCGTCGCCGCGCACGAACGCAACTTTCTCCGCGCGCTTCAGATAAATCTGCGCCAGCCGCGTCTCCAAATCCTCCCAGCGCACGTCTTCATGATTGATCTTCACCGTTGGTGGCGTATTCTTCGCCGTCCAGACGACCTGGATCACCACTGTGCCCTCAATCACGGGTTGGGACGCCGGATCCTTCGGTGGCTCGGGAATCAGCACCTTCTCCTGGTACTGCTTGTCCATCGACACCACCAGCATGAACAAGACGATCAGAGTCAGCAGCACGTCGATCAGCGGTGTGACGTTAATCTGCGGACCAGACGGACCTCCGCCTGCCCCATTTCCTGCCATGGAGAAAGCCATCGAAGTTGCTCCTCTCGGGCACGCGCGTGTCTGCAACATCAGACACCTTGCATGGCGTAGGAGTTCCGCATTCGTGCGGCAAACCCCGGCCCTCCGCTCCATGGCGTGTGGCACGCGACCGGGGGGTTGTAGTTGCATCTTCTCGAACCGACCGTGCATCATTGGAGCGACGGTCGCACGAGGGACAGGCGGCCTGGTTGCACAATCTTCAGGTCGATGAATCCGTTAGCCTCATGACTCGATCGTCGCGACTCACATTCCCGGCTCTTCTCGCCGCCATTCTGGTTGCTCCATGCGCACGCGCTCAGGACAACTACGAAATCCAGGTTTACGGTGCTGACACGGTTGTGCCGCGCGCGACCATGGTCGAGATCCACTCCAACTTCACCGTGAACGGCAGCAAGACCGTGCAAGACGGCATGCTTCCCACCAACCACGCCGAGCACGAAACTCTCGAAATCACGCAGGGAATCAACGATTGGTCTGAGGTTGGCTTTTATGTTTTCACGAGCATTCAGCCGGACGACGGATGGCAGTGGGTGGGCGATCACATCCGTCCGCGCGTGCGCGCACCCGAGAAGTGGCACTGGCCGGTGGGCGTGAGCCTGTCGATGGAATTCGGCTACCAGCGCGCGGCATTCTCGCCCGACACCTGGACGTGGGAGATTCGTCCCATCGTCGATAAAAAGATCGGTCCCTGGTACCTAAGCTTCAATCCCGCGCTGGATCGCTCGTTTCACGGCCCCGGCGTGAACCAGGGCGTTACATTCTCGCCCAACGCGAAAGTCAGTTACGATTTCACCAAGAAAATTGCGGGCGGACTGGAATACTACGCGGCCTACGGCTCACTCGCCGGCTTTGACCCGCTGCGGGATCAGCAGCAGCAGTTCTTCCCGTCCATCGATATCGATTTTGCCCCGGAGTGGGAGTTCAACTTCGGGGTCGGCGTCGGCACCACGCGCTCTACCGACCACCTCATTGTGAAATGCATCATCGGCCGCCGCTTCTCGTGGCCCCGCGGCAAGAAATAAAATTGGCTCATGTGGGGACAGCCGCCCTCGGCTGTCCGCCTCGCGCAGCGAGGCGCATCGGCACGAGTCGGCCGCGCACTTACTCGTAACGCAAGGCTTCCACCGGATCGAGCTTCGATGCCCGCATCGCCGGAACCAGCCCGCTGATCACGCCCACCACCAGCAAGACCGCGGTAGAAAGAATCACGGTCATCATCGAGATGCGCAGGTGAATGTCGCCCTGCCCGGAATCGTCCTCAAACAATGGCCCCATCATCGGCAAGGTGCCAACCGACCACGCGATCAAATACGACAACAACACACCGATCCCGCCGCCGATCAGCATGATCAGCAGTGTCTCGGCGAGAAATTGCAGCTTGATGTGGCGCTTGCGCGCTCCCAGCGCGCGCCGCAGGCCGATCTCGCGAATACGCTCGTCCACCGAGACGAGCATGATATTCATCACGCCCACCCCGCCGATCCCGAGCGTCAACGTCCCGATGAAAGTCAGCAGCACTTGCAGCCCAATCGTCAGCGCATCAATCACCGGCCGGAATTCGTCCCGCCCAAACATCTGGATCGCTTTGGGATCGGTCGGCGAAAAATTCTGCCGGGTTGCCACCGCTGCCAGAACCTGCGCCATCGCCTTCTTTTCAAATTGTGGCGCGATCGGCTCGAACACCATCACAGCGGCATAGCGCGTGTTCCACAAATCGCCAGCCGCCGAATACGGAATCCAGGACGATTCGTCGTCGCTTGAAAAATAGTTGCTCAGCTGAATCTTTCGCGCCATCACGCCGATCACGGTGAAGCGCACGCCCGAAACTTGTACCGTCTCGCCCACCGCAGGCCGTCCGCTGAATAACTCTTCCCGCAACCGCCCGCCCAGGAAAATCACGCGCCGCCGTTCCAGTTCATCCTCGGCGTTGATCCAGCGGCCCTCCGACGGAACTTCATTCCGCATCTCGCCATACTCCGGACAAACCCCGCGCACCGGCGCCGTCCCCACCAGTCGGTCGCCATAGGCGATTCCCGGCCGCCGCACCGTCTCGAGGCACACGTGCTTCACCAGCGAAGCCGTCTGCTTCACCATGTCCAGATCGGCCTGCTCGAGCACGACCTTCTTCCCCGCCCGCTGCCCGCCGGGTTGCTCGCTGGTCTGCTGCGGCCAGCAAATCACCGCGCCCTTGCCGAACGCATCAAACCCATGCACCAGAACGCTGCGGAAGCTGCTGCCATAGGCGATCAACAGGGTGACCGTCGCGATCCCCCACACGATCCCCAGCATGGTGAGAAAGCTGCGCGTCACGTTGCGCTTCAGCGCGATCCAGGCCTCGAGAATGATTTCAATCAGCATAAAGAGCTGCGAGTAGCGAGCCACGAGTTATGAGCTCATAAAATCGACTGTCATCCCGAGCGTAGAGAGGCGATAGCCGAACGGAGTCGAGGGACCTGCTGTTTCTTTGCTCGAGCTAGAAGCTCACCCCCCCGCCTCGTACCGCAACGCTTCAATCGGATCAATCGACGCAGCTCTGCGCGCCGGATACAGCGCAGCCCCCACCGCGATCGCTCCCAACAGCCCCGCGGCAATCAATCCCGAACTCCAACTCGGGATCAGTCCGGCAAAAAAGTCGGGCATCGGCAGCATGTTCACCAGCGCGCAGAATCCAAACGCCACTCCGAGCCCGATTCCCCCGCTCAACAGCGCTATGATCAACGCCTCAATAAAGAATTGCCGCAGAATCGTTCCTGCCGGAGCGCCAATCGCCTTGCGCACGCCAATCTCGCGCGTCCGCTCCCGCACCGCCACCAGCATCACGTTCATCACGCCGATTCCGCCCAGCAGCAGCGTCACGATTCCGACCGCTCCCAGAAAGAATTTCATGCCGTCGGTCATAGTCTTGAAGGCCTGCGCCTCCTGCACCGTATCCCAGATCGGACATGCCTCCTTGTCGTTGGGGTCGTAGCGGTGCATGCGCGCCAGAGCCACTCGGACTTCGTGCTTGCAGGCGGCATGCTGATCGACCGACTTCGGCGTCACCAATAACTGATCAAATGTCGTATCCGTTCCCGGAGGCTTGTCGGGAAAATCACGCCGCATCGCGGCAAACGGCAAGAAGACCTTGTTCACGTCCCAGCCGTCGTAGCTGGAGTCCTGCTTCTTCTTGGCCATCACGCCAATGACCGTGTAAGGAAAATCATTCAAGTAAATCGTATCGCCCACCGCATTACGCCCGGGAAACAGTTGCTTGGCCGCATCCGACCCCAGAAACGCAACACGACGCGCCTCGCGCATATCGTCCCAGTCATAGAAACGTCCCACACCGACGTCGAGGCTGCGGATGTATCCAAACGGCGGATAGGAACCGGTCACGGTAAACGCCGCATTGTTGAAATTGCTGTGCACCCGCACCGTGTCCTGTTCGAGTTCCGGAATCGCGTATTCGCAATCAGGAGATTCCGCCTGCACCACCGCGACATCTTGATCTTCCCAGTGCACGACTCGTCCCGCATGAGTGCCGCCCGCCTGCAGGCTGGTGCGCCCGTGAAAAACGATCATCACGTCCTTGCCCAGGTTGCGCGCCTGTTCTTCCTGCCCCTTACGCAGTCCTTCGCCAGCCGCCACCATGAGCACAATCGAGACGATGCCCCACGCAATCCCGAACATGGTTAAGAAGGCGCGCAGTTTGTGCGACCATAGCGTTCGCAGAACGTCGAGAATGAGATCGCGCACCGTCATGACACTGGGTTGGACGCGGCCGGGAAGAGAAAGTAATCCCTCCAGGCCGGCCTGCTGTTAGATACGTGAGGTGTAGGGTTTTTGTTGCAGGAAAGATCAGGGCCAGAAAGGGTTTATGTGGGGACAGCCGCCCCCCGGCTGTCCGCCGAGCGAAGCTCGGCTGCTCACTCTTTGCCGAGGATATCCTTCTCCATGGTAAACAGCGGCGTCCCAAATAGTTCGTGCGGCTCTTCATCGGTGCGCCGGAACCCATGTCCTTCATAGAGCCGGATCGCTGCGCTCAGAAACGGAGTCGTACTGAGAAATACGCGGCGGCACCCTGCACTGGATGCCCAGTCCTCAACCTGCTCGAGCAATTGAGCGCCAACTCTGAGCCCCCTGGCCTGCGGCAGAACGGCCATCCCCCGCATGTAGCCAGACTGACCCTCGATCACGGCCGCCACAGTCCCCAGTACTCTGTCTTCGCGCAACGCAAGCCAAACCGGCCCCTCCCGCATGCGAACCAGGATCTGATCCGCGTTCGGAGTCGTCGCCGCAAAGCCTTCCGGGGTGTAGAGACTTTCATGCTCCAGGAAAGATTGATGGAGCACCTCCGCAATGGCACCCGCATCCTCGGGCTTCGCCCGACGAATCCGATTCTCCGGTGGCGCCTGCATTCTCCATCCTCGGGCCGTCGCGCGCTCCAGATTCTCACGATCGAAGCTCCAGACCTTCACAGTCGTTGCGCCGACCTGGTTCATCCACTGGTCGAACTCTCTGAGCGCCAGTTCACATTGCAGACGATGGCGCTCCTTGCGATCGCGAATCTTCTTATCGAGAGGCGGGAGCAGATCAAACGTGATATTCGCCGGCTGAAAATTCCTGGCATCGGCCTGCGTCACATAGTGCGTGAGCGATCCGAAGGCAGATGCCCGCGGAGCCGGCGCCATTTCCGCCCCGGAACCCAGAGCCGCAGCGTGCATCCCAGCCAAAAGTCCGGTGGCGATTGACTCGACGTAACCTTCTACACCGCAAATCTGTCCCGCAAAGAAAACTCGCGGATGCATCTTCATCTGCAAAGTCTCGCGAAGCAAAGTCGGCGCATTGATATAAGTGTTCCGGTGAATCTGCCCGTAACGCAGGAACCGTGCATTCTCCAGTCCGGGAATTAGCCGCAGCACCCGCGCCTGCTCGCCAAATTTCAAATGATTCTGGAATCCCACCAAATTGTAGGAATCGGCCCGGAGATTCTCCTGCCGCAATTGCACCACCGCGTAGGGCATCCGCCCGGTGCGCGGATCGATCAATCCCACTGGCTTCATCGGGCCGAAGCGCAACGTATCCCGCCCCCGGCGCGCAATCTCCTCAATCGGCAGGCATCCCTCAAAGTAATTCAGCTTCTCCCAATCGCGCTCCTCGACCGACTGCGCCGCCAGTAGCCCATCGTAAAAGCGGCCGTATTCCTCCGGCGTCATGGGGCAGTTGATGTAATCCGCCGACCCCTTGTCATACCGCGCCGCCATGTACACACGCTCCATATCAATCGACTCCGCCTCCACAATCGGGCTGATCGAATCGTAAAAATATAGGTGCGGACAGAGATGTGGACTATGTGGAGCGGACACTCCTGTCCGCTTACCGCTGGCGCAATCGGAAAATCCCTGCTCCAAACCAGCGTCGGAATCAGATTGATTTGGAATGGCGCAGCGCTTCAGCGCTTTAGTGTCGGCCACACTTTCGGGAGCGGCTTGAGCCGCCGAGCTCGTGGCACCCAGCCGCGCGATCTCAGAAGCGAGTCCGTCCGAAGTGAGCGGCCCAGTGGCGATGATAGTGATGCCATCCTCTTCATCGACCGCGGTCACTTCCTCCCGCCGCACCGCAATCCGCGGCTCGTGCGAGATCGCCTCCGTCACGCGCGCCGCGAAGGTGACTCGGTCCACCGCCAACGCATGCCCCGCCGGAACCGCGCACTCCCGCGCAATCTCCAGCAGCAGCGACCCCGCTCGCCGCATTTCCTCCTTCAACAGCCACGGAGCCGTATTCTCGCTGTCCGATTTCAGCGAGTTCGAGCACACCAACTCGGCGAAATCTGCCGTCTGGTGCGCCGGGGTCGAGCGCACCGGACGCATCTCGAACAACTCGACATCGAGGCCGCGCCGCGAACACTGCCACGCCGCCTCCGCCCCGGCCAGCCCCGCTCCAATGATTTTGATGATTGCCATTTTTTTATCTTGCCTTCATATTTTTTCGCGGCGGACGCGTCTTCCGCTGAGTCTCTTCGTTTTCGTTCGTCGTCAACGCGCCTTTTCCGCCAGTCGCCGCATCGCATCGTCGGCGAGAAGCACGGGCCGCCACTGGTCGCGAAAGGTCGCCCCCAGCTGCTTGTACAACGCGATCGCCTTCTCGTTCCAGTCCAGCACTTCCCAGTGAATTCCGTAGCAGTGCTCGTCGACCGCGATGCGCGCCACCGCGGCCAGCAGCGCCGTCCCGATGCCGTGCCTGCGAAAAGCCTCGCGCACGAACAAATCTTCCAGAAACATCCCGCGACCGGCCCACGTCGAATAGTATTCCCAAAAAAGCGCGTATCCCGCTGGACGTCCATCCCACTCGGCGATGAGCGCGCGGAAACGCGGGTTCTCCCCAAATCCATCCCGCGCCAGATCTTCCTCGCGTAGAGTCACAAACTCGAGTTCGCGCTCATACTCCGCCAATTCACGAATCATGGTCCAGAGCAGCGCCGCGTCATGGATGGTTGCAGGACGAATGTGCAGCATAGGAACGTGCAGCATAGGAATGTGCAGCATAGGAATGTGCCGCATAGGCAGGCAGGAAACTATATTCTACTACTCGGTCAGGGGCGCGGCCCCCGCGGCGACCAGAACCCACGTGCCCTTCTTGAACACCCATGTATCGACGAACCGCCACCGCCGCACTCGGACCTTGCCTTCTTGCACAGTTCTCTCGCGGTAGATTCCAACCGCGATGGCGGTGCTTCCGAACATGCGAACGGCCATGGGTTCCATGACGATCTGGCTGAGTTGTGGAGCTGCTCGCTTGATCCTCGACAGATAATCCCCCTTGGTTACCAATCTGCCGTATTCGACGTACACCAGGGAATCGTCAAAGATCAGATCCAAAGCGTGGTTGTCATTGCGCGATTGCGCAACCACCCACTCGCGCTCCCGGGCGCGAATGGCCGTTGCAGCGCTGCCCTCATTACCCTCCTGCGTGGAAACGGACAGTGACAATGCGCACACCACAATCAGCCACAAGCCCATCGTTTTCATGAGGTCGACTCTTTTCAACACATCGGCAACACATCGGCTGCGGAAAGGGATCGCTTGGGCTCACTCCCTGATCGGCGTAACCAAGCCTGCAATCGTGACCCACTGCCCATTCTTGTAAAGCCACGTGTCCACGAAACGCTCGCGTTGCGCAAACGCCTTTCCCCGCTCCACTCCCTTGATCAGAACGACGCCAGTGACGATCGCCGTGTCGCCGTGCACGTGCACGACCATCGATTCCGTTAAAACCTGCAGGACCGCGGATGCCTTCACCTCCGCCAACACGTCCGCCTTGGTAATCACTTTACCGTCGGACTCGACATTGACGAATGCGTCGTCAAGAATCCTCTCCAGCGCCTTGGGGTCTTTGAGCACGTATGCCTGGCTCCACATATGCTCCATCGCAACAATCTTTGTGGTGACGTCGATATCAGAAAGTTCCTGCGCGTAGATGGACGGAGTGCCCGTGCAAGCCAGCAGCATAACCAACGTCACCGTTCTCATTGCAGGACCCTCACTCGCTATCATCGGCCCGCAACGCTATCCCTTGAGTACGGGGCGGTCTTCTGCACAAACCCCGCAATTCTGCGATGATGAAGATCGAGTCGTTTCACTCTCAATCCTGGAGAACTCGATGGCACGTATCAGCCTGATCAGCCCGGAATCGGCGAATGCCGACGTGAAAGAAATCTACGAGAGGACTCTGCGCGGCAAGCCGGGCAACGCACAAAAAGCGCTCGCGCACCGTCCGGAAATGCTTAAGAATTTCTTAGCCTTCTACGCCAGCGTCGGGCGTTCTCTGGATCGCAAGCTCTACGAACTCATCTACATTCGCGTCTCGCTCATCAATGGATGCCACTACTGCACTCAGCACCACCTGGCGTCGTCGAAGCGGGTCGGTCTCACGGCGGAAGATTGGTCTGCCCTCAGAGCCGGAGATTATTCGCGTTACAGCGAAAAAGACCGCGCCGCCCTCACCTACGTCGAGAAACTCACGCGTACGCCGCACGACATTACCGACGCCGATTTCGCGCCGCTGAGCCAGCACTTCTCCGAGCCGGAAATCGTCGACATTCATCTGCTCACGGGCCTGGCCAACGTCACCAATCGCTTCACCGACCCGCTGGGGCTGGAAGTGGAGTTCCCCGAAGAGAAGATCTAAGAACTTAGCCACGGATTCACACAGATCTACACGGATAGTGCAAGACAGGGTTGTCGATCCGTGAAGATCCGCGCCAATCCGTGGCTAAAGAATTTCCCGCGCATCCCCCACGCGCCTGGTCACGCGCTCCCGGTCCAAATATTCAAGCAGAGGAATCGCATACTTCCGGCTGATGCCCGTCAGTTCTTTGAACGTTGCCACATCCATCTTCGGAGATTTTGCCTTCTGCGCGGCCACCAGCCGCCGCAACTCTTCTAACGCGGTGCGATGAAATACCAGTTCCTCGGAAATCTTGACCAGCACTTTGTCGCGCAGTAGCAGCGTGACGATCTTCTGCGCCCGAGCCTTGTCCACTTTGAGTCCCGCAAGCACCTCATGCAGCGCCGGAACTTTCAATCCTGCCCCAGCAAAGGCGTCTTCGATCTTCTTCTTCGACTCCGCCTCTTCATCTTTCATGACCACGCCGTGATCGCGCAGGCGCACCAGGTCGCCCACAACCTCGATTCTCTTTTCGCGGGTCAGTAAATCAAGAACTGCGTTGAAGACCTCCGCCGACGCTCTCACCTGTTCACGCAAAGCTTCCCGCGGAATTCCACCCACCAGCGAGTTCTTCCGATGAAACCAGTCCACGGAACTCACTACCAACTGCTGGAGTCGAACCATAGCAGGCGCGTCCACGAACAGGTCGCCGATCCGCAGCACGCGCCCCTCTTTTACCGCCTGTGCAAGTCGCGTTTCTAAAGAACTCCTTGTCCCCCCGGTTTCGGCGATGAGTCGCGGCATCGAAATTCCGCCGTGACCGCGCCTTGCAATGCGGGCTCTCAGCATTGGCTCAGGATCGCCCGCAGCCAGATTCTTCAGGAAAACATCGTGCCCCGGCATGCGCGGGACCGGCGCTGGGTCCAGCACAGCTCCGCCTCCAATCGTCACTACCGGGGAGAATTGGCGGATGATGAACCGGTCTCCAGGCAGCAACAGAGCCGCTTCCGGGAGCTTCAGCCGCGCAAACGCCTCCGACCCCGGAGCAAGTTGCTTGACGCCGTGGAGTGTAATCTCAGTTACGGTCTCCATCGTATTGGAATGGAAGTGGACGCGCGTCCGGGATTTCAGCGGCCGCGGCGCAGAGGATAGCAGCCTCAACTGCACATCCACTCGTCGCGTCACGGTGAAGGTCGCGACGGGCGCCAGCGTCATCCCGCGCGACAAATCTTCCGTACTCGCCCCCGCCAGATTCAGCGCGGTGCGCTGTCCCGCGACCGCCGCGTCGGCCGCGCGCCCGTGCACTTGCAGACCGCGCACTCGAACTCTTCGGCCAGTAGGGAAGACTTCCAACTCTTCGTCGCGATGAATCGTTCCCGCTACCAGCGTCCCCGTCACCACCGTGCCAAAGCCTTTCATCGTGAACACGCGATCAATCGGCAACCGGGGCAGAGCGCGTGAATCGCGCGGCTGCACTTCCGCCGCGGCCGCGATCATCGCCCGCTTCAGATCGTCCAGCCCGGCGCCGGTCAGTGAACTCACCGCAACGATAGATGTTAGGTTGTCTAAGTTTGGGTTGTCTGACTTTGGGGTATCCAAGAAAGTCCCGCGAAGAAACTCCCCAACCTCCAGCCGCACCACATCGAGCGTGTCCGCGTCCACTGCGTCCGACTTGGTGAGCACCGTGATGCCGCTCTGCACGCCGAGCAACTGCAGAATGTCGAAGTGCTCGCGGGTTTGCGGCTTGATCGACTCGTCCGCCGCGATGACCAGCAGCACCAGATCGATCCCACCCACCCCGGCCAGCATGTTGCGCACAAAACGCTCGTGCCCCGGGACGTCGACAAAACCAACGCGCAGCGGCTCGCCGTCCGCGCCCACCAGGCCCATGTGCGCGAACCCCAGGTCGATGGTGATGCCGCGCCTTTTTTCTTCTTCGAGCCGGTCCGTATCGATCCCGGTCAGAGCCTTCACCAGCGCCGTTTTTCCGTGGTCGATATGGCCCGCCGTGCCGACGATAATCGATTTCATGCGCCCTGAGATCTTACCGGAAAGGAACTGCTAAGGATCGTGTAAGAAGAGCCGCCGGTCCTAGGAATATTGATCTTCGACTACGACTTTCATAGGGAAGAACGTTAAGAGCCCATCGCTTTCCGCATCCTCGCCCACGTCACGTCCAGCGTCTCCGGCAGCAGCCGCGTCTCCCCAATCACCGACACAAAGTTCGCATCCGCTACCCACCGCGGCAACTCGTGCATGTGAATGTGTCCCGCAATCCCCGCCCCCGCGGCCTTGCCAATGTTCATCCCAAGATTAATCCCATCCGGGTGGTAGAGTTCGCGCAGCACCGTCTCCATCCGCTGCGAAAGCGCCATCATCTCCTGCGCAGCGTCAACCGGCAGCTTTTGCAACTCGTCCAAATGCTGATAAGGAACGATCATTACGTGCCCCGGCGTATACGGAAAGGCATTCAGAATGACGAAACAGCGCTCACCGCGATGCACAATGTGCACCTTGGCGTCGTCCTTTTCCTTGGGCGCATCGCAGAAGACGCACCCACCGGTCTTTTCCGTGGTCGAGACGTAGGCATAGCGCCACGGCGTCCAGAGATAATCCATAGCAGGGCAGGTTAGCAGATGCGCGGCACGTTCCAAAACCGCAACCGCTGAAACCTTCCCGTAACATTCGCCCGATTTGCGTTTGACACTGTTCGCGCGCGGTTGCTATAGTCGAAGAGTTCCCATTGGACGCGGGTTCTCTGTGAAAACGTCCGACAGCTGGGATTGTCCAAGCTCACTCGCCAGGGTGGGCCCACCACAACCAAACGACTCGTCCAGCAGTCCGCAAAGCAGGCCCCCGCATCCCGTCATCAGAGAGGCATAACCTTGTTCGACGAGACCACCGCCCACAACTCCGAATCTAACTCCTCTGTCGCAACCGCAACCGAAGCCGAACCGACGACAGAACAGCAGCACCAGCCCGAACCGACTCAGGCTGCCGCCACCACCGACGATCCCACCGAGACGCAGGCCACCGCCGCCGCTGCCACTGCCGAAGACAAGACCGCAGCCGTGGAAGACTTCGCCTCCGTGCTCGAGAATTTCACCACCGAAGCCGAAGAGGCGGTGAGTGAAGACCGCGTCATCAAGGGCACGGTGCTGAAGCTGACTGGGACGCACGTGGTCGTCGATATCGGCGCCAAGTCGGAAGGCATGCTGCCGCTGGCGGAAGTCCTCGATCACGAGGGCAAGCCCAAGTTCAAGCCCGGCGACGAGATCGACGTGATGCGCGACAAGGGCCCCGCCGAGGAAGGCTACATCAACCTCTCGCATCAGAAAGCCCAGCGCATCCACGCCTGGGAAGAAATTGAAAAGGCCTACAACGAAAAGAAGCCGATTAAGGCCGTCGTCGTCGACCGCATCAAGGGCGGACTGACCGTCGACATACTCGGCGCGCATGCTTTTCTGCCCGGCTCACAGGTCGACCTGCGACCCATCCGCAATCTGGATGGCATGAAGGGCCAGACGCTCGAAGTCGCAGTCATTAAGCTGAACAAGAAGCGCGGCAACATCGTGGTCTCCCGCAAAGATCTGCTCGAAGGCGAGCAGAACGAAAAGCGCTCCAAAACTCTCGAGCACCTGGAAGAGGGATCGATCCTCACCGGCGTAGTCAAGAACCTGACCGAGTACGGCGCGTTTGTAGATCTGGGCGGGCTCGACGGCCTGCTGCACATCACCGACATGTCGTGGGGACGCCTGACTCACCCCAAAGATCTGGTGAACGTGGGCGATCAGATCCAGGTCAAGGTTCTGAAGTACGACAAAGAGAAGCAGCGCGTTTCGCTGGGATTCAAACAGCTCACGCCCGACCCGTGGCTCGACGCCGAGCATCGCTATCCCGAGGGTGCACACGTCGGCGGCCGCGTGATCAGCGTGACCGACTACGGCGCTTTCGTCGAACTGGAGCAGGGAATTGAAGGCCTCGTCCACGTCAGCGAAATGACCTGGTCAAAGCGCATGAAGCATCCCTCGAAGCTGGTCAACGTCGGCGATCAAGTGGAATGCGTGGTGCTCAACGTCAATCCTACCGAGCGCCGGATTTCGCTCGGCATGCGCCAACTGGCGGCCAATCCGTGGGACTCTCTGCATGAGAAGTTCCCCGTCGGCATGACCGTTGAAGGACGCGTGCGCAACCTGACCGACTTCGGCGCCTTCATCGAAATTGAAGACGGCATCGACGGCCTGGTGCACGTCAGCAACCTGAGCTGGACCAAGCGCGTGAAGCATCCCTCGGAAGTGCTGAAAAAAGGCGACCGCGTGAAGGCCGTTGTGCTGGCCATCGAACCCGACAAGCGACGCTTGTCCCTGGGCGTGAAGCAGCTTCAGCCCGACGTCTGGGAGTCCTTCTTTCAGACGCATCACATTGGCGACGTGGTTCACGGCAAAGTCCTGCGCGTAGCCGCATTCGGCGCCTTCGTCGAAATCGCAGAGGGCGTGGAAGGCCTGTGCCACAAATCCGAAGCCGCCGACGAGCACGGCCAGCCGCTGGCTTTGGAGCCGGGCCTCGAGCACGACTTCAAAATCATCAAGATGAATCCGGAAGAGAAAAAAGTCGGACTCAGCATCCGCGCCGTGGGCGAAGAAGCCTCGCGCTCGGAAGTCGAAGCCTACAAGCAGCCGGTTTCCAGCACCAGTTCCACCATCGGCGAACTGATCTCCTGGAAACGCGCCAGCAACGAAAACAACTAGGGTCGCACTTCCGCACCTCTGTCATCCTGAGCGAAGAAACAGCCTCGCGATAAGCGAGGCTGTTTCGCAGTCGAAGGACCCCGTGTTCGCCTGCAGCAGCACCGGCGCAGCGGAGTTCTCAGTGTCTTTTGCCCCACACATCAACCTCTCCGTTTCAGAATGGATCCTCCTCTGTGATCCTCAGTGCCCTCTGTGGTGAAAGCTCTTGATCTTTGCGGTTTGGCCGCCTCCCCCCGCGTGTTCTAGAATCCATAGTTTGCCTTTCGTCATCTCTACATACTGAGAACCGAGGTTTATTCCCTTGCCCGAAACTACCTACGACATCGCCATCATCGGCAGCGGCCCCGCCGGATACACGGCCGCGATCCGCGCCGGCCAATACGGCCTGAAAACCGCGCTCATCGAAAAAGACGGATTCCTCGGCGGCACCTGCCTGCACGTCGGCTGCATCCCGACCAAAGCGCTCCTGTTCAACGCAGAACTCTGGGATCACCTGAAAGATGCGAAAGAATTCGGCATCGAAGGCGTCGATGCACGCAAGCTCAACTGGGCCGCCGTCCAGGAGCGCAAAGGAAAAATCGTCGCCAAACATGCCAAGGGCCTCGAATTCCTGATGAAGAAAAATAAAGTGGACACCGTGAAAGGCTACGGCAAACTGACCGGCCCGGCGCAGAATGGCGTATTCACCATCGAACTAACCAACGACACCAAGACCAGCCATCTCAAAGCGAAAAACGTCATTCTCGCGACCGGTTCCGAAGCCCGCATGCTGCCCGGCCTCGAAGCCAATGACCGCATCCTCACCAACATCGAAATCCTGAGCCTGAAAGAAATCCCGAAATCGCTCGTCATCGTGGGCGCCGGAGCCGTCGGTGTCGAATTCGCCTCGATTTACAAATCATTCGACACGGAAGTCACGATCATAGAAATGCTCCCGCGACTCGTTCCTGTTGAAGACGAAGAAGTGAGCAAAGAACTCGCCCGCGTCTTCCGGAAGCGCGGTATTAACTTCCACGTAAGCGCGAAAGTCGACAAAGTCGAAAAGACGAAGTCAGGAATCGCGGTCACCATTACCGCCGAAGGCAAGCAGCAAAAAATCGATGCCGAAAAGATTCTGATCGCCGTTGGCCGTAAGCCGCGCACGCAAAATATTGGCCTGGAGAAAACGAAAATCAAGCCCGACCGTGAATTCATCAAAACCGATTCCTGGATGCAGACCGCCGAGCCCGGCGTCTACGCCGTCGGTGACATCGTCCTCGGCACTCCACAACTAGCGCACGTTGGCGCCATGGAGGCGTTAGTCGCCGTCGCGAAAATCGCCGGCAAGCCCGCTAAGCCGATCAATCCCGAACACATCCCCGGCGCAACCTACTGCCATCCCGAAATCGGCAGCGTCGGCCTCACCGAAACCCGCGCCCGCGAAGCCGGATACAACGTGAAGATCGGCAAGTTCCCCTTCACCGCCAACTCGCGCGCCAGCATCGTCGGCCAGCACGAAGGCTTCATCAAAATCGTCAGCGACGCCGACTACGGCGAAATTCTCGGAGTCCACATCATCGGCCCGCAAGCCACCGAGTTGATCGCCGAAGCAGTAACAGCGATGGAACTAGAAGCTACGGTGGAAGATTTGATGTGGACCATCCACGCCCACCCGACCTTGGCGGAAGCCATGCTGGACGCGTCGAACAGCGTGTACGGAATGGCGATCAACGCATGAACTTAATGGTCACGGATCACGCAGATGAACACGGATGAAACCACGACGGGAATAATGCTATGTCATCCTGAGCGCGTACTCTGCGCGAAGGATCTATGCAACTCCACCGTGCCCTCAGTGTCCTCTGTGGTAGAGCCTTTCGGTTTATCCGAGTGAATCCGCGCAAATCCGCGGCGAAAAGACTTTGATCTCCATCCTCCAACTCGGCACCGTAGACTACACGACCGGCCTGCAACTGCAGCAACAACTAGTCGCGCTTCGCAAAGAAGAAAAAATCGGCGACGTCCTCCTCCTGCTAGAACACGCCCCGGTAATTACGCTAGGAAGAAACGCGAAAGCGGCAAACGTAGTGGCCTCCCCCGAACTCCTAGCCCAGCGCGGCGTCGAACTCTTCGAATGCGACCGCGGCGGCGACGTCACCTTCCACGGCCCCGGCCAAATCGTCGGCTACCCCATCTTCGACCTGCGCAGCCATGCCCGTGGACCGTCGGACGCCCCATCCGCCCCGCGCAAACACCTGGGCGCCGTCGATTTCGTCCGCCGCCTGGAAGAAGTCCTGATTCGCACCTGCGCCGACTTCGCCATCCCCACAAAACGTATCCCCGGCCTAACCGGTGTCTGGACAAATCCCAGTCCCTTGTCATCCCGAGCGGAGCAGGACGATTCGAAGAATCGTCCTGCGCAGTCGAGGGACCTGCTGTTTGCCGATGCCACCACAAATGCCGAATCCAAACTCGCCGCCATCGGCATCCACATCTCCCGCTTCGTCACCTCCCACGGCTTCGCCCTCAACGTAAACACCGACCTCACCTACTTCAACCTGATCATCCCCTGCGGCATCACCACAAAACCAGTCACGTCGATGCAGCAAGAACTGAATAAGCCTTTGGACATGAACGCAGTCGCCGAATCCATCTCCCGCAACTTCGGCACAGTATTCTCCAGCCAGATCCTCTTTGTCGAGACACTAGATGCGTTGCTCGGGCCTGCGGTCGGGGTTCCAATGAAACCGCCAGAGGAACTGCGCGTGCTCCATAAAGAGGACGATACAGCATGGGCTTAGCGTTCGAGGATGCGGATACTGGCAAGCCACGTCTCGATGAATCTAAGGCTTCGAAATATATTGGAAAAACGGTCCTGATAGGCCTTACCTATCTGGATCACAACGAGAAGCTGATTGAGCAGCGTCAATGCGTTGGAACGATACTCACGTTCTCCAACGAACAAGGTATTCGGATAGGACTTCGGGATTCAGGTGAGTCGTTCGATCTTCCGCCCGACCCGCGCGGGATTCGAGTGGCCAAGCTAGGAACCTATCGACTCCGATCAACGGGCCAGGAAGTCGTCAATCCGGATTTTTTGGCGACTTGGACCATTACTAAACCTCCGCCGAAGGGGAAGGGATAGTTCTTTTCGCAGCGGGGTCTTGGCCTATCCCTTAGGCCCACCTCCGCGATACCATCAAGTAGCGCTTCTGCGATCGACCATGGCAATTAAGAAAAAGAACTCCAAGCACAGCCCGAACGGAAGCCGCCGTCACAACGGTGCCTCACCGGCCACCACAATCGATCTCCGCACCTACTCCATCCCCGACCTGCGCCTCGAACATCCCGACCTCTCGGTCCGCCAATCCACAGAAAAAGACGGCCACGTCCGCTACGAAGTTACCGGCAACCTCGACGCACCCGTCCCTCCCATCCGCGACTCGAAATACCTGAGCAAGCAGCAATGCATCGAGATCTACCGCTACATGCTCCTGAATCGCAAAATGGAAGTCGCGCTGGAAAATCTCTACAAGCAAGGCAAGGTCGTCGGCGGAGTTTATTTCGGACTCGGCCAGGAAGCCTGCTCCTGCGCCTCCGCCTACGCGCTCGACAAGGACGACTGGTTCGCGCCCATGATCCGCAACCAGGGCTCGCTCCTCGTCCGCGGATTCGCCGCCCGCGACACCATGATGCAATACATGGCCAAAGCCGACTCGCCCACCCGCGGCCGCGACGGCACCAGTCACTTCGGCGACATCGAAAAACGCAACATGGTCTCGCCCATCTCCATGCTCGGCGATTTAATTCCCGTGCTCTCCGGCGTCGCGCTGGGCGCGCGCCTGCAAGGCCGCAACGTCGCCGTCATGACCTACATTGGCGACGGAGGCCAGTCCACCGGCGTCACCTACGAAGGCATCAACTTCGCCGCCGTCCAAAATCTCGGCTTAGTGCTCTTCATCGAAAGCAATCTCTGGGCCTACTCCACGCCCTCCGAAATGCAGTACCGCTGCAAAGACCTCGCCGAACGCGCCATTGGATACGGCATCCCCGGCGTAATCGTCGACGGCACCGACGCCTGCCAGGTCTACGACGCCGCCCGCGAAGCCGTAGAACGCGCCCATGCCGGCGAAGGCCCCACGCTCATCGAAGCCAAAATGATGCGAATGAAAGGCCACGCCATCCACGACGCCGCAAGTTACGTTCCGAAACCAATGTTCGACTTCTGGAAAAAGCGCGACCCGATCGCAAGATTCGACAATTATCTGGTGAAAGAAAAGAAGTGGCTGAGCAGTAAAGAAAACGCAGAACTGATTTCAGAAGTAGAGCGCATCATAGAAGCCGAACGCGAGATCGCGATAAACTCCCCGATGCCCGAGCCAGAATCAGCCGAAGGCGGCGTCTACTGTGAAGACGGTTGCCACGATATCAAACCGAAATACGGCACGCCGAAAGTAAAAAAGGGAACAGGCGGCTACAAAGAAACCGAAGCCGCCGTGCACTTGAAATAGAAGTATCCGCGTTGATCCGCGTAAATCCGCGGCGAAAGATTTTGACCTTATGCAACTCACCTACCTCGAAGCCATCCGCCAGGGAATCTGGGAAGAAATGGACCGCGACCCCTCCGTCTTCTGCTTAGGCGAAGACATCGGCATCTACGGCGGCGCTTTTAAAGTCACGGATGGATTCATCGACCGCTTCGGCCCCGAGCGCGTCATCGATACGCCCATCGCCGAGTCCGCCATCGTCGGCGCGGCCTTCGGAGCGTCGCTTACCGGCATGCGCCCCGTCGCCGAATTTCAGTTCATGGATTTCATCGGCTGCGCCTTCAATCAAATTTCCAACATGGTGGCGAAGACGCATTACCTCTGGGGCGCGCCCGCTCCGCTCGTTCTTCGCGGTCCCAGCGGCGGATACGTCCACGGCGGCCCCTTCCACTCGCAGAATCCCGAGATGTGGTTCGTCCACAATCCCGGCCTCAAGGTCATCTGCCCCGCAACGCCCTACGACGCCAAGGGCCTCATCAAAGCCGCCATCCGCGACAACAATCCCTGCATCTTCTTCGAGCACAAATATCTCTACCGCCGCATCAAAGGCGAAGTCCCCGCGGACGATTACGTCGTCCCCATCGGCAAAGCGAATATAGTCCGCGAAGGCCGCGACCTCAGCATCGTTACTTACGCGGCCATGGTCCACACCGCCCTCGAAGCCGCCGAGATTCTCGCCAAAGAAAATATCGACTTAGAAATCCTAGACCTCCGCACCGTCTCCCCGCTAGATCGCGAGGCGATCGCCGCAACCGTAAAGAAGACCAACAAAGTCATCATCCTCCACGAACACTCCCGCACCGGAGGCCTCGCCGGCGAAATCGCCGCTATCATTAATGAGGAGGTGTTCGACGACCTCGACGGCCCCATCGTCCGCATCACCGGCCTCGACTCCGCCGTTCCATTCTCCCCTCCGCAGGAACATCACTACCTGCCAAAAGTGGAAGACGTAGTCCGCGAATCCCGCCGCCTGAAAGCATACTAGCCCACGTAGCGGCGGACGCCTTCGTCCGCCCGCCTTCGTCCGCCCTGTCATCCCGAGCGGAGCAAAACGATGAGCAGCGCGAATCGTTTTGCGCAGTCGAGGGACCTTGGTTTTTGCTTGTGCGCAGACGCCCCAAACTAGCGCCTCACCCCGCCCATCTGCCACAATACCTTCGGAGGCCCCATGGGCAAATTCATCCTCGGCGTAATCGTCACGCTCCTCATCCTGATCCTCGGCGGCCTGGGTTTCGCCATGCTCGGATTCGTCCCCACCACCGCCAACGTCGAGCCTCCACACCTCGAACATCGCTTGGCCACGGGTGCAATGGATGCCTCCATGGAACGCCACGCTCCCCGCGTCAACAACCCGCTCACGCCCACCGATCAGAATCTTGAGGACGGCATGAAGCTCTACACCATGAACTGCGCCCTGTGCCACGGAGGCCTCGACCGCAAGCCCTCCACGTTCGCCATGTCGTTCTACCCGCCTCCGCCAAACCTGATCTCCGATGCGCCCGACGACCCCGAGTGGCACATCTTCTACACCATCCGCACCGGCGTCCGTTACACCGGTATGCCCGCCTGGGACAAAACTCTCAGCGAGCAAGACATGTGGAAGATCACCATGCTGCTCTCCCACCTCGATAAACCCCCCCCCGCCGCCCAGGAATACTGGAAAACAAACTTCAATCCCGCCCCCACCCCAACCGACGAAAAGAAAGAAGCCGGAGACAAGCACGACCGCCATTAATATGAATTCGTGAAGCCGGGATTCCTTGCAAGCTTGCGAAGCAGGATTTTCGAAAACAGAGATGAACGATCGCAGCACTGTGGAAAGCGAGACGATAGCAACGGTGGAAGAGCGGGACGATAGCAGCACCGTGGAAGAGCGGCCCTTCAAGGGCCGCGTGAGGCGGCAGAATTGAAGCGGGCTTCAGCCCCAGTGGTCCGCGACGCCTGAAGTGAATCACGCTTCAACTCGCGTCCCTCGCATCAACTCACCCAAACGCTATAATATCCATTTGCGTTCGCCCCTCATTCCAACCGTGGGCCGCGCGTGGAAGGAAATCATGCCAACTGACATCATCATGCCCCAGATGGGCGAGTCCATCGTCGAGGGCACTATTACCAAGTGGTTGAAGAAGCCCGGCGACAAAGTTCAGCGCGACGAGCCTCTCTTCGAAATCTCCACCGACAAGGTCGACGCCGAAATTCCCGCTCCCGCCTCCGGCGTTCTGCAGGAAATCAAAGTCACCGAAGGCACCACGGTAAACGTGAACACGGTCGTAGGAACGATCGCAGTCGACGGCGAAGCCGCCGCCAAGCCCGCCGCCCCAAAGCCCGCGTCCGCAGCCCCGTCCAAGCCCGCTCCCGCCGAGAGTAGCGCCGGCGTCCCGCCGGCTGTAGCGGGGGCGTCTCGCCCGCGCACTCCGGAACCGCAGGCTCCGTCGCCCGCTCCCGCCGCTCAAGCAGAAGACGAAGAAGAAGCCCGCTCATCCCCGCTGGTCCGCAAAATCGCCCGCGAACACGGCGTCAGCCTCTCCCAAATCTCCGGCACCGGACTCGGCGGCCGCATCACCAAGCAAGACATCATGTCCTTCATCGAGACCCAGGGATCACAACCCGCTCGCGTCGAGCGCAGCGAGGCGGCGCCGTCACCCAGTTCGCCCACTCCAAGCCCCGCGCCGCGTCCCGCCGCCCCCGCGCCCTACCCCGGCGACCTCGTCCCCATGACCAACATGCGCAAAATCATCGCCCAGCGCATGATCGAGTCCCGCCGCACCAGCGCTCACGTGCACTGCATGTACGAAGTGGACTTCACCCGCATCGTCAACCTGCGCGCCAAGCAAAAAGCCGGATTCGAGCAGCGCCACGGCGCCCGGCTCACCTTCATGCCCTTCTTCGTGCGCGCGGCCGTCATCGCCCTGCAGCAGTGGCCCATCATCAACGCCAGCCTCGAGGGCGACAACATCCGCTATCACCGCCACATCAACATGGGCATCGCCGTCGCCCTCGACTGGGGACTCATCGTCCCCGTCCTCAAGAACGCCGGCGACCTCAACTTCCTCGGCCTGCAGCGCGGCATCACCGATCTCGGCGAGCGTGCCCGCACCAAGAAACTCAAGCCCGACGACGTCGAGGGTTCCACCTTCACCGTCACCAACCCCGGCCAGTTCGGCGCCGTCTTCGGACTCCCCATCATCAACCAGCCCAACTCCGCCATCATGGGCGTCGGCGGCATCACCAAGCAGCCCATGGTCATAACCGACAAAGACGGCACCGATTCGATCGCGATTCGCTCCGTCGTGCACCTGACTCTCGGCTACGATCACCGCCTCATCGACGGCGCCGTAGCCGACCAGTTCATGGCCTTGGTAAAAAAGAATCTCGAAACCTGGAGCGAAGAAGTCGGATAGATTCAAACCTGCCCGCGGGGCGAACCAGGCTTCTGCCATGCCATCTCACGGATGGCTAGTCTTCGCAGGCTGAGTTCCACTTTTCGTCCAGGTCGAAGCATTCATACACTGGACGACTCCGTCGATAATCCCGGAAATTCCCTCTTTGAATTGCTCAGGATTAACGATTTCTCTCGCTGCGACGGCGTCAGTCATGGCCAGCGCGTTCTCCAAAAAAGACATGGCGGCGTCTTTTTTTTCCGCGCCAGACTTGCCGCCGAACAGCCCCTCGATCCCGCTCACCAGAGCCGGGATGAACGCGATTCCTCTCAACAGTTGATCTACAAAATTCATATTGTTCTCCTTCTAAAGTGACAAGTGAATTGCACGCAACGCTCCGCTTTCCCCTTCAATCTGAACGGGAGGCGTTTGTTACAACTGTGGTTGAGTCTTCACTGCGGAACGAGATCTGCCGCCCGCCGCCCCCTCAGAAAAAAAACTAGTCACGCGGGGAGATCTTCTTGCTCGCGATGGCTTGCGCCTGAATCAGGGCCTTGATCTCAGTCTGACCCTCTCGCAGTTCTCCGAGCTGAACTTCCGTCTTTATCCGGGCTTCCGTATTGATTGCTGCGATTTGCTCCAGGCGCATCACCCGTGCTTTGGTCGTCTCCAGTTCACTGTCTTGTCTCGCGGTGGTGCGCGCCTCTTGAATCACATATCCGGTCAAGGAGAGCGCAATCGCCCCCAGGGCGATCAGAACCCGGCTGTCGAACTTTAACAATCGTTGATCTTTGACCGCCTCTAGCTTACGGTCCCATGACTCCTCCAACGACTCCGTCAGACTCTGCATCTCGGCTAACCTGCCGAGCACTTCGAGCTGGAAGTCTTTCGCCGTATACAGTACCGGCGCAGATTTCTCCGCCACGCCACGATGTCGCTGCCTGCTCTGGAACGTGTCTTCGTTCATAACGGATAATCCACATGCAGCGCCGCCGCGTATCTTGAATAACGCGGCGGCGAAGAGTTGTCATACAGCCGCAAAAAGTAATCCTCAGTCCGGGCCAACCGCGGCAGGCTGAACGCCTGCGTAGTAAATCGTCCCAGCAGGTTCCGGTCGTTCGCCACTCCCCAGCCAAAGTTGTGCACCCGAACTTCAATCCCATAACCGCTGCCGGGCGTCATCCCTGCATCCACCTGCACCGTCGTCGAACTCACCCCAGTAATCTGCGCGTTCGTCAGGTCCGCCAGATAGTATGACCCAACCTGTGTCGTCGAAAGCCGTACCGGCATACCCTGCAACGGAACGGTCGTCGCACTCGACGCATCCTGCATCGCCAGCGGCGCCGCCAGGTCATTCGCAAACTCCATGCTATACATCCCACGATCATGCGCCGGATCGACGACATCAATATTGACCGTCCGCACGATCGCACTGAACGCGGCGTTTCGCGAGGGTATATTCACCGTGAGAGCATCGCCCGGAAAAATGTCAGCCGCACTGCCCGGCAGAAAATCACTCCACGTTTCATACGTACCCATCCAGGCCAGCCCTCCCGCGTCGTCAAGAATCGCCAGGGCCGCATTCTCGCAATCCGCCTGCGTGCGTGCGCTCGGAGTTTTCATCGCCCGCACCATCCCTCGTACTCCATCGTCGGTTCCATTCTGCAGGGTCGCCACGCTCGCGCTGTTTTCGACGTCCGCCACCGCGCGGCCAAAACCGCGGTAGCTGGCAACGATCAGCGTGTTCAACGGGGGCACATACTGAGGATAGAAATCCAGCGACGTGGAGCTCACAATTCCGCACTGTCCCCCGTCCGAAAGAGACCCCACCAGTTGCGTCACGTAACTCGCACCTGCGAGCGCCGTCCGCACTTCTGCAAGCGAGATATGAGTCACATAGGTGTACGCGATGCTGCACTGCATGCTGGCCACATTCACCAGCGCGTACATACAAAATCCGGGTGCATTCGAAATCACACTGTCAAAGAGCACCGTCGCCGGCGCCACCATCGTGGCCGGATTTGACGGATCAATATCCTGCAGTTCCAGCACAAATCTCGCGTTCGCCGGCACCGCCGCCCCTCCCCACCCGCTGCCCGCCGGATGCAACGATGAGTGATAAGTCTCGCCCGCCCGGTACACTTCCATCGAATAGATGTACGTCGTCAAAACGTACCGGTGCCCCGCCGTCGTCGCCACCACCGGCCCGGTCGCTGATCCATTGATGAGCGCCTGTATGCTCGACCCCGCGCCCGAAGGCGTGACCTGAAATCCCGCCAGGCATCCCGCGACAGAGATTGCTCCCGCATAAAGCCCGCCCACCACTCCCGTCGACGGCCCCGAAAAACTCACGTCCCCATGTTGCAATTCCAGCGCGCCGCCCAATTCAATCTGCTCGATGAACTGAACCGAGGTTTGTCCGTCATGCCCCGTTCCCCCGTTCACCTGCAACGTCTGCGCCGTCACTGAAACCGCGGACCCCGGATCGGTCACAGTCCAGGTAGCCGGATCCAGCCCCGGCCCCAGATACTGTTCATCGATCAACGCCGGCTTACTCTGCTGAAACGGCTTCTGCGACAAGTAGAATCGCAGGCTCAGCCCATCGCCCACGAAGTAATCCCGCACATACGCCTGAGGCTCATCCAGACCGATTACGGTGACGTCGTTCACCAGCATCTTTGGACAAGCCAACTTCAGCCCCGTCGGCGAAAACGTCACATCGCTCTCGTTCAGCGAATAGGCCGCTGCTCCCACCGGAGACAGCACCAGTGCCCCATTCATCGCTCGATAGCTAGCCCTCGCCGCCAGCGCGATTTCCCCCGCGTGATGCGAAAACTTCTTCTGTGGATTTACCAGGTAAGAAGCCAGCGTATCCACATTCTGCACCGCACTGGTGTCGAACCCTCCCGGCAGCAGATCCTGCGCCAGTTGCCGCAACGCCGCGCCCGCCGTCCGCTCAACAAAAGGCGCGCGATTCGGCAGTGCCTTCTGATCGAGCAGAACTTCATCGCTCTCCGCAACGAGCTCATAGCGGTACACCGCTCCTTGTTCGCCAAACCCTAAATACTCGAACCGCGGAGCCTGCGTCAGATTTCCCGGCAGCGTCAACGGCCCAGTCAGGGTTCCACCAGCGGTCGGCAAGAAGTTTCCCGCCCCCACATTCGCCACCGATTGATCCACGTAAGCCTTATTCGCAACCTGGCTCGTGCTCGACGGCGCAGGAACAGTCGGGGCGCTGGCAAAAGTTTTTGTCCCGCTAATCGTCTCCGTGCCAGCGAGGTGCACCACCGCGCTGTCATTCGCCTTCATCGCCAGCGCAGAATTCACATACTGCATCGAAACCGGCTGCCCCGCCGCCCCCGACCCCGGTGTGGTCCGCACCGCCGCCAGGTTTGCCGGAGACGTCGTCGGCACCAACCAGAATTCGGTTTTCACCTCGCCCGGCCCGATCTGGTAAACGACCGTGTAATACGATCCCGCCGGAGTTGCCCCAGCATTCGGCACCAACGCCACGCTGAGCGCGCCATTCGTCCCCAGCGTAACGTTGGTCGTGCCCCCAGCCACCGCCGTCCCACTTGCAGTTACAAACGCCGGCCACGTGATAATCAGATTCCCCTGCGCCGTGGTTCCATCCGCCAAATACACCGTGTCCGCGACGGTCGTGCTAGCCGGACCACTCTGCGGAACAGGCACCGCTCCCGAAGCCGAAACCAGAAAGCCCGAAGCCGCAACCACCGCCAGCACCCAATAAAAAAGCCGCCCGCTAGGGCGGCGGCCCGTGTCCAACATCGTCTCCTCCGTTCCAATCCCAATATGGCGCGGACACTCCCGTCCGCTGCCGCTTCTTACTTCGGACAGAACCTCTCCCAAAAAACGAGGGGAGCACGCCCCGGCTCCCCTCGAAACGCCATCACCCATCCAACCATCAGCACCACTCACACCGACAATCAACGAGCTGTCATCCCGACCATCGACGATCTTGTCATCCCGACGTTTTTGTCATCGACCATCGACGATTTTGTCACCCCGACCATCACGATCTTGTCATCCCAACCATCAACGATTTTGTCATCCCGACTATCGATGATTTTGTCATCCCGACTATCGATGATTTTGTCATCCCGACCGGAGCTTGGCCTTCCCGAAGGGAAGGGCAAGCGAAGTGGAGGGACCTGCTTTTTCCCGTTGCTACCGCAAATCGATCAAGCCAAAGGTCCACCCTACTCCCCCGCCAAAAACTTCTCCACGCTCCGCACATACACATCGGCAAAATCCGCCACCGCGCGCCGCCCCTCAATCAAGTGCATCGCGTCCTCCAGGCTCCATCCCATCGAGCCCAATACCGCCAAAGCCATCATTGGCGCCCGGTGTACTCCCGCCGCGCAATGAATGAACACCTTCGCATCCGGTTCGTCTCGGAATGCCTTCACTACAAAATCTACCCCGCGCCGAAACAGTTCCGCCGGCTTCAGCTCAAAATCGTCGTCCGTCGGATTCCACAGCACCTCAATGCCGTAATCCGCCGCCAGGTCCGTGTCATCGAACTCAATCTGCATGTCGATGATGTGCGTAATCCCCTCCCGCTTCACCTTCTCCATGTTGCCCGAGTTCCAAATCCCACCTCCGACCGCAATCTGGTGGGTCAACCAGGTAATATCCATCGTCCTATAAGTGCGTCCCTGAATTTTCCGGGTGCCCCACCCTTCTCGCGTCCTTTGCGAGAGGGTGGGGATCTTGACCTTAGCTTTCGGACCCACCCAAACCGCCACCCGTGATTCTCGTTGCACTAGCTCCGCCTAATTCTACGGCATAGCCGCATGTGGATTTTCCTCCCGACCCGTGAGCAGGAGGGTGCCCCATTTCTCGCGCGTACTTTGCGCGAGAAGTGGGGTTTTCCCAATCCCTCACGCCACCACCAACTCTCTCCTCTCGCCGCCAGCCTCCGGCCCAGAACCAGAATCAGAATTCTCCGCTTCCTCCGCTGGCTTCGGCGCCGCCTTCTCCACGGACGTCACCGCCTGCGGCAAGTCTTCTTCATCCCTCACCACCGGTTCCTCAGGAAGGTCCAGCCTGCGCAACAGAGTTTTCGCCAGGCTCTCTTCATCTGTCGTGGCTTGACTCCCATCCGTCGCCTCCGGGAAAATCTTCGCCATCTCAAACAAGTATTTCACCGTGGCCAGTTGTCCCTTCTTGCCCTCGTCGATCACTGCCTGGGCCATGGTCCTGGCTTGCGTCTCCACCATCTGCGCGATATCGTTTCGCACACCTGCGGGATTCAGTTCTATCTTGCTCTTCCTTGAAATCCTCTTTTTCGCGAATTTATGCGTCGTCGTCTTGCTCTTCGACGTTTTCCGGATCACTCCCCCGTACTTGGCTTTCCTCAGATTTGTCAAACTTTGGATTTGTCAATCCTTGCCCAAAAACACCAAGGGCGCACCCTGAAGGTGCGCCCTCTGTTAGAGAGTTTCTTCTTTCCAACTCTCTATATCCAGAATATCAAATTGCTAAGGGCAAAGTGGACATTTTTCAAACTTTATATTCTCCATCTTCACAGTCACTTGCGTCGATTGAGTCACTTTTACCCCCTTGACAAGAATTTCTCGGGATCGAGTCAAGCCGCTTCATCAGCCCTACCTCGATCAGAATTTCACTCAGCACATCTAAAACCACCGGCGTATACCTTCGCACCGTCTTCTCATTGCAGTGCAGCAGTTTCGCCGTGGCCCACCGGTCGTGTTCCTGCAGAATGTGCCGCGCAATCAGCTGCCGCGAAAATTCATCCAGCCGATCCAGGCACTTCTCCATGTCGTGCACGAAGATCACGCGATCCTCAAACGTCACCACCGTATACGCCGTCACCTTCGCCCGAAAGAACTCGCGCCCTAACAATGACGGCAACCGTCCCGTTTCAATCGAGTACCGCATGTAGCGCCGCAGCATCGCAACCGTTCGTCCCCGGTAGGTTCGCCGCTCCCGTTCGCGATCCTCCTCCACGTCGGTCTGCTGCGGCTGCGGCGCCTCTGACAGTTCGGGTATTGCCGGTGCCGCCTCTGCCGCCTTCGCCGGAAACTGGTGCCTGGGCAGATACTCCGCCAACGGTTTTTCGTCCAGATGTCGCCTGCGTCTGGGAAAGCCGGCGCCTGCTCCAATCTCCGGCCACTCCGCCGCGGCCGCGATCCACGCAATCACGTTGCTCATGCCGCACCGCCTGCCGCTTCAAAGTCGCTCGTGTCCTCAACGTCGATTTCGAACTCATACTCTTCAATCTCGGTGTGAGGACGAATAGGAAGAATCAGCCTGCTAAGCTTCAGCTTCGGAGCCGGCAAGTCCGCCACTTTCGGCCGGCAGTTGTCGCAGTAAACCATTCCTGAGCCACACTCCCTCACCCACAGCGCTCCGCAGTGCTCGCAGTATTTCAACTCCACACCCACGCTGCCCTTTTTGTCTCTATGATCTCGACTCATCACTCCTCCAATCTTTTTCTTTTCTTTCTCTGACTTTGAATTTCCGCTTTTCCTGCTCGCTGCGCCTCCCGGAAGCCGAACGCCGGAAGCCGGAAGCCGAAAAAGAAAAAGCCCTGCGTCAATCCCCGCCACAGTGGCAGGGACTGAACGCAGGGCTCGTTTTTCTTACGACGACCTGCTTGAGCTATTTAGTTTTACGGAGTTCTATGAAGAGCTCCGCATAGTTCCTCGACTGACTGATGTGATCCGCAGACCTAGGCGCCAACTTCCCCCGCTTCTATAACTTATGCGCACTCTCGTCGTCCCCACCGCCAAGGTGTTGGTGAAAGTAGCCTTCTTCATAACCTGACTTGAGCACGCGCCCGTTCTGCATCACCACGCTCAATCGTCCTGTGAAGCCCAGCGACATCAGCAGGTGCTCCATCGATGCCGATAACACCTCGGCCGACTTTACCTTCCTGCGAAACTCACCGAAGTTCTTCTCCTCGTTCGACTTATCCGGATGACTCGTCATTAGCTTTCTACCCTCGAGCATAGTGGCCTCTAGGATTCGGCGATCCTATAACTGTGAATTTTCTCAGTCAAGGTTGGATGGACCAACCAGGGCTGTGGAAATCTTTCCGACTTAGCACCGTGCTATATACCGGTGCTATACTCCGCGCATGAAATTCAAAATCCTGCAAGATAACCTTCGCAAAGTTCTCTGGGAGCGCATCGAAGCAGGAGAACTCACCGGCCTACACCTGGCCCAGCAGACCGGATTCAAGCAAGCCCACATCTCCAATTTCCTCAACCGCAAGCGCGGCCTCAGTCTCGAAGGCATGGACAAAGTGCTGCAGGTGCAGCGCATTTCCGTGCTCGACCTGCTCGATCCCTCCGAGGTCAACAAGCGCGCCTCCATCCTGCCTCCCAGCGGCGACGAATTTGAAAATGTCCTGCTCACCGACGCCCGCACCGCCGCCACCCAGCCGCTCATCACCAGCATGCACGTCAAAGAGATTCTCAAGTTCAAGAAAACCTTCCTGCGCAAACTGAAAGCCGAAGCCGAAGGCGACCGTTCCAGCTGGCAGCGCTTCGTGCTCATCAAGGTCGATGCCAGGGAAGCCATGAGCATGTATCCCCGGCTCATGCCCGGGGCAACGCTCTTGATTGACCGCCATTACAACGCACTCAAGCCGTATCGCAAAGGCGAATTCAATATGTACGCTGTTCTGAAAAACGATACTTGCACGGTGAGATACGTCGAAGTGGCCGGGAATCATCTAATCTTGCGTCCCCATAACCAGTCCTCGCCCATCGATGTCCTGACCATGGAAGACAGCAAGACCGCCCCCGACTACCTGGTCGGGCGGGTCTGCCACGTAGGATTGGAAGCGTAACCCGCAAAGGCAAGGGTCGCCCATCGATAGGACGCCGGCACAGGAATGCAGTCGCAGGTTTTGGGAAGGGCACAACTTCAGTCGTGCCGCCAATTCGTTGAAAATGACTGCGCACTTTAGCAGGCTGCTGAAAAACTCGATTCACGCCCCTGTTTTGAAAGGGCGCGGCTTTAAGCCGCGCCGTAGGTGCAGCAAAATCAACCGCGGCTTTATAGCCCCCGTGATCGATCTTTGTCGGCGGAATTGCGCTCCGCAAAATCATCAATCAACAATGCTCAACTAACAATGCTATCCTCTCCCCATGCTCGCCGCCTACGCGGTGCACGTCGAACACTCCCGCGGACGCCGTTTCCCCGAGCCCCCGCACCCCTACCGCAACGACTTCCAGCGCGACCGCGACCGCGTCATCCACGCCCGCGCCTTCCGCCGCCTCGAAGCCAAGACGCAAGTCTTCACCCGCCGCTACTCCGACCATTTCCGCAACCGCCTCACCCACACCCTCGAAGTCTCGCAAGTCTCTCGCACCATCGCCGGAGCTCTCGGCCTCAACGTCGATCTCACCGAAGCTCTGGCCCTGGTCCACGACATCGGCCATCCTCCCTTCGGCCACGCCGGAGAAAAAGCCCTCGATGCCGCCATGCGCGAGCACGGCCTCTTCTTCGACCACAACCTGCACGCCCTCCGCATCGTCGAAGATTTCGAGCAGCGCTACGCCGCCTTCCGCGGCCTGAACTTAACCTTCGAAGTCCGCGAAGGCATCATCAAACACTCCCACGACTACGATGCGAAACAATATCCCGAGCTAGCCGAATATCTGTTAGACCAGCGCCCGCCGCTAGAAGCCCAACTCATCGACCTGACCGACGAAATCGCCTACAACACCGCCGACCTCGACGACGGCTTCGAAGCCCATCTCCTCTCGCTCGATGAAATCCGCGAAGGCATACCAGCCTTCGAGCACTTCTACCGCGAGGTCGAACAGCTCTACCCCAACGCCCCCGACAAGCTGAAATTCAACGAGGCCCTGAAGCGCGAACTAAACCGCTTCGTCAGCGACCTCATCACCAACACGCAGGCCCGCCTGCAGCAGGCCAAAATTCAAACCCTCGACGACGTACGCAATCACTGCGAACGCCTCGCTGCCTTCAGTCCCGCAGTCGAAGCCGAGCGCAAGCAGAGCAAAACGTTCCTCTACGAAAATCTCTATTACAGCCCCTCGCTGGCCGGAGAGAAAGAGGACGCCGAGCGCGTAGTCGGCGAACTCTTCACCTTCTGGATGGCGCGTCCCGAAACGCTCCCGCACAACTATCAGGAGAAAGCCAAACAAGATTCCCTCCCCCGCGTAATCTGCGACTACATCGCCGGCATGACCGACAACTTCATCTTCGAGCAATACGAAAAGCACTGCGCAATTCGTTGAGCAAGGTTTATTGTGGGGACAGCTGCCCCCGGCTGTCCGTCGGGCAAAGCCCGGCTGCCGGACGTCGTCCACTTAGCCCTGTCATCCTGAGCGAAGTCGCCGTCCGCAAAGCGGACGGCAACGCAGTCGAAGGATCCCTACCATCCATTGTGCTGTCGTGCCGGTGGAGGGAGTCCCAACGACACCGCCCTGGGACATACTGGGTCAACAACCGGTATCGCCTGTTCGCAACATCTGGCCGAAACAGAAAACGATAGCTGGTTGCAAGTCATTAACGGCAAGCGGGTTAACAGATGACCTAGAATTTATCTTCTGTCTATTGCCAATTCAATGTGTCCGCTCGATAGTGTCTTCGTGAGCAGGCGATTCGTTTCCATCACGGTATTGTTGCTGTGGCTGACGTCGGGTTGCCCCGCAAGTGCTGGGGGTCCGCTTCCGCAGTGTGAGTTGAAAGCCTATGTTCTGCATGAAGATCCGAACTCGGCGGACATTTCTCCTGATGAGTCCTTTGTAGTCACCGAGCTTAGCCGCCGAGAAACGACGAACGACCCATCAACCGTCAAGGTTTCAGACTTGGTGCAACTCTGGGACTTCCGCAACGACAAGTTGGTTGCCGAGAGCATCCTCCGGGTAAGCATAAGAGATAAGCGCGAACCGCGCACATACTGGCGCTCAGAACATGTCAGGTACTCGGCTGACGGCAAGGTCATAATCGCCTATCTCGACCGCTTCTTGTACGTCCTCCGCCCCGATGACCTGCGAGAGATCAGGCGGATTTCAATAACCGGGCCACCCGCTGAAGCTCGGACATACGAGGGTAAGCACGGAGTGCATAACTTCACCATCGATTCAGAGGTGTCAAGTCTGGAGTTGTCGCCAGCTCGACACGAAGTTGCCGCAGTTTGGGTAAGGGGACTCAGCAACTCTTGGATAGATGTGGTTGACTTCGACTTGGCGAAGGAAACCGTCTGGAATACCCGCGAACGCGGTTTAGGATGGATGAACCCAAAGGCGGTCAGTTGGACGAGCGACGGTGAGCATCTGGTAGTGGCTGTACCAAACGTGTTCCCGTGCGGACGTCCATCAGACACTCCCGACGTGTTCGTGGTCGATCCAGCTTCTGGAGTCATCGAAAACAAGTTGAGCACGGGATTGCTTGTCGGTGATGTTGCCGTGACGGCAGACGGCCGGTTGTTCGCGGTGGATTATGATTGCGTTGGAGTCTTTGTAGACCACGACCCTAAACTAAGGGTTTTCGATTTGCGTACCGGCAAGAAGGTAAAGGAACTGTCAGGTCGCGGCACGGGAGTGCGTTATGCAGTTTCAGCTTCTCGGTACGGTAGTCGCGTCGCAGCATACACCGGCATCGTGAAGGCGAGGTTCGATTGGGGCGATATGGTTCCGTTCGATAAACGCATTGACGCGACGTTCTCCGTTTGGAACATTTCAAACTATGAAGTGCTAGTCACTTCCCAGAACCTGCCAGAACGCTCATCAGGCCGTTTTCGGGTAGCAGGACAGATCCCTCTACGTATGAGTCCAAAAGGGGGGCTCGTAGTGCAAGGGGGAGCCATCTACGAGCTTCTCCCTGAGGCAACTGTTGAGAAATCGCGATAACATTTTTTAATCAGCATTCCGAGCAATCTGAACCTAGTCGTCCCGCGCTCACCGCCCCGCCACCGCCGCCACCACATCAAACAAAATCCACGGCCCCCGCCGCACTTCGTCCACCCGAATCCGCTCATCATTCCCGTGTTCGGTGTTCCCCTCCTCATCCGTCGCCGTATAAGGATTGAATCCAAACGAAGCAATCCCCAACGGCCGGTACCGCTGGTTCTCCGTATAGCCGCTGGTGATGTGCGGCACCACCGGCGTCCCCGGAAAATATTTCCCCGACACTTCCCGGATCGCCGCATACAGCGCATTGTCCGTCCCCGAATAATTCGCCTCGCGAAACTCCCCCTTCCACGGCTCGACGGTGACGTCCGGATCGTTCACCACTCGCCGCACCGCCGCCAGCAACGCCTTCGGGTCGCCTCCCGGCAGAATCCTCACATCCAGATTCGCCCACGCTTCCGGAGGAATCACATTGGTCTGCTCCGATCCTCCCATCATGGTCAGCGAAATCGTGTCGCGCAAAAGAAACTCCAGCGACTCATCCTTCTCGACTTCCTCCTGAAATTTCTTGTCCTCAATCGCCTTCCTGATATTGCGATACTGCTCCGCCCGCTCCGGCGACTCGTACGGAGCCATGTCGCGGAGAAACTCATCCACCACCGGCAACACGCGCAGCGGCGTCCGGTAAGCAATAATCTTATTCAGCGCCCGCACCAGCCGATTCGGAGCCGACTCCGGATTCGGCCGCGACCCATGCCCCGGCCTGCCATGCGCCACCACGTGCAGCCAGTAGGTCGTCTTCTCGCCCACATCGACGCCCACATACTTCACAAAGCCATTCTCCAGCAGGTTCTCGCCGCCCTCGTTGATCAGAAACTCCGCATTCCCCAGCAGGTCGCGCTGATGTTCGATGAACCAGTCGGTCCCCGTGTCATCGACCTCCTCATCGGCGACCGCCAGAAAAATCACGTCGCGATCCAGCGCCACCTTCTCCCGTTTCAACATCACCATCACCACCAGCTGCGCCAGCCCTTCATCCTTCATGTCCTGCGCGCCCCGTCCCCACATGTATCCGTCGCGAATCTCCCCGCTAAACGGCGGAACCTTCCAGTGCGACGCATCACTCGTGACCACATCCATGTGGTTCAGCAAAATAATCGGCCGCGGGTGCCCCACCCTTGTCGCGTCTTGTGCGACTGGGTGGGGATTTTGATCTCCATCACTCGAACCGGAATTCCGTGCAATCCGCGCCCACAAATCCCCGCGCCCCGGCGCATACTCAAACGCCCGGTTCTCGATTCCTTCCTGATCCAGAATCTTCTTGTAGAACTCCACCGCGCGCATCTCATTCCCCGGAGGATTCGTCGTATCGATCCGCAGATATTCCTGCATCCACGTCACCGCCAGATCGGAATACTGCTGCAGATGGTCCGCAGGAATTCGGGACGAAGCCGTCTCCGGCCCCTGACCCCAGATCACCCCACACAATGCCAACGCAGTGACCCCCACCCATACCCCAGACCGGCCCACACTCCGTCCCCGATGCTTAGCTCCCAAACGGCCCTCCCCGGACGAGTCGATTTCTACGCAGTTTTTATATCAGGTTTCCCAAATTTACCCTCGGGTTGCGCACCCAGCCTATCTTTCCCAGTCGAAGACTACTACAATGTCTATAGATATCAACCATTTAGCTCCCTCAACCCTTGGGTCCGATTTGGCATCCCACATGTAATAGAAATGGCAGGTACGCCCGTAACTGGGGTACCCAGAGTTCCAGGCCAAGCGATGCGTCAGCGCGGGCCGGTTCAGCGAAACCGCTGGCTTTCTGTGCCGTTCAAAGGGACGCAATCAAAATTTCATGCACGCCCCAGGCGTGCCGGGGTGCCGCGGAAAAGCTGGCGTAAGAAGGTCAGCTAAACGCTCCGCCCCAAACTTGGAGGAAGTCATCATGAACAACCGTCTACTCTTCGCCCTGCCCTTGGCCGCCGTTCTCGCTTTCCCGGCTGTCGCGCAGACCACCTCGTCCACCGATCAGAGCGCGCCTGCCGCCACCCAGCAGACTCAGTCCAGTTCGACCGATGCCGCCACCGGCAAAGCTCCTCTGGCACCCCCGTCCCGCGAAGGCTTCTGGGGACGCATCAATCCCTTCGCCCGCAAGAACTACGTCAAGCGGCAGACCGAACCGATCCGCGACCGCGTCAACGAACTCGATGAGCTGACCGCCGGCAACGGCAAGGCCATCAAAGACACCGACGCTCGCGCCCAGGCTGGCATCAAGCTCGCCTCCGACAAGGCCGACGCCGCCGATCAGCATGCCGTCGACGCTGGAAACAAGGCCACCATGGCGCAGCAGACCGCGCAGCAGGTCACCACCCGCGTCCAGACCGTTGAGACCGTGGTGGGCAACATCGACCAGTACAAGGCCCAGAACCAGACCGAGATCCGTTTCCGCCCCGGCCAGACCGTCCTCAGCAAGAACGCCAAGGACGCTCTCGACACCATGGCCAGCAGCGTCAAAGGCCAGCGCGGCTACATCATCGAAGTTCAGGGATTCTCTTCTGGCCAGGGCCAGACCGCAATCACCAGCTCGCAGAAGATGGCCGAGTCGGTGGTGCGCTACCTCGTCCTCAACCACGAGATTCCCGTCTATCGCATCTACCTCGTCGGCATGGGCAACGCTCCCGTACCAACGGATGACGCTGCGAAGACCAAGCGCATCAGCGGAGGCCGCGTCGAAATCAGCCTCCTGAAGAACGACCTGGAACAGCTCTCCGCCAACTCCGGGGCGCCTGTCACCACGGCCGATCAAGCGCAGCAACCGAAATAGCACCCGTGGAAGAGTGGCCCTTCAGGGCCGCGTCTTGAGCCCTTATTCATGGGCTTTAGCCCCGGAGAGTAGTCTTGGGACCAACGGGCGCCTCGCCCTCAAGTCCCTCCCCCAGAAAAAGCCTCTCGCGCAAGCGAGGGGCTTTTTCGTTCTAACTCGCTTTTCGACTAACAAATCCCGGTTCCAAATTTCTCGCGTCCTCTGCGAGAAGTGGGGAACTTTTGCGTTTGCTCACTGTTCCGCTATCCTCACGTCCATACCTACAAATGTACGATCTCAAACTCGCCCTCCGCCTGTTTCGCAAGTCCCCCGGCTTCGCCGCCACGGTCATCCTAACCATCTCGCTCGGTATCGGAGCCAACACCGCCATCTTCACCCTGGTGCACGCGATTCTGCTGAAGTCTCTCCCCGTCGCCAACCCTGCCACTCTCTACCGCATTGGCGACCTCGACGACTGCTGCGTCGAGGGCGGCTTCGTCAACGACAACGGCGATTTCGACATCTTCTCCTACGAGCTCTATCGCCACTTCCAGGACAACACGCCTGAATTCGAACAACTCGCCGCCTTCCAGTCCGGACACAGCACCATGAATGTCCGCGCCGGAACCGCGACCGCAAACGCTGAACTCGCCGAATATGTTTCCGGCAACTACTTCTCGACTTTCGGCCTGGGCGCCTACGCGGGCCGCATGCTCGTGCCCTCCGACGACGCACCCGACGCTGCCCCGGTCGCAGTGCTCAGCTACCAAGCCTGGCAAGTTGCCCACGCCGCCGACCCCAAAGTGATCGGATCCACGTTTTACATCCAGAACCAGCCATTCACCATTGTTGGCATCTCGCCCCCCGGATTCTTCGGCGACCGCATCGACAACAATCCCCCCGCGCTCTGGATTCCTCTCAACCTTGAACCACTCGTGGAGCGCGAGAACAGCATTCTGAAAAACGCGGACAGCAATTGGCTCTACGTTCTCGGCCGCGTCAAACCCGGCCTCAACGTCGGCAGCCTGCAGGCTAAGCTGACCACCAGCCTGCGGCAGTGGCTGGCCACGCAGCCCGCCTACACCATCAACGGACGCGATACTCAAATCCCCAAGCAGTACGTGGTGGTCACGCCCGGCGGCGCCGGAGTCCAAAACCTGCAGATCGAAACCAGCAGCGGCCTTCACCTCTTGATGGCGATCTCTGGCCTGGTTCTGCTCGTCGCCTGCGCCAACATCGCCAATCTTCTGCTCGCCAAGAGTGCCACCCGCCGCGCTCAAACTTCCATCAGCATGGCGCTGGGCGCATCGCGATCTTTGCTCATCCGGCAAATGCTGGTCGAGAGCCTGCTGCTCGGCTGCACGGGAGGACTCGTAGGCATCGCGGTCGCCTACGCCGGCGCTCGGACGATTCTGACTCTCGCCTTCCCCAACTCGCCACAACTGCCCATCCACGCCAGTCCATCTCTTGCGGTCCTGGGCTTCGCCTTTGCTCTATCGCTGCTCACCGGACTCATCTTCGGCATCGTTCCCGCATGGATTTCCTCCCACTCCGATCCCGCCGAAGCTCTCCGCGGCGTGAACCGCTCCACCCGCGACCGCGCGTCGCTGCCGCAGAAGTCGCTCATTGTCTTTCAAGCCGCACTTTCTCTCGTGCTGCTGGTCGGCGCCGGCCTGCTCACCCAGAGCCTGCGCAACCTCGAACATCAGGACTTCGGCATCGCCACCTCCAACCGCTACGTCTTTCACTTCGACCCCGCTGGCGCCGGCTACAGCGTCGCCACTATGCCCGCCGCCAACGATCGGCTCGACCGCGAATTCGCCGCGCTCCCCGGCGTCCAAAGTGTCGGCGTGGCCCTCTACAGCGCGCTCGAGGGCAATAACTGGGGAGAGAGTATTTATGTGGAAGGCCACCCAGCGCCCGGTCCGGAGGCGCAAAACGGGTCCTCGTGGGATCGCGTCAGTCCGCACTTTTTCGAAACCATCGGCCAGTCCGTCGTTCGCGGCCGCGGATTCACCGACCAAGACACCGCCACGTCACGCATGGTCGCAGTCGTAAATCAGGCTTTCGTGAAGAAGTTTTTCCCCAACGAAGATCCTATCGGCCGCCACTTCGGAACCTTCGACCAGAAATATGCGAACGATTACGAAATCGTCGGCATCGTTGCCGACGCCAAGTACACCAGCCCCCGCGAACCCGCGCACTCCATGTATTTCCGCCCTATGACCCAGTTGAATACCACCATCAAAGAGCGCAGCTTCAATACCGCCGAGACTCGCTCTCTCTTTCCCAACTCGATCACGCTCCGCTACGCCGGAGACGCCGCCAGCCTCGAACCGCTGGTCCGCCGCACCCTGGCGAAAATCAATCCCAATTTCACCGTCCTCGACTTCAAGTCGCTGGACTATCAGGTCGCCGGCAACTTCACTCAGGAACGCCTCATCAGCCGCCTGACCTCTCTCTTCGGATTGCTGGCGTTAGCGCTCGCGTCTGTGGGCCTGTACGGCATTACGTCGTACTCGGTCGCCCGCCGTACCAGCGAAATCGGCCTGCGCATGGCACTTGGCGCCAACCGTGGCAACGTCGTCGCTCTGATCCTGCGCGGCGCATCCTGGCAAGTCGGGCTCGGCCTTGCCCTTGGTCTTCCCGCAGCGCTTCTGGGCGGCCACTTCATGGCCAGCCAACTCTATGGCGTGAAAACTTACGACCCTCTGACCCTGGCCGCAGCAGTCCTGGTGCTCGCCGTTTTCGCCGCCATCGCCGGATTCATCCCCGCAAGACGCGCCGCCAGCATCGAGCCGATGGACGCGCTCCGCACCGAATAACCTGGCCTGCTTGTCATTCCGACCGAAGGGAGGAATCTGCTTCACCCGCCGCGGGTCTATACTTCCACCATCACAGGAGCCCAAACCGCAAGTGGATCTCTACCGCTGGCTTCCACCCGAAGCCGTCAAGATCGTCCTCGTTCTCTTCCTGTCCTTCCTCATCGGACTTGAACGCGAAGAACACAAGGCCTCCGGCAGTTCGTACTCCTTCGGCGGAGTCCGCACCTTTCCCCTGATCGGATTCATTGGCTACTCCATCGCTCTTCTTTCCGGCGCACAGCTGCTGCCCGTGACGCTCGGCTTCCTCGTCGTCGGCGGATTCCTGCTGCTCTCCTACTGGCATAAACTCTCCCGAGTCGAGGTTGCCGGCGTTACTTCAGAAATGTCCGGCCTCACTACGTACCTGGTCGGCGCGCTCGTCTACTACGATCACTTCTGGATCGCAACCGCTCTGAGCGTCGCCAGCCTCCTGCTGCTTGAACTCAAGGAAGGCCTCGAAACCCTCGCCAACCGCACCGCACCGCAGGAAATTCTCACCTTCGCGAAGTTCCTGCTGCTCACGGCCGTGATTCTTCCTGCCCTCCCTCATGGGGAATTCACCCGCTTCCACATCAACCCCTTCAAGACCTGGCTGGTCGTCGTCGCCGTCAGCACCGTCTCCTATGGCAGCTACGTGCTGCAGAAAGTCACCAAGGAGCACGGTGGAGTCATCCTCGCCGCCTTCCTTGGCGGAGCTTACTCCTCCACCGTAACCACGGTGGCGATGTCGCGCCGCGCCGCCCGGGAGCAGCGGCCGCATCTGTTCTCCGGTGGCATCCTCATCGCCTCGGGCGTGATGTATCTTCGCCTGGCCGCTCTGCTCACCTTGTTCAGCCGCCCTCTGGCCGCAACGCTGGCTCCCGCGTTTCTGGGCCTATCCGCAGCCGCCATTACCACCGGATGGTTCTGGTCCCGCCGCCCCGATCCCGTGGCCTCGCAGATCAAACGCGAATTCGAACCCAGCAACCCCCTCGATCTGACGGCTGCCTTTCTCTTCGCCATCCTGTTCCTCGCGATGCTCATCGCCACCCAGCTGGTCGCCACCTATCTCGGGGGCGCCGGCATCCGAATCCTAGGCGCCGTCATGGGCGTCGCCGACGTCGATCCCTTCATCATGGGCTTGACCCAGGCCGCCGGCACACTCACTCCCGTGAATGTCGCCGCCAGCGGCGTCCTGATCGCCGCCGCCAGCAACAACCTGGTCAAAGGCATCTACTCCTACAGCCTGGCGGACCGCCAAACCGGCATTCAAAGCCTCTGGCTCCTGGTAGCCCTGGCCGCCGCCGGACTGGTGCCGCTACTGTGGCTCTAGCCCGTCGCATCGCCCCTTTCGGCCTCGTCATTCGATTCCCTGCCATTGTCATTCCGACCGCAGGGAGGAACCTGCTGTTCGCTGGACGCCGCAACCGGTCGACGGCGAGGTCTCGCACATTTTTTTTAGTCGATTCGATAAATTCCTTCCTTTCTTGAAGTTAGGGAGGATGGGCCTCGATCCTGACCGCAAAATATTGATTCGCCAAGACTTCCATGCAAAATATCGCGGAGGAAGGAGTTACCGGGGCGATTTGAGCAGGCGAGTGCGGCGACTGCTGGGCTGCCCGATTTCTTGCTGGAGATTTGGCTCACTTTCCCAGTTTGGGCTTTCTATATCCTCAGTCAAGGTTGTCCGTCACAGGAAGGCGGTTTATTTCTGTGGAAGGCTGTGGAAAAGAACAATGCCCGCATCTCTCTTGATGGAAATAATATACTTAACTAACCAAGGACGCCGCCTAGGTTAATGGGTGCCGTGACAGGGCGTCGCGGAGTATCAACAGGAAGCGGCTTAAGATGTTGGTACGTAAGACAAAAATACCATTGCGTCCAAACCTGCAAGCGAGCATGATAATAGCAATCCGTGTAAAAAGCGGAGGCGGACGGATTTTTTCGTCGACCCCGGCGCATTCAAATAAGACGCCGGGGCGTAGTTTTTATGGAAGCCATTTAGTTCCCCACCCGGGCACTTTCCCCAACCAATTCCTGCGATATTTTGACGTATAGAGGATCGCGACTACTTTCTTGCTGAAATCTGCCGTCATGGGCTGGTTAAGCCTCGCACATATTAATTCTCGGCAAGACGGGTTTGCAATTAGATCGGCAAGTTGGAGGCCGGCGATATTGTCGGCCTTGCGTTTGATTTTGATTTCGCTCGATGACAGATGCTTTTTAATAAGTTGAGGCGTGACGTTTGCGGTGCCTTTTTTATAGAAATAGCGGTAGGCTTTCGAGAGCCGAATATTGTCCACTTTCTCCCGCGACTCAACCATCACGTCCCCAGTACCGCCGATCCCACGCAAGTGCAGGACGTAACGCTCCAGTAGCACCGTCATGCAATAGTGGTACGGATGGAAGCGCCATACCGCGTAAGTCTGCTTGTGGAGTTTCTTGTCGATGATGATCGTAATCACGGTATACGTCGCATCCTGAATGAGCTCTATGAGTGCAGTGTCGAAACCTGCCCGCTTCCCCGGTTGCTTTAGGGCGATGTATGGATCATTTACTGGATTCAGCAATTCACGCCTATGCAGCGCAAAGTCGGAACGGCCAAACGTGTTCGACTTGACCTCGTTCAGACGGGCAGTGAATTCAGCAGAGGCATAACTTTCGTCCATGATGATTCCGGTTAACCCCAAATACTGCTGATTTGGGTTGTCGGACCCTTTCAAGTCCTGATGCCCGCATTCGTCGATGAAAAGTCGGTACAAGATTCACTGAACGGGCTCGTCATTAAACGGAAGCCCTTCTCGTTTCGCAAAATCTTCCAAATCAGCCCTAACTCGAGCGTTCCGCAGGCGATATGCTCCACGTCCAATTCGCTCGAATGCTTCGCTCCTAGTAATCAGACCGTTGACCATACCTGCCGCGTTCTTTGTATTCTTCATAAGCTTCGCGGCTATCAAAATCGCCTTGACTTCCAATGATTTGATTGTTCCCCCGTTATATTCGGCGATCACGCGCAACGCCTGGGTCTGAGTCATATTCCGGATTTTTCGGAGCGGGAATCCATCCGCCTCGGCCGGAGTTTCATCGCGAAGAAGTACGGCGACGGCAAGAGTGAGAGCAGCGATTTCCTTATCCAGTTCCTGAACTGGACGCATCAACTTCTCCCGCTTCTCCAGCAATTCCTTCTTCTTCTGCGTAAGCCTTTGAATTGCTTGATCCTGGCTGACCATATTTCCCCTCCGGGTACTCCAAATGCTTCAATCCGATGCAAGCAGGCAACAATTATCGACTACCCGCTTGCAGGTTTGTTTACTAGGATCAAAAAGGTGGACGCGACCCGATTCGGACGGGCATCACTCAGTTAAAGGCCGAGTGCTCTGCCAATTGAGCTACGCGCCCCAAAAGGTAAGCGGCCCGTGTGCCGTGGTCTTGGACACGAGACATACAAACGCAGCAAACAGGCCAGCTACCAATTGACTAGCGCCGGGGGACGTTCTTATCGAAGGAGCCGTCTCCCAGCGCTTTAATTGTACCCCTCATGTCCAGTGGAAAAGCAGGCATTTTGTCAAAACACGCGGACACTTCCGACTAGGTAAGGCCTCCATCCTCGCGCTGGCCACCCACGGCTTATGCCGTGGGCTGTAGTTTGACCCTCCCCGCCCCGCCTGACTAGAATTCCGTCACATCGATCATCGGGGTTCTCCATGAAGCGTCTTGCCTGGCTGCTGATGTTCTCTGTGACATTCTCCGTCCTCTTCACCCTCACCGCCTTCGCCGACGACGATAAAGACAAAGAACATCACCACCACGAGGACCTCACCGAGACACAACTCGGCATCGTGCATTTCCCGATCTCCTGCGCGGCGGCGGCGCAGAGGCCCTTCGCCCGCGGAGTCGCGCTGCTGCACTCGTTCTGGTACGAAGAAGCTGAGAAGGAATTCATGCAGATCGCCAAGGACGACCCGAACTGCGCCATGGCCCATTGGGGAATCGCCATGAGCATCTGGCATCAGTTGTGGAACGAGCCCGACGCTAAAGTGATCGCGCGCGGCCTCGGTGAGGCCAGAGTCGCAGAGAGGCTCGCGTTGTTGACGCGCGATGCCTCGCCTCGCGAACGACTCTATACGGCTGCTATCTTTGCGTTCTATCGCGACTCTGACAAGCTCGACCACGCCGCCCGCGCCAAGGCCTATTCCGACGCGATGAAGAAAGTCTACGATGCGTATCCCGACGACCACGAAGCGGCCACCTTCTACGCGCTCTCGCTGCTTGCCTCCGAGCCACATGGGGACTCGACGTTTGCCAACCGCAAGGCGGCGGCCGCGATTCTCGAGAAGCTGTTCGCCACCGAGCCCGACCATCCCGGAGTGGCGCACTACCTGATCCACGCCTACGACAAGCCGCAACTGGCGCAGCTCGGCATTCCCGCCGCGCGCCGCTACGCACAGGTCGCGCCGGCCGCGCCGCACGCGCTGCACATGCCCTCGCACATTTTTGCTCGCGTCGGCCTGTGGCAGGACGACATCAACTCCAACCTCGCTTCGATCGCCGCCACGCGTAAGACCGCCGCCATGCACATGGGCGGCGAAGGCCACCAGTTCCACGCCATGGATTTTCTTTTCTATGCCTACCTGCAAAGCGGCCGCGAAGCCGACGCGCGCGCGCTGATGGCTGAGATCAAGGCCATGCCCGAGATGCACGACATGTACGGCCTGGGATTCGATCCGCACCTGGCCATGGAAGCACATCTGGAAGCTTTGTATCCGCTCGAAATGCGGGACTGGGCCGCCGCGGCAGCGCTCACGCCGGTCGCGGTGCCGAACACCGCGGAAGAGTCGGCGGGATATTGGGCCAAGGCGATCGGCGCCGCGCACTTGCACCAGCCGGAGGAAGTCCGCAAAGATGTCGCCGCGATCGCGGCCATCCATCAAAAGTTTGTAGACGAGAAGAAGAAGGACTTTGCCGAAGGCACCGAGAACGATTTGAAACAGGCGCAGGCGTGGCTCGCGTTTGCCGAAGGGAAGTATGACGATGCGGTCGAGGCGCTGCGTCCCATCGCCGACAAAGAGGACGCCATGGGTGATGAGCCCCAAGGCATCCCCACCCGCGAGATGATTGCCGAGATGCTGCTGGAGGCGAAACGTCCACAGCAGGCCCTGGCGGAGTATCAGACGGATTTGAAATTCAATCCCAACCGCTTCAACGGGCTGGCGGGCGCGGCCCGCGCCGCCGAGAGAGCCGGCAAGCAGAGTGAAGCGAACGGATATTACGCGGCGCTGCTGAAAGTTTGTGAGGGAGGAAGTTCCACGCGGCCGGAGTTGGGGCGGGCTAGGGAACTAGTAGCGAGGAAGTGATTGCTTCGATAAATGGACGACGGCGCATAAAATAGTTGGGATTTGAATGGCACAGTCTCGCCTAAGTCGCGTCACAGGGTACGAGCCTCTGAAGATTAGCCGAGGCGTTAGACGGGTGATCGCCTCAGCGTTTCTGTCCGTGCCGTTTGCTTTGATTGCAACAGCAATGGCCGACAGCGCCCTCGTGTCCGACACATTCCGCTACGTGTTCTCACCGGGAACGATGTTCGCGCTTCGGTTCGTGAAGGTCGAAGGCAGCCACAGGGGCTTAGGTGCCTTTCTCGATGCGGTCGGCGCATATGCAATGATCATGGATGTCGCGCTCTTGCTGAATACAGTTTTCTACGGCCTTCTGATTTTTGGTTTTGTAACAATCCGTTCTGCAGCCAAGCCGGGATCGAGAGCCTCTAACTCCGAAGGAGCATGATCTTAGCGATCAGCGCCGCCAACATCGCCAACGCTCCCAGGAGGGCGTTGTACTCGCGATGTTGTAAGTACAAAGCGAACGAGAACTCGCCCGACCCGCCGTCCCCGCGCGGCGTGATTCGTGGCAACATCCGCTGGACCTGCCGCGCGTATTCCTCGAACTCGGGGAACTTCCGCCGCAGGAACGCCTCTTCATCGCGGATCACGGGAAGATAGATGGCGAAGAACATCACCACCAGAACCACGCCCACCCACCAACTGCGCGCGGCGACGGCGAAGCCGACACCGATCAGCAGCGACCCGAGGTAGAGCGGGTTGCGCGTGTAAGCGTATGGGCCGGATGTTGCCAGCGCCTCGTTCTTGCGCACGTGTCCGGAGGCGAGCGCGCGAATCAGAAGCCCCGGCACAATCAGGATCGCGCCCAGCGCGAGGAATCGCCAGGAGGGCCGCGCCAGCCAGAAGTACAGCACGGCAAACACGAATCCCAGCGGCACCCGGATGCGGCGCGCGATCTTTGACCAAGCAGACATCAAAACCGACCCTCAGGGGCTGAAGCCCGAATCTTTTTGCGAGGCTCTTACGGCACGGCTTAAGCCGTGCCCTTCCCAAAACTTTTCTCCGCGGGCGATTCGTCGAGCAATCGGCGCGCCGCGTTGACGACGGAGTCGACGGTGATCTCCAGCATCGCTTCGTCGGGCTGCGGGTTGCGAGCGTGCGTGGTGGGGCTCGCCGGATTGCGCAGGACGATCCTGCGCGCGGCGTCGCTAGTTCGATAGGGGCCGTTGCGCGCCGGGTCCGTCGGCCCGAAGATCGCCACCACGGGGACTTGCAAGGCCGCGGCCAGATGCATCGGACCCGTGTCGCCTCCGATGAACAGTTTGGCCGCCCGCGTGAGCGCGATCAACTCGCTGATCGAACACTTCATGGGCGTGGCCGTGCCTTCGCTTGCGGCTTCGGCCTCGCGCGCCAGTTCCTCTTCTCCCGGACCGTAGTTGAGAATCGCATGAACTCTGTCCGCGGCGAGAGCGCGGGCCACACGGCCGTAGCGCTCGGCGGGCCAGCGCTTCGCTCCCCATCCGGCTCCCGGATTCAGGATCGCGAAGGCGCGGATTCCAGCTTCGCTCAACCGCTGATCTATTCGGCGCTCGGCTTCGACATCGCGAGGAAACTCTACGTGAGGCACCTTCATCTTTCTCTGCGCGACCGCTTCCGCGATCGACATGTTCTGCTCGATCACATGGGCTCCGCGTGCGATCACTCGTCGCGTGTACCACAAGCTGGCAGGAGACTCGCGCGGTTGCGCGGCGCCATACACCACGGGCGCGCCCGACCAGCGAGCCAGGAGCGCGGACCGCAGCGCTCCCTGCAGATCGACGGCAACGTCATAGCGGGCTGCGCGAACGTCGTTCCAGACCTTTGCGATCTGCTGCAGTGTCGAAACCGTGAACAGAGACTTTCGCCACGCCGTCAGACTGACGGGATGAACCCAATCCACCAGAGGCCGCTGCGGTGATCGCGGTCCCCGGCGCGGCGTTCCGGGCGCGCACAGAAGGTCCGCCCAGCGCTCCTCAATCACCCAGCCAATCATTGTGTTGGGGAACGCTTCGCGCAGGGCCTGCGCCGCGGGCAATGTGTGAATCACGTCGCCCATCGCACTCAGGCGTACGATGAGCAGGCGGTCGATCTTCGACATGATGTTCGAAGTGCCGTCAGCTCCGCTCAAGATTTCCTCGGCGAGAGGCGCGAGCGGATGATCTCGCTGGTGGAGTGATCTTTCGCATCGCCCACGATCTCGACACGGCCGCCATGCTCAGCCACTGCGTCGCGCTCGGGAACCGAGTCGGCGGTGTAATCGGTGCCCTTGGCCTGAACGTCGGGACGAATCTCGCGGATGATCGCCCGAACGTCGAGCTCGGGGAAGATCACGACCGCATCGACGTCGGCGAGGGCGGCCACAATCTCGGCGCGGTCTTCGGCTGGCATTATGGGACGGCCTTCGCCCTTGAGAGCGCGCACCGATTCGTCGGAATTGATGGCGACCACCAATTTTCCGCCCAGCGCTTTGGCTCCGCGCAGGTAGCGCACGTGCCCCACGTGCAGCAGATCGAAGTTGCCATTGGCCAGCGTGATGTGTTCGCCGGCGCGCCGCCATTCGTCCACTCGTTCGCGGAGTTCTTTACGGCTCAGGATTTTATTTTGCGTGTTCAATTTCTGTGTTCAATGAGGTCGAGTAGCCGGCGGCGTCTGCTCGATCGCATGCAGCAGCTCGTCCCGCGAAACCGTTGCCGTGCCGCGCTTCATTACGACAATTCCGCCCGCATAGTTGGCCAGTTGCGCCGCCTCTTCGGTCGTCGCACCCGCGGCCAGCGCGGCTGTGAAGGCCGCGATCACGGTGTCGCCCGCTCCGGTCACGTCGGCCACCTGGTCGGAGCCGAAGATCGGGATGTCCACTGGCTTATGCTTGTGATCGAACGCCACCATGCCATCGCGTCCGCGCGTGATCACCAGGGACTGTAGTTTCATGCGCGCCATCACCTGCTCTCCGGCGGCAATGACCTTGTTCCAGTCTTGCCCGACGCGAACCCCGAGAGCCTCTTCTACTTCTGGTTCGTTGGGCGTGGCTGCGGTGACGCCAGAATATTGCACCAGGCGATAGCGCGAATCGACAACGATTGGCACCGCTCCGAGCTTGCCCTTTTCCTGCAACGTGGTCACGATCGCCGGAGTGGCCGCACCGTATCCGTAGTCGGAGACCAGAAGCGCGTCGGAGGCATGCGCGTAATTCCTCGCAGCCAGGTACAGTTCCCGCGTTAAGTGAGCGTTGGGCGCTTCCTGCGGCTCACGGTCCACGCGCACCACCTGCTGGCGCGCGGTGTGCGTCATGCCCGCCAGGATGCGCGTTTTCGTGACCGTGGTGTAGGTTTTGTCCTTGAGGACGCCGCTGACCGCGATGCGCTTGTGGCGGAAGTATTTCAATAGCATCCGTCCCGGCTCGTCGTCGCCGACAATGCCGACGGGGAGGACATTCACTCCCAGATCGGCCAGGTTATTCGCGGCGTTGGCTGCGCCACCCGGCACCACGGTGCGTTCGCGATGCTTCAGGATGAGGACTGGAGCCTCGCGCGATACGCGCGAGATCTCGCCGAAGATAAACTCGTCGGCTACGAGATCGCCTAGCACCGTGACGGTGATATTGGGAAAGGCCTCGACGATCTTTTTCAGCCGGTCGGCTTCTTTGAGATGCTTGGTCATATTGCTGATGCGTTCGAACTTCTCAGAGCTGCCGCTGTCCTCGTGCGCGGGCGAGACGCCCCCGCGACAGCCGCCGGGACGGCGGCGCTACGAAGACCGATTCTCTCATGCGCGGTGCTTTCGCTCGTCGATCTTGTGCAGCATGGTATCGACGGCGTTAGCAGCGTCCGAGAGTTCCATTTTTACGGGCACAACCGCTAGCGGCTGCAGGGCAGAAAGATAGCCTCCCAGGTTCACCGCGTCTTTTTCCGTAGTTACGAAACCTCCAGCCCCACTCCGCTGCTTGAGCGCGAGCAATTCGCGGATGTCTTTCTCTTCGTAGGGGTGGTGATCGCGGTAGAACGCCTCGGCTACCGGCTCGATATTTGCCGCCCGCAGTTGCAACACGAAATTTTGGGGACGCGCGATGCCGCAGAACACCACTGGCCGCGGCGGAACATCCTTCGGGACGATTCCGCGCCGCACGCGCCACACCATTTTTCCCTCCAGCGGAAACGACTCCGCCGCAGCGCCACTGGCCAGCACAACCGCGTCCGCGCGACGCAGCGACGACAGCGGCTCTCGCAAACGTCCCGAAGGAAGCAACTGGTCGCCCGCGTCCTGCGGCGTGACCAGAACGATGTCGAAGTCGCGGGCCAACGCCCGATGCTGAAAGCCGTCGTCGAGCAGGTGAAGCTGCGGTCCGAATCTTGATTCGGCGAATTGTCCTGCCTGATAGCGATCTTCGCCGACGATGACCGGTACTTGCACCTTGCGCGCAATCAGCAGCGGCTCGTCACCAAATTCTCGCGGCAGACCGGCGGGATCGACCAAGCGAACGCCCCGGGACTCGCGCCCGTAACCGCGTGACAGCACATCAAACTCGATGCCTCGCGCCTTGAGCAACTCACCCAGTAGAATCACGAACGGAGTCTTCCCCGACCCACCTGCGGAAAGATTGCCCACGCTGATGACCGCTCCCTGCAAGCGTCGCGCCTGTAAAACTCCGCGATCGTAGAGCACGTTGCGCGCTCCAACCACGCCGCCGTAAATGGCTGAGAGGGGATTCAATCTGTGTGGGCAGCCTGTGCCGAAGCCGGGAGAGGATCGCGATCCGCAACCAGCAAGGTCTTCAGCGCTTCCAGCGTGCGCGAGGTCGCACCCATCTGCAACCGCATAGTCTGCAGCGCGCGCCGGCCGAGAGCCTGCCGTTCCGCATTGTCCGCGAGCAGGTGCATCAGAGTCAGAGGCAACTCGGCCAACCCCACGATGCGAACCGCGTCGCGGCTTTGAAACAGGGCAACGATGTCACGAAAATTCTCCGTATGGTTTCCGGTCACGATGGCCACTCCGTGCTGCGCCGGCTCGATGATGTTGTGCCCGCCGCGCGGCACCAGACTTCCACCCACAAAGGCAAGGTCGCCTAAAGCGTAGAGCGCGGCGAGTTCTCCAATCGTATCGACCAGCAAAACCCCGCCCGCCAGCGATTCTCCGTGCCATTGCGAACGCCGGAACGACGGCATGCCCAACTGCCGGAGCAGGATGGCAACCTCGTCGAAACGCTCGGGATGCCGCGGCGCCAGAATCATCACCGCACGCGGATGTCCGACCCGCAGATTTTCAAACGCCTTCAACAGCGGCGGTTCCTCGTCCTCGACCGTGCTGCCGCAGACCAGCACCGGCCCGGCGCCTTCGGCCGCGAGCGAGCGGCGCAGGCTCTCCACAATCGGCGGAGGCGAAGGCAAACTCACATCGAACTTAAGATTTCCGGTGACCTGCACGCGTTCAGCGATGGCGCCAATCGACTGCAGCCTGGCGCTGTCCTCCTGCGTCTGGGCAAGAAACAGATCGACGTGCACCAGCATTCTCCGCAGAGCCCAGCGAAAACGGCGGTAGCGCGGTAATGACCGGTCGGAGATGCGCGCGTTCACCACCGCGATGCGCGCCCCGCTGGCATGTGCCTGCCGCAGGAAGTTGGGCCAGAATTCGGTTTCTGCCAGCACCACCAACTCCGGTTGCAAGGCCTGCAGAAACGGGCGGATCGCGAACGCGAAATCCATCGGAAAATAGAAGACGCTCTCGTCGCCAAAACGCTTGCGGGCGAGTTCCTGGCCCGTGTCGGTGGTGGTCGATACCAGCACGCGATGCCGCGGAAGGTTGCGCCGCATCTGCTCGACCAATCCGCTGACGGCCAGCACCTCGCCGACGGAAACCGCATGAACCCAGATAACACGACGCGCCCGCGAGCCTTCGCCAGCCGCACGCAGACGTGCCGGAACCCGTCCCAGGCGTTCGACAAATCCGTTGCGATATTTGCCGTGGCGCAGAATCTGGTAGAGCCAATAAGGCAGGCTCAGCAGCATTCCGAGCGCCAGCACCAGACTGTATAGAAAATAGCTCAAGCTGGAGCCATTCTAAACCGGGTCATCGGCGGCGGGTGCGCCGGCCTTCTATAATTGGTGACATGCGGGCTTTACCCTCAACATCCTCGAGATTTATCCGAAGCCTGGTCGTAGCGGCGCTATGTGTGGGATGGTTTGTGCCCGGCGTGCTGGCGGGCAAGAATTTTGTGAAGCCGGTGGCGAAGGCCGCCATCAATTATCCCGCACATGATTTCCATCGCGACGAGAAGGCCGCGATCGCTGCCGATCCCTACGACACGCCGGAAAAGGCCAAACTCTTTTCCACGGATTTTGCGGCGCACGGATTCCTGCCGGTTTTTTTCATCGTGACCAATGACGGCGACCAGCCCATCTCTATCGCCAAGATGGAAATCACGGTGATCACGGCCCATCACTCGAAGCTCACGCCCATTACCGTGGATGACCTGTACCGGCGCCTGTCCAATCCGCAGGCCAGCACGCGGCCCAGTCCGATTCCTCTGCCGCACAAAGCCAAGAGCGGGATCAGCAAGAAAGAAATGGATGAGATCGAGTCTTCGCAATTCGCGGCGAGAGCGGTTGAGCCGCATAGCACGCAGTCGGGATTTTTGTTTTTCGACGTAAGCGACATCTCGTCGCCTCTGGCGGGCGCGACCATCGATATCACCGGTGTCGCCGACGCCAAGGGGAACGAGCTGCTCTATTTCGAGATTGCGGTGGACAAGTATCTGGATGCGCCGCAGAACCCGAACTAAGATCGGGCGCTGGACTGCAGCCCTCGGACCTCGGACCTTTTGTCGCTGAGGTCTGAGGTCCGAAGGCTGTGGTCCGAGGGCTGAGGTCCGGCGGCTTCACTCCAGTTTGCCGTGGATTTGGGCAGCAATTGGCGTTAGTGTAGTGCGTTACACCCTCCGGAGGTCCTCATGAGCAAGTCGAAGTCGCAGAAATCAGCCGGCAATCGCCGCAGCTTTCTGAAGGCCAGCGGCCTCATGACCGCGGCCGTATTTGGTTCGGCTGCGCTTCCCGATGTTGCCAGGGCTCAGCCCTCGAACGCTCTGCCTTTCAATCCGGCAACCACCGATGCTATGCCGACGCGGAATCTGGGAAAGACGGGATACAAGGTCGGCATCTTCAGCCTGGGAGGCCAGGCCTCTCTGGAGAGGGCGAACAACGAAGCTGCGGCCGTGCCCATCATCGAGCGCGCGCTCGACCTGGGCGTGAATTACATCGACACGTCTTCGATCTACGGCGGGCCCGAGCGCTGGAGCGAGCAATACGTTGGCAAGGTGATGAAGCACCGGCGCGGCGATGCCTTTCTCGCGACCAAGACGAAGGAGCGGACGCGTGACGGGTCTATGCGCATGATCGAGAAGTCGCTCAACTTGCTGCAGACCGATCACGTCGACCTGTGGCAACTGCACGACATTGGCACCATGACCGATATCAACGAGATCTTCGCCAAGGGCGGGGCCATGGAGGCGCTGCTTGAGGCGCGCGACCAGAAGATCGTGCGCTATCTCGGCGTCACGGGCCACTACCGGCCTGATGCGCTGATCGAGGCCATCCATAGGCATCCGTTCGACACGATCCTGATGGCGGTGAATGCGGCCGATCCACATCACTACAGCTTCAGTGAGCAACTGCTGCCGTTGGCGGTGGAGAAACAGATGGGCATTATTGGAATGAAGGTGCCGGCGCGGGGACGCATTCTTTCGTCGTGGACGCCTCCGCCCATCGAACAACAGAAGCATTCATGGGAAGGCATGGCGATACAGGCAACGACCGGGGGCACGCTGGATATGCGGCAGGCGATGTACTATTCGCTGTCGCTGCCGGTCAGCACGGTCATCATCGGCTGCGATTCCATTCCGCAGCTCGAGCAGAACGTGCAGCTGGCGCGCGAGTTCACTCCGCTGAACCAGCAGCAGATGGCGGGGTTAACCGAGAAGGCGCAGCCGGTGTCGAAGCAGTCGCTGTTCTTCCGGTTTTATGAGCGGGCGTAAGGACGGCATCTCCACGCGAAAAAGATTGTCATCCTGAGGGCCGCGCCTTTTGCGGGCCGAAGGACCTATGCATTTTCTTTGCGGCGCACGAAAATTGCATAGGTCCTTCGCTTTGCTCAGGATGACAAAGCTCAGTCCCGGTCTCGTTCGTTGCGCCCTTTATAATCACAGCCTATGGTCACCACGACGGCCGATTCCGTTGCCGCCCACGCTACCTATGAGCCGGTCATTGGGCTGGAAGTGCATGTTCAGCTGCTGACGGCGACCAAGATTTTCTGCTCGTGCTCGACGCGATTTGGGGCGCCGCCGAACTCGAACGTCTGCCCGGTATGCCTGGGGATGCCGGGGGCGCTGCCGGTACTCAATAAGAAAGTCGTGGAGTTCGCCACGCTGGCGGCGATGGCGCTCGAGTGCCGCATCAACGAGACTTCTATTTTTGCGCGCAAGAACTATTTCTATCCCGACCTGCCTAAGGGCTACCAGATTTCGCAGTACGACAAGCCGCTGGCGGAGAACGGATTCATCGAGATTCCCGCTGGCAAGGGCAAGAAGAAAATCGACATTACCCGCGTGCATCTCGAAGAAGATGCGGGCAAGAGCCTGCACGAAGGCTTTCCCGACTCGGACGAGAAGACCGCCATCGACCTGAACCGCACCGGCGTGCCGCTGATTGAAATTGTCAGCGAGCCCGACATCGCTTCGCCTGACGAGGCTTACGAATATCTGACGCGGCTGAAGGAAATCATCCTCTACACCGGCGTCAGCGACTGCAACATGGAGGAAGGCTCCCTGCGCTGCGATGCCAACGTCAGCGTGCGGCCGCGGGGACAGAAGGAATTCGGCACCAAGGCCGAAATCAAGAATGTGAATTCGTTTCGGTTTATCCGCGAAGCGCTGGAGTACGAAATCGGACGGCAGATTGGCGTCCTCGAGTCGGGCGGGAAGATTACGCAGGAGACGCGACTCTACAACTCGAACGAAGGCAAGACCTACAGCATGCGCTCGAAAGAGCAGGCGCACGATTATCGCTACTTCCCCGAGCCGGATCTGCCACCGCTGGTGGTCGACGAAAAGTGGAAGGCTGAAATCGGCCGCGGGATGCCTGAACTCCCCGAAGCCCGCCGCGCGCGCATGGTGAAGGATTATGGCATCACCGAATACGACGCGCACGTGCTCACCTCTCCGAAGTCGCTCGCCGACCAATTCGAAGAAGCGGCGAAAGCCGCCAAGAATTCCAAGCGCGTGGCGAATCTCGTGCAGAGCGAGTTGATGGGGCGCCTCAAGGCCAAGGGCATCGAGATCGAACAGTCACCGATTTCGATGAAGGGAGTGGCAGCGTCGGCCGATCTGGTCGAGGCGGGGACGATCTCGGGCAAGATGCTTAAGGAGCTTTACGATCTCTCGTTCGAGCGCGGCAGAGATTTCCCTGTGGTGTATGAAGAGGAAGGCCGGCCGCAGCAGTCCACTGATACCGCCGTGTTGGAGAAGTTGATCGACGAAGTTCTGGCCGTCAATCCTAAGCAACTGGAGCAGTACCGCGCTGGTAAAACGACCATGATCGGGTTCTTCGTTGGCCAGGTGATGAAAGCGTCCAAAGGGCAGGCCAGCCCGCAGATCGTGAATGAACTGCTGGGGAAGAAGCTGAAGTAGCCCATGTGGGACGGACACTCCTGTCCGTCGCTTTTGACGTTGATTTTGTTTGGCAGTGCGAAAGCAGCGGGCTAACTGCAGCTGCAAATTCAAAACCAAGGTCAAAAGCGACGGACAGGAGTGTCCGTCCCACACTTGTTGGCTATCACTTTGGTCACCTAATCTTTCTTGCGACCAGCCGCTACCATGACATTGGCCGCCCGTGTTGGGCTGACCGCCTCGAGGCGCTATGAAGAAATTCAAGATCGATCGCATTATCAGCATTGCGACTTTGGTGGCGTCGTTGGTCGCGATTTTTCTAGTGCTGAAGAGACCTGCGCCGGTGGCGCGACCGCAGGCTCCGGCGGCGATTGCGGAACATGCGCAGTCGTTCGATCAGAAAATGGCCGAGTTCCAGCAGGAAACGCAGCAGTCGAGCTCGAGCGGAACCTCCCAGACCTCGACCTCCGACGCCGGACAGGCCGCGTCGTCGAGTCCCAAGGCTGAGGTACATATCAATTCCGACGAGATCAGCGCCGTGCTGGCGCAGTCGTTGGGCACCGCGGGCGGGGCGTCCGGCCTTACTCCCGACTCCAACATCGGCAGCGCTCCCACCATTAAGGACCAGCAAGTCAGTTTCGACGGTGACCTGGTGCACGGGCAGTTCCTCACAGAAATTGCCGGCAAAGATGTCTGGGTAACAGTCGCTGGCCACATCGGCGAAAAAGACGGCTACGCGACATTCGAACCCACTGAGTTCAAGGTGGGAGACTTAAGCGTTCCCGTTTCACTGGTGAATCCCGCCCTGCAGAAAAAGCTGGCCGAACAACGCGACCGGCTTAAGCTTCCGGACAACGTTGGCGCGATGAAAGTGGAGAACGGCGAACTGGTGATGCAGCAGAAATAGCCGCTGACCGAAATCTGACGCCTGTGTTATCTTTCCGCCATTGCCATGGCAAGTGCGGCGGAACAATTTGTCGATCCTGTTTCATTCCCCGTTCGTTTCGGGCGCTCCAGACCACTCACGCTTTTCTTCCTGCTGACCTATGCATGGACCTGGAGCTGGTGGCTGGGTGTGGCCGCCCTCGTTCCCGACAACAAAGCCGACACCTACGGGGAACCGCTGTTCTTCGCAGGCGCGTTCGGTCCGACAGTGGCTGCCTTGATCACTCGCGGGCTGGCGGATCGCGACATGAAAATTTGCCGCTTGTGGACGGGCTGGTACAGCTTGGCTGGTGGTTTGGTATTCGGCTTGGGCGCCTTCTTCGTCGCCGTGCTGGTGGCGCCATCAGCGGCGCTGGTAAAGGCGCCGATCTACGCGCTGCAGTGGTCGTCTCTGCTGCATTGGAGCACATACGCGGTCAATTACTCGACACTTCTTGGCGGTCCGTTTCCCGAAGAGCCGGGATGGCGCGGTTTCGCCCTGCCGAGATTGCAGGAGCGCTATGGTGCGGTGCGGGCGACGTTGATTCTCGCTCCGCTGTGGGCAGGATGGCACCTGCCGCTGTTTCAGATGCAGGGCTGGAGCAGCGCCAATCCGTGGCAGTTTCTTCTGATCCTAGTGGGAATCTCATTCTTACTTACAGCGGCCGCCAATGTTTCGAAGTTTAACGTGGTCGTCGCAATTGTGCTGCATGCGTTTTTTAATACCAGCAGCGGGCTGGGGAATGTGCTGACGAGGGATTTGCCGCGACGGCCGCACGAGATGATGATCTACACGTTTGTGGTATTCGGTGGCGGCGTGGTGGTGGGGCTGGCTGCGCTTTGGGTGCACGGCGACCTGAATGGTCGGCACTCGGCCAGTGAGTGACCCGCTGAGGACTACAGCGGCCTGCGGCCGCTGACCGGTTCAAAGACCCGGTCCCACACTAATCTGGTCTCACCGCGACGGCCATCAATTGTGCTTGATGAACTTCCCGGTCTTCTGCCCGGTCAGCGAGTTGTAGAGCGTTTCCAGAAACGCGTCTTCGTTGACGAAGTCTCCGGAATACTTCTTCCAGGGAGCGAGTAACTTCGCCTGCTTCATCTGATCGAGCGTCTTGTGTTCTTTCAGCGCCTTCTCGACCACGGCCCGAGTCTCCTTCAGCATCGTCAAGTACGCGCGCACGTCATCGAGACTCGAAACCGGCCCGTGCCCGGGGATGATTTTCACATCGGGCGGCACCTGCGCAATGACTTTCTCCACGCCATCGATCATGCCATTGATGCTGCCTCCGCTCATAACGTCGATGAAAGGAAAGCCGTAGGTGACGAAATCGTCGCCCATGTGAACGACGTTGGACTTGGGGAAAAAGATGATCGAGTCACCGTCGGTGTGGCCTGCGGGAAAGAAAAGCGCGCGGATATCTTCGCCATTCAAGTGCACGGTCACGTCGTGATCGAACGTTATGATGGGGAGGGCCTCTTTGGCCGCGGGCTTCACGTCCATATGGATTGAACTGCCGTTGCCGGCTGATCCGCCTGACTCTAGCCGCTTCCGCACGTTGTCGTGCGCGATGATGGGCGCCTGCTTCTGGAAATAGGCGTTTCCGCCGGTGTGGTCGCCGTGATAGTGCGTGTTGATGATGAAGCGTACCGGCTTGTCGGTAATGCCTTTCAACGCGGCCTGGATTTTCTCGGCGAGCGGCGCGTATTGATCGTCGACAATGACGATTCCGTCGTCGCCGACCGACGCGCCAATGTTTCCTCCTGCGCCTTCCAGCATGTAGACGTTGCCGGCCACCTTAGTGACCTTCATCTGGACTTTGCTGAAATCCTGTTCCTGGGTTGCGGCGAGACTGCAGGAAAGCAGAAGACTCAAGGCCAAAATCGACGCTTTGTACATGGGCAGGCTCCCTGTCAAGCGAACAGATTCTACCGGATAGACGAGTCAAGTTAGAATCTTCTTGACCCTTCCCTTACGTCAGACCTTAAAACCTCGAATGGGGGACCTGTGAACCATACCTACCTGCCGAACGAGTTCGCCAAGCGCGCCGGAGTCACCATCCGCGCCCTGCATCACTACGACCGTCTTGGACTGCTCAAACCAAGCGGCCGCACTGCCGCGGGGTATCGGGTGTATTCGGACCGCGACTTCGCGCGCCTGGAGCAGATCGTAGCGTTGAAGTTCATCGGATTTCCCTTATCTCAGATCCGGGAACTCCTTCACCGCAAGGACACCGATCTAACCGCCGCGCTTCGCCAGCAACGCGAGATTCTCGCTGAAAAGCGAGAACATCTCGACCGCGCCATGCAGGCTATCGAACGAGCGGAAAAGATCGTGGCCAGTGGGGGGAAGCCGGATTGGGAGCCATTCCGCAAGGTCATCGAGGTGATTCAAATGCAAACCAGAAAAGACTGGATGAAGAAGTATTACACCGAAGAGCAACTGGCAAATCTGCGCAAGCGCTGGTCGCCCGAGGTGCAGGCGGAGTCGCAGCGCGGGTGGGAAGCGTTGGCGAAAGACACAGAGGAAGCCATTGCAACGGGAGCCGACCCCGCCGGCGAGGTCGGGCGGCAATTGGCGGCACGCCGGAAAAGGCTGCTGGCGATGTTCACTGGAGGCGATCCCGGCATGGAGCAGAACTTGCAAAAGCTCTATGCCGACAAAGCCAACTGGCCAGCCAGTTTCAAGAAACCCTACAGCGACGCGGTCGACAGGTTCCTTTGCCAGGCTGCCGAGGCTCTGGCAAAAAACGAACCTGTAGGCTGCGAATAACTTGCGGAAGGAAGTTGAACTCGAAGGCGCGGTTCTCATCCGCGCCTGAGTTCTTCTCACGGAATGCTGCCCGCACCGACTCGCCCGATTTATTCCGGATGCAGGCTGTCGTACATCTTCCACAGCTTGTCGGCGCTGGCGCGATAGATGACCCAGCCGCTGCCGCCATCGGCGATTTCGCGGAAGAGCAGCTCGCCGCGGCGATCGCCGTCGGCGTCTACTGCGTCGATCAATTCGAGACGGGGAGTCAGGTCGAGATGGTATTTGTCGGTCACTCCTACATAAACCTTATGCAGGTTGTTGTAGATGTCGGGATAGGCCACCAGCATGATCGAGTATTGCAACTCAGCATCTACCGCCGAGGAGGGAGCGCCCGCGGGCGGCGGAGGCATGTGCGCTTCGGCGCTGAACACCATAATGGGGATGTTGTTGCCCCACAAGTCGTACGACTTCATCTGCACGTTTTCGATAATTGGATCTTTCGGTTTTGCGGCCGGAGCGTGGTGAGCAGCCTGCGAACCAGCCGGCTTCGGCGCGGGCTTGGGCGTGGGCGTGATCGTGATCCTTGCCTTGGCCCGCGCGGCCACGTAGGCGCGCACCTGTTCCTTGGCCAGGGCTATCATCTGCTGGCGGCGCTCCCCTTCTTCGTCCTTGAGCCAATCGAAGGCGAACGACTTAGGATCGGGTCCCGTGGCATCGGAAATTGCGGGAACGATGTCGACCGGCGCTGTGTTGGCGGCGGGCGGAGCGGATTTTGCGGCATCCGCGGACGGCGCCTTGGTCGGCTCGGCACCGGGCTTGCTGTAGCCGGGCACTTCATCTTCTGGCAAGGGCTCGACGGGCTTGCCGCGGCGCAGCGTCGGCCGGTTGGCTGCAGAGGCCCCGCTGTCGGATGTTGGCAGGTTTGCGCGAGCATCGGTCTTGGTGTCGTCGGGCTTGGTGTCGCTCGGCTTGGTGTCGCCTGGCTTCGAATCGCTCGGCTTTGAACCGCCCGGCGGCGTTGATCCGGACGCAGGCGGACTGCTCGCCGGAGTCGAACTTGCTGGCGGGGGCGACGAGGGCGGAGAAACTCCCTTGGTCAGGCGCGGAGGGTCATCCCCGGAACCCGACGGCGCGGTGGGTTGAGATGGGGGCGGTGCAGACGGCGGCGGGCTCGCAGGCTGCGACACTTTTGTGGGATCGCGGGTGAGCCGCGGAGGGGCGTCGCTATTGTCGATTCCCGCGGGCGCGGTTTCCGCCTGCAACGGTTTGTTCGCTTCCTGGCTTCCGGCGGGAGCCCACTTGCCGGTGCCGATCCACGGACTCGGCACGTTGGCAGATCGGCTGTGCAGCGCGCTGCTGACCGTGAACAGGCCCAGGGAACTGCCGGAGCGTTCTGCCTCGTAGACCGTGCCCTGCTCCAGCGCCATCGGGACCGGGTCGGCCTTGTACGCGGCTGCGTCCCAGAACTTGCCGTCGACCAGGATCGCCACCGGCACCAGTGACGTCTTGCCGTTGGCGGACATTTGGAGCACGCCCAGCGCTCGCGGGCCCGCATCTTTCTTTCTGGGGGCTTTCCGCTCCCCGGGCGTGATCTGCGGCCTCTCCTCCTGCGCCAGGGTGACGCCGGACCACGATATAACGCAGGCCAATAGCGCGAATAGAAGCGATCCGCGGGATAAAGTCCTGCGGTGTAAAATCTTGACGAAGGCTGGCGGGCCGGACGCTGGTTTCGCGGTGCTCCTGGCGTTGGGCTTCGATTCTTCTGGAGAAGTCATGAATATCAATGATAAGGCCCCCGACTTTACTTTGCAGGACGAGAATGGGAAAGAAGTCGCGCTCAAGGACCTGCGCGGAAAAACGGTTGTTCTCTTCTTTTACCCCCGCGCCGACACTCCGGGTTGAACCATCGAAGCTCGCGGGTTCCGCGACTCATACAAGAAGATGCAGAAGACGGGTGCGGTGCTGCTCGGGATCTCGCCGGATACTCCGAAAGCGCAAAAGAAATTTCAGGAGAAGTTCGACCTGCCCTTCACGCTGCTCGCCGACGCGGACAAAAAAGTCGCCGGGGCTTTCGGCGTCATGAAAGAGAAAAACATGTACGGCAAGAAGGTCTGGGGAGTAGCGCGGACCACATTCATCATCGGCCCCGAGGGAAGGATCCAGCATATCTTCGAGAAGGTCAAGCCGGAGGGCCACGCTGAGGAAGTGCTGGCTTATCTGAAGGAATCGGCCGAGGGCGCGGCTTAAGGGGTAGGATGGCGGACGAAGGAACTATTCCAGTGTGCGCTTCGTATCGATTATTAGCTGGAGTTGCGGGCTGGAATTGTGCCTTCGGCGCTCCGGTGCTGGGAGGAATCATGCGTGGTCTCATCAGAGCTGTTGGAGTTTCTGGAATTCTGCTGCTCGCTCTTGCCGGTGCGGTCGCGAAACCGGCGGCTTCGCCCGCGGACGATCGCGCCTCCGTGGTGATCGTCTTCAAAGACGGGCACCGCCAGAGCCTGGCCACCGCCGAGATCGCGCGCATTGATTTGAAAGCTCCGGCCGTGATCGTCTATAAGGACGGCCACCGGGAGAAGGTTTCCGCAGACATTGACCGCATTGAATTCGGGCCGCCGGATGTCGCCATGACACCCGGACGATCTCACTTCGTAGGAAAATGGGAAGTGGGTGAAGGCAATAACAGCGGCACGTTCTTCATCACGCTCGACGCCGACGGAGAGGCAAGGAAGACCCTCGGTTCATCCCACGGGACCTGGACCCTGGTGGATGGAGAGGCGCGGATCAGTTGGGAGGATGGCTGGCACGACGTGATCCGGAAGGTGGGAACCAGGCACGAGAAAGTTGCCTACGAGCCGGGTAAATCCTTCGACGACACGCCCTCCAACGTGACCGCCGCAAGGAACACACAGCCCAAACCGATTTAGTCGGCGCGATCCGGGTCTGATTTGCATGCCTGATTTTACAGTATGCTAAAAAACTCAGTTGGTCGAAAAGGAGCGACGACGAGGGCTGAAGCCCAGATTAATTTTCAACGGCTTACGTGGCCCTAAAGGGCCGATCTTCCACGGTGCCACCGCCAAATCCGAGTTTTTCAGCAAACTGTTTAGCCGCTGCGGTTGCTCGCGGCCAACAAACTTGCACCCCATTCCATTTAAGATTTCCCCTGATGCCTGAATCGCAAACTTCGCCGACTGTCCAAATTAGCCCGCTTGAGCGGGCGTTCTACAGCCGCGATCCGCGCCGGGTGGCGCGCGAACTCCTGGGCAAGGTGTTGGTCCGCAAACGCGGAAGACAACGGCTCACGGCCCGCATCGTGGAGGTCGAAGCCTACCTCGGAGAGAAGGATCCCGCTTCCCATGCCGCTGCCGGTAATACCGCCCGCACTTCCGTGCTGTTCGGTCCACCCGGGCATGCGTATATCTACTTCATCTACGGCAATCACTACTGCCTCAATGTTTCGTGCGAACCCGAGGGACGCGCGGGAGGCGTTCTCTTCCGTGCTGTGGAACCGCTCTCGGGCGTCGAAGAAATGGCGCGGGCCCGCGGCATCGAAATCCATGGCGCCAAGAAAGATGTAAAAGATCTGGTGAGGCTCACTAGCGGTCCGGGACGCCTATGCGAGGCGTTCGGTATCACCCGCGTCCGCGACAATGGGTGTGATCTCACCTCCCCGGCGAGCGGTCTGTGGATCGGCGAAGACGGATATCGCGCCCGGGGCATCCGAACCACTCCCCGCATCGGCATCACCAAGGCCGTGGACAAACCGCTGCGCTACATCCTGGTGGGAAATCCTTTTGTCTCAAGGAAAACTAGCAGGTAGATGGGATTTCGAGGATCGCCGCCCTTGACGCTGGTAAAAATTACGGGCGCATAATTTGACAGGCGGGTGTAGACTTGCGGTCGTGTCGAGTAAGCTAAAAGCCTTGCTGGAAGGGGCTTTCGCCGACACCGTAGACGATTTCCCTGCAACCTGGCCGCGGCAGGGACCATCTCATCCCTTAGGAGCATTCGTGGTTCGCCTGGCGCGATTCCAGCTTTTCGCCGCGGTCTTCGCAACGTTCGGCGCCGCAGTGCCGTTGCTCACCGCCGCCGACGGGGCCGTAACGAACCACCCCACGACCGCCTCTTATATCCTCGTCGGATTTGCGGGCGGCTTTGTGCGCCACGACGATCCGCACCACGGGCCGGTACAACTCGCGGAGAGAATCCGGCAAGACCTTCCCAAAGGTGCGACGATTCAGGTTTTTGAGAATCGCCGCCGGCGAGCGGCATACAGAAGCATCCTGCGCCTGCTCGACACCAATCACGACGGCGTGCTGAGCGACCAGGAAAAAGCGCAGGCCCGCATCGTTCTCTTCGGCCATAGTTGGGGAGCGTCGGCCGTAGTGATGCTGGCCCGCGAACTGGATCGCGCCGGAATTCCGGTGCTGCTCACCGTGCAGGTCGACAGCGTCGCTAAGCCTTGGCAAAGCGACAAAGTCATTCCAGAAAATGTGGCGGCGGCGGTCAACTTCTACCAGCCGCATGGTCTGGTTCACGGCCGCTCGCAGATCACCGCCGCTAACGATTCAAGGACGCAGATTCTCGGCAACTACCGATTCGATTATCAGAAAACGCCGGTGCAGTGTGTCGGAGGCTCCTGGTTTCAGCATGTCTTTACGCCCAGCCACCTGCAGAGCCAATGCGATCCGCGGCTGTGGACGCAGGTCGAAACACTCGTGCGCGAAACAATGGTGCGCGAAACAATGCTGCGCCAGCGCATGGAGCCGCAACCCGCTACTGTGGCGTCGATTCCACAGCCCTGAGCGGGCAGTCGAAAACCGTTTTATACCCTCACTCCGTCGGCCATGCTGGCGACGAGACGAAACGATTCATCTGATCGCCTGTAGTATGGTTCCATCGAATGGTGGAAGCATTTCCAATTCTCATCTCCGTCGCACCGGAAGACGGCGGCCAGCGCCTTGACCAGTTCCTGGTGGCTCGTCTCGACGTGAGCCGGGCGCGGGTACAGCAGCTAATCTCGGAACAAAAGGTTCTGGTAAAAGATGTGCCGGCGAAGGCGTCGCTGAGGCTGCGGGGCGGCGAACATATCAGCGTCCTGGGCTCGGCTGAGCGGCCGCCTTTACGCGCCATGGCCGAAGAGATTCCGCTGGACATACTGTACGAAGACGACGATCTCGCCATCATCAACAAGCCTGCCGGGATGATGGTGCACGCGGGCGCAGGCGCGACCGAAGACCAGCGCAATCGCGGCACCCTGGTGAATGCGCTGCTGCATCATTTTGCGGCGCTCTCGACGGTGGGCGGGGAGATGCGGCCCGGGATCGTGCATCGCCTGGACAAGGAAACCAGCGGTCTTATCATCGTGGCGAAAAACGATGACGCGCATCGCAAGCTGGCGGCGCAGTTTGCCCGGCGCGAAGTGAAGAAGACTTACATCGCAATGGTGCATGGGTGGCCGAAAAAAGATCGTGGAACGATTTCGGCCAGCATCAGCCGCGACCGGTTGCGGCGCATACGGATGACCACGCGGGGTACGGGCGGGCGCGACGCGATTTCGCATTACAGCGTCATGCAGCGGCTGGATACGGCATTTGGCAAGTTCGCGCTGGTCGAGGTGAAGATTGATACGGGGCGGACTCATCAGATTCGCGTCCACATGGCGTCGCTGGGGCATGCGGTTGTGGGCGATGCACTTTATGGCGCTCCGCGCGAGATGCGGGCGCGGCGCGGGCGCGCTACGGACGAGGGCGGCGCCATTTCGTTGTCGCGAAATTTTCTGCATGCGGCGCAGCTGGAAGTGGCACATCCACGGACGGGGGAGCAGATTGCGCTGCGGAGCCCGCTGCCGGCGGAGCTGCAGGCGTTTCTGGCGGCGGTCGAGAGAGACGTGGCAACCCACGTCCCTACGAAGGGCTGACCTTTTCAAGTTGAGAACCATGGCGGGCGGACAGATATAATGTCAAATCAGATGGAGACTCTGGGGATGAAATTGATTACCGGTTCTGGATTGGCTCTGCTGCTGGCTTTGGCAGCGAGCGCTACTGCACAGTCGACGGCTCCAACGCCGGCCGCTCCGGCATCCGCGGCTGCGCCGCAGCAGGCGCAGCCTTCGAATACTCCGCCTGCTAGTAGTACACCGGCCGGGCAAGGGCAATCGCCCGCCGATCCGAACGCGGACGACTCGGTCACGACCATCCGCACGAGGACCAACGAAGTGAATGTCGTGTTCACGGTGACCGACAAGCATGGGCGGCGTATTACCGACATGAAGCAGGCGGATTTCCGTGTGTTGGACGACAATAAGCCGCCGGAATTGATCCGCAGCTTCCACGCTGAAACCAACCTCCCGCTTCAGGTCGGTCTGCTGATCGATGCCAGCAATTCCGTGCGCGACCGGTTTAAGTTCGAGCAGGAATCCGCCGTCGAGTTCCTGAACCAGACGATTCATCCGCGCTACGATCAGGCGTTTGTGGTCGGTTTTGACGTGACCCCCGAGGTCACACAGGATTTCACCGACAACACCGAATTACTGGCGCATGGAGTGCACGAACTGCGTCCGGGCGGCGGTACGGCGCTCTACGATGCGCTTTATTTTGCCTGCCGCGACAAGTTGCTGAAAGCTCCGAAGTCGGTCACGGTGCGGCGCGCTATCATTTTGCTCAGTGACGGCGACGATAACCAGAGCCATGTCACCCGCGAAGAGGCGATCGAAATGGCGCAACGCGCCGAGGCCGTGGTCTACACGATCAGTACCAACGTGAGCGGGACCTCAGGGCCGGGCGACAAAGTGCTCGATCGCATTGCCGATGCCACCGGAGGACACCCGTTCCATCCGTTCCAGATTCGCGATGTGGCCAACGCATTTGCCGAAATTCAGGACGAACTCCGCAGCCAGTACGCAATCTCCTATAAACCCGCGGATCTCAAATCAGACGGGCACTACCGGACGATCGAGATCGAGGCCAACGACCGGAAGAATTTCCGGGTGCGGTCGCGGCGCGGGTGGTACGCTCCGGTGCAGTAGCGAAGGGCATGAACCACGAAGGACACGAAGGTTCACGAAGGAAGCCCTTGGTATTTGCCACCTTCGGGGACCTTCGCGCCCTTCGTGGTTAACGGGTTCTGATCAACCCAAACTATGCCGGGATATTCTGGAACACCTCTTCCGAAAAAGCTGGGCATCAAACCCGGATTCCGAGTGGCCCTGGATGGGATGCCCGCCGAGGTGAAAGCGGAATTGAAAGCGGCGCTGGCCGAGTGTGAGGTTGTTCGCGGTCTCAAAAAGCCGGTCGACTTCCTCATGGTGTTCACAAAATCAAAACAGGGCTTGGCTGAAGACTTCGAGCACCTCAGCAAGCAACTTACTCCGGCAGGAATGTTTTGGGTAAGCTGGCCGAAGAAGAGTTCCGGTGTGGCCACCGACCTGGATGAAAACATTGTCCGCGAGATTGGGCTGGCGGCGGGGCTGGTCGACGTGAAGGTCTGCGCGGTCACTGAGATCTGGTCGGGGTTGAAATTTGTGCGGCGCGTGAAGGACCGATAAAAAAGAACCGCTGAACGTGAAGACGGCTTAAAACGTTCGGCGCGGAGAAAGAAACTATGGTGCGAGTGGGCTTGATCGGATTTGGGCTGGCGGGGCAGGCGTTTCATGCGCCCGTAATTCGGGGCGTGCCGGGGATGGAACTGGCCTGCATTCTAGAGCGGCACGGGTCGAATGCGAAAGCAAAGTATCCGGAAGTTCGAGTAGCGCGTACGCTCGACGAAATGCTCTCCGACAAAAGCATCGGCTTGTGCGTGGTGGCCACGCCTAACGATTCGCACTATTCGTATACAAAGGCCTGCCTCGAAGCGGGCCGCGACGTGGTCGTGGACAAACCGTTCACGCCAACCATGGCGGAAGCGGAGCAACTGGTGCGACTCGCCGCCGATCGCGGCCGGCTGGTCACCGTGTATCAGGACCGCCGTTGGGACGGCGCTTTCCTGACGGTGAAGAAGCTGGTGGGTTCGGGCGCACTGGGCACGGTCGCCGAGTATGAAGCACGCTTCGATCGGTTCCGGTTGGATACCAAGCCGAGCGCCTGGCGGGAGCAGGCGGAATTTCCTGCGGCCGGCGTGCTCTGGGATCTCGGTCCACACTTGATCGACGGAGCGCTGGTATTGTTTGGCGAGCCGGAGACGATTTGTGCCTCGGCACTCCGTCAGCGCGAGGCGTCGAAGATCGACGATGCGTTCGACGTCATCATGCAGTATCCCAGGACGCGGGCGACATTGCGGGCGCGGATTATCGCCTACGCGCCTGGCCATCACCTGCTGCTTCATGGGACGGAAGGATCGTTCATCAAGTTCGGGATGGATCCCCAGGAAGAAATCCTGCGCGGCCCCAATTGTCCGGACGGGCTGGACTGGGGCTCGAATTGGGGGCTGGAACCGGAGGAACGCTGGGGGATTTTGAGTCGGGTGAATGGAGAAACTCGCAAGGTGCAGACCGAGCGTGGAGACTATCGCGGGTTCTACGCCAACGTGCGAGATGCCATCGAGAAAGGAGCGCCGCTGGATGTGACACCGGAGCAGGCGTTGCGCACGATGCGCGCGCTCTTGCTGGCGCACAAGAGCAGCCGGGAAGGGCGGACAGTCCGGTGGACGGAAGCGCCGGAGTGAACGGCCTTCGCGGGCGAGCCGCCCCCGGGACAGCCGGCCAGAGGCCGGCGCTACTTAGGCCTTCATTACTTTCTGAAACGCGGCCTGGAACTTTTCCATTTCTTCCTGCGTGCCTACGGTAATGCGGACGTGGGTGGGCATGATTGGCCAGACACGGCCGATCAGAACGTTCTCCTTCGCCATGGCGTCGCGCACATCCTTGCCGGGGCGTTTGGTATCGAGCAGAAAACAGTTCGACTCCGAAGGAATGTAGGTATACCCGTTGCGATCCAGCCATTGAAACGTCTGCTGCCGAATGGTGGCATTGATGCGGCGGCGTTCGGAAACGAGTTGCGGATCCTTCAGGCTGGCAGTCGCTGCGACGATGGCGGTGACGGGCATAAAGTTCTGCCCGCCGCGGGCCACAACTTTTTCGAGCAAGTCGGGGCGGGCGATTACAAATCCACAGCGCAGACCGGCCATTCCGTAAACCTTGGAGAACGTCCGCAGCACGATGACATCTTTTCCAGCTTTGACCATATCGAGCGCGGACGGCGTTTCGGTCAGATGGATGTAGGCTTCGTCAACCAGGACGATCGAGTCTTTGGGTTTGTTGGCGGCTAGATATTCGATATCCGAGTGCGGAGTAAGCGTGCCTGTGGGGTTGTTCGGATTGCACATGTAGAAGACCCCGGCGTCGGGAGCGGCCGCGAGCATGGCTTTGACGTCATGCGCATAGGTTTTCGTGAGCGGAACGTTGACCACGCGTGCTCCCGTTATGGCCGCCATGTGCATGCCCGCCTCGAAACACGGATCGGCAGTGACGTAACTTTTCTGTGGCGAGGTGAACGCCAGTACGCTGAGACCCAGGGGCGGAGTTGAACCGGCGGTGCAGTAAATCCAGTCGGGGCTCAGGCCTTCCTGCTGGGCAAAGATGCTGACCAGTTCGTCGGTCAGATTGTCGGAATAGCGCCCGCCCAGGGGAATGATGGCGGCGAGAGCGTCGCGCGCCGCCTGACAGGGGCCCAGCGGATTCTCGTTGGCATCGATCAGCACGGCGTCCTTCGAGTGCGGCCGGCGGCGAGCTGCGGCGGCCAGCATGGGCTCGGTCATACCACGAAAGGCAGCCACTGCCGAAGCGGCAGCCGACAGGTGCAGAAACGAACGCCGGGAGAAATGAGGCATGGGACCCTCCGGAAGGGAGTGTATCAGTGTTCAGTGTAGAGCGGGCACTCCTGCCCGCTGCTCTTGATCTTGATTTTGAATTTGATTTCCGGAGATTCCAGAGAACTCAAAGTCAAAGTCAAAATCAAAAGCAGCGGGCAGGAGTGCCCGCCCCACATATGCTGGTCTTCACGATCTAGTCTTCTTTCCGTCCGGCGTAATAGCCCGCCCGGGCCTGGATCTTGTAACCCTGCTTGTTCTTGATCTCCAGCTTGCGGTAGCCGCCGTCGAGCTTGGTATTGGTGGGGGTATAGCCGATGTTGTACTGGCTGCGCAGTTCGGCCGCGATCTGGTCGAAGGCTTCCCGGAGCTTATCGAACTTGTTGCCGACATTGATGACCCGGCCACCGGTCTGCTCCGTGAGTTTCTTCATTTCGCCCTCGCCACCGTAGCCGATGCTCATACTTCCGTAGAATCCGCGATCGGCACAAAGCAGCACGTATACGATTGAATCCGCTTTCTGTGCCGCCTCGATCGCATCCCGTAGCTTCAAGCGGCTGCCTTCATCCTCGCCGTCAGTGAGCAGGATCATCGCCTTTCGTCCCACTTCTTTCGCCAGCATGTCGTGGGCGGAAAGATAAACAGCATCGTAGAGGACCGTGCCCGGAGAAGCTGCGGTAGGGACCGGACCGCCGCCGGCGCCGGGGAGGGTCGGCATGGTGACACCGGAATTGATCTTCACCGAATTCAGGGCCTTCTGCAGGCGTTGAACATCACGAGTAAAATCCTGGATCAGACTGGCATCGACGTTGAAGTCGAGGACGTAAGCCAGATCTTTGTCGGTCAAGACCTGCTTCAGGAACGCCCCGCCGACCTCCTTTTCCATGTCGAGAACCCGCAGCTGGCTGCCGCTGGAGTCGATCAGGATCCCGAGCGTCAACGGTAGGTTGGTCTCAGGTGTGAAATACTTCACGGTCTGTTTTTGGCCGTCTTCAGCGATGTCGAAGTCGTCCTTGGTCAGGTTGGGGATGAGGGCACCGTGCTTGTCTTTGACATTAAAGAAAAGCTGCACGACGTTGACGTTGATCTTCAGGGTCTCGGTGGACTGCTGAGTGTCGTCGGATTTCTGGTCTTCTGGTTTCTGGCCAGCGGATTGGGAAGTCGCCGGCGGGCTGGTTGGCTGCTGCGCGATGGTGAATGGAACCCCAACCGAAAGGGCAGCCAGGGCCACTATGGCCATCATTCGACGCTTGGGGGTAAAAGGCATAGGCATTCTGGAACTCTCTCGCGTTTCTGGGTTAGTGTTAGTCTAGTCCTGTAGCTTTAGATGCACCAAATAGGGCGATTCGGGCATCTCACTGATAAGGAAGTATATTTTTTCACGGGCGAGGATCGGAACCGGTGAGCGCAAGTAAGACAAGGTGGAGCTCGTTGGGAAGAACGCTGCTGGCGCTGGCGATGACGGTAGGCCTGGCGGCCTTGGCATTGCAGGCGCAGTCCAGCGACCAGCCTCAGACCCAGCAGCCGCCCGCCAAGCCCCAACCAGCGCAGGATATCCCGGATGCGCCCTCGGCGGTCCAGCCTCCGCCCAAGCCGGCCTTTCCCGAAGTGCCGACTGGCACGAAGAGGGGTGCAGAGCCGATTCCGTTCCCGGGGGACAACCCGCAACCACCGGACCAGAATAAGCAGGATCAAGACCAGGATAAAGCGGCTCCGCCTCCCATGCCTCCGGTGGAAACCGTTCCCGCCGGCAGCACGCCAAGAAACGAGATCAACGCCGCCGACGATCTCCCCAAGTTTGTAGTGAAGGTCAACTTCGTACAGGTCCCCGTGATGGTGAGAACTCCCGACGGGCGCCCGGTGGATGGCTTGCTCCCCAAAGATTTCACCGTCCTCGAAAACGGCAAGCCGCAGACCCTGACCTACTTCACCAGCGATCCGTTCGAGCTTTCAGTCGCGGTGGTGCTCGACATCGGCATGGCGGACGTCGCCCTGCAGAAGATAAATCAGACGTACACCGCTCTCGTGGGTGCCTTTAGCCCCTATGATGAAGTGGCTCTTTACACCTACAGCAGCACTGTGAGCCAGGTCTCCGACTTCACCGGCAAACCCGGGAAACTGACGGCCGTGCTGAACGAGATGAAGTTGGTCCGCGGGCATGCCAATGGCCCGCCGGTTCTGGGCGGACCGCTCGGGCCGGAAGGGCCTACGGTAAACGGGCTTCCCGTGGGGGGACCGCCGGTGCAGCCAGTCTATACGCCACCCAGGGAGGCGCACGTTATGAATGACGCGATCCTGCGCGCGGCGCTGGATCTTAGCAAGCGCGAGCGCACCCGCCGAAAAGTAATCTTCGTCATCAGTGATGGCCGGGAAATGGGCAGCCGAGCCAGTTACAGCGGCGTGCTGCACCTGCTCCAAACCCGCGACATCCAGGTGCGAGCCGTGGTTGTTGATAGCGGCGCTTTGCCCATTTTCAAGCAGCTTGACAAGTTCCATCTGCCGGACCAGGGCCGCACCAACAACCTTACGAGATATGTGAAGGCGACCTGCGGTGCATTGCCTCTTCCTGAGCTTTCGCGCAATGCGATCGAAGAGGCGTATGCGCAAATCGCTTCCGAGGCCCGCAATCAGTACACTCTGGGATATTCCCCCAAGCCCGTCACCGGCGCCTCGGCTTACCGCGCCGTCGAAGTACAGGTGCACAGGAAGGGCCTGAAGGTCGCTGCCAAGGATGGGTACTATGCCATCCCGACGGCACACTAATCGCTCGAAATTTCCCCGTTTTGGGGTACCCACCACTTCCGTGGGGCCCGGGGGGTCACGTGAGTAACCTGCGTGCGGTACGTCCCGTATGATATAAAGACCCCGAGCCTCCATAAGGACAATGGTGTGCGCGGCAGCCCCTAAGGGTATGCCCGCATTTGAGGAAAGCCTTGAGTTTCATCAACTTCGCAGCGCGTGAGATCAATTGCAAGATCGTGTACTACGGCGCCGGACTCGGCGGCAAGACCACGAACCTGCAGGTGATCTATCAGAAAACTGCGGACCAGCAGAAGGGCAAGATGATCTCGCTGGCCACCGAGACCGAGCGTACGTTGTTCTTCGACTTCCTGCCGCTCGACCTGGGAAATGTACGCGGCTTCAAGACGCGCATTCACCTCTACACCGTCCCCGGCCAGGTTTTCTACGATGCCAGCCGCAAGCTGATTCTGCGCGGCGTGGACGGCATCGTCTTTGTCGCCGACTCTCAGGAGCAGCGCATGGACGCAAACGTCGAAGCGCTCGAAAACTTGATGTCGAATCTGAAAGAACACGGCTACGACTTCAACAAGATTCCTTATGTGCTGCAGTTGAACAAGCGCGACCTGCCCAACATTCTGCCCGTCGATCTGCTGGCGACCGAACTGCGCAAGAAAAATGAAGCCATTGTCGAAGCAGTCGCCTTCCAGGGCGTCGGCGTGTTTGAAACCTTGAAGGAAATCGCGAAGCAAGTGCTCACCGAGTTGAAGGCGGGCGGCTAGGGAATTTCGGTGTGCAGCTGTCAGGTTTTCAAGCCAGCGCCCCCATTGGCACATCGGGTTTAGCTTCGGTGTCCAAGTCTATATGTCGTGCCTGCCCTGTATCCGATGTCTTGCGCTCACGATGGTGGTCTGCGCGCAGGTCGCGACCTGCCTATCCCGGCACAGTCCCGCCTTACCCAAAACAACTCCGCCGGGGGTGAGCATCGAACTCGCCACGCTGGACGGCCGCACGACTTACCACCTGGGCGAAGAAATCGGATTGGTGACGCGCTATCGCAGCACGATTGTCAATCGATACTTGCTCGAGACTGCGATCTGCCCCAAATACCTGGCCACCGCGGACACCTTCAATCGCCAACCGGGAAAGACCCAACCTGTCGGAGTCTCAATGGGCTGCTATCACTACCAGCCTCCGCGCAAAGGATGGGGGGAAGGCTCGGAGACATCGGTGCTCGCTGTCGACACCCGCCGCGTCACACTCGGCAATGACCCGGTCGAGCTTTGGTCGCCTGGTTATCTGAACTACAGCCAGCTCGGTGAGCACTCGGTAAACATCACCTCCCATCGCGTGTATCCGATGGATGCGCCACCTGTCACCGCAACCACCGTGCCGGAGAGCTCCTACGAACTCACTTCGAACACCGTCCATATCGTGATTATCCCTGCCGACGCAGATTGGCAGCGGCAGGCACTAGCCGAAATCATGCCTGCCTTGCGCGATCGCAAGAATAGCGACCCTCACGCTTGCCAGCGATTGCGGGATCTGACCTCGCCCGAAGCGACTGCGGTGCGCACCTACCAACTTCGGACGGATGGCCCGTGTCGTGATCGACTCTGGTTTCGCACGCCTCTGGACATTCAGGAACTGCACCGGTTATTCCGAAACCCCAGGTTCCCAGTCTCCCCCGAAGTGCTCGACCAGTTGGCGGCTGGCTTCGCTCGCAGCGCTCATCCTGAGTTGGACGATTGGGACAATTCCGACCTCTCCTTCGAAGAATACCGGGTGCGGTTCGGCGATTCGTTCGAGAAGGGAAGACGCCACTACACCGACGAACTGTTGGGCTTGCTGCCGACCAAGACCGGATTTGCCGCTCGCATCTCTGCCCAAACCGCGGACGTGATGAATCGGTCTCTGAGGCAGACGAGCCAGTGATCCGCCGCCAGACGAACGCTGCGAAGTCGAGTAATCCGCCAAGGTTCGCACTTGGTAGGGCTCGCGCCCCCCTGATCCCGTTTTGCACTCGCATTACCAACGTAAGCGCATCCCGCCGTTTCCTGCTGCCCCATTCCTCCTCAATTCGCTAGCCTGACCGTAGCGAGGCGTGTGCTTGCCCGCCCGGCATGGGCTCTATCGGTGATCCTTTCTAGTCTGATCCATCGCTCGTCGGACCCCAGCACGCTGCTGATCTTCTGCGTGATCGGCTTCTGCGCCGGCATCGGTCTCTTTTTCTACGGATTCCGCCTGCTGCAGCGCCGGCGCCTGATTCTCGATACGCCGTTCTCGAAGATTCGCAGCGCCTCCATGGGCATGGTGGAAGTGAGCGGCCAGGCTGTCGGACCTCACACCATGGTCGCGCCTGTCACCGCGCGCCCCTGCTACTACTACCGCACCCTGGTCTGGGAATGGAAACAGAGTGGCAAGAATAAAACCTGGGTCAAGGTGGCTGGCGAGTGCATGCATCTGCCCTTCTTCGTCGACGACAACACCGGGCGCCTCCTGATCGATCCGCGCGGCGCCGACCTCGACCTGCATCGCGACTTCGAACAGGAATTTTGTGACTCTTTCTTCACCTCGAAGGAACCTGTGCCCGGCAACGTGCGCAGCTTTCTGTCGCGCCACCGCATTGCCACTTACAACAAAATCAAGGTGGAAGAGTATTGCATTAAGCCCAAGAACTCGCTGTTCATCCTGGGAACGCTGGGGGAAAATCCCGGGCTCGAGGTCAGCCCGCGGCCGGTTCAGGACGTGGAACCACTCAACTCGATTTCAACTCATGGATTTTCGATGTCGCTCAATTCGCTTTCGTTTTCCTCGGGCAGCAGCGACGCGGACTTCCATATCGGCTCCATGGCCGAGCGGCTCGCGATACCATCCGACACTCGCGTGGAAGTCATTCGCCTTTCACCGGAATCTGGACCCGCGAAGACTCCGGAGATGACTCAGCAACAAAAGGTGACTGCCGCACTGCTGAAGGCAGGGATTTCGAGCCCCGAGGCATGGGCGGCCGCAGGGGTGCAAACCGCGGGCGGCGTGCAGGTTCTCACCGACCCTGACGCGGCCACATCCGCCACAGTCGGCAACAGCTTGCCTTCGAATACGAGCTCCTCGACGCAAGCAAACGGCTTCGATCCACACCCGCCGGTAGTGTTGATGAAGGGCACGAACAACAAGACATTCCTGATCTCCTGGCGCAGCCAGCAGGAAGTCGCTCGTTCCCTGGGGTGGAAATGCGCGCTGATGATCTGGGGCGGCCCGGCACTTGCGCTGCTCAGCCTCTACTTCTTTCTGGGCATTAAGAGCCTGTTCTAGGTTCATGTGGCGCGGGCGTCCTCGCCCGCGCTGGCACCACGCTTCTAACCCCGCACATGCCGCCGAGCGCTGGTCCGCAACGCCCCCTCTAGTACAATCAACCCGTGAGCGACGCCGTCCGCATCGGAATCCTGGGCGACTTTAACGCCGATTTCCGCTCGCACCACGCCACCAACGACGCCCTGCAGCACGCGGCCCGCAAGCTCGACATGAAGGTCGAATCCCAGTGGCTGCCCACCCCGTCGCTGACCGCGGCCACCGCCGAAAAGACGCTGGAGAGTTTCGATGGCCTGTGGGCTTCGCCCGGCAGCCCTTACAAGAGTTTTGACGGCATGCTCAAAGGCATTGAGTTCGCCCGCCGCCGCGATTGGCCCTTCCTGGGCACTTGTGGCGGATTCCAGTACGCTTTCCTTGAATTCGCCCGCAACGTTCTCAACATCAAAGACGCCGACAGCGCCGAGAATGACTCCGGCTCGAAGAACATCGTCATTTATCCCGTGGCCTGCGCCGTCCCCAACCGCAAGGGCGACGCTCCCAAGCTCTCCGGCAAGGTCCCCGAGATTCGCTTGCGCCCCGGCTCTTACCTGCAGTCTTTCTACGGCAAAAACCAGGAGACCGCGACCGAAGAATTTTTCTGCAACTTTGAGATCAATCCGGACTTCGAATGGGCCGCCATGGAAGCCGGGTTTCCCGTGGTCGCCCGCGGCTCCGAAGGCGAGATCCGCGCCATCGAATCTCCCACGCACAGGTTTTACCTGGCCACACTCTTCCAGCCGCAACTGTCGTCCACGGAAAAGAAGCCGCACCCCATCGTGCTGGCTTTTGTGCAAGCGGCGGCGGACTGGGGCAAGAAGAAGCTGGACGACAGCGTGTTGGAGTAGCGGGGGCAGACTTCAGACCTCGGACTTGGCAACAGAGCTAACCTGAACAATTGCAAAGCCCTCCTAGCGATCCCCCCGGCTTCGTGACCGTCCAGGTTCGCCGACGTCTGAGGTCTGAGGTCCGACGTCAGGTTACCAAAGTCCAAGCCCCGCGCGCGTTACCGCCACGGTACCATGCGCATCTGGAGCCCCCACCCCTTGCCCGTTATTCTCGTCGAGATCGCTAGCTGTTCGCGAAGCCGCGTCCGCAGGAGCCACTCGTCTCTATGCACATGCAGTTAATCGACTCGTACCGCATCCCGTTCAGCACGCTGATGAGCTACATCCCGGTCATCGCCACGCTCGTGACCACATTCTTCAGCGTAATTCTGGCCCGCGCCACGCTGCGCTACGTTGAAGCGACCGATAAAGGACTGGCCCTGGCCCGCGAAGAATTCGAGCGCGAGTGGTCGCCCGACCTGCACATCAAGATGGAACGCGTCTCCGCGACCGAAGCCAAGATCATCGTCACCAATTTGGCGAAAACCTCCGTCCTGCTGCAACTCCTGCAACTGCGCAAGATTTCGCATGCCACCCCCTTCGAGCGCTGCCGCCTGAACGATCCCCTGGTCGGCGGTATGACCTGGACGCAGGAGATGGGCAAGCGCATCATGGCCTGCACCGGAAATGAATTCGAAGGCCCCATCGCGGCGTCGATGACGTTCTACGCCGCCGGCCGCATGTTCCGCACTGACTGGTTCCGGTCGCAGATTGTGGTGCGCGACGGCCGCATCGTCAGCCTCGAGCCCAGCAACATGCCGGCCCGGCGCGTGCGCGTCCTCGAACGTAAAGGCCCGGAACGCCGCCGCGAGTTTGTGCAGGACGTAACCGCCCAAGTCGCCGCCGAAAAAATAAACACCAAGCCCGACGAAAGCTTCTTCGTCACCGGAGCGTAAACGGAATCTGACAGCAGGGTATGCACCCCCCAGGTTCTTCGTTAATTGGTACTCGCAGGCACCCGGATGAACTTCCGTGGTGCTCCAACTTCCTGCCGGGCTGCTATCCTGCTGCTATCTTCTCGAAAACTTGAGATCACACTTTGTGATCTCAAGTTTGAAACGAGCTCTACCTATGGCCAAGTCAGCGATTGCAGTCGCAAGGAAGAAAGTGGATCCGAAAATCCTGGTTCTGCGTGGACAGAGAGTCATACTTGATACCGATCTCGCCGAACTGTATGGAGTAAAAGTGCGGCACCTGAACCAGCAGGTCAAGCGCAACGCGAAACGATTTCCTCTCGCCTTTCAGTTTCAACTCTCCCCGCACGAATTGAAAATCTTGAGATCACAAAATGTGATCTCAAGTGAAGGACACGGCGGCGCGCGTTATCGTCCCTACGCCTTCACCGAACACGGCGCCATCATGGCGGCCACGGTACTGAACTCCGAACGCGCCATCGAAATGAGCGTCTTTGTTGTCCTTGCATTTGTGCGGATGCGCCGCGCCATCGCCGGGAACCGCCATATCCTGACCAAGCTGGCGGAACTCGAACACCGTCTGAAGAGTCATGACACCGATATCCGGGACCTGATGGACGCGATCCGCGAACTGATGACTCCCGCCGAGCCCAGCCGCAGCCGCATCGGCTTCGAAGCGCCTTCAGAGGCAAGTGGTAAAGCTCTGAAAGGGCGCAGAGTTTAGTTCCGCGAGAACAAGTGAATCTTGACGCTTATTCATCGTAATCTCTCTGCACCGTAAGAAGGTAACCCTTACTAAAGATCACCGATCCCGCCACGATTCACTAAAGACTCCCGTCCCCGTGTCGATCCTATTCCTTAGGAGACCAAATATGATCACGCCAATCAGCAGCGTACATACGGCCGATGTTCACCAAGTCGCGCAGCCGCCTGCGGAACCGAAAGCCGATCCTCGAGCCGAGACTCCGCCGGTGCCAAAGAGCGGCGCCCTCTCCAACGACCAGGTCACGCTGAAAAGCGCGGGACAGGTCGACCACGACAGCGATGGCAAGTAGGCTGCGTGTCGTGTCGAGCCAATTAACTCTTTTTAACGGTGCCCCATCTAACGTTGCCCCATCCCGGCCACGATTCGCTAACGTTCTGCGCCTCAAGTGCCGATGATAATGTCTATGATCAATCCAGTGAGCAGCAGTTCCGCCACCCACGCCAGCCAAGTCTCGCAACCGGCAGTTCGTCAGCCCCAACCCCAGCAGAGCAACACCCGGCCGCCGGACACCGTTTCTTTGAAAAGCACCGGCGACGTCGACCACGACGGCGACAGCAAGTAACCGCTCGTAAAGTTGATTCACCCCGGACCAAAACGGGTGCCCCATCTTTGCCGCGGTTTTTAATATTTTTGCGAGCGGCGTGGGGCGGATTCAATTTGCAAGAAGTTCGAATGCGGGGTAACTCGATGTCAGTTCCGCAAACGCTTCCGGCAGTGAGCCCGCAGGAATCGGAAAGTAGCGCTGCACTTCGCGCTTGAACGAATCGAGGTACGCTTTGAGGATAGGCGGCTTTTCGGCTTCGGGAATTGGACGCAGGCGGAATTTCTGACGCGTGCTCCCCTTCTTCAACGTAACTTCTCCGGCGGCTTCGGCATTACGCACCCACTGGGTTCGTCCGCGCGGGGCGACGAGATAGGTCTTGCCGTTCAGTTTCAGTAGATCGATGGGTGTGGAGTAGAGCTTGCCGGATTTTCGTCCGCGAACTTCGACCAGGTAGTTGTAGGAGAAGCCCAGACCGAGGCCAACGAGAAATCCGAAAATGCGGTTGAAGATTTTTTCGCCGGTGCTGGGCTCGCGGAAAACGGGCAACGAATTCATGACCCGATTCTAATCCCTTCTACGTCTACTTCACGAAGCGCAGCGAGGCGGAGTTCATGCAGTAGCGGAGATGAGTGGGATCGGGGCCGTCGTCGAATACGTGGCCGAGGTGCGCGTCGCACTTGGTGCAGGCGACGGCGGTGCGGACCATGCCGAAGGTTGTGTCGCGGATTTCGGTTACGTTTTCCGCGGCGATTGGCGCCCAGAAGCTGGGCCATCCCGTGCCGGACTCGAATTTGGTGGAGGAATCGAAGAGCGCGTTGTCACAGCCGATGCAGCGATAGATGCCCTTATCGTGCAGGTTCCAGTATTTTCCGGAGTATGCGATTTCGGTGTCGGCGTGGCGCGTGATGTCGAACGCGTTGCCTGAGAGTTGCTTGCGCCACTCGTCTTCGGTCTTCACAATCTTCGGGATGCGTTCTATTTTCAGGCGTTGGCCGGCGTCGGAGAATAGAACGATGGTCACTTCTTTGGGCTCGCCGGATGCGGCGGGGGCAGCTTGCATCACGATGGGCTTTCTCCATTGCCACAGGGCCAGGCCTGCGACGGTGGCTGCTGCGGTCGCGAGGAAGACGCGGCGTCGCACATCCGTGGAGCCTTCGTTCTTGTCACGATTGGAATCGAACATCGTAGTCTCTTTCGTGTTGCGCCGGATTGTTTCTTTCGCCCCTCCGGGGCTTGTTGATTCTTAGTTCTTCCCACCCACGGCTTGCGCCGTCGACTGCATTCTTGCGCCGCTTCGCGGCTGATCTCTACTTTCCGGTGTAGAGGTCGGGGAACTCCTGGCGCAGATGCTCGACCTTGGGGGCGTCGTTGAACATTATGTACGGCTGATCGGGATGCAGCGCGGCGTAGTTCTGGTGATAGGCCTCGGCCGGGTAGAAGGCCTGCAGCGGCACGACCTTGGTTACGACTGGACGCGAAAACACTTTCGCCTTGTCGAGTTGGACGATGTAGGCGTCGGCGATGCGCTTCTGTTCGTCGTTGTTGTAGAAAATCGAGGAGCGATATTGTGTGCCCTCGTCGGGGCCCTGGCGATTGAGTTGCGTCGGGTCGTGCGCCACGGAGAAGAACACGCGCAACAGCTCGCCGTAGGTGATCTGCGAGGGATCGTAGACGATCTGCACCGATTCGGCGTGGCCAGTTTCCCCGGTGCTGACGATTTCGTATTCTGCGGTTTTGGCGGAGCCTCCGGAGTAGCCGGAGGTCGCGCTGATCACGCCCTTTACGTGCTGGAATACAGCCTGAATGCCCCAGAAACATCCTCCGGAGACGACTGCGGTTTGCCGGCCGGGAGTCGCGGCACGGGTAGCGTCTTGCACCGGCGCGGGCACGGGACCAGCGGCGGGGCTGGCTTTGGCGTTGCAGGCGAGAGTGCTGGCGAGCATGGCAACAAGAATCAGTATGCGAGCAGAAAAAGTGTGCATGGTGGATTTCCTTGTCTTATGTACGAATGAGAAGTACTGGTGGATTGGAGTCGCGGACGAGAGAAAAGTTTCAAAGGGGGATTCGCGGATCTGACAAGCGTAGCGATAATGGTGAGACTAAGGTAGCTGCGGCCCGATGCCCCTGGGCCGCCTGGACGGGCGAGGGCGCCCGTCCACATAGGCCGTCCCCACATGGGCGGTGATGATCCGCGTGCGACCCGCACTTCTTGCTTGCTTTTTCGCCTTCTGTTCGCCAATAATGGCGCTATGGCCATCACACGCAGGCAACGGGAAGTGTACGACTTTATTTCTCGATTCGTCGCCGAGCACCAATACTCTCCGTCGTTTGAGGAGATTGGCAAGGGGTTGGAGCTGACCTCTCTGGCGACGGTGCACAAGCACGTCACGAACCTGGAAAAGAAGGGATTGCTGACGCGCGACTACAATCGCAGCCGCTCGATTGATCTGCTGCCTCCTAAGGGTCGGCTGAAACAGGCGATGAGCGTGAACACGGGCCTGGTGCTGCCGCTGCTGGGGCGCATCGCGGCCGGGCAGCCGATCGAAGCGGTGCAGAACAACGAAACGATTTCGCTGGCGGATTTTGTGCGCTCGAAAGAAGTGTTTGTGCTCGAAGTGCGCGGCGACTCGATGCAGGACGAGGCCATCCTCAACGGCGATTATGTGCTGGTGGAAAAGGCCCGCACGGCGCACAACGGTGACATTGTTGTGGCTCTCGTAGATCAGAGCGACGCCACGCTGAAGCGCTTTTACCGGGAAGGCGACAACATACGGTTGCAGCCTTCGAATGTGGCCATGAAGCCGATCATTGTGCCGGCGGCGTCGGTGGACGTGCAGGGGCGGGTGATTGGGGTGCTGCGGAAGTACTAGCACTTCTCAGGTTTCGATCTCGCGATTTCTTCTCTTCAGTACAGGTGGAAGTCGACTTCCACCGCAATGTCGACATCCACTGGCACGCCGTCTCTTTCCGCGGGGGCAAACTTCCAATTCCTAACAGCCTGAACCGCTTTCTCATCCAGGCCACATCCTATGGGTTGTGAGATCCTTAGGTTCGTCGGAGTGCCTTCTTTGTTCACCACCAACATGAGAATAACCGTGCCCTGATACTTCGCCGCTCGCGCACTCTCGCTGAATTCCGGTTCCTGGTGATAAGTCATATGCGGTGGGCTCATGCCGTTTCGCACGTGCGACATTCGATTGCGCGAGTCGTCGCCCGCGTCGGCGGTCTCGGAGCTAGCTTTCGAGGTTGGACCCTCGATCCCGGGAACGAACAGAATCTCCGCTGCAAAGGAACAGTTCGCACTGTCCCGCTTGATTCCCTGGCGCACACAAGGCTTCCAGTAGTCGGGCACCAGGTCATCCAGGCTGTCTTGCGGAGTAAGGAAAATTTTGGCCGCGATGGCGACGACCTGATCGAGGGACGGATTGTGTCCCGTTACCGCTTTTATTTCGACCTGCACGGTCTCTGTACCCCTCCTGTCCGGAGCCCCTCGCAGTCTTGGAGAGAGTTCGAGCTCTTTTCTGTCGGGCCGGACTACTGTCAGCCGCTGCGCCTTGATGACCAGTCGGTCGCCGGAAAGATGAATGTCGTTTATCCGCACAAATCCGTCGGTTGTCCAGTCTCCGGTGGCGGCGCCGTCGGATGCGCCGGAAGAGCCATAGCGAAGGACATCCCCAACAGGAAAACCGCGAAGCACAAAGGTCTTGCCTTGGTATTGATTCCGGAGATATTGCTGAACGTCTTGTCCTTGAGCTCGGGGCGGGATTGACAGAGAGACGAAAGAGAGTATTCCTGCGCTAAGAGCCGCTGGCAAAACGCGACGCGTCATGGCCGACATTGTAGTCCTCCCTGCAATGCTCGCCGATAGAACGCAAAAACGCCCGGGACTTGCCCGGGCGTTTGTCGCTGATAGCTGATAGCTGACGGCTGAAAACTGCGTTTACCCGAGGTGCTTGTTCAGGGCCTGGGCAATGGCGTCCTTGGGCTTGTAGCCGACGAGTTGCTCGACGACCTGGCCGCCTTTGAAGACCAGCAGCGTCGGGATGCCAGTGACTTTGTAGCGCATGGGAGTCGCGCTGTTGGAGTCGACATCCATCTTGCCGATTTTAATCTTGCCCTGAAACTCGGTGGCCAGTTCTTCGACAATGGGCGCGATAGCGCGGCAGGGGCCGCACCAGGTTGCCCAGAAGTCTACGAGAACGGGCTTGTCCGATTTCAAAACATCCTGGTCGAAGTTTGCATCGGTGACTTCGACGATTCCGTTACCTGCCATTTTCTTTCTCCTCGTTATGTGTCGTGCCTGTCGGCAGGATTCATCGATCTGCGCTGCCAGGCGATGTGTCGGTATAAGTGCGTCCCGTGTAGGGAACCGGACCTACTATCGTAACACCGCTATTGGATGCCTGGGGAGGTGCGAAAGTCGCAACACCTGGGATGCTCCTAGGATGGTCCTAGGACGTTCACGGCTGGGGCGTTTCTTGCCGATAGGGTTTGGACTGAGGCGCCGGAGTCAGGGACTCGATGAAGCTAACCAGTTGCCAGCGCTGGGGTTCAGGCAGCTTGGACCATACGGGCATGCCGCGGCGGACCATGCCGTTGGTCAACAGCCAGAACAGCGCTCCGGGAGGTTGCACCTTGTCGGTGTTCCAGACTTGAGATTGGCGGATATTGTCTGTCCTGCCGGGGATCGCGGGGTAATCGTTGCCGCTCAGGGCAGGACAAAAGAAAAAGCGCCCTCGACTTTTTCAAGTCCAGGACGCCTCGGCAGCCCTCCCCCAGAACTGCCAAACCACGAGATGGATATTAGAATTCCCTTCATTTTGTGTAAAGTCACTTTGGTAACTCAGTTAGCAGAAAGCTAAGTTGAGGGCTGACCGAAGTAACTTAGCGTGAGAAGGGGCGCGGAGGAAGGCACTACTGTTTCTGCCAGGTTTGGCCGCCGTCGCCGGTGGTCCAGACTTCGGGGGTCGATGTCGAGACTGTTCCGTGCTGCATATCCGCGAAGTCCAGGCTGATGATGTCGCCGGTGAGGCTGGCGCCCGCAGCGGCTGGAAGAACGCGCAGCCAATGGTTGCCGGCATCGGCCGAGTGATAGAGTGCCCCGCCGGAACCACCGGCCCAGACGTCTGAGCCAGTCGCGGCCACGGCGCGGAAGGTGGGAGTGGCAAGCTCCCGCTTCAGGGCCTTGTCGGCTTCTTTGACCTTTGCCCGGGGAGCCGCAGCGGCAGCGGAGAAATTCGCTCCGACGAGGGCATTCGCGTAGACATTTACCGTCTGCCAGGATTTCCCCTGGTCGATGGAACGCTGCAGGGCGCCAGACGCGCTGATGGTCCAGCGGGGCGGCGAAACGGTAGCCAATTGGCTGATGTTACGCCCGCTTACCGGTACTTGGCTGCCCTTGAGCGTCGGAATGGGGCCGCCGACCGTTGCAGTCTCCGTCTGCATTTGCGCATTTTGCCCAGATGAAACCTCGACCGTTTCGGCGACGCTGCCGGGACTCAGGGTGAAACGGTACATCGAGGGCTGATTGGCATTAGCATCGTAGTTCACATCGAGGACGGTGGTCTTGAACCCCGGCGCTTCCGCCTGTGCTTTGTAGCGTCCCGTGGGAAGGCCGGCAATCAGCCATGCGCCTTGAGAATTGGTTACCGCGGTCGCGGAACTTCCGGTCGTGGTGGGAGTGACGGTTATCCACGCATCGGGCACCACGGCCCCGGACGAGTCGACAACTAAGCCGCCGATCTGCCCAAGAGCCGCCGGCTTGGCCCTGGTGACATCAGCGTGGGCATTTGCCGATGGCGGCGCCGGAGCCTGATCTTGAGCTAGACGCGCTTCCCCGCTCGCAGATTCCGTTGCCATCGCGGGCGCTTCGGCTGATACCTGAACGGTTTGATTGACCGTGGGAACCTGCGCACCCCCGGACATGCCACGCCCAGCGGCCTGCTGCTTCGCGAACGGACTCGGTGCCGGGGGCGCAGCAGCTTGATTCTGGATCATGTTCTGCTGCGGCCATTGATTCGCCACGCTGGGCCCACCATGGCGTAACGAATTACTCGCGTTCCCGTGAAAAGGTCCGGCTGACGGCACCGCACGCGCCACCACCGCGTCGGCACGAGCCCCGCTCTTCCCGCCGCTGACGGCCGGACTCGGAGCGTCGAAAGAATCGAAAGCCGGGACAGAGGGAGACTGGAGCTTTTCTTTGCCCTCCGTTGGGGAGGTGGACACCAATTGAGTCGACTTCTTGGGCTCGTTAGCTGCAACTTCAACGCTTTGGGACCGCTGGTTCGCCGCCATCGTTGCTGGCCGCCGCTGATATTGCAGCAGCCCCAACGCTGCGATGGCGATGACGCCCGCAGCCACAAATCCCCAGCGCAGAGTCGGCCAGGTCAACCATCCGCTGCGGGACGGACGGATGACGGCTTCGACTGCCTCGGTCGCCGGCACCGGCAACGCCAGCGCTACGATATCGCGGCAATCGCCGCAGTGGGCGAGGTGCTCGAGTACGCCGGCTCGCTCTCGCTCGGGCAAAGACTGTTCCGCGAAAGCCGTCAGCACATCCGCATCGGGATGATTGACGGCGGGCGCTACCGCCTTTAAGCGCTGGCGCACGATTTTGGGGACGTTTTGCATTGCAGCTTCTAGCCTGTAGCTCCTGGCTTCTAGTTCGTTCGGGCGCTCCCTAGCTGGTTTGCTCTAAGGCGCGGGTTTACTCTATCGTTAACCCTCATCCTGGGCCTTCCCTTACCCGAGCTTCCACTCTCTTCTCAGAGAACGCGGGCGGGGACGATTCTTGCGCCAAACTCCGGCGAATATCCAACTGCAGGTCGCGGACGTCCACTTCCAGGGCTTCTTCGGCCTGGCGGCGGGACATGCCGCGGCGCACCAGGGCCGCCACAATCTGCTTCCGCAGGGCCTTAGCCAGCTTGTCGAGCTTGCGGCTGATGGTCGACTCGTGCACGCCCAGAATGCGGGCGATCTCGGCCAAAGTGCGGCCATCCAGATAATACGCGCCCAGAACCACCCGGTCTTCGGCGGGGAGCGAGGCCAAGGCCTCGTCTGTGGCCTGCACCAGTCGCTGGTCGGCGGGCGGAATCGGGTCGGGCTCGGGAGCCTGAAACTGCACACCTTCCTCGGATTCTTCGTCGAGACTTACCAGGCGCTTGGTGCGGCGGTAACGATTGACGTATTCCTGGGCCAGCACCGTGCGCAGCCAGCCTTCCAGCGATCCGCGGCCGGTGTAGGAAGCGAGTTTCGAGACGCGCTGGCCGTCGCGGGTGTTGGTGCCATAAAGATCGGCGTAGAGAGTGTCGGCCAGTTCGCGGGCGGCAGAGTCTACGCGCGCGATGCGGAGCGCCGAGAGATACAGCTTTTCACGGAAGCGCGTGAGGAAGATTTCCCAGGCGGAATTCACGCCGGCGGCGCAGGCGCGGGCGAGGGCGAGTTCGTCGATTCGCAGGCTCAGAAAGAACGTGCGGATTTCAGTTTCGGAAGTCGTTGCCGTTGCGTGTTTCGAGCCGACCTCGCAGAGGATCACGGAGAAGGATTCGCGGGTGAGTCCGATTTTCTCGCAGCCGCTTTTGGCGTGAAGATCCGCCAGCAGTTCGTTGACGACGGATTGCACGGCGGAATTTTGTTTGGTCGAACTCATGTTTGGTCGAACATGCCAGGCCGAACCCAAAACGCGGCGCCCGTCGCTAGCCCGCTGCCCGCGCCGCTTTGCAGTCGGCGCATGGGCAGATTTCACGCAGGAACTTCCACGAATAGAGTCCCAGATCGTGGTTGTCGTTCCAGGAAAACTTGATGGCGTACTTGCCCACGCCTTCCGCGGATAAGGGCTTGGCGTTGGGCTTGAAAATCAAGAGCGCGCCTGGTGCGGCGGCGACCGGATCGCCCGGCCGGCGGCCAGCTTTGCCGCGCTCGTCCTCGCACATGGCACACGGGCAGGCGTCGCGCAGATAAACGAAGTTGTAGTGCGAAACGTGGCCGTCGTTCCACTCGATGTCGACACCGGTGCCCGTCGTAAGGTTCACCTTCACCGACTTGGGATCGGTGGCCGCAGAGGCGGCTTGGAGAGGGGACTGCATGGAGTAAGTATCGCACAGCACCCCGGCGGCGGATTAGAGAGGTTCACGCGGATGCCCAAGCCGGGTTAGCGGCGGCATGTGAAAGCCCGGCACGGACAGTGCCGGGTCGCGGATATGGCCTAGAACCGAGTCCCGTCAGGGACGGCACCTGAGCGAAAATCATCCGAACACGAATTGCGGATCGTACTCAACCTTCGACTTGCGCAATAGCGAGACGAACTCCTCCTCGAACGAATGTTTCGCGTGGTGCTCCGCCTGATGTTCGATGTAGTGTCTCACCGCTTCCCGGTTCGACGCACTCACGCTGAATGCGCCATAGCCCTCTTGCCATGCGAAATCAAACCCGTGCTCGCCTAGCCAGCGGGAGGAATTGGCTTTCAGGACCTGGATCGCCTTCGCCAGCGGCATGGTTGCGGGCAACGCAATCAACAGATGAGCGTGATTGGCGGTGCCTCCGGCACAGAGCACGGGGATGTCGTAGCCCTTGCCGATTCCGACGAAATACATGGAAAGCTTTTCGTGCAGGTCGTCGGGGATGGAAGCACGACGTTGTTTAGTGCTGAAGACGCAATGAATCAGAACGTTCGGATAGGCATGAGCCATGAGGTGCCGTCCCTTCGGGACTCGATTCGTTTTCGTCACCCACCCGGCACTTCCGTGCCGGGCTTTCCCATCGTGTGCCTACGGCACTGGGGTTGTGCTGTAAACAAGACAGGTACCCTTGTCTACCGGGAATTGACTAGGGCGCAGTGTCCCGTCGAGTTTCCCGCAAAAATGGTGCCGAAGTCTGTGATGGATGAACCGGAAAATCCACAGGAACGACCGACTCGACCTCGGTTTGCCGAATCTGGCCAAGTTCCTGTAAAATCTAGGTTTGCCCTACAAGTATTGAATTTTCTGGGAGTCGTCATGGCACAACAATGCGATATCTGCGGCAAGAAGCCGCAAGCGGGAAACCGCATCAGCCACGCGCACAACGTCACCAAGCGGCGCTGGAACGTCAACCTGCGTCCGGTGCACGCCCGCGTGGGCGCGACCACTAAGCATATGCGCGTCTGCACGTCCTGCCTGCGCAGCGGCAAAGTCGTTAAGGCGTAAATCACTTCACCACAGAGGACACAGAGTTCACCGAGGATTTCATGCCTCGGCGTTCGCCTGTGTGCTTTTCTTGTGTGCGTTCTGATGTTGGCTACTTGATCGCCACCAACTGCACGTCGAAAATCAGCGTGGCATTCTGCGGGATCTGCGGCGGATGACCGGCTTCGCCGTAGGCCAGTTCGGGCGGGATGCGCAGCTGGCGCTTGCCGCCTACCTTCATGCCAGCGACACCTTCATCCCATCCTTTGATGACTTCGCCTTGCCCCAGCGTGAATTCGTAGGGCCCGTTCGTGCCGACGGAACTGTCGAACTTCTTACCGGTGGTGAGCCATCCGGTGTAATGGACCTTTACCTGGTCGCCCGCTTTGGCGAGCGGTCCGAGGCCAACTTTAATGTCCCAGTACTGAAGGCCGGAGTCAGTTTTCACGCCGTCGCCGGTGACTTTGGCGGGAGTGTTGGTATTGGGGCGAACCACCTGAATGGGCTTGTGGGCTGGCGTTTGGGCAAGAGCTGCAATTACAAGTGCGAGAGCGACTACCAACCCTGCGATTACAGTCTTCATCATGCTGGGCCCCCTCCAAGTAAATCTTAACCACAGAGGGCACAGAGGAACACAGGGTCTTCGCGTTTCCTCTGTTTCTCTGTGTCCCCTGTGGTTAAGAGTTTTTCTTTTATTCCAGGGCGATCACGTCAATTTCTACTAACACATCCTTGGGCAGCCGGGCGACCTCGACGGTGGAGCGTGCGGGTGGCGCCGTGCTGAAGTACTTACCGTAGACGGCGTTCATGGCGGCGAAGTCGCTCATGTTCTTCAGGAATACGGTCGAGCGAACCACCTTCCCCAAGCCGCTGCCAGCGGCTTCCAATATCTCCGACAGATTGCGCAGGACGCGGTCCGTCTGGGCTGCTACGTCTCCCGCGATCACTTGCTGGGTCGCGGGGTCGATCGCGATTTGTCCCGAAGTAAAAATGAACCCGTTGGCCTTGATGGCTTGCGAATAAGGGCCGATGGCTTGCGGGGCGTCTTTGGTGGAGATGACTTCGCGCATGGAAATCTTCCGCCGATTGATTAACGCAGATGCGCGCCACGAAAGTCAATGCGGGAAGAACTGGCGGCGCACAGCGCTGTGTGTTGCTCCACGAGAGCAACTCCATGGCCGACTCATACTTGTCGCAATCTAACTTGTCGCAATCTTAGAAGCAACCCTCTAATATGCCAAGTGCACGCGTTGCGTGCAACACGATGTGCGCGCTTATCGATTCGAATCAAACGGGCGCTACGGAAACAGACGGCGGCCGGACAAGCAGGCTTTTCCCGGCGGCCAGACTTTTCCCGGCTGCCAGTCCAGCAGTGACCCTCGCCGGAGCCTTCGTCATTTTGTCATTCAGCCTTGCCTTCATGTTGCCATGGTGGAACCGTTACCTGGGCCTGACCTACCAAGGCTGGCTCCAGTTCTATGGGTTGCGGATACAGCAGGGCCTGGTGCCTTACCGCGATTTCTATTTGCCCGTCCCGCCCGGTCAGGTGCTGACCATGGCCGCTCTCACTTCGGTATTTGGCAATCGAGTGGTGGTGGGCGAGATGTTTGGCCTGATTATAGCCCTGGCCCTTTTCTTGGGCCTGTATCTGTGGCTGGCTCGCATCCTTCCCGCTTTCTGGTCGGCGGTCGCCGTTACTGGCGGCGTGGCATTTTATCTTGGGACTTCCGCCGAGTCGCTGAGTGGCGTGCACCTGGTGTGCGTCGCGTATCCAGTGCTGGCATGTCTGGCTGCCAGTTTTGCTCTCGATCCAAACGGCGGCGGCCTGCTGTCGCTCTCCCTCGTCGGAGTCCTGGCCGGCGTGTCACTGATGACCAAGCAAACCGCCGGTGTCGCCATCACGGTTTCGTTAGGAGCGGCCTTACCCGCGATCATTGCAGCGCGGGGGCGTCGGTGGTATGGCTTGCGTGCGGCGATCATGTTTGCAATCGGTTGGCTGATCCCGGTCGGGTCGATCTGCGGCTGGCTTGCGGCCCATGGTGCTGTGCGCAGCTTTTTATCGGACGTGTTTCTGCATGGCGCGTCCAGCAAAGGCTCACTGGCATCGTTGCTCGGGCGGCAAGCAGTGGGCATCGCAGGCGATCCCTACTTGAGGATCGGTGGCGCTCTCGCACTCGGGACCATAGTCCTGCTGGCCTTCGTGTACCAGCGCCCCGGAACAGCGAACCGGGCGTGGACGCCGCGATCTGCCTTATGGCTCATTTTCGGGTTTGGAGCGATCGCAATCGGCGTGCTTGTCGCCGTTGACTACCTGAATGCTCTGCCTTTTGGGCTACAGTGGGCCCGCATCGCATTCCGTAACGGGCCACTTTTTTTTGGTGAACTAGGAGCTCTGATTCTGCTGGTTCGCTACGGACGACGATTCCTTACTCGCCGATTGAGCTGGCTTGAGGAACAATACCTCCTGGCCTCCACAGCTTCGTTCGTCTACGTGTTTCTCTCCTCATTCTCATGGGCCTCTGCCGCCACCATGATCATCCCCGCTTTTCCCTTCGTATTTGCCTTCGCTCTGTCGCATGTGCGCAATGACAGGACTGGCCGGGTTGTGCAAGCAGGGGCCGTGGCTCTCGTGCTATTTGGTGTGGCCACCATGTCTGCGCTGAAAATGCAATCGCCCTTCGCTTGGGCAGACTGGCGCGAAGGCGAAGTGAAAAGAGCAACCGTGGAGCCAAACTTCCCGGAGCTTCGCGGCCTCAGGGTCACGCCTGAGACGAACCGTTTTCTCGAACGCGTCGTCGCGGACATCGAAAGCCACTCCCGGCCTGATGAACCAGTGGCGGAGTTCTGTTGCATGCCCATGCTGTATCAGCTCGCCCACCGAGCACCGGCAACATTTGCCTACGTCCACTACATTGACGTGACTCCCGACGACATTTACCGCGCCGACTTGGAAAGACTACAGATGAATCCGCCAGCCGTGGTGGTCATTCTAGAACGATCCGACGCACAGCTACGAGAAGGGGAGATCATCTTCCGCGGCGGTAAACCAAGCGGCGAGAGAGACCTATGGACCGTGTTGCGGAACCTGGGCCCGGGGTATCGGCTGGCAGATACTCTGACTACCCCAAACACGAACAAGCCGGTGGATGTGTGGGTCAGGCAAGACCGCTAGAGACACCCAGAAATCGGACGACGAAATGCCCCGCCGGGTCTCGGCCCTGTTTTTTGACTTAGTTACGTTGCTGCTAACCCTAGATCTTCTGCAGTCTCTGCACTTCATGCACGCCGGGAATTTTGCGCAGGCCGGCGATGATCTGCTCGAGGTGCTTGAGGTCCGCGATGTCGAGGACGACTTCAACGCTGGCCTGGCTGTTGGAAGTGTGCGCGGTGATGTTGCGGATGTTGCTCTTTGCGTCGCCGATCACTCCCGTGATGCTTTTCAGCATGCCGAAGCGGTCGTCGCAGAAAACGGTCAGCTTCACGGGATAAGCGGTCGGCGTGCTCTCATCGCGGGCCCACTCAACATCGATCTTACGTTCGGGCTCGTACATCAGATTTGTCACGTTGGGGCAGTGGATGGAGTGCACGGCCACGCCTTTGCCGCGGGTGATGTAGCCGACGATGCTTTCACCGCGGATGGGATTACAACAGCGGGCGCGGTAGACCATCATGTCGCCCTGACCGCGGACCGTGATGGCGTTGTGATCGCCGAAGACGCGGCGCACTACGCTGGAGATCCCTCCGGGCTGCGACGTCAGGCCCTCAGATTCGATGTCGCCGGCGATGGAGTGCGTCGCGCCCGCCGGAAGCAAACGCGCCAGAATCTGCCGCGCGGAATACTTTCCATAACCGATGCCGGACATCAGGTCGTCGGTCTTGCCCAGGCCGTAGGCGGAGGCAACTTTCTGCAGTTCTTCGTCCTTGATTTCTTTGAGCGCGATGCGGTACTTGCGTGCCTCTTTTTCGATCAGCTTGCGCCCAATTTCAATCGCGCGCTCGCGCTGGTGCACGTTGAGCCAGTGCTTAATCTTGTTTCGCGAGCGGGACGACTTGACCAGCCCCAGCCAGTCCCGGCTGGGCTTGTGGCCGGGTTGGGTCAGGATCTCGACGATGTCGCCTGAGTGCAGTTTGTGGCGCAGCGGCACCATGCGTCCGTTGACCTTGGCGCCAATGCAGGTGTGGCCGACCTCGGTATGAACGCTATAGGCAAAGTCGACCGGCGTCGCGTCGCGCGGCAGAACCACGACTTTGCCCTTGGGCGTGAACGTGTAGACCTCCTCGGGATAGAGATCGACCTTCAGCGTGGAAAGAAATTCGTTGGGATCGCTGACGTCGCGCTGCCACTCGACCACCTGGCGCAACCAGGCAAGACGCTGTTCGTCCTGTGCAGACACCGGGCCGTCTTTGTATTTCCAGTGGGCGGCGATGCCTTCTTCCGCCATCTTGTGCATTTCCTCGGTGCGGATCTGGATTTCAAACGGCGTGCCGTCTTCCGTGATCACCGAAGTATGCAGCGACTGGTAAAAATTCGGCCGGGGCATTGCGATGAAATCCTTGATGCGCCCCGGAACCGGCCGCCACAGGTTGTGAATGATCCCTAGCACGGCGTAACAATCCTGCAGCGAACGTGTGATCACGCGCATGGCGCAAAGGTCGTAGACCTGATCCACGGAAATGCGCTGGCGCTGGAGTTTTTTGTGGATGCTATATAGGCGCTTGATGCGGCTTTCGACGCGCGCCTGAATGCCAGCCTCCTTCAGCTTGTCGGTAATGGTCTGCTGCATTTTGGCGATGAAGGCTTCGCCTTGCTTGCGACGAGCATTGACCGATTTCTCCACCTGTTCGTAACCGAGGGGATCGAGAAAGCGGAAGCCCAGGTCTTCGAGCTCGCCGCGAATCTTGCCCATGCCGAGGCGGTGAGCGATAGGCGCATAGATCTCCAGCGTTTCTTCGGCGATCTTGTGCTGGCGGTCGGGCTGCAGGTGCTCGAGCGTGCGCATGTTGTGCAGGCGGTCGGCCAGTTTAATCAGCACCACGCGAATGTCGTCGACCATGGCCAGCATCATCTTGCGCAGGTTTTCAGCTTGCTGTTCTTCCCGTGTGGCGAAATCAATCTTGCTGATCTTGGTGACGCCTTCGACGATGTGCGCCACTTGCTCGCCGAACTCCTTGCGTATGTCGACGATCGTGACGGATGTGTCTTCGACCGAGTCGTGCAGCAGCCCGGCGGCGATCGCGACCGGGTCCATTTTCATCTCGGCGAGAACCAGCGCAACTTCCAGCGGATGGACCAGGTAAGGTTCGCCGGAGGCGCGAGTCTGACCTTCGTGGTGTTTCAGGGAGTAGTCGTAGGCTTTCTTGACGATGGTGAGATCGTCCTGAGGACGGTTCTCCTGCATCCGCTTCATCAAGTCGCGGAACTTGGTGAGCGTAAGGGCAGTGGTAGCGATCTGTTGGCGCAAGCTCGCCATGATGGATTATACCCGCGAGGAAAGGGGGCTCCGGGCAGAGGGCACAACGGGACGCTGCACCAATTATACCTTGCGGTGCTAAGCCTCGCCCCTGCAGTGAGGCACGGACGCAGGGGGAACTCTAGGGCAGAGTGGAAACCGAAGTCCGGATCGCATTTTGTGTTTCGGTCGTTTTGAAACCTTCGAATTCGCCGCGAGTTTGTTCCGTCGCCCGGCAAGCTGATACAGTGGCAAGCGGTCAGCCATGATTTCTCGCATTCTTGTCAGTGGCGTTTCCGGGCTCATCGGCGGCGCGCTTCTTCCTACCCTTAAAACCCGCGGATATGAAATCACACGCCTGGTGCGAGGCGCGGCCAGCGGCGGAGATCAGATTTCGTGGGACCCCGGAAAGCCGATTGCACCCGACGCTGTTTCCGGCTTCGACGCGGTCGTCCATCTGGCGGGCGAGAGCATTGTCGGACGCTGGACGAACGAAAAGAAACTGAAGATCCGCGACAGCCGCGTCGCGGGCACGACCGCTCTCGCCGAAGCGCTGGCACAGGCCAAAGACAAGCCACAGGTATTCGCCTGCAGTTCGGCGATTGGCTACTACGGCGACCGGGGCAATGAGGTGTTGAACGAGGAGAGTGCACCCGGCACTGGGTTCCTTCCTGAAGTTTGCCGCGAGTGGGAAGCGGCGACCCAGGCTGCAGTTGACGCCGGCATTCGGACCGTCCAGATGCGCACCGGCATTGTACTTACTGCGACCGGCGGCGCGCTGGGGAAGATGCTCACGCCGTTCAAGATGGGCGTGGGCGGAAAGATCGGCGACGGGCAGCAGTGGATGAGTTGGATTGATATGCAGGATATGGTGGGCGCGATTCATCACATTCTGAAGAGCGATCTGCTACAGGGGCCGGTGAACATGGTCGCGCCCAAGCCGGTGACGAACACGGAATTCACTCAGACATTGGCTGGCGTGTTGTCGCGCCCCGCGATCTTTCCCATGCCAGCGTTCGTGGTGAAGCTGGCCTTTGGCGAAATGGGAGAGACTGTTCTGTTGGGCAGCCAGCGCGTTGAACCGGCGCAACTGGTGATGAGTGGCTATCCGTTTCGCTTCAACAGCCTGCGCGCGTCGCTGGAGAACATCCTAAAGACCAAGTAGCGCCGCCGTCTCGGCGGGACGCCGCCGCTACCACCCTACCGAACCGGCAAGGCGCAGACTGCGCCATCGGTAAAATTCTCCGCCTCGATTCCGAAGGCGTGATCGAAGCGGGCGCGATAATTCTCCCAGGCAATCGCGGACGTAAGCTCTACGAGTCCGGCCTCGGTGAAATTCTCCCGCAGGCGGGCAAACAGCGCGTCGGAAACTTCCACTGGAGTGCGGGTCATGGAGTCGGCATACTCGAGGACGAGCCTCTCTAGTTCCGAAAAATTGAAATCTGTTCGATAGTTGCTGAGATTCGCGATTTGCGCCGTCGTGATGCCGCTCGCCCTGCCCACGGCAGAGCCGATGTCGATTCAAAACGGACATCCGATAAGAGTTGCGACGCGGAGTTCAGCGAGTCCCTTGAGTTTGTGGTCGACGAGCTTGCTGCTGGCCTGGGATTGCTCCATCTGAGCGTATCCCCAAAGGATTTTGGGATGATGCGCGGTCACCTGGATCGGCATGATGACGTGGCCGAGTCTGCGTTCGGTCAGGGAATAGACAATCCCCACAAACATGCGCCGGATCAAGCCGCCCTGACTGAGGGGAGCGCCGGGAATGCGCGCCATGGGAACCTCCTTACGAATCTGGCTTGTTTTCACTGCAGGTTGAGGGGTTCATTTCGTCCTGGAGCTTTTTCAGGAGCTGTGCGCGTTGCTCGGTACTCAACTCACGCTTCAATTCTTCCAGCGCGAGGGCCACGATATGGTAGTGGTGGGCGCCGGCGAACTTGGGATCGGCGGTGATATTCAGCCACAGCTGGTGCATGAGTTCGACATCTTGCGGGCGCATGCGGGGCGTATGCGGCCCGAGGGCAAATTCGCGAATCGTTCCGTCGGGGGCGCAAACTTCCAGCGTCAGACGCGGACGCGGCTCCGGCAGGCGCTCCCACGCGTCACCCGTGAGCTTGGCCTGCTCGTCGGCGGTGAGTTTATTCGAAAGCCCGCACACGACGCGACTGGAATCGAGCCGCTGCGCTGTCACCATGATGGCTTCAAACACATCGGTCGCGGGGACGACCAGCAGCGAGATGGGCTTGCCTTCCTTTTCGGCCACAGCCACGGCGGCGGTAAAAAGCTCCTGTTCGTAGTGGTCAAAAACCTGGCTGGCCTCGAAAACCGTGCTGCCACTGAAACTGTGTTCGCGATGATACAGACGGGCGCTCATGACTACCACATCCTGCTTGCCGGTATGAGTGTGGCCAAGCACGTGCCGCAGGTAGTAAAGATTGCGCGGGTCGCGCACCGCCACCAGGACGTTGCCCGCCCGCACGCCCATGGCGCCGCTACCGAGTTCCTGATTGCCATAAACGCGGAACTGGTCAAGCTGCTCGGGCTTGCCGTGGCGCTCTTTGGCGACATGGTGCTCGGAGATGGTGAAGATGGTGAAGAAGACCACACTGAAAACAATGCCGGCGATCGTCGCCTCATACTTGGTGAACAGATTCACAATTGCGGTCATGAAGAGCACTGCAGAAATGACGATCAGGCCAAAGGGAAGTTCCGTCTTTCCAATGTGCAAATTCCCCGGAACCTTCCACTCGCGGTTGCCCGGTTCGGTGAAGCGCAACACCAGCACCGCCAGCGACTTCATGGTGAAACTCCAGATCACCCCAAAGGCGTAAAGCGCGGCCAACTGGTAGACGTCTCCCCGGCTCAGCACGATGGTCAGCAACTGCAGGCAGACGATCAGGTTGATGATGCGGTAACTCGTGCCGTAGCGGTGGTGCGGCTTCTGAAACCAGCTGGTGAGCACGCCATCTTCCGCCACTCGGTTTAGGACGCCATTGGCACCAACGATGGAAGTGTTCTGCGCCCCGGCCAGGATCAGCACCCCAACCAGTACGACGAAGCCATGGAACAGGAGTTTCAGGCTGGTCGGCCCCACCAGGTACATGGCGATGCCGCCGATAAGGTTGGCGAAGTAATCGGGGCGCACCTTGTCCGGGATGATCATCACCGCGAAGAACGAAACCAGCGATGTGAAAAGCAGGCTGTAGAGAAAAATCACCAGCCCGGTCTTCTCCAGATTCTTCAGCTTGGGGTGTTCGATCTCGCGGTTGACCTGAGCCAGCGTTTCTTCCCCGCTCATGGCCAGCACGGAGTGCCCGAAGCCAACGAACGCAATGATCCAGATCCAGTGGCTGAACCAGGTTCCATTGAGCCAGCCCAGCGATTCTTTGTTCAGCGGAATCACGCCCGCATGCAGCGGGTTGGGCGGCAACTGAACCGGAGCCCGCAAAACCGTAATCGTGCACCAGATGATCAGAATCACCACCATCACGGTCGTAATGGCCATGATCTGCAGCGCCTTCTGGCTGGATTCGTGAATGCCCTGCGTGTTCTTCCACCAGAAGTAAACCACGATGATGATGGCCAATCCGGCGGCGAAATGGTCGTCGGAAAAACTCAGCGTACGGTGAAAGAAGTACGCGCCAATGTCCTTGATGAAGCCCGCCAGGTATTGCCCGGCAGAGACCGCACTGATTGGGCCGGTAAGCACATAATCGAACAGCAAAGCCGAGACGGAGAACTTGGCCAGAGTTCCGCCCATCGCTTCTTTGACGACGCGATAGACGCCGCCACGTACGAACATGCTGCTGGACTCGATGTACAGCGCCCGGACGCAGTAGCTGAACAACATGACCGCCAGAATGAACCAGGGTGCGCTTTTGCCAATGACCTTTTCGGCATCACCGCCCGCGTAATATGCGGAGGATGCCAGGTCGGAGAGAACGATCGCAGAGGCGCGCCAGAACGAGATGAAGGTCAGCATCACCGTAGTGGCGACGAAGACCTTTACTGCCGGTTTTGTACCCTCAGGGGCGGTAGCCATGCTTCAGCGGGAACTTCCGTAAAGGCTAAACCATTGAAGATAGCACAGGGAGGGTCGGGACGTTCGCCTGCACCTTGTCAATCGCAAACGTAGCGCCGCCGTCCCGGCGGCTGTCGTGGCAGCGTCCTCGCTGCCACTGCGTAAGAGAGCCAAGCCTGGCGAGCCGGCGAGACGCCAGCGCCACGAACCGATCACTTCGCTTTCTGTTGCGCGATCCATTTGTCGGTTCGGGCTTCGAGCAGATCGAGGGGCAGCGTACCGCCGTCGAGCATTTCGTCGTGGAATTTGCGGAGATCGAACTTCGGGCCCAGCTCTTTCTGGGCGCGTTCGCGCAGCTCGCGGAACTTGAGTTGGCCCAGCTTGTAACTGAGCGCCTGCGCCGGCCACGAGATGTAGCGGTCGGTCTCGGACTGAATCGTTGGCTCATCGACCGCGCCAGCTTTGCGCATGAACTCCACAACCTGATCGCGGCTCCATCCTTTGGCGTGAATGCCGGTGTCGACGACTAAACGCACGGCCCGGAAAAGCTCGGAGGAAAGCCGCCCATAATCCGAGACCGGATCCTGATAGAAGCCGACCTCCTTGCCCAGTTGCTCGGCGTAGAGTGCCCAGCCTTCGATATACGCGTTAAAGCCCAGACCGTGCAGGCGGAATTTCGGTAAACCCTCCAGCTGCTGCTGCACGGAAAGCTGCATGTGATGTCCGGGGACACCTTCGTGGTAAGCGACCGCCTCGTCATCGATTAGCGAGCGGTCGGCGAACTTGGACGTGGCGACAACCACCCGGCCCGGCCGTTTGCCATCCGGCGTTCCCGTCATGTAGTGGGTCGCAGCGGCCGCCTGGAATTCCGGAATCGCTTCCACGGTAACCGGCGACTTGGGAAGCAGTGTGAACAGTTCAGGAAGCTTCGGCTGCATCTGCGCGATGTAATGGCGAAAGTCGTCGAGGATCTGCTCGGCGGATGTGGGAATGTACTTGGGGTTCGTCTTCAGCGAGGCTCGGAACGACGCCAGGTCGGCGAAGCCCTCTTTCCTGGCGATCGCGGTCATCTCGGCTTCGATGCGATCGATCTCGCGCAGGCCGAGCTGGTGTATCTCGTCCGCCGTCATGCGAGTCGTGGTGCGGGCGTAAATGTCGTTTTCGTAGCGCTTCTTGCCATCTGGAAGCGACGTGACGGAAAGGCTGGTACGGCCCTGGGGAGCATATTCGGTCTGGATGAAGGCGGCGAAGGTCTTGTACGCCGGGAGCACGTCGGCGTTGACGGCGTCGGTGATCTGCTGAGTCAGGCGCTTCTGATCCTCCGGCGAAATACTTGCCGGATACTTCTTGGTCGGCAGCAGGAAGGGATCGGCATCGATAATGCCCTGGCACTGCGCCGGAATCTTTTCCGCCAGGAATCGCACGGGCATGAGCTTGTCTTTCATGCCTGCACGGAGAACTTCGGTGACCTGGCTGAGCGCGCGCGGAATCTGGTGCAGGCGCGCGATGTAGTCTTCGTAGTGCTTCACGGAGAAGAACGGAACCGACAGTGGCAGGTCGGCGAGATTGGTGTGGATGCCGCCCTGCTGGTTGATCGGCATTTCATATTCCTTCAGGCCAAAATCGGCGATGCGCTGCTGCATGACGCGGATCAACAGATCGTGCGAGAGCTGGTCCTGGTCGGAGAAATCCGCGGTATCGATCGCCTTCAGACGCTGCAGGAAGCCTTCGTCGGTCTGATGGCGCTTTTGGATGGCGTCGAGAGAGTAGTCGGCGAGCCGGTCGTTGTAGCGGTAGTCGCCGAACGCGGTGGCGCGCTCCGGGAAGTTGCGGAGATCGGTTTCATACTGCTCGTCGAAAAGAGCGTTCTGCGCAGCCAGGCGGTCGGCAACGGGCTTGGGTCTTTGGGCAAAAGTGAAAGCAGCTGTGGTGAACAGAAGCAGGAAGGCTATGGAAGGGCGCATAGGAGGATTAGCGTACCAGACTAAACCGGCATGATCCAACCTGGGGCAGGTCAATACCTGTGACGGCTGATTTCAACAGCCATGATGGAACTGCACACCGATTCTGGCGTAAAGTGCTCAAATGGAAGCACAATTGGACACCAAACGACCTAGAAGCAGGGTGTTCTTGTATACCGCGCTTGGAACAGTCTTCGTCATTGCAACGGCGATTGCTTGGAATTCTCACACGATCCGCAGCGATGCTCGGTGGTTCGCATCATCGCGTCGATATAAAGCTGAGGTTCTCGCACAATCCAGCGTTAGCGGACAATTGAAGCACATTGAGTGGGACGGTTGGGGCGGCGCTCCTGTGGGCGACTGGACGGTTTACCTCGTCTTCGACCCAACGAATTCACTTTCGGCGGCAGCTCGCAGCCGAGCATCCGGAAAGTTCGGCGGAATCCCATGTGACGTAGATGAAGTGCATCGCTTGGAAAGCAATTGGTACTCGGTCACATTGGCGATGAATGAATGGTGGGAACGGTGCAAGTGACACGACTGCGGATAAATCCGATAAGGCTCATTAGTGTTCGAACCCGTTCGCTGGACTCGCGGTTGGCCGACGGGTTACGTCTTCGGGAGTCCGTCGGACTTGGGCTGGGACTTCTCTAGGCGCAAGGTAGGTATGGGTGATCCGGTCGTGCCAGCACAACGCATCTTCGTCGAGAAAGACCCACGCGTAGCCCATCCCTAGCGACAGGCCGGACAGGCAGGCTGCCAGCACGCGCCAGCGGCGCAGGGAACGGGTCGTCGACGTACCGTCGAAACGGGCCAGTTGGAGGCCAGCGACGCGCAATCCCGGAGTGCTGGCGGCGTAGACGATCAGAAGATACTGATACGCCCACCAAAACAGGCAGGGGATTGCTGCCCCGAGCCCCAGAATCTGAACCAGCGGCGGCCGGACCGCAGCCACCTTCCAGAAAATGAAGCCGAACAGGGCCGACGCCGCCGCCACGATCGTTCCATCGACCAACGTCGCCAGGAAGCGCCGGCCAAGCGGCGCACTCTGCAGTGGGATGTCGATGCCGGGGCGCTTTTCGGCTGCCGGTCGCTCAACTGCTTCGATGCTAATTCCGCCGAGCGCGGGAAGCGGCGGCGCAACCTCAGGGACTTCGAGGATTCGCGGCCTCTCGCTGACCGGTTCGGCAAGTTGATCCGATGGAGGCGGAGGCGGTCCCCAGGCAAACCTCGGAAACTCGATAATCTTCGCGGTGGAATGTCCCGCCGCACGTACCTGCTGCGGCGCGGTCTCTGCGGCGGGCGCCTGCTGAAATTGCCCCTCGTTCTCGCCAGAGGGCCCGCGCCTCATGCCATCGAGTGCGAGCGCGTGGTCGGAGACGGGCTCGAAGTCCGGCGGCGAAAATGCGTTTTGAGCGCTAGTGCTCGCAGGCACTTCCGCGGCCTCAAACCGCAGGCTGAGAGACGGGTAGCGCGGTGGACGCACCTTGCGGCGCGCGCGATAACGGTTGAGCCGGGCGGAGAGTTCTCCGCGCCAGGCATCTCCGCCCTCAGGCTCGACCTCGGCCGGCGCGTGGGAGGTGGCGGACTCCCCATGCGAATGCAGGTCCGAACCTGCGCCAGCAACCGCTTCCGCGACGTCCGGCTTCGACTCCAGAGCGGCAACGGACGACGAGCCAGAGGCAGGCTCGCAGTCGGGCCTCCACTGCGACGAGGCAGCGGGAAGGGGCTCCAATGGACAACGGCAAACTTCTCCACACAGCGGACAATTCATGAAAGCCAGTCTTCCGAAATCGTATGAGTTCGCGCTCAACGTACAACCGCAAGTAATGCAACGGGAATCCTAGCCTTTTTCGCCACTTTGCCGCACGGCCAGCGGCGTGCTAAGTTCACGATGCCGCGGCAAATAGCGGAAAAGGGGCAGGTATGCCTGCGATGGATCTTCTTCCGTTGATTTTCTTCCGATGACTCTTCGCACTAGATTCCTTATCACGGCGCTGTTTCTTTGTCATCAGCTTCCCGCCACGGCGCTAGTAACCAGCCAGTTGCTTTCCGGAAATTCCGGCCTGGCAGAGGGTTCTTCCACAGCAGCGGATCCTCAGAAAGCAGACACTCCAGCACCCGCTGCCACCACGCCGTGCGCCCGTCAGGCCGCAGGCCAGGACTCCGACTCGGCTACCATCTGCGCCCTGCAACAGGAAAAAGTCGGCGAGGTTTACAAATTACACGGCAACGCCGAAATTCACTATCGCACCTACATCCTGCGGGCCGATGAAGTCACCTACGACTCCGACAGCGGCGAGGCCACAGCCTCCGGACATTTCACCCTCGACGGTGGTCCCAACGACGACCACATTAAGGCCAGTCATGGAACCTACAATCTGACGGCCGAAACCGGACGCTTCTACGACGTGACCGCAACCACCGGGCTCCGCTTTCAAGGCAGCCGCGTGGTGCTGACCTCGACCGCTCCGTTTGCCTTTACCGGCAAAATCGTCGAGAAAACCAGCCCCGACCACTACATGGTCTACGACGGCACCATTACCACCTGCGAACTTCCGCATCCCAACTGGAAGTTCCGCGCCCGCACCGTGGTGGTGGATGTGGGCGGGAATGCCCAGATTTATCACAGCAGTTTCTGGCTGCATGGGCTGCCGGTTTTCTACTTTCCTTACGCGACTCATCCGGTGGACCGTTTGGCAAGGGACAGTGGATTTCTAGTGCCTACGGCCGGTCATTCGTCCACTAACGGCAATGAGGTCGGCGACTCTTTCTACTGGGCGATCAACCGCAGCATGGACGGCATCGTCGGCGCTGAATACCTCTCCAAGAGAGGATGGTCCCAAAGAGGAGAATTTCGCATGCGCCCCAGCGACAGCTCCTACCTGGACCTGAATTACTTTGGCGTGATCGACCGCGGCATCGGCGAGCCGGCAGTGTGCAGTGGGACGCCCCCAGTGTGCGTCCCCCAGCCCCCGCTGAAAGAAGGCGGCCAGGAGGTTCGACTGACGGCGGAAGACAACTTCTACGGCTTCCGCGGCGTCTCCAATATCGACTATCTGAGTTCGTTTCTGTTCCGGCTCGCGTTTAACGAAGTGTTCACCCAGGCGGTGAACTCAGAGGTAAAGTCGCAGGTTTTTCTGTCGAAGACCGTCCAAGGGTTCTCTTTCGGTGGCATGGTGGAGCGCTATCAGAACTTTTTTCAGACCCTGAACTCCCAAGGCGCGCTCTCCAATCCGCCAACGTTTGATTCGATCCGGATCCTGCACACCCCAAGCGTGGACGCATCCAGCGCAGACCGGGCCCTTGGCCATTCGCCGCTATTCTGGTCGTTCGACGTCTCGCTGGCTGGCCTTTCACGCAGCGAGCCCGGCTTTCAAACGTCACTGCTGGGGCGATTCGACTTCAGCCCTGAGATTTCTCTGCCCTTGCAGTTCCGTGGCTGGTCCCTGCGCCCAGGGCTCACTTTGCATGAGACGTATTACAGCGAACGGTTCGTCGGGGGAGTGTCGGTCCCGGATCCTACCAACCGCCAGGCTCTGGGAGCGTCGGTGGAAGTCCGTCCGCCGGTGCTGGAGAAAGTATTCGACAAGGAGTTTCTGGGGAAGAAGTGGAAGCACGTCATTGAACCAAGGGTCGTCTACCGTTTTGTGACGCGGGTTAACGATTTCGCGAATGTGCTGCATTTCGACGAGCGCGACATTCTCAGCGACACACACGAGGTTGAATATGGCTTTGTGACCCGCCTCTACGCGAAAAAGTCGGCGGCCCAAGCGCAGGAGTGTGAGACGCCCATGACCGGCATTGCGGTGGGTGCCGCGGCACCGGAGCAGATCGTTCCCTGGCAGCGCGTCAGCAATCTGGACGGGCAGCCCTGCACCACCGGTCCTGACGTGAGGGAAGTGGTCACCTGGGAAGTTGTCCAAAAGTATTTTCTCGACCCGACCTTTGGCGGGGCGCTGGTCGCCGGACAACGCAACGTCTTTACCACCACGGAAGCCCTGACCGGTATTGCGTTCGTCACCGAACCGCGGCATCTTTCCCCCATCGTGTCGCGCTTGCGGGCTGCGACCAGCAGCCGTACCGACACCGAGTGGGACTTCGACTACGACTTCCAGCAGGGCCGTGTTAATGAGAGCACGCTCCTGCTCAATTACAATCTGGGGTCTTTCACCGTAGCCGGCGGGGATGCCTTTCTACAGATTCCGCAGCCCAACACAATCCCGGTCAAGTATCAGCAATTCCGCGTGGCGCTGGGCTACGGAGGGCTTACCCATCGCGGATTCAGTGCCGCCGGCAGCCTTGGCTTCGATTCGGTAGCTCACCAATTGCAGTTCGCAACCGGGCAGACTACCTACAACTGGGACTGTTGCGGGGTGACGGTCGAATACCGCCGCTATGCCATCGCCAACGTGCGCAATGAAAATCTATTTCGCTTCACCTTCAGCCTGGCGAACATCGGCTCGTTCGGCAATCTGCGGCGGCAGGAACGGCTGTATTAGCCATGCGGAGCTTCACCCAAAATCCTCGCCTGAAGCCGGGCGTCGGGCTGATACCATAGGAGCGATGCGGCCTCCCGAAACTGCCACCGGCGCGAAGGATGCTCAACTGCAGGCCGACCTGCGCCGGCTAGGCCGTGTACTCGTGGCCTATTCGGGCGGCGTCGATTCCGCATATCTCGCATGGGCGGCTCACCGCGCGCTGGGCAGTGACATGCTGGCGGTGATCGCCGATTCGCCCAGCCTGGCCCGCACTCATCTGGCCGACGCGATCGCCTTTGCCAACGAGCAGGGGATTTCTATCGAAGTCATCTCCACCGCGGAGCTCGACCGTCCTGAATATGTGCGCAACGATGGGCAGCGCTGCTTTCAGTGCAAAGACGAACTCTTTGCGGTGATGGAAACTCTCCGCGCGGCGCGCGGGTTCGACGCGATTGCCTACGGCGTGAACCTGGACGATCAGGGCGACTTCCGCCCGGGACAGCAGGCCGCCCAGCAGCACCACGTTGCCGCTCCGTTGTTGAAGGCAGGGCTCACCAAGCAGGAGATTCGCGAACTGGCGCGCCAGGCTGGGCTGCGCATCTGGGACAAGCCCGCATCCGCCTGTCTCTCGTCGCGCATCGAGTACGGCCGTCCGGTCACGCGCGAAGCGCTCGACATGGTCGAGCGGGGCGAGGACGCGATTCGAGCCCTCGGCTTCCGGCAGCTCCGGGTGCGTCATCACGGCGACATCGTCCGCATTGAGATCGCCCGCGAGGAACTGGGACGCGCTCTGAATCCCGCGATGGCAGCCCAGTTCACTGCCATCTTCAAAGAACTGGGATTCAAGTTCGTCACTCTCGACCTGGAAGGATTCCGCTCCGGATCGATGAATTCTTTGCTGCCCGCGGAGCAACTGCGCCGCACCGGCTAGAAGAGCCGTCCGCCCGCGGTAGTGGGCCAGTTTCCGATTAGCCAACGATTCCGAAGCTGATCCGATGGTCGCCTCGTGCAAACTGACAGTCGAGTTGTGGAGAACCCGACATGCTGTCCTGAGAAGAAAACACACCCAAGCACGGATGTCTGCCCCTAGGCAATGCGCGCGCCCGTCTCGCCCATCGTCGCCCGGCCTGGATCTCGTGGCATACTGCCGTCACGCGACCATGTTGGCGATAACGGCCTCCTAGTAGAACAGTAGGCAATGGGACAAAAGGTTTGCCAGTAGCAGAACGCCGGAGATAAACTCTACGCCAAAGACAAGGGCCCGAAGGGAGCGGTGGCGCAAGAACCCTAACAGGACCTTCGGGTGGGGGTACCGGGCAGTGAGCGTGCTCCTGGGCAACACGTGGCGGGCAGCCGTGCTGGGTGTCGTTCTCTCTCTTGTCGTCCTGCCGTCCGGCGCTGGCGATCAGACACCTAAGCAAGCGACTCGGCATGTCCCGGTCGTCGAGGACTTGGTCCAACTGCTACAGGCGCGACCGGACTTGCGGGCGGCGCTCGAAGGCGCGATTCGGACCGCCGACCTCAAGGGCCTTCCGGACATGGACTCGTTCCTGGTCTATCTGGATGGTTTCGTCACGTTCGTCCCCACCGAACACGAGGTTCCCACGGCGCTGAGGCTCTACTACATCGTCAACCAGTCGACGGGGGATCAACTGAACCGCGATAAGAGCTTCAGCGGCTGGATGAAAAAGTTTATCGAAGCCTGGGGCCAGTTTCTGGATACGCCCGCGTCCGCGTCGGGCATCCCTTCGTTTGTGGCACGACCCAACTACAACGTCGGCGATTACTTCGTGGAACCGAGCGGCTGGCTCACCTTCAACCAGTTCTTTGCGCGGGAGGTGAAGCCCGGCAAGCGGCCCATCGCAGAGCCCGGCAACAACAGGGTGATCGTGTCGCCGGCCGATGCAACATTCGCAGGCAAGTGGGACATCGACAAGAACTCGAAGGTCACGGTCAAAGGCATCAGCTGGCCGATCGCTCAGCTGCTGGACGGCAGCCCGTACCAGAATTCGTTCGAGAACGGCATCTTCGCGCACATGTTCCTGCACCCCGACGACTACCACCGTTACCACGTACCCGTCGCCGGTGAGATCAAGGAAGTACGCAACATCCATGGCCGAGTGTACATGGACGTGGCTCGGCGACCAGACGGCACGCTCTATGGGATCGACGGTGAGACCTACCAGATCGACCAGGAACGAGGATTGATCATCATCGACTCACCCGAGATGGGGCTTGTGGCCGTGCTACCGGTCGGGATGTGCTTCGTTTCCTCGGTCAACCTGACGCCCGAGGTTGGCGCCAAGCTGCAGAAGGGCGACGAGTTCGGCTTCTTTCTCTTCGGCGGCTCTGACATGGTGATGCTGTTCCAGAACAAGAAGGTCGTGATCGACGCTGAGGTTGGGAGGAAGTATCTGCAAGGGCAGCGCATCGGCGAAATCCGCTAACTTCCGAGGCCCACAGCAGCAACCGGAAACTGACCCACTACGCACGCCCGCGCCTTCCGGAGCCGGCTCAGATACGCTGTGAGATAATCGAGAAGATAAAAGTGACGCTGAGGCGGTTTCTGGTGATCCTAATTCGACGTTCGCTGCTCATTCTGCTTGTGGTTTGCCTGGGCTGTGTTGCCCAGTCCGCGCCCCCGGACGTCGCTCGCAAAATCGAGCACCAGGTGCGCTCTTTCTACACCATCCCCGTCGACGTGAAAGTGACCGTCGGCGCCATCACTCCCAGTACCGAAATACCTGGGTATGACGCGGTATCGGTGACCATTGGTGGTGGCGACAGCAAGCAGAAAGACTACAAGTTTCTGCTTTCCAAGGACCGCGCTACCCTGCTGCGCTTGACCAAGTTCGACTTAACCAAAGATCCATTCGTCGAGCTCATGAGCAAGATCGACGTCAACGGCCGGCCTACGCGCGGATCCAAGTCCGCCAAGGTCGTGGTGGTCAATTTCGACGACTTCGAATGCCCCTATTGCTCCAGCATGCACCAGACGCTGTTTCCCGAGATCTTCAGCGAGTATGGCGACCGGGTCACCTTCATCTACAAAGACGATCCGCTGGCGGAAATTCATCCCTGGGCGATCCATGCCGCTGTGGATGCAAATTGCCTGGCAGCGCAGAGTGGCGACGCCTTTTGGGATTTCGCGGACTACATCCATGCCAATAAGCGCGAAGTCGACGCTGAGAAAACTCCGGCGGCGCGCTTCGCAGCGGTTGACAAGATCACGATGCTGCAAGGGCAGAAACACAACCTGGACGTGGCGAAGCTGCAATCCTGTGTCAAGGCGCAGAATGAAGATGCCGTAAGAGCGTCTATGAAAGAAGCCGAGGGACTTGGCGTGAACGGAACGCCGGCTCTGTTCATCAATGGGCAGAAAATTGACGGTGCGGTTCCTATCGCCGAGGTTCGCGCCGCACTGGACGCCGCTTTGAGAGACGCAGGAGAATCCGTGCCGCAGCACGTTCCATCAGTCCTGGCGCCTGCATCCAAATAGTTGGTCGTGAAGGAACGCAGCAGTGCCGCTCCGCTCGGTCGGATTTTCGTTTGGTTTGCAGTCAGGAACGGAGAAACACCCTTGAGAAGAAACTCTTTCTTTGCCGAGTGCACCGCGGCACTCTCCGCCGCCATGCTGCTGGCAGCCCTGGCCGCCTGCAACTCGCAGGCTGGCGGCGACGTGATGGCTACCGTGGATGGCCGCAAAATTTTCCGAACCGACGTCGACAAGGTTTACGACAACAACGTCGCCGCAGCCCCGCAGGCCCCGACCGGCGAGCAGGCCACTGCGCTGCGCCTGAACATCCTGCAACAGATGATCGAAGACGAAATCCTGATGCGCCGCGCCGAAAAACTCGGCCTGCTGGCCACCGACGAAGAAGTCGACCGCAAGTACAACGACATCAAGTCTCCTTTTTCGCAGGAAGAATTCGACAAACGCCTCAAGGATAAGAAGATCACGCTGGCCGATTTCAAGCGTGACATCCGGCGCTCGATTACTCTCGACAAGGTGATGAACAAGGAAGTTTCGACCAAGATCAACATCACCGACCAGGACATTACCGACTACTACAACTCGCACAAAGGCGAGTTCAACCTGATCGAGACCCGATATCATCTGGCCCAGATCATGGTGACGCCGGAACCGAACCCGCAGGCTCAAAATCAGAACGAGAAAGCGCAAAACGAAGCCGATGCCCGAAAGAAGGTCCAGATGATCGCTAATCGCCTGGACAGTGGCGACGATTTTGCCACCCTGGCCATGAAGTACTCCGAAGACCCGGAAACGTCCGGGAACGGCGGCGATCTCGGCACTGTCCCCGAGTCTGGCCTGAAGGGAACCGATCCGGCAACGCGCGACGCCGTCATGAAACTCAAGCCAGGCCAGTACAGCCCCATCATCGGCGTGGTGAATCCCGCGACCAGGCAGGCTGTGGGGTTCCGCATTGTAAAGCTCGTCTCGAAAGAACCGGCGGGACAGCGCGAACTGTCCGATCCGCGGGTGCAGCAAGCCATCCGCTCGCAGCTGCACGACCGTCGCGACCAATTGCTGAAAGCCGCGTATTACGAGGTGCTGCGGGATTCCGCGAAGGTCGAGAATTTTTACGCAAAGAAGGTGCTCGACAGCAACGGGATGGAGAAGTAGCGCCGCCGTCCCGGCGGCTGTCCGGCGGGCGTCCTCGCCCACCGCGCCGATAGCATAAACGCCTCTCGAGGGTTTTGCTGGCAGTTTCTAATTCGTGCGTTCTACTCCACGATCGCCAGCACGTCGCCCGCATTCACCGCCGCGCCTTCGCTGACCAGAATCTTCTGAATCGTGCCCTTTTTCGGCGACTTGATTTCGTTCTGCATCTTCATCGCCTCGACCACGAGCACACCGGTGCCCGCCTCGACCCCGGCGCCCTGGCTCACCAGCACGCGCACAATCTTGCCGGGCATGGGGGCCGTGAGTTTCCTGGGTCCCTGATCATCGACCGCCCGGACGCGGCCGCGCAACGACCGTGGGTCGCGGACCACCGCGGCAAAGCGGGAGCTGCCCACCCAAAGATGCATGTCGCCCGCCACGCGCTCGCACTTCACTTCGTACGCCAGGTTGCCGAGGCGGAGAGAAAGCACATCGGGTCGCGCCAGCACCGCATCCACTTCGACCTCGCGCCCATCCAGCCGGCACGACCAGCGGCCCTCCGCTCGATTGAGATCCAGCCGGTACTGCTTGCCGTCGATGGTGATGTCGTACGTCATTTAAAGCAGTTGCCAGCGGCCAGTTGCCAGTTGCCAGTAACTCCGTTGGTCATCGCGTCGCCTCTTTGTGCGCTGCGATCTTCCAGTTCGAAGCTGGACTCGGCCCGCTATTCGCGGAGCCGTTGGCAGCAAGCTCGCCCGCTCCAGCAGCGGCGGCGCCGAGCGTGGCAAATATTCCGGCGGCAATCACTGCAACCTCGATCGCCTTTGGATCCGCCGGAGCCTCAGCCCGCTTCTGCTTCAGGAGACGGTCCAGAAATCCAGTGTCCAGCCTCGCGGCGCGAAAATCCGGATCGCTCAAGATTCGCCGGAACAGCGAAATATTCGTCTTGATGCCGCCCACAAAATATTCATTCAGAGCACGCGTCAGGCGGCTGATGGCCTGATCGCGGTCTGTGCCGTAGCCAATCAGCTTGGCCAGCAACGGATCGTAATCCATGGGCACGGTCCAGCCTTCGTACATGCCGCTGTCGCGCCGGATCCCCGGCCCTGAAGGTGCCAGCAGCAGCGTGATCTTGCCCGGGCTGGGAAAATAATTGTTGTCAGGATCTTCGGCGTAGATGCGGCACTCGATAGCGTGCCCGCGAATCACGACATCGTCCTGCGTGAAGGGCAGCCGTTCGCCCGAAGCGATGCGGATCTGCAGATGAACCAGGTCAAGTCCAGTGACCAATTCGGTCACCGGATGCTCCACCTGCAGCCGCGTGTTCATCTCGAGGAAATAAAACTTCTTCTGCTGATCAACCAGGAATTCAACCGTGCCGGCATTCGTGTATCCGGCGGCCTGGGCCACGCGAACGGCAACCTCGCCCATCCTGCGCCGCATGTCGGGATCCACGATGGGAGAAGGCGCTTCCTCGACAACTTTCTGATGGCGGCGCTGCAGCGAGCACTCGCGTTCGCCGAGGTACACGGTATTCCCGTGCTCGTCGGCGAGCACCTGCATCTCGATGTGGCGCGGATTGAGGATCGCTTTCTCGATATAGACTTCGCTATCGCCGAACGACCGCTCGGCCTCGCTGCGCGCAGCTTCGAGTGACGACTTGAGTTCCTCCGGCCCATGCACCAGACGCATTCCCTTGCCGCCGCCTCCCGCCGCCGCCTTCAGCATCACGGGGTAGCCAATGCGCCCAGCTACCTCCTCGGCCTGCTCGAACGATTCGAGGCCACGAGAAGTACCCGGCACGAACGGAACGCCGGCGCGCTCCACCGCTTGTCGCGCTCGCGTCTTCGATCCCATGGCATCCATGGCAGCAGCCGTTGGGCCGATGAACTTTATTCCCGCGTCAGCGCAGGCTCTGGCAAACTTCGCATTCTCGGAGAGAAACCCGTAGCCGGGATGAACCGCGTCTGCCCCCGACCGCGCGGCGACGTCGAGAATCTTCTGGATATTGAGATAAGACTCGGACGCGGCCGCCGCGCCAATAGGGTAAGCCTCGTCAGCTTTGCGGACGTGTAGTGCGGGGCGATCTACGTCAGAATAAACGGCAACCGCGGCAATTCCCATTTCGTGACAAGCGCGGATGACGCGCACCGCAATCTCGCCGCGGTTCGCGATGAGAATCTTCTTGAACATAGAAGAACGCCGGCCGCACAGATTGCCTGGAGTCCTCAGCCGGACTGGATATTCTACTGGAGGCGCGAGCAGAGCGGTTAGCCCTTGTCTGCCAGTGGCTGCACACGGCGGACAGTTTCTGAGAGCACGAAGACGCCCAAGATGAACAATTCCGGCTCGATCACGTGGCGGTATCGCGCGTAAGGAAACACAAAGTAGTAGATCGTGGGATAGGTCAAAAGCAGCCCCGCGAAAAGCCAGGCGGCAGGACGTTTCTGGCGAAGCGCGCGTATCGCCCCCCAGATCCCGAGCACGGACGTGGCGAAGAACGGAGGATTGCGGAAATCCACGGGAGCCCGGCTGTCGGTCTCGCGTGGAACGCCATCCCAGAAGTAGATGAAGCGCTTCAGGCTGACGATGGCGAAGCGTCGGGGATCCTCGCGAATCCACTCCAGCGCCAGCCGCTTGCAATCCTCGGCATAAGCGAATTCTCCCATGCGCTGAAATTTGTCGAACTCCAGTTGGTTTTTGCTGGGCGCCAGGTAGAACAGATAAATGCCGTCGGCGCCCTTCCAGTTGCCCAGTCGCAACTGAAGTCCGAAATCATCCCGCACCAGGACGAAGCGTCCGAAGACTTCGTAATTGCGGATCACCCACGGCGAAAGTACGACAAAGAAAACCGCTGAAGACAGCGCGACTCCAGCCAGCGAAGGCAAGCCTGCCTTGTACCTCTGCCACCAGACCCACAAGCCGCAGAAGGGAAGAAACGAAAGCATCGAGGGGTTGGTCAGGGCGCCGATGCCCCACAATCCTCCGAAAACGATCCAGCCCCGCAGGCCGGGCCACTGCTTCATTTCGAGAGTAACCAGAAAAATCAGGCTCAGGATCAGCGGCGAGAGGGTCGTATCCCAGGGCCAGTGGATCGACCAGTACCAGACGTAGGGCAGCAGGGCCCAGACTCGTGCCGACCACAACGCAACGCGAGCGCCGAACGTTCGCTCCGCAATCAGGTACACCGGAATACAAGTCAGCGCCGACAGCACGCTGTTGAAGATGAGCAGCACCCAGGCCGACGCAACCGTGTAAATGCCAAGAACCTTAAAGACGCCGCCCATCAGGTAGGGGTACGGCGGCGGCTCCCAGGCCGTGGGTCCGGTGTTGCCTCCGTAGGGATTGCTGAAGCCTTGCCCCAGCGCGATGGAGCGGGCGATGCGGCCCATCTCCCAGCCAAAACCGAAATGATCGTCTTCCGTGCGGGTCTTGTACTGACGAAAAATCCCGATGCACGCTACCTGCAGGACGAACGAAAGCAGCATGAGTCGCAGAAGAGTTTTGCGGACTGCGGGGGACAGAGCGAACCTGCTCCCGGCCGAGGAGCTGGTCATCACCTGACTTTGAACCAGTTCCACAGGGCGATTCTCCGGAAGGCCTTGGTGCGGTCAATGCTCTCGCTGATGCTGTGCCGGGCCCAGGTTTCGTCCTGTATCTCAGTTTTGCTGAGTTGCCGGTGCTGCACTCTCTTGCCCACGCTGCCCAGGCAGTATGAACAGGATTTCAGCGGCGTTGTGCGGTTGAAGTACTCCTGCGCTCGTGCCCCGAAATCGTCAGTGTCCTCGAGTTTCAGGCCGTCTTCCTTGCTGAAGTCTTGCGGAATCAGGTTCAGCTTGTGCAGTTTGTACGCGATGAAGGGAGCCCGCGAGCAGCGGTACACGTAGCCGTCGTGAAGCGCGTAGCAGCGCTGCGTCCAGGCCACAGTACAGGTGTTGAAAATACCGTTGACCAGGCGGTCATCTTCGTTCTTGATGCCCACAATGCTCATACTGAACTTGGGCTGGTCAAAGATTTGCAGTTCGACTGAATGTTCCCGGCACCGCTCTCGCGCCTTCTCGATGGCTTCTTTCTTCAGCGGCTGCGAAGGATAAAAACTGATCGTAATTTTGTCCACCAACCGGAACAGTTCGTCATCCTGACTGCCAAGCAGGAAACCGTTGGTGACCAGGACAGATTTCTCGCAGATCTGGCTGGCTTTCACGAGCCTCAAAAAGTCGAGGACGTTCTTATGCAGGAGGGGCTCTCCTCCCAGGATCAGGAATTCTTCCGAGTGCAGGTGCCGGCTTAAGATGCCAATCTGCTTCTCAAATGCGGCCAGGGAGATGGAACTATTGAAATCATTATCCTTGGGGCCGAAAAATGGAGAGAGGTGGTCGCAGTGATCGCACTTCAAGTTGCAGTGATGGGTGACGTTGTACTCTAGCTTGTGAACCAAGCATTTTTGACCCATTCATGCTCCCCAGCGCGCCCAAATTGAACCGACCGCGTAGAAGCAATTATAACGCGCAGGAAATTCCTATGACGGCGGCAGGCGCACGAAACTCACCGCGAACGGTGCATCGGAATGGTCCGGAGCGGAGGCCAGCTCCGGCTTCGGCTTCATCCACCGGGCCCGTGGCAGGAAACGGTAACGGATCAGAGTCCAGATCGCCATCCATCCATCGGCATGCCGGATTTTCTTTCCTTCCACCGCGGAGCGGGGCTGGTAGGAGATTGGCACTTCTTCGATCTTCTCGCCCATCCGGCAGAGCTTCGCCGTGACCTCCGGGCAGAACTCGAAACGGTGACATTCCAGTTGCACCTGTGACAACAGCGAACGGCGAAAGACCTTATAGCACGTCGCTTCGTCGTGAATGCCAGCGCCATAAAGAAGATTGGTCAGGTGAGTCAGCAACTTGGCTCCAAGAAAGAAGCGCAGGCCGCGCTCCGGACGATCGGGGCGAACTCCGTATACAACGTTCGCTTTGCCTTGTTCGAGCGGACGGAGCAAGCCGGGATAATCCTGCGGATCATATTCCAAATCGGAGTCCTGAATCAGCACGTACTCGCCTCGGGCATGGGCAAGAGCGGTGCGAATCGCCGCGCCCTTGCCGCAGTTTTTTTCGTGGAAGACAACGGTGACGTCGTCCATGGGCGGCAGCGCCTGCAGTCTTTCACGGGTGCCGTCGGTCGAGCCGTCGTCGACCAGGATAATTTCCTTTTTCACCGGAGACGCTTGGATCGCCTGCAGCAGTTCGTCCAGGTGCGCAGCCTCGTTGTAAACCGGCACGATGACCGACACGTATCCCTTCCAGCGGGTATCGGTTGCTGGCGTCGGTTGCGCCACGATGGGGGCGGTCGCGCTCATCAGGATCGGTTAAGCAAAAAGCTGTGAATTCAGGATAGCACTTTCGGCCTTAAGTTCGGTCTGGGTCTGGGCATAGTATCATTTGCGCATTGCAGGATTTCAATTGAACGCATGACGTCATCCTCCGCTGCAGGATCAGGCCCGTCAGGAATCCAGAACCCGGAGCATCGCGGGACGTTTTTCTCGCTTGAGGGCGTACTGCCTGCAATTGTCTTAACCGCCGGATTTGTCGCCAGGCTGGTCCCCGCGAGCCGCCTGTTTCTCGATCCCGATGAAGCCCTGCACAATCTGTTGGCCAGCCAGTCGACGGTCGCGGGTGCCTGGGCCGCGGCCCTCACGAATGCTCACCCTCCGCTATTGATTTTGCTGCTCTACTTTTGGCGCTGGCTGGGTCAATCGGCGTTGTGGTTGCGTATGCCTTCCGTTCTCGCGGGCACCGCCGCGTGCTGGCTCTTCTATCGCTGGCTCAGGCTGGTGACCGACCGGTCAACGGCGTTCATGGGACTGCTGCTGATTTCCTTCGCTCCTTCTCTCATTCTGCTGTCAGCTCAGGTCCGGCAATACGCCCTGCTGCTGTTTTTCATGGCAGCTTGTCTTTACCTTTCGGAGCGGGCGGTTCAGAGGAACTCACCCGCGACGATGATCCTGTTCTCGCTGTCGTTATACGGAGCGCTTCTCGCCCACTATTCCGCACTGCTTTTCTCGTTCTCGATCGGCGTCTATCTACTGGTGCGCCTTTATCCATATCGCAATCGTCTTGCTCTAGCGGCGGTGTGGGGTGCGGGCCAGATCGGCGGCATCGCCCTTGCCGCTTATTTTCTGCTCACGCACGTCCCGCGATTGAAGCAGTCGGGAATGGTACGGGCGGACCTGGAGACATACCTCCGGAAATCCACCTTTCATCCCGGCGAACGGAACGTGGTGGAATTTATCGCGGCTCAGACTCTGCGCGTCTTCACTTACATATTCAGCCACGGACTGGTCGGTACTCTGGCACTGTTGACGTTTCTGGCAGGCTTGTTGTGGTTGCTGAAACGTAATACGTGGTTGAATCGCGAGCCGCAATCGCAAGGGCCCTCGCCGCGCGAACTGGCGCTGCTGCTTGGTCTTCCCTTTCTGGTGAACTGGGGCGTGGCTCTAGCCGGGCTCTATCCGCTTGGCGCTACGCGGCACAGTTCGTTCCTCGGGCCGTTCGCGATCGCGGGAATCTGCTTTGGAATCGGCGCCTGCCTTCCGGCTCGAAATTCAATCAAGTATGCCGGAATCGTGCTTTGTCTGGCCGTCTGTAACCTGTTCCCGGCCCCTCCGCCGCCCATACACACCAGGGACCAGCTGAATGCGCGGATGACGGATGCGGTCACATATTTGAACGCGTCGGTTCCTCCTGGGTCTGTCTTCCTTACGGATTACGAGAGCGGACTGCTGCTGGGCTATTACTTTTGCGGCCATGGCGTCGTGCAGATTTTTTCACCCCAACAACCGCTAGCCAAGACCGGCTGTGGCCAATATTCCGTGCTGGCCACATCGTTTCACGATTGGAAGTTTCTCGCCGAGACATTTCCCAGCCAATTCGCGAACGCCAGCAAAGATATTGCCCCGGGAACGGAGGTTTGGCTTTTTTACGCCGGATGGATCAACGATTCGGCTCCAGCCCTGAAGAAAGAACTGACTGGATTCGGCTGCCCGGCGCCGGCGAACTTCGGGGAGAACATCCTGATTTGCCGTGTAGAGACCGCAGGAGACAGGCAGCAATAGAAAAGCCTCTTTCGCGCCCGGCGGGCAAAGGAGGCTCTGGTTCCCGAAAACCCGAAAAACTCGACTATTGCTTCGGCTGGTCGATCGTAATGCCGCCGCCCTGGCTTTGCGCGGCCTTTTCTGCCTTCGCTTTTTTCACGCGCAGGGTTTCGTCAACCCAGTGGTCGGCGGTTTTCAGGTCTTCCGCGCGGGCGGCAAGATCGTCGCACTCAACGTCGCCTTTTTCGCGGTACATCAGGTTCAGATACGCCATGGCGTCGTCATAATCAGGACGAAGCTGGATGGCTTTGCTCAGGGTATCGATGCCTTCCTGGATGGAGGGCGCATTCTTAACCTTCAACTCGGCGCAGGCTTTCGCCTGATCCTTGTTCTTCGGATTCAGATTCTCCTCGGGCTTCATCCCCAAGATGGCGCGTGCTTCCATGCGCGGCTGGTAGCAGGCGGTCCAGTCAATCACGCCGATCGAGTAGTACGGCTCCGGATCGTTTGGATCCAGGTCCGACGCCATGCGGTAGTACTTCTTAGCGTCATCCCATTTCTTCTCATTCAGGTACAGGTAAGCGATGCCCTTCGCACTGTTCACTTTCTGATCGCGAGACGGGTTGGCGTCGATCACCTTCTGATATTCGTCGATGGCCTGCTGGGCCGTGCGCAGATTGTCCGGGGAGTCCACGCCGGGAATGTATTGCGACACAAATGCGGTAGCCAGATACATGCGAGCGTTGATGAGAGTCGGATCCAGTTGAACCGCCTGCTGGAAATGATCGATCGCCTGCTCGTAGTGGTTGTTCTTGTAAGACTCCACGCCCTTGTTGAGCTGGTCGCGTGCCCGCAGCTTGTTGCATCCCACGGAGGAGAAGAGCGCCAGCGCCACGGCTGCCAGCGAGATCAATTTCAGGTTCTTATTCATTGCGGTATAAGTCTCCCTCGACAGAGCATCCTAGGCCCAGAGACATCGGTTTGACAAGCACGGTTTGACAAGCACGACAAGTGCGGTCCGCGGCAGCACGGAAGCGTCGCGCTCCCGTGCTGTGGGCCGAGTACGAAATACAGACTCCGGGCTTGCCGGACCGGCAGTTCAGTTGCCCGCTTCGATCTTCGCGGTGATGACGCCGACTTTGTCCACGCCCGATGCGTGGGCAATATCAATCACGTTGGCGGCGTTCTGGAAAGGGATGGCATCATCCCCTTTTATAAACATCACCTTTTCCGCGCGCTGCTTGTAAATGTCGGTCAGACGCCCCTGCAAGTTGTCCCAGGTCGCGTCTTCGTTGTTGATTTTCAGGCCCGGCTCCGAACCGGGGCCACGGTCGAGCAACTGCACGACGATGGTGCGGTCGGGATTCACATTCTTGGGCGCGTTGGGCGGAGGCGGCTGGGGAACCAGCGCATCCAGTCCTTTGGGCGTCACCGGCGAGATCACCATGAAGATGATCAGCAATACCAGCAACACATCGATGAGGGGCGTGACGTTGATGTTTGCACTCTGGCCGCCGCCCGTACTAACTCCCATTCCCATGATCGTTCTCCTCTATTTCGCCGAACTACTGCCCGGGCGCAGCCGGAGCTGGCGGGGCGTTTGGCGCAGTTTTCCTCTGTTCCGTGAGCAAGCCAAGGTCGTCGACTCCAGCCGCACGAACGCCATCCACGACTTGTACGAATTCACCAAAGCGGGTCCGCATGTCCGCCTTCACGTACACGCGCTTGTCCTGCTTGTTGGCCAGGCGATCCTTCACCTTCTGGGTCAAGTTGTCGATCTGAATCTGCTCGCTACCGAAATAGACTTTGTTGTCGCGGGTAATGGAGACCAGCAATGCATCTTCCTTGTCCGCGTCCGGCATCTGCTCCGGGTTGTTGACCTTGGCGTAGTCCACGCTGACGCCTTTTTGCAGCATGGGCGTGACCACCATGAAGATGATCAGCAGAACCAGCATCACGTCCACCATGGGCGTGACGTTGATCTCGGAGCTGATCTTCGCTCCTTCGTTGCGTTTCGCTAATGCCATAGCTATCTCCCGTACTTCCGCCGCAATCCGGGGCTCAAGAGCCAAGAGCTGAGAGCGCTCCGCCAGTAAGTTGGGAAGGTCCGGCGGCCAGAATACTCCAGCGCCGGACAAGCAACTCAAGCTGAGACCGCGGGTGCCCCATTTCTCGCGCGCATGCGAGAAGTGGGGAATTTTCTTACCGTCGAACGTCGCCGCGTTTCTTCAGGAAGTAGTCGATCAGTTCGCTCGACGAGTTGTCCATCTCCACGTCGAACGCTTCCACGCGGCCGGTCAGGTAGTTGAACATCATGACGGCCGGAATGGCGACGAGCAGCCCGATGGCCGTCGTAACCAGCGCTTCCGCGATACCGCCGGCGACTGCAGCCAGACCGGTGGCTTTCGAGCTGCTGATGCCGATGAAGGCGTGCAGAATGCCCATCACCGTTCCGAACAGTCCCACGAAGGGAGCCGTCGATCCGATGGTGGCGAGCCCGCCCAAACCGCGCTTCAACTCAGCGTGGACAATGGCTTCGGTGCGCTCCAGAGCGCGCTTCGAGGCTTCAATGGTTTCGCCAGGGATTGCTCCCGGAGAATCCTGGTGAGCCTTGAACTCCATCAGGCCAGCGGTGACCACCTTGGCCAGATGGCTCTTCTTGTTGCGCTCGGCAACCTTGATGGCTTCATCGATGCGGCCGTCGCGCAGAGCTCCAGCCACTGCGGGAGCAAAGGCGCGAGACTGTTTGCGGGCGGCGCTGTAGGCCATCCAGCGATCGATCATCACGCCGATGGACCATCCCGACATGATGAACAGGATGATGACCACGCCTTGGGCCACCCAGTTCATGGTTTTCCACATACCAATTGCGTCAGTGGGTACGCCACCACCGCCTTCCTGGACGACCCAGGTGGCTGCGACGTGAACGTGACTGAGAAGTGCTGCTGCTACGTGAGTTGCGAACATGAGTTGCTTTTCCCTCCTCGGAACTCTTTACTTTACTTGGACACTTTGATGCGCTCTAATGTGCCAACCGCCGGATAAGAATTTCGATTACCGGCGAGAACGCGACGTTTCTCCGCACACGCAACGAAACCCGCCTGGCCATTCCGGATGCAAAAAGGGATCCGGCGGCCGTCCCCGGGCTCTGAAGCCCCTCCCGGCCACCGAAATTTAGGTGGGAAGGGGAGGGCATGCACACTTCTAGGGCAATTCCGAAACCGCGCCACGCTAGGGAGTCTAGCCCCCGGCGAGCGTGAAGTTCACCTGCACCTGCGTGTCGACCTCGACCGGTTCTCCGTTCAGCAGGTACGGCTTGTACTTCCACTGCTTCACGGCTTCAATCGCGGCCGGAGCCAGCATCGGGTGCCCGCTGATCAACTGCAGGTTCTGGATGCTGCCATCCTTGCTGATCTGGGCCTGCAGGACCACCACGCCCTGGATACGCGCCTGGCGCGCCAGCGGCGGATAGGTCGGGTTGACCTTGCGGATCAGAAGTCCAGACGATACGCCCGACGACACGCGCACGCGCGTCGGAGTGGCAATCTTCGGCACGGCAACCGGCGTACTGCTGAGCACGCTGCCGATCACGCCGCCCATCGATCCGCCCGGAACGCCGCCCGGAACGCCGCCCACCACACCGGCCGAAGCCATCGACGGCGGAGGCGCCTCGTCTTCCTGAATCATTTTGATCTGTTTCGGAATCTTGGTGGGTGTACGTAATTCACCGTTGACGATGTCGGTCTGAATCACCTTCACGTGCTGCACGACTGCGGCTGCGGGCGGTGGAGGCGGTGGAGGTGGCGGGGGGGCCACCAGAAGGAACATCATTTGTCCCTTGGGCAAGGCTTGCGTGAAAATCAACGGGATCAGGACCATCACGCCGATGATCATGCCCTCTATCACAAACGCGACCGCCGACGTGCGGCCCCGCTTCGTCTTCAACTTGCCGCCGGATTCGATAAGACTGTCTTCAAACATGGTGGTTCTCCCCTAGCTGCTTTTCAGACCCCTGGGATCTTTCAGACCCCTAGGAATACTTAGACACCAGCCGCTTCCCCTTTGCTCCCGGTTTCTCGATCCGGAGCAAATCCTTCTAACTCCTTACGTAAGAAGGCCTACCACAATCGTTACCTCCGCCGCCACTGGGTAATCTACCGGGCTTTACCCGGCATGGCGACCGGACGCTTGCCTTTTTCAATCCGCCAGTCCTGGTAGGCCACCAGGATCGGCGCGGCAATCGCAATCGACGAATACGTCCCGATTAAGATGCCAATCACCAGCGCGAGGCTGAATCCACGAAGCACCTCGCCGCCGAATAAAAAGAGTGCGAGTACGGTAAGGAAGGTAAGGCCCGCTGTCAAGATCGTTCTGCTCAGGGTCTGATTAATGCTCCGGTTGACGATATCCGACAGTTTCTCGCGCCGCATCAGTTTAATGTTTTCCCGGATGCGGTCAAATACCACGATCGTGTCGTTATTAGAGTAACCAATCAGGGTCAAAATGGCCGCAATCACGGTCAAAGTGATTTCCTGATTCTTAAGAGAGAAAAACCCTACTGTGATCAGCGTATCGTGAAACACGGTTATAACCGCGGCAACCCCGTAAATCCATTCAAACCGGAAACCCAGGTATACCAGCATCCCCAACAACGAATAAAGGGTTGCCAACCCGGCCTGGGTGCGCAACTGGCTGCCGACCTGGGGCCCGATGATCTCGACATTGCGTACGCCAAAGTCGGAAAGGTAGAAACCATCGGAAATCGACGCCGCAACCGCAGGATCCACTCCGGCCGCGCTTTTCAACTGGTCCAGCGAGCTCAAAACCCCGCCCAGAACCTTGTCCCGATAATCGACCACTGCCTTGGCCTGTGCCGCGTATTTCTGATCGGCATCGGCACCCAAGTGCAGCGGATCTTTTTCCATCAGGGAATTCTTGATAGTCAAAAAGCTGGCGTTATTCAGGTCGCATTCTGTGCCAGTCGGGCAGACTTTGCCCGCCGGAGCCTTAGTCTCGAGCGCCTGGATAATCTTCGACTTGCCTTCATCAAGCGCCTTCTCGCTGGTCTCGCGCACGTCCAGATCGATCAACTCCTCGTTGTCCGAAACCGCGCCCAACCGCTGAATCTTAAAATTCCGCAGGCCCGCGCGATCAATCTCGGAGCGGATCGCCTCTTCGTCGGGTGTATGTGAGAACCTCACATATACCAGCGTTCCTCCACGGAAGTCGACGCCCCACGGGATGTGGTGCCAGAACAACATGGAAAATACGCCCGCAACGCTAAAGATCAGCGAAAAGGCGAGAAAATACCACTTCTTGCCCAGAAAATCTATATTGGTATTGCGAAAGAACTCCACCGGTTTGTCTAGCCCCTTATCTATCTATGACTTAGCAAAGATTTAGCAATTGAGTAATTTGGTAATTGTGTAATTGAAGCTTGGGCGCGCCCCGATCTCGCGGTTTCAATTTCCCAATTACCAAATTCCCCAATTTCTCAATTCTTAAATGCTGAGCGCTTCTCCGCGTTGCTTCCGGCTAAGCACCCAATCGAAAATGAACCGCGACACGAACACCGCGGTAAACAGGTTCGCCAGCAAGCCAAACGTGAGCGTCGTGGCGAATCCCTTTACCGGGCCTGTACCAAAGAGGAACAAAATCAGGGCCGAAACGATAGTCGTGACGTGGGTATCCACGATCGTAATCCAGGCATGGCTGAAGCCCTGATCCACCGCCGAGGGCGGCGTTTTGCCGTTGCGCAACTCTTCGCGAATGCGTTCGAAGATCAGCACATTGGAATCCACGCCCATGCCGACCGTCAAAATCACGCCTGCGATTCCGGGTAAGGTAAGAGCGACGTTGACGCCCGCGATAGTGGACCATCCCAAGAACCCTAGCAAAATAATGAGGTTCATGATCAGCGCCAGGTCGGCATTGATGCCTGCGCCGCGATAGTAGACCAGCATGAAAATCAGTACCGCCACCATGCCGATGATAGTCGCCGTCACGCCCGAGCGAATCGACTCCGCACCCAGCGACGGACCCACGGTTTGCTCTTCAAGATACTTAATGCTGGCGGGCAGAGCGCCAGAGCGCAGGACCATCGATTGATCCTTCACTTCCTGCTCCGTGAAGCGGCCCTTGATGATCCCCGAGTCACCGATGGCCTCGTCGATGGTGGCGACGCTTTGAACTTTGTTGTCCAGAACTATGGCAAGCGGCTCCTTCACGTGTGCGGACGTGAAGGCGTAAAACTTACGTCCACCATCTCCGGTCAAGGTGAAGCTGACGTCGGGCTGACCATTTTGATCGGTGCTCGGCCGGGCGTCGCGCAGATCCTTACCGCTGACCGCAGAAACTCTTGACAGCAGGTACCACTGCGGCCCTTCCCCTTGCGGCCCAGATCCGGCTTTACCGGGCCTCAATATCGCATCTTGGGGAAGAACGCCGCCTTTGTCCTGCAGCGCGGCTTGCTCACTAGGATAGGGCCCACCCAGCACCAGCTTGATCTCCAGCATCGCGGTGTTCTGCATGATGTCCTTCACGCGCGCAGGATCATCCACGCCCGGCAGCTGCACCAGAATCTGGTAATCCCCGAGCCCATGTTCTTCAATGGTGGGCTCGCTTACACCCAATGCGTCAATACGGCCGCGGATGGTCTCAATCGCCTGCGTGACTGCCTTTCTCTTCATGTCGGCGAGCATGGCCGGCTTGATCGACAAGTTCCAGGAGTTGTCCGCGCCGCTGGTGATGTCGTATTCCGGCAGCTTCTCCTGCACAATGCTCAGCAAGTCCAAGCGTGCTGCCGGCTGCACACCTTTCAGCACCAGGCGCTCAGGATTGTTCTGGGAGTCTGGTTGCGAAATGTCGGCATAGTCAATCTTCTGTTTGCGCAGCTGCTCTTTGAGAACTTCCATGGAGTCCTGCGCTACCACGTTGACCGCGTCGTTGACCTGAACCTGCAGAATCAGGTGGGTTCCGCCGCTCAAGTCGAGGCCCAGGTGAATGTGATCGCTCACCGCCGCGATCAGTCCCTGGCGGCTGAAACTCTTCGGAACTCCAAAGATCCCGAACAGAAAGAACAGCACCGTGGCCACGATGAATGCGAGCTTGTAGAGAAAATTCTTGTTCATGATGAAGACAATTTCCGTGCGAGCTATATTGTTATGTTGTGCTTCTACTTGGTCTTCGGGGTCTCTTCCTCGGGGGTGGTCACTATCGACACCGAGGCCTTGGTGACTTCCACCCGCAGATTGTCCGGCGGCACGCGCAGATGAATCGCGTCATCCTTCAGGGCAATCACCGTGCCTCGCAGGCCTCCGCTGGTCGTGACCTTGTCGCCGGTCTTGAGCTGATCGAGCATGGCCTGCCATTTTTTCTGGCGGCGCTGCTGCGGCAAAATCAGAAGAAAATAAAAAATGGCGATCATGGGCACAAACATGATCAGCAACGACAGACCGCCACCGCCCGGTGCTTGCTGCAATATGAGTAGAGCTTGCATTTTATAAATGTCTGCGCGGATGTACCCGCGAAAATCCGCCCGCGCCCATTAGCGCCGCGGGAGCTGTTATTTCACCACGGGGTTTGGATCGACTTCGGCCGGGTTCCTGCTGTTTCAGGCTGAATCCGGGGAGGGTATCCGTGGAGGTCATGGCTTTGGTCGAGACCAGAGACCAGAAAGAAAACGGGACTCTTCCCCAAGTGAAATAGAATGCCGCACCCGCCGCATAGTGTCAAGGTAGAAACTCAGGTTGTGGATCGTATTCAAGACCTGCGCCAGCACTTCGTTGGATGCATAAAGGTGACGTAAATAGGCCCGCGAGTAGCGAAAACACACCCGGCACGAGCAGTTTGGGTCCAGCGGACCTGCATCCTGGGCATAGCGCGCCTGCTTGATCGACACCTTGCCTTCCGAGGTAAACAGCAGCCCGTGGCGGGCGGCCCGCGTGGGGAGGACGCAATCCATCATGTCCACGCCCAGGTTGGCGTACTCCACAATCTCCTCGGGCGTGCCCACCCCCATCAGGTAGCGTGGCTGGCCTTTAGGGAGATGTTCCAGCGTTGATTCGACAATCTCGCGGGTCAGTTCTCGCGGTTCCCCCACGCTGAGCCCGCCAATGGCGTAGCCGGGAAACCCGATTTCGATGGTCCGCTCCGCCGATTCTTTTCTCAGCTCCCGATCCATCCCCCCCTGCACGATGCCGAAGAGGGTTTGTGTGGCACTTTCCTCGTTTTTGTCATTCCTCGCAAAGCGAGGAATCTGCTTTCGCTGGGGTCCGAGGTCCGAGGTCTGAGGTCCGCCCCATGGAAGCTCGTTCTTATGCGCCTCAAAATATCCCTTGCTGCGCGCCGCCCAGCGTGCCGTCATCTCCATCGACGCGCGCGCGCGGGCGCGATCCGCCGGATACTCCGTGCACTCGTCAAACGCCATGATAATGTCGGCGCCCAGCCCGATCTGCGCCTCCATCGCGCTTTCCGGGCTGAAAAAATGAGAAGAGCCGTCCAGGTGCGAGCGAAACGTCACGCCTTCCTCGGTAACCTTGCGCAGTTCGTTCAGGCTGAAAACCTGAAACCCGCCCGAATCGGTGAGGATCGCCCGTTTCCAAGCCATGAACCCATGCAGCCCGCCGAGCTTTCTTACGGTGTCGACGCCGGGTCGCAGGTAAAGATGGTACGTATTAGCGAGAATGATGTGCGCGCCCAGTTCCTCGAGAATGTCCTGGGAAATGCCTTTCACCGACGCCACGGTTCCCACCGGCATAAACACCGGCGTCTGAATCTCGCCGTGCGGTGTGAGCAGCCGCCCAAGGCGCGCGGTGCCAGCGGTCTTTTCTATATGGAATTGCAGTGCCATCGATTGCGATTGTAGCAATCACTGCTGGTGGAGGGGCGGACGCCCTCGTCCGCCCCGGCAGTGGCACACCCGCGTGCGGAGAATTGTGGCGATGCTCCCCGGACGAGGGCGTCCGGGGCTCTACGAAAAATCTGTCACCCGGGTAGGTTAGGATTTCAGCCGCGATCTTCCCGCCGCGAATCGTGATCCGTGCCACGCTCACCGGCAACTTGAACCGCCGCGGCCCCGCGCTGCCGGGATTGAGATACAGCACTCCGTTCTTTGTCTCTTGCTTCGGGACGTGGCTGTGGCCGGAGATCACGACCTTAAATCCCGCCGCCTCAGGTTTCAGATCGAGCGCGGCCAGATCGTGCAGCACGTAGATGGAAATGGCGGCGAGTTCAACAACTTCGGTCTCCGCTAGCTTGCGGGCCCACGCTGCCCTGTCGACATTGCCGCGAATGGCAGTGACCGGCGCGACAGTTGTAAGTTTCTCGAGAATCTCCGGTCCGCCGATGTCGCCGGCGTGAATAATGTGGTCCGACCCGCGCAGCGCATCGAGCGCTTCGGGCCGAAGCAAGCCGTGAGTGTCGGAAATAACGCCGATCAGGATGGGGCTCTCAGTTCTCAGTTCTCAGTTCTCAGTTCTCAGTCTTGGGTCCGAGGTCTGCGGTCTGAAGTCCGAGGTCCGACTTCACTTCCCCTTCATTTTTTCAACAAACTTGCCGATGCTGACCACCGCCCGACCCACGGTTCCCCGACCAATCTCCTGCGCATCATCGCGGGCCGCAACACGCAGAATATAAAAGCGCCCGTCGAACGATTCGAGTTCGGCCTCCGCCATGATGCGCGCGCCGATGCCGCTGGCGGCGCGATGTTCAACGTTGATCGACGTCCCCACCGTAATCTCGTCGCCTTCACAATAAGGCTGCAGCGCATGGAATGCGGCGGTCTCCATCAGCCGGATCATGTCCGGAGTCGAATACACCGGCGGCAGTTCCGGATGGTGCGACGTGAGCGTGTGCCTGAACTCCACCGTCTCCTTCGCCTCGCCACGCGCCCCGATTGGAATGTCTTTAGCCAAAACCGCTGCCTTCCAAAAAAGAAATGAGCCAATGATTTTATCGAATCACTGGCCCTTCGTCTTCGACACTCCGCTGATTACGCCACGGCCATCGCCGTCCGGCGCGCCTCGATCCCATCCAGCGCCTGCCACAGCATGCGCGCCGCGATCTCAGCCGCGTCCAGAGCGGCTTCCGCGGTCTCGGGATGAGCAGCGATCCGCTTTTCCAGCTGATTGCGCCACACGCGCGAATGGTAAACATCGGCCGTCGCATGCAGAGAGAAATAGCCGCAGGTCTTGTCGTCAGCCCCGTACATCGCGCGCAGGCCGAGCTCTTTTTCCTTGGCAATGCGAGGCACCTGCGACTCGTACGTGTAGAAAGTGGCGAGCGCGTCTTCCGGCGAGCCTTCGCTGGCTACCTGATGAAAATGCTTGATCAACTGCCGAATCTCCGGCACTGGACGATGCCACTCCAGATTGCGGCTCGATCCCATGCCCTCGGCGAAGTCGAGCCAAAGGTCAGAATGCGGAACCCCGTCCCGGCCCGGACGCCCGTCCACACCCTTCTCGTCGCACATGTTGGCGAGCACCGCCCGCCGCAGATCGCCCTCCTCCAGGCGCATCCCCAGAGCCGCCAGGTAAGACGGAAACGCCTCCACGTGATGGTAGTAGTCCTGTGCGTACTCGCGCAGATCGTCGCGCGTCAACTGGCCCGCCGACCACGCCTTGTAAAACGGATGGCAGAGCAGGTCATACTTTCCGATGCGCGCGTCCAGTTGCTCAAAAAATTCCGCAGTATTCATGATGCCCCCTGGGAGTTTTATCGGACAGCCCAATATACGGGCGAAAAGGCCAGATCAGCAAGTGATGGAGATCACATGGCCCGCCAAGTTGCTAGAATAAAAGAGGAAACGAGCACAAGGATTTTCCGGGGTTCGCTTTCAGCCGCTTTGCAATGCAGTTCACCGAACAATTCGATGTCGTAGTCGTCGGCGCCGGCCATGCCGGCTGCGAAGCCGCGATGGCCGCCGCGCGCATGGGCCTGAAGACTGCGCTCTACACGCTCAACGTGGACCTGATCGCGCAGATGTCGTGCAACCCCGCCGTGGGCGGCATCGCCAAGGGACACCTGGTGCGCGAAGTCGACGCCCTCGGCGGCATCATGGGCGAAATCACCGACGCGGTGGGCATCCAGTTCCGCCTGCTGAATACTTCTCGCGGCCCGGCTGTGTGGTCACCCCGAGCGCAATGCGACAAGCAAGCCTACCGCCTGAAGATGCGCGAGCTGCTGGAATCGCAGTCGAATCTCAAGATCAAGCAGGCTGAAGTCGCGGATCTGATCTTAGAACCGTCGTTGGTCGTTAGTCGTTGGTCGTTGGCCAACCCAACCGAGCCGGGCGATCTGGCTAACGACCAACGACTAACGACCAACGACCGTCGCCGGGTCCTAGGCATTCGCCTCCGTGACGGCCGCACCGTCGGCGCCCCCGCGGTCATCATCACCACGGGAACATTCCTCAACGGCCTGATTCACTGCGGAGAACAGCAATATCCTGCCGGACGTTCGGGCGAACCCAACGCGGTTTTGCTCGGTGAAGCGCTGAAGAAACTGGGCCTGCGCGGATGCCGCCTCAAGACCGGCACTCCGCCGCGCCTCGATGGACGCACCATCGACTGGTCGCGCTTTCCGGCTCAACCGGGCGACGTTGACCCTACGCCGTTCAGTTTCCGCACCAAGCGCGTCGCCCACCACGATTCGCAAGTCCCCTGTTACATTGCCTACACCACGGCCGAAACGCACCGCATCATCCGCGAAAACGTGCACCGCTCGCCCATGTACAGCGGGCAGATCCAGTCGATCGGCCCGCGCTACTGCCCGTCGATCGAAGACAAGATCGTAAAGTTTCCCGACAAGGAGACGCACCAACTCTTTCTCGAACCGGAAGGATTGAACACGCACGAGATTTACGTGAACGGCATGAGCACTTCTCTGCCGGTCGAAGTGCAGATGCAGATTCTGAAGTCGATCCCCGGCCTCGAAAACGCGGAGATGCTGCGCCCCGGTTACGCCATCGAGTACGACTCCATCGATCCCACCGAACTGGAGCGCACGCTCGAAACCCGCAAGATTGCCGGCCTGTTCCTGGGGGGCCAGATCAACGGCACCTCCGGCTACGAGGAAGCGGCATGCCAGGGACTGATGGCCGGCATCAACGCCGGGTTGCAGGTGAAGGGGCAGCCGCCGCTGATTCTCGACCGCACCGAGGCCTACACTGCGATCCTGATCGACGACCTGATTTCCAAGGGCACGAACGAGCCTTACCGCATGTTCACTTCGCGCGCCGAGTTCCGCCTGCACCTGCGCATCGACAACGCCGACCGCCGCCTCACCCCTCACGGCCGCCGCGTAGGCCTGATCTCGGACGAAGCGTGGGCCGATTTTCAAGCGAAGCAGCAGCGCCTGCAGAAGCTGAAGAAGCTGCTGGAAAGCACGCGGATTACCGCAGATATGCTGGAGCGTTGTCATTCCGAGGCGCGAAGCGACGAGGAATCTGCTGTCGCCGACAGCTCACCGGGTGCCGTCTCATGGGGATCTGGAACAGGCCAGACGCTGGCGCAACTCATGAAGCGTCCGGAAGTCACGGTCGAGCAACTCGTCCCAGTGCTGAAGGAACTCACGCCGGAGTTTTTCGCAAGAAATTCCTCTGTGTCCCCTGTGGTGAAGATTTCTTCGGAGGTAAGAAACGAACTCAAGTCCGTCGAGACCGAGATCAAGTACGAAGGCTACCTGCTGCAGCAACAGCGAGCCATGGAGCGCCTGAAGAAGGCCGAGCAGCACTCGATTCCCGACTGGTTCGACTACCGCTCCGTGAGCGGCCTCTCGCGTGAGATGCAGGAAAAACTGACCCACGTCCGCCCGCGCACCATCGGCCAGGCCTCGCGCATTCCTGGAGTGACGCCCGCGGCCGTGTCGCTGGTCAACGTCTTCATCGAGATTCAGGCACGCCGCCGCGACCAGGCCGCCGCGCTCTAGCCGGCTCGCTTCGCCCGTTCATCGTCTCCCGTTTGCAGCTCCGGTGAGGAAGTGCTCGTCCGCCTCCGAAAACGCGGAAACAGAAATCCCGTGCTTTGCCGGTAAGCGGCATACTCCTCCCCGAACTCCGCGGTCATCAACTTTTCCTCCCGCAGGGCCTTATGGGAATGCGCCGCCAATATCACTAACACGGCCAGGACTCCGCGCCACTCGCCCATCACCAGCGCCGTCCCCATGGCTGCCAGCAGCATCCCGGTGTAGATCGGATGCCGCACAAACGCATAGGGACCGGACTGGATCAAGCGATGCCCCTCTTTGAGAGTGACTCGCGCACTCCAGTACTGGCCGATGCAATACCGCGCCCAGATCGCGACCACGACGCCCGCACTCGTCAAAGCAATTCCGCTCCAGGCAATCCATTCTTCAGCGGGAAGAAACCGCAGCCGCAGCGGCCAGATTCGCAGCGAACGAGAAAAGAGAAGCAGAAAAGCCAGCAACATCGGCCCCAGCGTGGTTAAGCGGTCCACCAGAGGTTCGGCAGTCTTGGTGCGCTTCACCCGCAACCAGGTGATCGCCCAGTAGGCCCCGAAGAAATACCAGGGAATCAACTCGATCTGCCACAGCGTCAGCGGGTTTTTCACGACATCCACTCTAATCAAGAAAGCACGTCAAGAGGAAGTTCTATGTGGGCGCTACAATGGCGTGAGCATGATTGCCCACTTGCGCGGAAAGCTGCTGGCCAAGCATCCCAACCAGGCCATAGTCGAGACAGCCGGCGTCGGCTATGACGTGACCATCAGCGTGCCGACATTCTCCGACCTTCCTGCGGAAGGCGCGGAAGTCGCGCTCCACATTCACACGCACGTGCGGGAAGATCTGATCGCCCTCTACGGATTCCTGCGTCCCTCGGAAAAACTGCTGTTCGAGAAACTGATCACCGTGAGCGGCATCGGCCCCAAAGTGGCCATCACAATCCTGAGCGGCATGGCCGCGGACGAAATGGTGGGCGCGATTCGCGGCAACGATGTGGCCCGGCTCACCCGCATCCCCGGCATCGGCAAGAAAACCGCCGAGCGCATGGTGCTGGAGCTTCGCGACAAACTGCCAGCGGCTGGGCCTGCCTCCGCACCCGCGGTTCCGCCCATGAACGCGATCGAGGAAGACGTGCTCTCGGCCTTGCTGAATCTGGGATATCAGCGCGCGGCCGCGGAAAAAGCGCTCGCCACGGCGACGAAGAACGGCAAAGGCGGATCGTTCGACGCCATGTTTCGCGACGCGCTGGCGGCATTGTCGAAGTAGCGTCGCGCGCTCCGATACTATTTTTTCGACTCGCCTGGCGGCTTCTCGACAACCCGAAAGTTTCTCAAAACGAGTTGAACAATGGGGTGAGGCCACGACTCGTAGTCACTCAGACCTGCTCCGACTGGAAGAATACTGGTCTTATAAATTCCTTTCTTGCCGGGAAGTGTCATCAACGCATCCATCTGCAGCCAGACTTTCAGTTTGTTCTCGATGATCAGCGACATGGCAACGCCACCAAGGTCCTTTGGCTGCCCAAGATTGAACCACAGGTCCGCCTTCTTGACGTCCGACTGATAGGTCACCGTCACGACTTGAGTGCCCTTGAGATCGAGGTTCACTCCGAACTGCTCGCCCGAGAAAAGATAAACATCGCTTTCCGCTACATATGGAATCCGCTTGTCGTAGTGCTCCTCGTAATAATGGTCCTTGTCGACGCGGAGCTTGAGCGTGAAGGGCTCTCGAAACACCGGAGTGTCTGATTTGGGGTTTGCGGACGGCTGCTCTTGGCTGGGTGCTGATTTGGGGAAGCAAAGAGCAGCTACGACTGCGAACCAAATAAGTCTTCTCATACAAGTAACCCTTCTACTTTCCGATGCAGAACGTGCTGAAAATCAGATTCAGAATGTCGTCGTTCGTAGTGGCCCCAGTAATGGCGTCCAGCGGGCGCAGCCCGTTGTAAAGATCCATCAGCAGCATCTCGTGCGGTACTTTCCCAGCCACGGCGTTCTTCGCCGCATCCAGCTCCGCCAGAGAATCCTGAATCAAGCCTTTATGGCGAACATTGGTCAGGAAGCCGGACTCCGGCTGTCCTCCAGCCTCTCCGCCAATATGCCGCAAAATTTCTCCACGCAGTTCGGCGATGCCTTCCCCGGTAGCCGCTGAAGTAAGAACTTTCTGACCACTAACCACTGACCACTGACCACTGACTCCGAGGTCGCACTTGTTTCCCACCACGATCACCGGTCGGTTCTCCGCTTGCCGCAGGAGCTCCGCGTCTTCCGTCGTCTCCCCTTGCGACGCGTCCAGCACGACCAGCACCAGGTCCGCGTCGGCCAGCGCTTCCATCGATTTTCGAATGCCGATCGATTCCGCTTCGTCAAGAGCTTTGCGAATCCCAGCCGTATCGACCAGCTTGACCGGGATCCCCCCAATCGCCACGGTCTCGCTGACCAAGTCGCGCGTGGTGCCCGGAGTCGCCGTGACGATCGCGCGCTCGCGCTCGACCAGTCGATTGAACAGGCTCGACTTCCCCACGTTGGGCCGGCCCACGATCGCCAGCGTCAATCCCTCATGCACGATTTTGCCGTAGGCAAAGGTCGCGGCGAGTTGCTCGAGCGGCCCCCGCACGGCGCCGATGTGTTCGAGAATCGCGGCGTCCGGCAGCACCGATACGTCGTCTTCCGCGAAATCAATCCCCGCTTCAAGCACCGCAATCAGTTCCACCAGCTTCTGCTTGATCGGCTGCAGCCGCCGTGACAGCGCCCCCTCGAGTTGCTGCGCCGCCACTTTGGCCTGATACAAAGTCTGCGAGTCGATCAGGTCGCGCACCGCCTCGGCCTGCGTCAGGTCGATGCGTCCGTTCAGAAACGCCCGCATGGTGAACTCGCCAGGCTCGGCCACGCGCGCCCCAGCGGCCACGCAGAGTTCCACAATGTGCCGCAACACCACCGGCGACCCATGCGCGGAAATCTCGATGACATCGTCGGTAGTGTAAGAGTGCGGCTTAGCAAAGTAAGTGACGACCACTTCGTCGATGCGCTGCTCATGTGGGTCGGACACTCCGGTCCGACTCCCGGAAGCCGGGTGCCCCATTTCTCGCGCGCCTTTTGCGCGAGGAGTGGGGATTTTGACTTCCTCGGAAATGGCGTTTGGCTCGATGAGCTCTCCAAACACCGCCCGCCCCGCCTCCAACTCATGCTTCAACCGCAACATCGGCGCCGCAATCTCCAGTGCCCTCGCCCCCGCCAGCCGCACTACGCCAATTCCGCCGCGACCCGGCGGCGTGGCGACCGCGACAATGGTGTCGTCCAAGTTCATACCGACGTTCACGCGCCGATTGTAACGGGTAAACTAAAGCGGTCGTTAGTCGCTGGTCGTTCGCAAAACCAACGCTGCGTTTCGCTAACTATTAACGACCAACGACTCCCAGGAGCACTCAAAATTGTCCGTCGCCGACGAACTCTTAAAAGCCAACGAAGTCTTCGCGCGCAATTTCAAGCTGGGAGATCTGGCTGTCCACCCCAAGCGCCACGTAGCCGTGCTGGCCTGCATGGATTCCCGCATCCTGTTCGAACATTGCCTGGGCCTGCATCCCGGCGACGCGCACATGATCCGCAACGCCGGGGGCATCGCCACCGACGACGCCCTGCGCTCCCTGATCGTCTCCCATCATCTGCTCGACACGCAGGAGTTCATTATCATCAACCACACCGACTGTGGCCTGCTGAAGGTACGCGAGGACGAACTGAAAGCGCGCCTGACCGAAAAGATGGGAACCGCCGCAGACGAGCCCGCGCATTTCCACGCCTTCGACGACCTCGAGGCGAACGTCCGCCTCCAGATGCAGCGCGTGAAATCGCATCCGTGGATTCCGAAGCACATCCCGGTGCGAGGGTTTGTTTACGACGTGAAGACAGGAAAGCTGACGGAAGTCGATGGAGGTTGATTTTCTGGGGACAGCCGCCTCGGCTGTCCGGCCGAGCGACCCTCGGCGGCCTCGAATCATGTCCGGTGGTTCCTGGCAGTGGACTCCAGTCGCCTGATCGCAGCGATCACTTCGCGAATTTTGCCCTTGGCCTCGTCATCCAACCTGGCCCACTCCTCAGGCAGGCCACCGATGCGCATCGTTCTCCGCCACAAATCCTTCAACTGCTCACCCTTAGGATTGAGGTGTTCGTAGTCGTCGACGGCATATCCGGCATAGCTGCCATCCAGCAAATGCTCGGCGCGGTCTGCTACTTCTGTTGGTGTAGGCTGTTTCCGTGTAACCACCCCGACCACAACGAGAGCGATCCCAAGAAGCAGGAAGGCAAAGAGCCAATTTGCTCTCGGATAAATGACGATAGCGGTGATGGGCGCAATCACGGATACGAGGCATCCGATTCGGAATACCTGATATAAGACCTTCTTCATTCGGGGCACACTCTGCGGGCGAGGCACCCGCGTCACATTAGTTTATCTCGCCACTTTTTCAATCTCCCCCCGCAACTCCCCATACGGCACCGCCCCCGGGTGGTACCAGGCCACTTTCCCCGCCCGATCCAACAGTACCAACGTCGGCGTCGTCGAAGCGCCGTAAGTGTCGAAATTGTACTTACTGACCGGCACCGGCATGTCGAGCAGACCAGAATAGAAACGATGCCGCACCGCATCGATGTACCGCAGTTCGTCGCTCGCCGAAGCATGCTCAATCTGCGCCGTGTAACCGTAGAACCGCGTCGGCCCGATCACCTGCAGCCCCTTGCCGGCAAACTCCGAACGCAACTGCGTGATGATGGGCGCCTCCGCCTTGCAGTCTGCGCACCAGTGGGCCCAGAAAAACAGCAGCACTGGAGAACCCTTGAGCTGCGCCGGCAGCGGCAGCTTCGCCCCCAAAAACTCCTCAGACTTCAGCGCTGGAGCCACCTTCCCCTGGAATGAAAGCAGGTTCAGGTTCTTCTGCAGCCGGTCGTGAATGGAAGTTGTCCCGTAAGTGCGCAGCGCGGACTGCAATAGCGCGACCGCCTGCGTCCGCTCCCCCCGCGCGGCCAAAACCTGGGACTGCACCTCGAGCGCAGCTCCCAACGCGATGGGCAGATGTAGATCCGCATCCAGCGGCCGCTGCTTCAACTGTTCCAGCGCCAGCGTCTGGGTCTGCTTGGCATAAGCCGCGGCCTGATCGTATCGGCCTTGATCCAGCGCGGCCCGCCCCATCCACGAATAAGCTTCGAGATATTCGGAGGTGACTCCCTGCTGACCGCGATAAGAATTCAGCGCCGCCTCCGCGGCCGAAAAATTGTTCTGCGCCAGGGCGATGCGCACGTCGTCCACAATCCCAGCCCACGCCGAAGCGGTGAGCAAAATCGAAACCAGAAGAATCCGCAAGCGCATTCTTAGATGATGAATGGTTTGCCAAAAGGTCGCAAGTCGGGCCGTTTTTTCACAGAAACGAGCCAACCATAACATCTTCCGCATCAACTGTTTACCCATAGCCCGTAGCAAATTATGTAGCTTTTATGGGGCACTTTCTTTACAATTTAGCTGCGTTTGACTTTAGAGTTCCTTCGCAGTACAAGCCTCTCCGCTCAACCCAGCGAGTGACCTTCCTGCAAGAGAATCCTGAAAGTTTCAGCGCTACATCAAAGAAAAAGGAAATTGCAACATCATGGAAACAGGAACAGTGAAGTGGTTTAACGACGCCAAGGGCTACGGTTTCATCAGCCGCCAGAACGGCGAGGATGTCTTCGTGCATTTCTCAGCCATTCAGGCTAGTGGCTTCCGCAGCCTGCAGGAAGGTCAGCAAGTGCAGTTTGACGTGGTCAAAGGCCCTAAGGGCTGGCAAGCTGAGAACGTCAAAGGCGTCTAACACCGCTTTGCAAGCCACAATTCGACAATGAGGGCGGCCAGCAATGGCCGCCCTTAGTTTTTGAGGGATTGACATATATGGCTTGACTCCTATGGTACGTCGCGTTATAGTACGTGACGTACCATTGAAGGGAGTCGACCTTGAATTGCTCCACACGCACCTTGGGAATCAGCCTCTTGTGCGGATTGTTCGCGGTGTACTTCTCCTTCGGGCAAACCTCCACCACCCCCAGCGCGATTCCGGCTACGACAAACCTGAGCCCGCTGGCCCGGCATTACACGGAGGGCGAGAAGCTGACCTACCACATGAAGGGCGACAATGAAGGCTGGACCTACGAAGTCCAGGCTAACGGCATCGTGAAAAAAGACGCGAGCGGCCACCTTGTCGAAGAATACGGCTGGTCAGACTTCAAGTCGAGCGCGCCCATGTCTCTGTCGGCAACAAGCCTGAACTTTCGCCAGACGCTTTCGCTCGATCCCGCGATTCCCCCGTCGATCCCCAATCTCAGCCAGGTCCAGCCCTTCCTGATTGGTCCGATCACCGACCTACTAACGTTCTATAGCGATCTTTGGCTGGCCATCCAGCAGAGTGACTTGAAACGGCCGGGGGATCATGCCTACGTCAAGGTCGGGATGCCGGCCTCCTGGGCCGACGGAAGCTACGTGACCCTCGGAGAAGACTCGATCGACTTCGATCTCACCCTCAAAGGACTAAACACGTCCACTCAGATCGCGACCTTGTTAGTGCGCCACGTTCCTCCAGCACAGCCGAAAGTGAAGTTGCCCGTCGAGTGGATGCAGGCTCCTGTAGCGGACACTGCGAACAACTGGGTTCAAATCAGCAAGAATCAGGCAGGCAAATACGACGCAGGGGTAGGCAAGGAAACTTTCGAGGTCGATATCAAAGTGAGTTTGAAGGACGGCAAGATCCTGTCAGCCACCCTGGACAATCTGGTTCAAACCCGTCGTCGCGAATGTTCCGATGCCGCATTGCTCGACTGCGGCGCGTCCACCGTCCACACGATTCGCCGGCAAATCGAGTTGCACCTGGTGCCCTAGATGAGTTCAACGATGAGATCAACCCAGATCCCGTCGCTCGGTTATGCCCTGCTCGGCCTGCTGCAGAAGCCGTCCTCGGGATACGACCTGCGCAAAGTCTTTTCCTCGACCTCGATGAAAACGTTCAGCGACAGTCCGGGAGCGATCTACCCCGCCTTAGCGCGCCTGGAGAAAGCAGGGCTGATCCGCGGCTCCATCGAAGAGGGCTCCGGCCTGCGCCGGCGCCAGGTCTTCCGGCTCACTCCCAAAGGACTTTCCGAACTCAAGCAATGGATCACGCGTCCGGTCACGCAGGAAGACCTGGTCTGGGGTCAGCAGGAAATCATGCTGCGCTTCGCTTTCAGTGAAACTGTTCTCAGCCCGGCGGCCTCAATCAATTTGCTTCAATCGCTCGAAACCGCGCTCAAGTCCTACATCGACGCGTTGCGCGAGGAATTCGAAGTGCTCAAGCCCATGGTGCCGGCCTCGGGAAGATTGGCCTTCGAGTGCGGTATCCGCGGAACGGAATGTCTCCTGGACTGGACTCACTACGCTCTTGCTACCTACGAAAACGAAGGAAATAGAAAAGGAAGCCCATCATGAAATCAACGAATGCAATTTGGCGCGCTCTCGTGGTTTTGTTCGCTTTCTCCGTCATACAAGCCGTTGCGGGCATGTTGACGATGTCTGGCATCAAGCCCCCCGCGTCCCCCCACGCCACCGAGTGGATGCTTTTGTCCAATTCGCTGGTAGTAGCGGCGCTCGCCTTCGTGGCTTTTCGCTCCGATTTGCGGGGATGGCAACTGGGAGCCGCGATGGCCGGCGTTCCCCTGGCCATCGGCTGCGTGAACGCGATTGAAGGCGTCTTCTTCCTGACGAATTCTGTGATCTCGTGGCCCAGACTCTTCGCCTTCCTGATCCTTTCCGCAGTTCTCATTCTCCCCGTCTGGGCGTTGCTGTTTGGAAAGCGGACTGACGTTCCTCAGGACCACTTCCATCCCATGGGATCAAAGTCGAGCATCGAAAAACTTTGGAAGTTCGCGGTCTCCGATCTCGCCTATTCGTTTCTGTACCTCACCGCGGGTGTCATCGTTTTCCCATATGTGAAGGATTTTTACGCCACCCAGCACTTACCTCCCATGACATCGATCCTCGCGATGCAGTTGCTGTTCCGCGGGCCCGTCTTCGTCCTGCTCTGTCTCGCGTTGGTGCGGATGCTGGGCCTGCCGCGCTTCGCCGGAGCCCTTGCCGTGGGACTGGTATTCACCATCATCAGCGGCGTGGCGCCCTTGTTGACGCCGAGCGTCGTTTTCCCTGACGCGGTTCGCTGGGCACACTTCTGCGAGGTGACCAGTTCGAACTTTGTATTCGGCGCACTCGTGGGCTGGCTCTGGGGCCAATCAAAGCAGACGGCTCCAGCAGCACTCCGTAATGAAAATGAGAAGGTGCAGAGTTGGGCCTAGGGCTGGGAATCGCGAATGAGGACCACGTCGGAATCCGTGTGGCCGTGAATCAATCCCAGCTTGCTGCCGTCGAAGGACCAGTGGAAGTCGATGATGTGCTCCGATGAAAACGCGGTGATGAGCTTGCCCGGGGAACCGTCGAGCGGTTGTGACCAGAGATTGTCGACCCCGCCCGTGCGAACGGGATACACCACAGCTTTTCCATCGGGCGAAAACCGGATGGGGCCACTCCGCGGACGATTGAACTCCAGGGTTTTCACGGTCTGACCAGAGTCGAGCGAAGCCAGAGTCATTTTTTCGACGTGTTCATCGAGGTGCCCGAAGGTTGCGAAAGCCGCAAGCTTGGAATCGGGAGAAATGTCGAAACCATTAGCGACCAGTTGTTCCGATGAGACGCCTTCGGCCTTGCCGCCATCGATGGACACCTTCATCAATTGCCCGCCGCTGGAGGCGTCTTCATAGATCACCCAGCGTCCATCGCGCGAACACACCGCGAAATCTTGCAGCTTGCCCGCCGACAATTGCTTCAAATGGCCTCCGGTCGCATCCATGCGCCAGATGTTCAGCGCCTTTTGTCCCTTCCCCGATATATTGGTAAAAACCACGTAGCCGCCACGGCCACACGCCGACGGGCCCTTGACAAAAGTAAGCTCCGGCCCGGGCAGCGGAGTCGTGGCCCCACTCTCCTGGTTCACCAGGCTCAGCCCAGCCTCCGACTCGCGTACCATCTGGCCGTCGCTGGTCCACGAGAAATGATAGAGAGGCGCCCCGGAAGTGACCTGACGAAGCTGAGCAGCGTCGCCTCCCGAAGGCATGGTGAACAGATTCCAATGGCCTTCGCTCAAAACCGTAGCCAGGCTCCGTCCGTCCTGGGAGAGGCTGGGGGCTGAGTAGTCGTTGGTGTCATGCGTGACGGCGTGAGAGGCCCCGTCCGGGTACGACACGAAAATAATCTGCTTCCGTCCCAGGTCCGCCAGCGCCACCAAACCGCTCCCGTTCGACATCCAAACCGGGCGCTCCACGATGTAGCTGTCGGAAGTGAAGAACAGCCGCTGTTTGCCGGTAGCAACGTCCACCGCCACCAGGCCGCTAAAGGCGTCGCCCGGCTGCAGCACGGTGCATACGATGGTCTTGCCGTCCGGAGACCAAGCCGGATCCTGCATTACGGCGCCGGCTGGGCCGTTGTACAGGATCTTCTCTTCGCCTCCATCGGTGGACTGAAGGATGAGCCGCCCCTTGCCGGGTTCGGGGTTGTTGTAGCGAAAGAAGGCAAACTGCCGCCCGTCGGGAGAGAACGTCACATTGGAATCGATGTCGGTAACCAGCTTCTGCGGAGTTCCGCCCAGCACCGGCGAACGATACAGAAAGTTCAGCTCATGGCTGCCGGGTTCGCTGCGCGTGAAATAGAGATAGTTACCGTCGGGTGAAAAACGCAATCCGGCGTATTCGACATCCCCGGGCTTGACCACTTCCGTGTCGCTGCTGGTCGGCAGATTTCGCAGCCAGAGGCTTTGCTGCCCGGCATCGTTGACTACATTCAGAATGTACTTGCCGTCGGGAGAAATAGCGACCAGAGTGGCTTTACCCGTCTGGGTTGCCTTGCTGATCGAGATGTTTTGGAAGGGAACGGTTCGGGTGCGGTTGATGAAAGCATAGATACCGTAAACTGCCGCGAGAAGCATCGCCATTCCAACGACGACCGTAAATCCGACCCCCACCTTGTGTCGTCCTGCCGCCGCGACCACGGCGGAACTGTCAGCCGAAGCTCGGGACGCCGCGGAACTGGCTGCCGCTGGAACTGAGCCCGAGGCCGACAACCCGGCCGCGCTCTGTCTCCCTGACTCCACATCGCGCTTCAATCGCTTCAGATCGCCGCGCAGATCGGCTGCTGACTGGTAGCGCAGGTCACGATCCTTCTCCAGCAATTTCTCGATGATCTCCTGCAGCTTGGGAGGCAGCGCCGCATTCAGCTGCAGGGAAGAAACCGGATTCACTTCAAGAATGGCGTGAAACACCACGGCGGACGTGGCTCCGGCAAACGGCAGCTTCCCCGTCGCCATCTGGTAGATCACTGTGCCCAAAGAAAACAGGTCGGTGCGCGTATCGAGTTCTTCGCCGCGGGCCTGCTCCGGCGACATGTACGAGATCGTGCCCACGGTCGCACCTGGGCTGGTCAAATGAGCCGGTGAATCTTGGGTGGCCCCGATTGTACTCATCTGTAGGTCTGGGCGCGTCAGTTTGGCCAGGCCGAAATCCAGCACCTTCACTTGTCCGCGCGGCGTCAGAAAAATATTCGCCGGCTTGATGTCGCGGTGGATGATCCCCTTGGCATGCGCGGCATCGAGCGCGTCGGCCAGTTGAATCGCGATGTCGAGCAGAGGACCGATCGCCATCGGGCCAGATATCAGTTTCTGGTCGAGGCTCTGCCCCTCGAGCAACTCCATCGCAATGAACGATTGCAGGTCCGCGCCCTCACCTGCTTTTTCGACTGCATAGATCGTGCAGATGTTGGGATGGTTCAACGCCGAAGCCGCCCGCGCTTCCTGCAGAAAACGGTCGAGCGCATTTTGATCGCGTGACAGTTGCGGGGGCAGGAACTTCAGCGCGACCTTGCGGCCCAGGTTCAGGTCTTCCGCTTCGTACACCACACCCATCCCGCCGCTGCCCAGTTGGCCGGTGATGCGGTAGTGCGAGATGGTCTGGTTGATCATTAGCTTTAGTCTGAGCGCGCCACCAGAATCGAGGAACCTTATCTTAGGTGCGATGCCCGCAGCCGTCAACGAGAGTCGTTGATTTAGCCCAACTGAAGCCAAGCCTGACGCAAATCAGCTCTTGCCGTCGCGCCGGAAATTCTTCCGCAGCGCGGCCGTGGCGATAGTGTCCGCCATGTGTAGACGATGGAAGAACTGCTACAATCCGTGTAAAATTAGTGTCCTGGAGAGCATTGTGCTTGCATGTCGGCCATTGCCTGCGATAGCATCCCGCTTCGTAACAAAAGTAACCTTTTCCCCCTTATGGAATCCAAATTGCTAGGGCACATTACCTAGGTTTGCCGTCGGTAATGTTGAAGCGTCGGCAAACTGATCGGAAAATCAGTCTACGCCGATTGGATATATTGCGTAGGGAGAACCTACGAGGGAAATGATGTTGATGACCGAACCGACTGTTGCCGTGAAGGAACATCCGATACTAATAACCCTCCAAGACACCATCTCTGGCAACGGCTTCTTGGCTCGGATCACCCTGTCTGGGCGGACTTTGATGCGCCTAGAGGACGATGATAAATGGTGGATGTATGGTGTCCGCCCTGCTGCGATAGCGGAATCCGGCGGTACGATCGACGAAGCTTTCTTGCGTTTTCGGCAGGCCCACACGGAAGTGCTGTTCGATATAGCGCAAGAAAGCAAGAACTTCAATGAGTTCAGAACGGAAGTCGAACGCTTCTTCAACGAGGGCGATGCGGACGAAAAGGCGTGGGAAGACGCGCTGAAAGCTGTTCGGGATGGACATACAGCGCCACCTGAACCGTTCTCTAATCTGCCGCGACAGTCGCCCGATTCTCGCCCCGTCCGGATCGAAGTAGAGCGTTTAGATGGGAAAGTTAAACCGTTCGCGGCGAGCGACAACGTAGCCGATACCTATTCTGTAGCCGATAAGCAAGCTGCATAAATGTCGGCCTCTAAAGCCTTCGCCGATGTTCAGCGCATGTTGACTGAATGCGCCCCCGGGCACACCATTCGACTAACGAATCACTTCCGAATGGTGAAATATAGGGGCATGGTCTTTCCAACCTTGCCTAAACATCCAACCATTGAACTTGGTCATATCCGCAAGATGGCCCGCCACTTCGGCATCCAAGAATGCGCTGCTAAGCACGGCATGGCCTAGCGCTGGAGTGCGATCTGCGACGGCATTTCGGCATCAATGAACTAACTAATAGGTCACCGCCGCCGTGTCGCTCCTGACCCCGATCACTGGGCTTTTGGTTTATCCTACCTACTTTGCGATTTGCCAGAGGGGGCGCAAGTGAACCGATCCCATGCAGTCCTTCGTCTCATCGTTGCCGTCGTGGTTCTTCTATCCGCAGTAGCCAGCTGGACCCAGGTTCCAGAAAATCTTTACCAGGAACTGCACTGGCGCATGATTGGTCCGTTCCGTGGCGGGCGCACCCGCGCCGCCGCCGGCGTTCCCAGCCAGCCGAATGTGTTCTACGTCGCCCAGGTAAACGGTGGCGTTTGGAAAACGGACGACTACGGCCGCACCTGGAATCCGATTTTCGATCACGAATCGACCCAGTCGATCGGCGCCATCGCGGTCGCTCCCTCCAACCCCAACATCGTTTATGTGAGTAGCGGCGAGGGATTGCACCGACCCGATCTTTCCGTTGGCAATGGCATCTACAAGTCGACCGATGCCGGCAAAACTTGGACTCATCTCGGCGGCCTCGTTGACGGGCAACAGATTCCCGCGCTCGCCGTTGACCCGCGCGACCCCAACAAGGTTTTCGCCGCCGTGCTCGGCCATCCGTATGGACCCAGCGAAGAGCGCGGAATCTATCGTTCGACCGACGGCGGCAAAACCTGGCAGAGAGTCATTTCCAAGGACGAGAATACCGGCGGCTCTGACGTCGTGGTCGATCCCGCAAATCCCGACGTCGTCTACGCCTCGATGTGGGAAGCGCGCGAAGGCCCGTGGGAGGACAACAACGAAGTCAACGGCACGGGCGGCGGACTGTTCAAATCCACCGACGGCGGCAGCACCTGGCATCCGCTGACCAACGGCCTGCCGAAAGATCTTTCGCAAATCTACGTGGCCATCGCGCCCAGCGATCCACGCCGCCTCTATGCGACCCTCGCCGCAGCCTCGGGCAAACTGAACGTCTACCGCTCGGATGACGCCGGCGACAGTTGGGCAAAGATCACAGACGATCCGCGTCCGGCCGGCCGCATCGGCGGCGGCGATCTCCCCATCCCCAAAGTTGATCCGAAAAATCCCGACTTGCTTTATGTGGTGAGCACCGTCACCATGCGCTCCAGCGATGGCGGCAAGACGTGGTCAGGATTCCGCGGCGCGCCGGGCGGCGACGACTACCAGAATCTGTGGATCAACCCCAACAACGGCAACATTATTCTGATCGTCAGCGATCAGGGCGCGATCATCACCGTGAACGGCGGCGCCAGCTGGAGTTCCTGGTACAACCAGCCGACCGCACAGCTTTACCACGCCATCGCCGACAACTCCTTCCCCTATAAAGTCTGCGCGGGACAGCAAGAAAGCGGGTCGGTCTGCATTTCGAGCCGTGGCAACGACGGCGCCATCACTTTCCGCGACTGGCATCCCGTGGGCGTGATCGAGTACGGCTACGCCGCTCCGGACCCGCTCGATCCTGACGTCATCTACGGCGGCGGCCGCACCGAAGTGTCGAAATTCCATTGGTCGACCGGCCAGGTGCAGAACGTAACGCCGATTCCGGTTCGCGATCCCAAGTACCGCGCCAACCGCACCGAGCCGCTGATGTTCTCTCCCGTGGACCCGCACATCCTCTATTACGCGGCCAATGTCCTGTTCAAAACGACCGACGGCGGCAATAACTGGCAGACCATTAGTCCCGACTTGACGCGCGCAAACCCCGGCGTGCCTGCCAGCGTCGGTACGCTCGTCCCCAAGGGCGCCGAGAAACAGCGCGGCGTCATCTATGCGCTCGCACCGTCGTTCAAAGACGTAACCACTCTGTGGGCCGGAACCGACGACGGCCTGCTTTGGATCACGCGCGATGGCGGAAAGAATTGGACCGACATCACGCCCAAAGAAGTAACCGCGTGGAGCAAGGTCACCCAGATCTCGGCGTCGCACTTCGACGAACAAACTGCCTACGCGTCGGTGAGCCGCTTCCGCATCAACGACACACATCCCTATATCTATCGCACCCATGACGGCGGCAAGAGCTGGAAGCTGATCACCGCTGGCCTGCCCGAATTCGGCCCGGTCGACACGGTTCGCGAAGATCCCGTGCGCAAGGGATTGCTATTCGCGGGTACGGAGAACTCCGTCTGGGTTTCGTTCGATGACGGCGACCACTGGCAGTCGCTGCAGCTGAATCTGCCGCACACCTCCATGCGCGATCTCTGGATTCACGAAGACGACTTGATCGTGGCAACGCACGGCCGCTCCTTCTGGATTCTCGACGACATCGCACCTCTTCGCGAAGCTGCGGCTGCAATGGCGAACTCAGTACATCTTTTTGCCCCCGCGCCCGCCTATCGCGTGCAGCGTGACACCTACACCGATACGCCACTTCCTCCCGACGAGCCGGTCGGGGCCAATCCGCCTGACGGCGCGATCGTGGATTACTACCTTCCTGCGGCGGCCACCACGGTCACGGTTGAAATGCTTGACGCGCAGGGCCATCTCGTCCGCCGCTTCTCCAGTACCGACAAACCCGAAATCACCGAGGAAGAATTGCAGAAGCAACTAATCCCGCTGTACTGGGTGCGCGCGCCGCGACAACTCGCGACCACTGCGGGAATGCACCGCTGGGTCTGGGACCTGCACTATCCAGCGCCGGCTGCGACGCGCCACGATTATCCCATCGCCGCGATTCCGTACGACACCCCGCGCGCGCCTCTGGGGCCGACGGTTGTGCCCGGTACGTACACGGTCCGCCTCACGGTCGACGGGAAAACTTCCACCGCGCCCCTGACCATCAAGATGGACCCACGCGTCAAAGCCACCTCAGCGGACCTGCAAAAGAAACTGCAAGCGGAGACGAAGTTGGCTTCCATCATGACCGAATCCGCGCAGGTGCTGCTCCAGGGTGGCTCGATTCGCGCCCAACTGGAAAAGCTAAGCGCACAGGCGAGCGCTCCCACCAAAGACGCCATCGCGGCTTTCGAGAAAAAGCTGAATGCACTGCTCGGCGCGCCCGGTGGATTCTTCGCTCCACCATCTTCCGAAGTCACCCTCGCCCGCCTCAACGGGCAGGCGGGCACGCTGTACCAGCAAGTGTGGCAGGTCGACGCCGCGCCGACTACTTCGCAAATGCAAGCTCTCGCGGCAACAGAACATGACAGCACTGATGTGCTGAAACGCTGGAGCGAATTCAAGAACGCTGACGTGCCCGCGCTCAATCGCCTGCTACGCGAATCGAAGGTTCCGGAAGTCCAGCTAGAAGCAGACATTCATCAGGACGAACCGCAGGTTGACGAAGAGTAGTGGTAACTGTAGCGCCGGCATCCTGCCGGCCGTTGCGAGAGCATCTTGCCTTCGCCTGAGCCGAAGCCGGGATGCGTGGGCGGGACGCCCCAGCTACAGCCGCCGGGACGGCGGCGCTACTATATCTCGTTAGGATTTTTAAAGACGGGCTTACTCAAAAAGCGCTACAGACGCTCGACTGCTCTCTGCAACTCCAAGGCGATCTCCCCCGGGTCCGTCCCCTGCGGAAATTTCATCGGCTCCCCAATGCGGACGCCAATCTTCCACGGAGCTGCAAACCTCCGGCCCGCATGCTTCACTTCAAACAGGCCATCGATCCGCATCGGCAGCACGGGAATGCCGAGATTCGCCGCCAGCAGCCCAATCCCCGCGCGAAACGGATTCACTTTGCCGTCGGTCGTGTGCCGCCCCTCGGGAAAGACCAGGATGCTGTAGCCGCGATCAACTGCTTCTCCTGCATAAGCGAAGCTGCGACGAAACCCAGCCTCGCGCGGCAACGGAAATAGATTCAACAGCGAGACTCCCAAAATCCACTGCACGCGGTCATACATTCGTCCAAAGAATCCACGCCCCGGCGCGGGCGTTCGCAGCGCCTCCAGCGCCTCTCCACCGGTCGCCGTGGCCAGCCGATGACGGAAGCGCACCGGAAGCGCCGTCAGGATGAACCCTCCATCAACGTCTCCCACATGATTCGAAACCACCAGCAGCGGCCCGGTCACACCGCGAAGATGTTCGCGTCCTTCGATTCGAGGCCACCCCATCAGCACGATTGCAGGGCGCATCAGCAGGTAATGCACAAAAACACGCAGCCAGTTTATTGGCCAGCTCAGCGTCCAACTCGGATAGTGATACGCGGTGCCCGGCGACGCTTCTCCGCGCAGCATGCGTTCGAGATCTCCGACCGTTTGCACCGCGCTGAACCGCGTCTCGCTCAGGTCCACCTGATAGCGGTCCTCCAGGGTGCTCAGCAATTCCACACGATCGAGCGAACTCAGCCCCAGATCTGAGTCCAGACTCGCGTCATCGCGCAACGCGCCCACAGACCGCCCAGTCACTCGGGCAATCAGCTCGGCCAGAGGACGGTTCTCGCCGACGCCCGTAGGCTGCTCGAACAACTGCTCCTGTGCCACCTCTCGTATCAAGTTGCGTCGCGGCTTCTGTGTGTTGGTCCGAGGAAAATCCTCCTCCGGCCACTCGATCCACATCCGCATGCGCTGGTACTCCGCCAGCGATTGATTCGCCCGCTGCACCACTTCTTCGAGCTTTGCATCACCACGTAGAATCACCGCCGCGCATGCCTCCGCATTCCCGCCGCGTTCAATCCCCACCACCACGCAATCTTTCACCTCCGGTTGACGGCGCAGCGCCGCCTCCAGGTCGTCGGGATACACGTTGGTCCCGCCCGGCGTCACGATCACTTCCTTCTTGCGCCCCTTGAAATAAAGATTGCCACTCTCATCGAGTGCGCCAATGTCGCCCGTGCTATACCAACCTTGCTGATCCGAAACGGCCTGTGCGCCGCGGCCGTCCCAATAGCCCGAGGCCACGCCACCGCCCCGCACCAGAATCTCTCCGTCTTCCGCCAGCTTCACCTCGCGCCCCGGCAGCACTTTGCCGATCGATCCCTTGCCCAGACGAAAGGGATGATTCACGCTGATCAGCGAGGTCGTCTCCGTGAGTCCGTATCCCTGGATCGCCGCGTAGCCCAGACGCCCCCAGAACTCCTCAGTGTCGCTGTCGAGTGCGGCGCCGCCTGAAATAAACGCCAGGAACTTCCAGCCGAACTGCCGCCGAATCGCGCGAAACCTCCACCAGCGCCGCAGAAAGTGTTCTTTCTCCGCCACCCGAAAATTCCGGCGGAAAGCCTCGGCTTCTCCGCGGCCTTCCAGATCGCGCTCGATCTTCTGTTTCAAGGATTGCAGCACGCGCGGCACACTCACCAGCACCGACACACGCTCGCGCCGGATCGTGTTCACCACCTCCGAAGGCTTTAGTTCATCCTGATAAATCACCGTCGCTCCCAGCAGCGGCGGCAGGAACAGTCCGAGAAACTGCCCGAACACATGACTCAGCGGCAGCAGGTTCAAAAAGCGCAGCGGATGCACGAAGCGCTCATACTTCAGATACGCGCGCATCTCCCGCTCCAGCGGCGCAATATTGGCCAGAACATTCCCGTGCGTGATCACCACTCCCTTGGGGTCCGCCGTCGTGCCCGATGTGAAAACAATTTGCAGAATGTCGTCGCGCCCCAGAGCGACATTGGGCAGCTCGTTCGGCGCTTGATCTAAAGCTTCCGCAAGATCCTCCAGGCTCAAACTTGCCATCGACAATCCATTCGCCGAGCACTCATGCAAGTGCCGCCGCGACCCCACCAGCAACTTCGCCGAGACCTGCTCAAAGACTCGCATGGCAAAATCGGCCGCGGATCCGTCGTCCATGGGCACCACAATTACTCCGCGGAGCGCACAGCCGAAAAACGCCGCAACCCACTGAGCACAGTTTTCGCCCCAAACCATCACGCGATCGCCTTTCGCAATCCCGCGCGCTTCCAGCTTGCGAGCGAAGCCGCCGGCCATCTCCAGAATTTCGCCGTAGGTAAACGATTCCGTGCGATATCCGCGGCGCTGCCGGTAGGCGCGCTCGTAGCGATGCGCTCGAAAATTCTCCAAGAAAAATTCTGCGATCGATTCAGCCATGACGCACAAGAAGCTTAGACTTACGGAGCCCCGACCTCTCTCCAGTCTCAAGTTTAGTGGAAGGGTTCGGTCGAGGAGCGGGTTGCTGTACAGTTTAAGAACTGCCCCATGTGCCGATCCACCCGAGAACTCAAAGGAGGCGTGCACACGTATTATTTCGGAGTAACATTCTATCGATCGGAGTCTCTGTGCTGCGGAGCTGGCTTCTCATCGGAATTCTCGGATTGTGCCCAGGCCTGTCTCTGGCACAAGACGTGCGCCCTGCCCACAAGCTGCCGGTGGTCAAATCTGGCGACATGCCGTTCTATCCGTCCCTGCCTCGAACCGCGCAAGTCGAAGGAGAAGTGGACCTCCAGGTCACAACCGACGGGTCGAGCGTAGTGTCGGTGACGTCGGACTACGGGAATCTTCTGCTGGTGAAGGCTGCTCAGGACAATGTCAGGAGCTGGAAGTTTGAACCGCATGAACCAACGGTCTTTTCGACGGTGTTCTCGTACCACCTCGTCAAGGAGTTCCTGACTTACTCCTGCGATCCCGACGTACCCGACAACGGCAGGGTCATCCTGAAGCTTCCCGCCGAGGTGGACATCACATCCCACCTTAAAATCTCAGACTGCCAGGATCCGAATGAGGGCCTTGACCTCACGGAACCTTTGAGGGTGTTCCTCACCGCGTGCGAAGTAGACGGGTCACCAGTTCCTTGCGACAAATTCACCATTCGACTGCAATCCGGCCCTTTGACCGTAACCCCAACGCGGTTCAAAGAATCCGAGAAAAAGCAAGGTTTCGTGGTTCCGGCCGAGTTTCGTTCACTCAAGGTCTTCGGAGTAAATGTAAACGCCGGACACGGAAGCGTATTCTTTGCCGATCAGAACATTGCTTTTCTGAAAGGCAACTGGCGCGTTGGGATCGACCACACCCCCTTCAAGGAGAACACCCCTGTCTATGGCAAAGCCGCAACCCTTCCGTGTGTTGGATTTATTGAATTCGAATGGGGTGAGCCGGAAGTTGTCACATGGGCGCGATGCAAGTAGAGTGTCTACTCTCTTCCCACTCCCAACGCATCCGCCACGCGATTAATGTAGTTGAACCACGAAGCAATCAGCGTGATCTGCAAGATCCCGCGATCGTCAAACCCCGCGGCCCGCAGTCTTTCTATGTCATCCTTCCAAACCTTGGTGGCGTCCTTGGTCAGCTTGACCACGTAGTCGAGCATCACCCGGTCCTGCGCCGAGATGGGAGCCGTGGTGTAGTCCTTCGCCAGCGCCTCGACCAGTTCCTTATCCAACGTCACCCTACGCAGAAACTCTGCGTGCGACTCGATTCAATACACGCACCGATTGGTCACCGAGACCATGGTCGCGATCATCTCGTGCTGCCGCCGCTGCAGCGGCAACTCCGGAGACATCAGTGCCCCGAACGTGCTGAAGGCGTGATACAGCGCCTCGGGAATCAACGTATGCGACCCCACAATCGACGACGCCCCCGAAGGATCGGGATGCACCGGCTCGGCATACTCCTTCGGATAAAACAGCTTCTCGCCCTCGATCGCCTGACGGAGTTTTTCGTCGGCCTCGGTAAGCGGTACGGTTCGAATCCATGTCATATAGGCCCTTGTCCTCATTGCGGGGTCCCACAATTTCGCAGTTGGAAAAATACACCGCCCGCCTGCAGACGCCACATACTGCATTCATACTAGAGCTAATTTCAGGAAGGGCGCTTCGCCGGTTGCGGAAAATGCCAATTTCCGGTTTGCCGACGACCCGGGAGTTATCGCGGGCGGCTCACCGACCGTCAGTTATCTCGCTTCTCCTCCTCGAATTCGGATAGCGTCGCGAGAAAGTCGGAAGCGGCGTTCAGGTTGTACCCTGCGAGCTCTTTCATGAGCCACTGAATCTTCGGGGAGCGGTCCATACGGTCGCCGAATTTCTTCGACAGCCATATCGCCAGCGCGATGATGGTCAGTCCGAATAACAGATTGGCGAGCAGATAAGCGGCCCCGAGTGTTTTGTAAGCGTCTACCCGCAAAAATCCCTCTAGCGCGACGATCAGGAGTGGTGTCCAAAGGAGAGGCGCTAGCAGGAGCGTCCACTGGAGCTGACGGATATGTAGCATCCGAAGAGATTCAAGCTGCTTCTGGATGACGGCAACCGGCTTGCAATAGTCGATGTCAAGAGCGAGCCGAATCTGCTGTATCAGCACAATCAAGGTTGCAATCTCGAACAGGTCCAGGGCGGCACCAGGTACCGCAAACCGCACCGTCGCAATGTGGTCGCCGATGAAGGATCCAAGTACGATGATGATGGCAAGCGCGGCGGCCGACTCCAAGGCCAGGAAAACAGCCAAGCGCTGCAATGCAGACCGCGCGCGGTTCATTTTTGTCGCGCTTAGAAGCTGGCGGGTCAGGCGGATGTTCACTTCGAGCTTACGATCGTGTTCCGCCCACTTCTGCTTGAGTTCATCCAGTTCCATCATGTCTCGCTCCTTGATTTGGCCTGGGATTTAGCCTGGCCAGTTCCCCGAAATTCCTGCTTCATCTTGCTTTTCAATCTGCTTATCTTCGTTGCCACATTGGTTTCACTGATGCCCAGCACTTCCGCGATTTCCTGGTAGTTGTTCCCGTCCAAATAGAGCAGGACGAGCGCCTTGTTCAGTGGGTCAAGTCCCCCTATGAATTCGTAAAGGAGCCCTATTTCCTCAGGCTGATCTTTCGTCTCATTGATCGCTTCCAGAAGGTGCTCTTCGTCGGAAATGACATATCGTGTTCTTGTGTTCTCGCGGCGATAGAACGAAATCGCGACGTTGAGGGCGATCCGGTACATCCAGGTGGAAAACCGGTAGCGCTCGTCGAATTTGCCGAACGATCGCCATAGTTGGATGATGATCTCCTGCGCCAGATCGTCCCGGTCGTCACGGTTCCTGCAGTACGAATTGCAGACCTTGTACAGGATTTTCTTGTGCTGATCGACCACGGTCTGGAACCTTTCCTGGAGTTCTGGTGTGGCCATCTGCTCCCTTTAATGTTGCGTCCGCTGCCGTCGCAACCTGTGCTGTCACCCTGTTATTCGCGCCTGGCACTGAAAAAATCACAGCCCGGGCCGCACTTTCCCCCGAGAGGTGCTCCAAAACGGCATGGAGCTTCGAGTCTGCCCGCCATGCGTAGGCATTGATACCACAGTCCCTCGGCTATTCCGGACTCTGGTGCGAACTGAGCCCTTTGGTTCACCCGACTGGTGCGCTGCCGCAACCGCCCCACCTGATCGGGCAAGGGAACTTGGGATTATGCCCGGATCACGGGCAACCCTGAATTTGAACGCCGACGAAGCTTAATTCGATGCCACTCTTGCCCCTTGGAAGTCACCCGCCCCCTATTCCCTTGGTAACCCTTTCGTACACTCCCTTTTGGTAACCCTTGGTAACCATGCGATTCATCACGTCCAGACGTACAATTGGCCTTGTCCGGTCGGTCCATCTGCCGATAACTGAGATGACCCTCGGAGCAGTGCCCGGGAGCAGTTCCCCAAACGTTCAGCGGGTTCTGTAGCAAGACTTTGCATTGCAGACCAGGCTCTGGAGTTCGCACTCTTATGGCATTGTTTGGATTCAACAAGCAAAAAGTTCTGGCCACTGCGGAGAAGTATGTCCAGCAGGGCAAACTGCAGAATGCCATCGCTGAGTACGAAAAGGTCCTCAAGAACGACGCCAAGGATCTCACCGTCACCAATACAGTTGGCGATCTTTATTCCCGCCTGGGTGAGACCGATAAAGCCACCGTGTGCTTCAAGAATGTGGGCGATGCCTATGCCAGCCAGGGCTTCACGGTCAAAGCCATCGCGATGTACAAGAAGATCTGTAAGCTCCAGCCGTCTCTCGAGAGCTTGCTGAAACTCGCGGAACTCTACAGCCAGCAGGGTCTTTTTAACGACGCCCGCGCCCAGTATCTGCAGGTCGCGGAAGAATTCCTTAAGTCCGGCGAACTCGAGAACGCGGTCCGCATCTTCCAGAAGATTGTGGAGATGGACCCGGACAACAGCGGCATGCGGGTTCGCCTGGCGGAAGTCTATCTTCGCCTGAACAAGAAAACGGAAGCCTGGCAGATTTTCTCAGCCGCCGCCGAAAGCCTGCGCTCCAAAGGCTCGCTCAGCGGCGCTGAAGAAATCCTGCAGCGCATGCTGAAACTGGATCCGGGCAACACTTATGCCCTGCTCATGCAGGGCAAGAACATGATCGAGTCCGGCGACGCCGCCGGTGCGGTTGCCACCCTGCAAAAGGTTTCCGACATCGATTCCCATCCCGATGGTCTCCGCGATCTGCTCAAGGCTTACCTGCAGGCCGGACAACTCTCCGAAGCGGGAGCCGTTGCCCACAAGCTGCTAACCGTACACAACGATCTGCAAGCCATATCCAGCTTCGCCGACGCCCTTATGCAGGCCGGACAGTACGAGGCGGCCCTCCAGGTCTTCGATCAGCATGCCGAACGCCTGCTGGCGGAAAACTCGGACAAAGTTCTCGAGAGCCTGCACACCATCATCGGGCACGTGCGCGATAATCCCGACTCTCTGCAGAAACTGCTGGACCTGTTTCACAAGGCCGGAGAGAACACCCACGTCAGCGAAGTGATCGAACTTCTGGCGCACGCCAGCGTGCAGTCCGGCGACCTGCCCCGGGCTCGCGATCTTTACCAGAAACTCGCCACACTCGAGCCCCAGAACACCCTGCACATGCAGAATTACCAGCAGGTGGTCGGGCAGCTCAGTGGCACCACCGGAAACAAACTGATTACGCCGGACGAAGCCGTCGTCCTCATCGACGATCTGGAAGCGACTGCGCCTTCCATTCACCAGCACTATACCGACGAGATTGCGCTCGCCATCCGCTCGGCCCTTACCGACGCGGAGCTCTTCATCTCTTACAACATGCCCGCCAAGGCGCTCGGCCCCCTGGTCGGGGCTTTGCCGCTGGCGCCCACCGATCTGCGCGTCAACCAGCGTCTCGCTGCCCTGCACACTCGGGCGGGGCGCTTCGCCGAAGCTGCGCTCTGCTGTCGCACTCTGCAGAGCGTCTACTCCGAAGCCGAATATCCCGAAGAAGCTACGCGCTACGGCGAACTCGCCGACCGCTATGAGGAGCGTTCCTCGGTATCGGTTCAGTCGCCGGGCTCCGCCGAAGAGCCACACATTTTTCTGGACGCTCCCCCGGCTAGCGCTTCCCATTTTAAGCAGCCAGAGAGCGACGTAGCCGAATTCTCTATTGACGAAGCTCCTGCGGACGACGCTGCAACGCAGGAAGAAGCGGCGCCCGAGGAAGAAGCTGCCCCGGTGGCGCATGCCGCGTCGCCATGGCCCACAGCCGCCCAACCGGAGTTTGCCGTCGTCGATGAGTCGGCAGCATCAGCCGAACCGGCTGCGGACCACACCGAAATTGACCTCTCTTCGGAGTGGGATGATTCCGTAACCGTCGAGGCTGATACTCCCGCCGTGGAAGCGCCTGCAGTCGAGGCCACCACCGCCGCCGCCGATCAGGACGCTGCCGAGCCCAGCAAAGCTGACGAGACTGTCGAAGAGATTCGCTTTTATCTGGCTCATGGCATGCCCGAGCAGGCCATGGCGGCCCTCGCCAAGTTCCAGACTCTGAGCCGGGATGAGGCCAAGATCGCGGAGCTTCGCGCCGAAGTGGAAGCCGCTACCCAGCCCGCGGAAGAAGCTCCGGTCGCGGCCGAGCCCGTCATTGAAGAGCTCACCGCCGACGATATTCCGACTGTCGAAGTCACAGTCGATGATGAAACTCCGGCCGCTGTCGAAGAACCTGGGGCCGACCCTGAGCCTCCCGCCGTCGAGGAGATTCCGGTGGTGGCGGAAGCTCCGGTCGAGATCGAACCGGAGCCCCCAGTTCAGAAGCCCGTCATTCACAGGCCGGTAATTCACAAGCCGGTAGTTCACAAGCCCGTAATCCACGAACCCGTCGTTCACGCGCCGGCGCCCGCTCCGCAACCCGCGGTTCTGCAGGAGTTCGTTTCCGATCTCGAAACTTCATTGGGCGACGGCTTCCTGCCCGGCACAGTCAACAAGCCGGCCGCAGCACCCGCCGCAGCCCAACCCGCGAAACCCGCGCAGGCTCCGGCCGCGCGTACTCAGCCCGTCGCCGCCGCTCCCGCTGCCCCGGTTCTGGGCGAGTTTGTTGCTGACATCGAGGCGTCCCTCGGGGAAGACTTCCTGCAGGCCGCTCCGGTCGAGCAAAAGGTCCAGCAATCTCCCGCGCCAGTCGTCGCTCCGAAGGTCGTTCCGCCGCTGGCCGCCAGCGCTGCCGCATCGGCCTCCGCGGCCAACCAGGTCGCGCCTCCTGCGCCGCACGTCGCGCAGACACTGCCTGCGCCTGCCGTGGCTGCTCCGGCCGCAATGGCGTCTGTAGCCTGGCACTCGCCCGTGGCCGATGTTCCCAAGCCGCAGCCGCCTGCCATGCCGGTGTCTCACGCTCCTGCTCCATCAGCCGCCAAAGCGTCTCCCTTTAGCGATGACGCCGGTGTCGATCTCGCCGAAATGTTTGGCGAGCTCAAGCACGACCTCGAAGCCGACGTCGCCTCCGCCGACGCCGATCCTGAGACCCATTACAACCTCGGCATCGCTTTCCGTGAAATGGGCCTGCTCGATGAGGCCATCGGAGAGCTGCAGAAGGCCTGCCAGTCCTTCGATCAGGGACATGCGTTCCCGCAGATCATGCAGACCTACACCTGGCTGGCCCAGTGCTTCCTTGAAAAAGGCGTGCCCGAAGCCGCCATTCGCTGGTATGACAAGGCTCTGAACGTTTCCAGCATTGACGGAGAAACCCGCGTCGCGCTGCACTACGAGCTGGCTTCCGCCTATGAAACCGCCGGCGACAAGCCTTCCGCTCTCAAGCACTTCATGGACGTTTACGGCAACAACATCGACTATCGCGACGTCGCCGAGCGCATTAAGGCCCTGAAGTCGTAGAATAGCCCGATGGCCTTCGTCCGCAATTTTCCCTGCCTGGGGTCTAACGCTCGCCGTAGCGCTCGCCGTGCCGTCGCTTCGCGGCGCCGGAGCCGCCCCGAATGACCGACCCGAATCCGTTTTCCAGCGCTCCCGGCACCGTGCCCAAACCCGCTCCGCCGCAGGCTGAGTCGAGCACCGCGGTTCTCAGTCCTCCTCCCGAAACCGAGGCCGCCGAGCCACCCAGCCACCTGCAAGTCTGGATGCATCGCATTTCCGTCTTTCTCTTTGTTTTAATCAGTGCCGTCGCTGGGGTGCTGCTCATCATTCTGCCCTGGACCCCGGAGTGGACCGACAACTACCTGCTGCTCTCGTTTCCGGCTCTGCGCTCCGTGGTTTCCAACGGCTTTTTCCGCGGCATCTGCAGCGGCCTGGGCCTGCTCGATATCTGGATCGGTTTCTGGGAGGCGCTCCACTACCACGAGCAACAGTAACGCTGAATCGCTGAAACGGCTGCGCAAACGCTTTGAAAGGGCGCGGCTTCAGCCGCGCTGCACGTCGTATCGAAGACTCATCGGGCTCTTTAGCCCCTGAGGCACACTGCTGGTACCCTGATAATCTGCGATTCGGCCCTTGAATTTTGAACGCAACACCCAATCCGAGACCCAATTTATGACGGACCATCTCAAATCCGCTCCGGTTGCTTACCAGAACGAACCCTTCCTCAACAGCCCTGACGGGCGCATCCTCCGCATGCTGGCCGAATATCAGGAACCTCTGGCCCGGTTCCGCCACGAACAAATCCAGGACACCGTCGTCTTCTTCGGCTCGGCCCGGTTTCAGGGCCGCCAGGACGCCACCAACGCCCTCGCCGCGATCGAGGAGAATCACGCGGCCAAACCCGTTGCACAGCTGGAAAAGGACCTGAAACGGGCCCAGGCCGCCGTCGACATGGCCCGCTATTACGAAGACGCGCGCCGCCTGGCTCATATGCTGACCAAGTGGTCCATTCAGATTCCCGCCCGCCGCCGCCGTTTCGTCGTCACTACCGGCGGAGGTCCCGGCATCATGGAAGCCGCCAACCTGGGCGCCCACGAGGCCGGAGGCAAGACCATCGGCCTCAACATTCAGCTGCCCTTCGAACAAAGCCCCAACCAGTACATCACTCCGGCTCTGAACTTTCAGTTTCACTATTTCTTCATGCGTAAATTCTGGTTTGCCTATCTCGCCAAGGCTCTCGTTATCTTCCCCGGCGGCTTCGGCACCATGGACGAACTCTTTGAAATCCTCACCCTCGCCCAAACCGACAAGCTGGCCAAGAAAATTCTGGTGGTCATCTACGGCAGCGAATACTGGAACCGCATCCTCAACTTCCAGGCCTTCGCCGACGCCGGCACCATTTCTCCCGAAGACCTCAACCAGTTCAAAATCGTCGACACCCCCGAAGACGCCTTCGAGTACCTGCGCGACGGCCTGACCAAATACCACCTCGGCGGCGCCCCCAAGAACGTAGGCGAAGTCCTGCCGGAAATCGCCAAGACCAGACCTTAGGCAGCGGCCGTGAGGGTGCTTGTCATTCCGACCGCAGCCGAAGCGAACGCGACGGCAACCGAGGAACCTGCTTTCGGGCTCCCTCTGGGTTCCTCTGTGTCCTCTGTGGTTTAGGGTTTTGGTTTTGAGGCCCGTCACACGAACCGCCGGGCTGCATTAAACTGCAAGTGAATGCCGCCCCGCTGTCTTCTCTACTACATAACCGACCGCACCGCGTTCCCCGGAGACGAATCGTCCCGCCGTCACCGCCTCCTCGAAAAAATCCGTGAAGCCGCAATCGCCGGCGTGGACTACATCCAACTCCGCGAGAAAGACCTGCCCACCCGCGACCTGGAAGCCCTGGCCCGCGAAGCCGTGAAGGTTATCCGCGGAATGGCGCAGACCAGAACCGCGCTGCTAATCAACTCCCGCACCGATGTCGCCCTGGCCGTCCAAGCCGACGGTGTGCACCTCCGCTCAGACGACATCTCCCCAAGAGAAGTAGGAGTGATCTGGAAATGTGGGGCGGGCGCACCCGCCCGCGCAAACTCACCGCAAGATCCCCTGATCGCGGTCTCCTGTCACTCCCCAGCAGAAGTAGCCCAGGCCGCTGCCGACAAAGCCACGTTCGCTGTCTTCGCCCCAGTCTTCGAAAAAAAACACGCGAACCCGACAGGCCTTGCCGCCCTGCAGAAAGCCTGCGAAGCGAAGATCCCAGTTCTGGCCCTCGGCGGGATCACTCTAGCGAACGCCCAATCCTGCTTCGCCGCCGGAGCCTCCGGCGTCGCCGCCATCCGCCTCTTCCAGGACAACGACATCGCCGAAATAGTTCGTTGCCTGCGCCAGGAATCCTGAGGGTGCCCCATTTCTCGCGCGCCCTTTGCGCGAGAAAGCCTGCCCTGAGCGGAGTCGAAGGGTGGGGATTTACTATCCCGTCCACCTCGTCCCATTCTTCAGAACGTCCATCACCTTCGCCAGCCGCCGCTTCTTCGTCTCCTCCTGCTTCGCCCCAGAAACAGAAAGCGCCATTTCTTTCTTGTGCGTGAAAGCCAGCCCCTCCCACCGTTCCCGCGCAACCTTACTTTTCCCCAGCTCCTTCCTGAGTTCCACCGGAGCCTCCACCGTCCGCTCCTCGACATCCCGCTCCATCAAAACGTCGACGACATCTCCCGGCTTCACGCCCGCGCCCCGGCACAGCGCCTTGTTCACGGGCATCATGCGCGCGTTGCCGCAGGGCATCAGGGACGAGCGAAACGGAAAGCCGTTGATCGTCCCGCGGATGGGCACGCGTGCGCGTGTTCCGAAGTACTCAATCACGTCCACCGGCGGAGTGATCGCAGCCACCACGCCCGCCTCTTTACCCTCAATCTTCGCCTGGAACCGCAGCTTCTTCTCCGCCATCACCATCCTCGCAAGCCAACGCTGGTAAACTTTACCCCTGTCAAGAAAACGCGGCAACCGTCATGACGCTCAGCCCAACCTCCACTGAGACCCAGCCCCACGGCCTCGAACCATCGCTCATCGAGATTCCCGGAGCCTGGTTCCTGATGGGTTCCAGCACCGGACAGGACTGCGAGCGCCCCATCCATCGCGCCTGGGTCGACGCCTTCCTGCTGGCCGCCACGCAAGTCACCAACGCCGAATACGCGCGCTTCCTGGCCGCCGCCAACGTTCCGCCGCCCCCGTTCTGGCACGATCCAAAATTCAACCATCCCCAACAGCCCGTGACAGGACCTTCGTGGTTCGAGGCCGTCCGCTACTGCGAATGGCTGAGTTCGCAAGCAGCCCGCACTTACCGCTTACCTACCGAAGCCGAATGGGAACACGCTGCCCGCGGCGGTCTCGAACAGAAAACTTTCCCCTGGGGCGACGCACCGCCCCAATCTCTCCCCGACTACGCCACCCGCTGGCAAACCGGCCCCGAGCCCGTCGCCCGCTACGCCCCCAACGCATTCGGCCTCTACGACATCTGCGACAACGTCCACGAATGGTGCAGCGACTGGTACGACCCGAATTATTACTCAGTCGCGCCCGAGCGCAACCCGCGCGGCCCTGAACAAAGTCACATGCAGCCCGCCCGCAAGTCCTCCCGCGGAGGATCCTGGCGCCACCACATCAAAGTAGCCCGCTGTTCCGCCCGCTCCAGCATCCCTCCCGAATTCCAATACGCCGACTACGGCTTCCGTGTCGCCTGCGACGTGTAGCGCGATAGCCGCACCCTCGCCAACTCATTTACTCTTGTCATTCTGAACCGGGCAAAGCGCGGTGAGGAACCTGCTGTTTGCCGTCATATTCCAACTTGGGAGCACACATGTTCCGCACCGACCTTCTCAAAAACAAGCGCGTCCTCATTACCGGCGGAGGCACTGGCCTCGGCAAAGGCATGGCTCAACGCTTCCTCGAACTCGGAGCCACCGTCCACATCTGCGGCCGCCGCGAAGAAGTTCTGGAACAAACCGCCGCGGAGCTCGCGCCGAAAGGCCCAATCCACGCTGTCCCCTGCGACGTTCGCAGCCTGGACGCCGTCGAAGCCATGATCGATTCCATTTGGAGCGAAGCCCCACTCGACATCCTGGTCAACAATGCCGCGGGCAACTTCATCGCCCGCACCGAAGAACTCTCGCCTGGCGCATGGAATTCCGTGATCGGCATCGTCCTGATGGGCACGCTCAACTGCACCATGGCCTGCGGACGCCGCTGGCTCGCCTCCAAACACCCCGGCACGGTCCTGAGTATCTCCGCCACCTACGCACCCGTAGGCTCCGCCTACGTCGTCCCCTCCGCCGTCTCCAAAGCCGGAGTCGAAGCCCTCACCCGCAGCCTCGCCGTGGAATGGGGCAACCGCGGCATCCGCATGAACGCCATCGCTCCCGGCCCCATCCCCACGCAAGGCGCTTTCTCCCGCGTCCTGCCGCACCCCGGACTCGAAACCCTGGCCCTGGACCGCAACCCGCAACACCGCTTCGGCACAGTCGAGGAGCTCGCCAACCTGGCGGCTTTTCTGGTAAGCGACGGATCCGGATACATCAACGGCGAAGTCATCCGCATGGACGGTGGAGAATTCCTGCAAGGCGCCGGCGAATTCAGCAGCCTGGGCCGCATTCTGAAAGAGGAAGACTGGCAGGCGATCAGACCCAAAAAAAACGACACCAACCTCCAAGAGCTAGATGGGATACACGAAGCGCAAAATTCGCGGAATCAACTTCTCATTTCTGCTGGCCAGCCTGGTATTCGCCGGATGGGCTCTGTTCTGCGCCTGGTCCGGCTGGCCGCGCGGATTCCGCGCCGGCAGCACCGCGGGCTTCGCGCTGTTCGCCGTAGCGTCGCTCTTCTTCGCCGCATTCCCGCTCCTCTGGGCGCGCTCCCCCTGGAAGCATCCGGTAAACCACGAACTCGCGCGCTACGGAAAGCTCGCTGAAATTTCCCAGCGTCTCGACGTCGAGATGGCCGCACACTTCGAATCCCTCGGCCCATTTCGCTTCACCGCCACGTTCCTCATCTACGACTCCGGCCACGAATTTCAAATGATCCCCTACGACCAGATCGTGTCCGCAGAAATCGAGCAGGCCTCCTCCGACGATCCCGCCGCGATCGTGGCCGCCACGCGCACCGGACGCCGTTATCAGTGGTACCGCACCTGGATGCAGGGGAGATTCGATCCCGAAAGAACCCTGGCTAAGATTCGCACTGCTGCGCGTCTGGACGACCCCGATTCTCCCGCGTCCCCCGTGTCGTCTGTGGTTTAGCTTTTTTTTGGGGTTTTATTGCTGGTCCTTCTTCGGCATCACAATCGCTTTCAGCACGAGATTCACCAGACTCAGCACAATCGCCCCGATAAATGCCGCGACGAACCCACGAACCTGAAATCCCGGCACCACCGCCGAAGCCAGTTCCAGCATTAGCGCGTTGATCACGAACCAGAACAGTCCGAGCGTCACTAGCGTCAGAGGAAACGTGATGATCTTGAGCAGCGCCCCGATCGTCGCGTTGATGAACCCAATGGCCAGCGCAGCAATCAGCGCCGCCACCGCCCCGCTGACGTGTATCCCCGGTACCACCTGGGCCACAATCCAAACCGCCACCGCACTCAGCACCCAGTTCAAAAGCATCCGCATGGTTATCCCTCGATTTTCATTCACACTATAGGCGCATCCTCAAAGCTTTGTCATTCCGAGCGCCGCCGGAGCGAATGCGACGGCAACCGAGGAATCTGCTGCTGGATCTGTCCCAGGGTCATGGGCACATTCAAACTTTTGACATGCCATTAGCAGTTCTGCCGCGCCCCATACGATACACTCTTCAATTCGACTTCCAGGAGGCTCCATGCCCGACCCCGCACTCACCGGATCCGAATTCAAAAAGCAACTCCGCGCCGGAACGCCCAAGATGGGCCTGTTCCTCAACGCCCACAGCCCCACCGTCGCCGAACAACTGGCGCATAGCGGATACGACTGGCTCCTGGTCGACACCCAGCATGGCCCCATGGGCTACGAAAAACTTTCCGCCATGCTCAGCGGCATTGCGAACGGCGGCGCCAAGTCGCTGGTCCGCGTCGGCAGTTACGCCGACCGTCCCGGCATCCAGCAGGCCCTCGACATGGGCGCCGACGGCGTGCTCATCCCCTACATCAATACTGCCGCTGAAGCCCGCGAGGCCATCAGTTGCGCCAAGTATCCCACCGTCGGCACGCGCTCGGTCTATTTCCCGCAGCGCAGCATGGACAAAGCCGGACTCCTCGGCTACGCCGGCACCTGGAACAATGAAGGCATTGTCGCGCTGCAAGTCGAGACCGCCTCCTGCATCGAGAACATTGCCGAGATCGCCGCCGTCCCCGGCGTCGACATCCTCTTCCTCGGCCAGAACGATCTCTGCATGTCGATGGGCCTCTACAACAAATACGAGTTCCCCCACATGTACACCTCGCCCGAACTCGACGCTGCCACGAAAAAGCTGATCGAACACGCGCGCAAGAACAACGTAATCCTCGGCCTGTTTCTGTTTGGAACTTCGCGGGTGGGTGAGTTTCTGGAAAAAGGCTTCACCTTCATCAGCATCGGCAACGACCTGCACCACGTCCTAACCCAGGCCGGAGCCTACGTCGGAGACATGGAAAAAATCGCCGCCGAAAAAGGCAAGCCCTGGAAGCGCCGCTCCACCGCCCTGTTTTAAATAAAATCGAGGGTGCCCCACCCTTCTCGCGTCCTTTGCGAGAGGGTGGGGATTTTGACTTCGCTTTACCCTGTGCTCCTCAGTGTCCTCTGTGGTTTAGTCTTTTCTTTCGACGTCACTCCAAGGAAGTCACTTGAATTAAAATCACGACTCGGACACCCCCAGTGCTCCTCACCGAAATCGAAACCCGCGTCCTCGGCTCCCTGATCGAAAAAGACATCACCACGCCCGATTACTATCCACTCTCGCTCAACGCCCTGGTCAACGCCTGCAATCAAAAGAACAATCGCGACCCCGTGATGACCCTGGACGAACTCGCCGTCCGCGACGCCCTAGCCTCGTTGCAAGAGAAGCGCATGGCCGGCCCCGCCAGCGGCGCCGACAGCCGCGTCACCAAGTTCGAACACCGCCTGCAGGAAGTCTTCAACTTCGACCGCCGCGAAATCGCCGTCGTCTGTGTCCTCCTCCTCCGCGGACCGCAAACTCCCGGAGAACTTCGCAGCCGCACCGACCGCATGTACCACTTCGAAGCCTTAGACGACGTAGTCTCCACGCTCGACCGCCTGGCCCAACGCGATCCGCCCCTGGCCCGAGTCCTCCCCCGCCAGCCCGGCACCAAAGAATCGCGCTACACGCACCTCTTCTCCGGCGAACCTCCCGTATCCCCAGAAGACGCGAATGTGGCGCGGACGCCCTCGTCCGCGACTGCCGAACTAAACTCGACTGCCGATCGTTTAATCACGCTGGAAGAAGAAGTCGCACGCCTGCGCCACGAACTCACCGAAGTCCAGCAGCAACTCGCCGCCTTCCGCAAGCAATTCGAATAACCCAATCGATAGACGCAGATGTCTGCATGTCTTCCAGGGGTTCATCCATTCGGAACTTTTTCCAGGCGTCAGACGTACAATTATCCAGAGAGAGAAGGAGATTTCTGTCATGTTCACTTTCCTGATCTGGTGCATCCTCTTCGTCCTCTGCTGGCCTCTCGCCGTCCTCGCCCTGATCGCGTATCCGTTTATATGGCTGATATTGCTTCCATTCCGAATCGTCGGTGTCGCCGTCCACGGCGTCCTCGAAGTGATCTTCCTGGCCATCACGTTGCCCTTCCGCCTGCTGGCCGCCCCGTTCCGCGTCTGAGCCAGGTGGAAGAGCGGCCCTTTCAGGGCCGCGTAAGGGTCGAGCTGAAGTGCGGGCTTTAAGCCCCCGCAACCGTTTCGAGGGTCCTTCCCTATTGCGCCCCTCCTGATGTAGCCTCGAAGAAGAATTTCAGGAGGACCTCATGCGTCGCCGCGAATTCCTCATTCGCTCCGCCTCCGGCCTGGGAGCAGCCTGGCTCAGTTCCACATCCATCCTCAACGCCATCGCCGAACAAACTCTCCCTGCGAAATTCTCCGCCTCCGACACCGTCACTCTCGGCAGCACCGGCATCAAAACCAGCCGCCTCGCCATGGGCACCGGCACCGTCGGCTCCGAGCATCACTCGCATCAAACCGCGCTCGGCGTCAAAGGTCTCTCCGACCTCCTGCTGAATGGATACGATCACGGCCTGCGCTTCTTCGACGCTGCCGATTCCTACGGAAGCCATCCTCACGTCGCCGAAGCGCTCAAGCACGTACAGCGCGACAAAGTCACCGTGCTGACAAAATCCTGGGCGCGCGATGCCGCCAGCATGCGCGCCGATCTTGACCGCTTCCGCCGAGAGCTCGGCACCGACTATCTCGACGTCTGCCTGATGCACTGCGTCACCGAAGCCGACTGGACCGACCGCTACAAAGGCGCCATGGACGTCCTCTCCGAAGCCAAAGAAAAAGGGACCATTCGCGCGCACGGTTGCTCCTGCCACACCATTGAAGCCCTGCGCGCCGCGGCGAAATCACCCTGGGTTGAGATCGATCTGGCCCGCATCAATCCCATCGGCGCCATCATGGACGCCGACCCCGCAACCGTCGTGGGTGTTCTGAAAGAAATGAAGACCGCTGGGAAGGCAGTCGTAGGAATGAAAATCCTAGGCCAGGGCGCGCTGCGCACCCGTCAGGACGAAGCCATCAAATTCGCTCTGTCGTTAGGCATCCTCGACGCCTTCACCATCGGCGCCGAAAGCAAACAAGAACAGGAAGACCTGATCCGCCGCATCGCCGCCGCGTAAGAATTAAGAATTATGTGGGGCGGACACTCCTGTCCGCCGCCTTTGACTTTGCTTTTTGTGGGGATTTTCCTGGTCTAATGTAGGAACAGCCGCCCTCGGCTGTCCAGCCGCGAAGCGGCTGTCCGTCTCTAGCTCTCCATCACTTTCAACACCGGACTCACAATCAACCGCGCCTCGGTAGCCCGCTGCACATCCTCCGCCGTCAACCCCGGCGCGATCTCCTCGAGCACCAGCCCGTCACGAGTCACGCGAATGTAAGCCATCTCGGTAGCAATGGTGTCGACTACGCTCACGCCCGTCAGCGGCAGCGTGCACTGCTTCAAAATCTTCGGAGCCCCTTCGCGCGTCGTATGCTCCATCGCCACCACCACGCGCCGCGCGCTCGCGACCAGGTCCATCGCCCCGCCCATCCCCTTCACCATCTTCCCGGGGATCATCCAGTTCGCCAGGCTCCCCGTCTCATCCACTTCCATCGCGCCCAGCACGCTCAAATCAATATGCCCACCACGAATCATGGCAAACGAATCGGCGCTCGAAAAATAAGAAGTCCCTGGCATCTCGCTAACAGTTTCTTTGCCCGCATTAATCAGATCCGGATCCTCCGTTCCTTCCACCGGATAAGGCCCAATCCCCAGCATCCCATTCTCCGACTGCAGCGTAACCTCCATCCCCGCCGGCACATGATTCGCAATCAGCGTAGGCATCCCAATCCCCAGGTTCACATAAAACCCATCGCGCAACTCCCGCGCAATCCGCCGCACGATTCGTTCGCGCTTGTCGACATCCTTCCCCGGCTTACCCATAATTATTTTGTCATCCTGAGCGAAGATTTTGATTCGCGATAGCGAAGCAAAATCGCAGTCGAAGGATCCCTAACCGAGCACGGCCTCGTCCTTACTGGGTACTGGCAACTAGCCACTAGCTAGTCACCTTCCGCACCGTCCTTCTCTCAATCCTCCGCTCGTACAACTCCCCCTGAAGAATCCGTTTCACATAAATCGAAGGCGTATGAATCGCATCCCCATCCAACTCTCCCACTTCAACCAGATGCTCCACCTCGGCAATCGTGATCTTCGCCGCCGTCGCCATCATGGGATTAAAATTCCGGGCGGTTTTTCGATACACCAAATTCCCTTCACGGTCGCCCTTCCACGCCTTCACAAAAGCAAAGTCGGCCGTCAACCCGCGCTCCATCACGTAAGTGCGCCCCTCGAACTCGCGCGTCTCCTTGCCTTCAGCAACCATCGTTCCCACGCCGGTCGGCGTGTAAAAGGCCGGAATCCCCGCGCCCCCCGCGCGAATTCGCTCCGAAAACGTCCCCTGCGGCACCAGGTCCAGCCGGATCGTCCCCTTCAACACCATCTCTTCCAGCAACCGGTTCTCGCCCACATAAGTCCCAATGTGATGAACGATCTGCCCTGCCGCCAGCAACAACCCATTGCCCACGCCGTCAACCCCGACGTTATTGCTGATCGTTCGCAGATTCTTTGTCCCCTTGCGCACCAGCGCGCGAATCAGATTCTCCGGCATCCCGCACAAGCCGAATCCGCCGATCATAATGGTCGCGCCGTCAAACACGTCGCGGATCGCCTCATCCACATTGGCCACAACTTTATTCATAACGCCATAATTCTAGATGAATTGAGTAATTGGGAAATTTGGTAATTGATAATTTGAGAACCAAAACGCCGCAAGGTTTCCAATTACACAATTGCCAAATTACACAATTACTCAATCCTTCATCGTCTTCTTCCCCGGAATCTTCCGCAGCTGGTGCGCCAACTCAAACTCCTCCGCCAGTTGCCTCGTCGCCAGATTTTCCCGGATGTGCGCCAGCCGCTGCTCCACCTTCCACAACGCCTTTTCCAGATTCGCTTTGTTGGTGATCGCGATGTCCCGCCACATCGAGTACGGACTCGCCGAAATCCGCGTCATCTCCTGCAACGCCCGCCCACCGGCCGGAAGCAGCGGAGCCTCATCCCCAAACTCCTCCACCAGCGCCGCCGCCAGCGCCGTCGAAATCATCTGCGGAACGTGGCTGATCCACGCACACAGCCGGTCATGCTCCTCCGCCGGCAGCATCGCAATCCGCGACCCGATCGCATCAATCCACCCAGCAAACTCCGCGAACAGCCCCTCGTTCAAAGTCTGTCCGGGCAACGGCGACAGAAACCACACTGCCTTCTGGAACAAATCCGCATCCGCATAATCCACTCCACTCATCTCTTTCCCCGCCATCGGATGCCCCGCCAGAAACCGCTTCCCGGCACTCTTGCCAAACACTTGCACCGCGCGCTCGACCACTGCAGTCTTCGTGCTCCCCACATCGGTAAGCAGAGCCTTCGCTGGAAGCACCGGACCGATGCGCTCAATCAGATCCACAATCGCCAGCACCGGAGTCGCCAGCACCACCACCTGCGAACCTCGCACCGCGTCTCCCGGATTCACGGTACCCGCGTCGATCGCACCGCACATCCGCGCCCGTTCCAGCGTGCCCTCGCGATCGCAGCCCACAATCCGCCCGGCAAACTTCTTCTTCCGGAGCGCGAGCCCCAGCGACCCGCCAATCAGCCCAGTGCCAATAATCGTGATTTGCCGAATCGCCATAAGAAAATTGAGCCATTAAGAGATTGAGAGATTGAGTCACTGAGCCATTTGTCCCAACAGTCAATCACTCAATGGCGCAATCACTCAATGACTCAATCCTCTATATCTTTCTCCCCACCGCCGGAGCAATCATCCTCAGCTCATCCATCAGTTTCGCGAACTGCTCCGGAAACAACGACTGCGCCCCATCCGACCACGCCTTATTCGGATCGCAATGCACTTCAATCAGTAGCGCATCCGCTCCCGCCGCCACCGACGCCCGCGCCATCGGCGCAACCTTGTCCCGCCGCCCGGTCCCGTGCGAAGGATCCGCCGTCATCGGCAAATGCGACAGCTTGTGAATAATCGGAATCGCCGAAATATCCATCGTGTTTCGCGTATAAGTTTCAAACGTCCGTATCCCACGCTCGCACAGAATCACATCGTAATTCCCGCCCGCCATAATGTATTCCGCCGACAGCAGCACCTCCTCCAGCGTGGCCGCAATTCCGCGCTTCAGCAGCACCGGCTTGCGCACTTTTCCCAGTTCGCGCAGCAGATTGAAGTTCTGCATGTTGCGCGCTCCCACCTGCAGAATGTCGACATACGGCAGCATCATCGGAATCTGCGAAATCTCCATCACCTCGCTGATCACCAGGAGCTTGAATTTCTCGCCCGCCTCTTTCAGCAACTTCAACGCCTCTTCTCCATGCCCCTGAAACGAATACGGAGAACTCCGCGGCTTGAACGCCCCGCCCCGGAGTACTTTCGCCCCAGCCTTCCCCACAGCTTCCGCCGTAGTAAAGATCTGCTCTCGGGTCTCGACCGAACACGGCCCCGCCATCACGATAATCTCGTTCCCGCCAACATCAATCCCGTTCGCCAGCTTGACGATCGTTCCCTCCGGGCGAAAACTCCGCCCCGCCAGCTTGTACGGCGAGCTGATGCGATGGACTTCCTGCACTCCCGGCAGCAACTCCAGGTTGCGGATGTCGAAATCAATCCCCGACCCCACCGCGCCCAGCACGGTCATCCGCGCCCCGGTCGAGCGGTGCACTTCAAACCCCAACTTCACCAGCTGCTCAATCACCTGCTGAATCAGCGCCTCATCTGCGCCTTCCTGCATCGCCACAATCATAGAAAACCAGCTCCTAGCTTCTAGCTCTTAGCTCTTAGCTAACCAAAAACTATGTCATTCCGAGCGAAAGCGAGGAACCTGCTTTTCCTCTCCATCGCCGATGCTCTCTTCTGCCTTGGTCACAATCTCTTCCTTCTGCACATTCCGCATCACATCGATAATGCGCTCATAAATCCGCACCAGATCGCGCCCCGCCAGCGGCCCCCGGTTCGCCTCCTGCACATTCTGAAACACAACCCGCTCCCGGTCCGGCTCATAAATTGGCAGCGAAGTATCGCGCTTGAGCTTTCCAATCTCCACCGCAGCCCGAGCCCGCTCGCTGATCAACTCCACCAGCTTCCGGTCCAGCTCATCGATTTTCTTTCGCCAATCCTCGATATCCATGAAGGCCTGGTACTACCTCCGAACTGGGTGCCCCATCCTTGTCGCGTCTGGTGCGACAGAGCCTGCCCTGAGCTTGCCGAAGGGGCGGGGATTCTAACTACCTGTCGAGCACGTCGAACCCGAGCACATCGAACCCGGGTGCCCCATTTCCCGCGCGTACTTTGCGCGAGAAGTGGGGGTTTTGTAACCGCAAGAAATCCTACCGAGCCGCTACCGAACTCTCAGCAGTAACCGGTGACAGCTTCCTCACAAACTCCCCCACTGCCTCCGCCTCCCGCCCCCGATTCCGCTCCACAGTCTCCACAATCGCACTACCCACCACCACGGCATCCGCAAACGAACCGACTTCCGCAAATTGTTCCGCCGTCGAAATCCCGAATCCCAACGCGATCGGCAGCCTGGTCACGCGCCGCAGCCGCTTCACCAGTTTCCGCGCGTCATCAGCCAATTGCTGCCGCGCTCCCGTCACTCCCGTCCGCGACACCGCATACACGAATCCCCGCGAAGCCTCTGCAATGCGCTTCAACCGTTCCTCCGGACTCGTCGGCGCCGCCAAAAACACCGGAGCCAGATCGTACGCCCGCATCGCCCGCAAATATTCTCCCGCTTCTTCCACCGGCAGATCGGTGATCAGCGCGCCATCCACGCCCGCCGCCCGCGCCACTTTGCAGAACTTCGCCATCCCCATCCGCAAAATCGGATTGAGATAAGAAAAAATCACGAGCCCCGTCGACTGCGCATGCTCCCGCACCTCCGCCGCCAGTGTCAACACCTGCGCCAGGGACGTCCCATGCTTCAGCGCCCGCTCGCTGGCCCGTTGAATCACCGGCCCATCCGCCACCGGATCGCTGAACGGCACCCCCAACTCAATCACATCCGCCCCAGCCTCAATGGCCGCAAGAATAATCTCCCGCGTAGTCGGGAGATCCGGGTCCCCGCAAGTAACGTACGCGACGAGCGCCGGCTTCTTGTAAAAAGCTAAAGGCATAGTCAAATCAATCCGCCTGGAATTTCCTCTGTGGACCTCTGTGCCCTCTGTGGTTAAGGATTCTGACGTTCAATCCAGTTTCAAGTTCTCCCGCATGATCCCAATATCCTTATCCCCGCGCCCCGAAACATTCACAATCACGATCTCCGATTTCTTCATCCGAGGCGCTCTCTTTACGACTTCCGCCACCGCATGCGCCGACTCCAGCGCCGGAATAATCCCCTCAGTCCGCGCCAAGAGAGTGGTCGCCGCCAGCGCCTCCGCATCCGAAGCCGCCACATACTCCGCCCGCCCCGCATCCCGCAAAGCCGCGTGCTCCGGCCCGATCGACGGATAATCCAGCCCCGCCGACACCGAATGGGTCAGCGCAATCTGCCCGCCCGAATCCTGCAGCACGTAAGAATAAGTCCCCTGTAACACACCCGGCGATCCCCCACGAAACCGCGCCGCATGATCCCCCAACTTTTCGCTGCGCCCCCCAGCCTCCACTCCAATCAGCCGCACTTTCTTATCTTTAAGAAAATCGTAAAAAATCCCGATCGAATTCGATCCCCCGCCCACGCACGCGATAATCGCCGCCGGCAACTTCCCCTCAGCCTTCAAAATCTGCGCCCGCGCCTCGCGCCCAATCACCCGATGAAAATCCCGCACCATCGTCGGATAAGGATGCGCCCCCAGCACGCTCCCCAACAAATAATGAGTAGTCCGCACATTGGTGACCCAGTCGCGCATCGCTTCGTTGATCGCATCCTTCAGAGTCCGCGATCCCGACTCAACTCCGCGCACCTCCGCCCCCAGCAGCCGCATGCGGAACACATTCAACTCCTGCCGCCGCATGTCCTCGGTCCCCATGTACACGACGCATTCAAATCCCAGGAGCGCACAAACGGTCGCAGTCGCCACCCCATGCTGCCCCGCGCCAGTCTCCGCGATCACGCGATGCTTCCCCATCCGCTCCACCAGCAGCCCTTGCCCCAGGCAGTTATTGATCTTGTGTGCCCCCGTATGCAGCAAATCCTCGCGCTTCAAATAAATCTTCGCCCCGCCCAACTTCTCGGTAAGCCGCCGCGCAAAAAACAACGGCGTCGGACGCCCCGCATAAGTCGTCAGCAACTCGGTGAGCCGCGCCTGAAATTTCTTGTCGCGCTTCGCCCGCTCGTACTCACGCTCCAACTCCTCCAGCGCAGCCATCAAAGTCTCAGGAACATATCTCCCGCCATAAACCCCAAACCTCCCCGGCTCATTCGCTGGAACTGAAGAGAGGGTGCCCCACCCTTGTCGCGCTTTCCGCGACAGAGCCTGCCCTGAGCCTGTCGAAGGGGTGGGGATTTTGACTTTGGTAGTCCGCGGAACCGTAGCCATATTTCTAACCACTGCCATTCTGACATTTAGTCATTGTGCATCCCACCTTAACGTCTTTGTTATTCCGAACCGGGCTGAAAGCCGGGTGAGGAACCTGCTGCTGCCGCAGCAGCCCTCAGACACTCTTCCGATCCATCTCCCGCACCGCTTTCACAAAAGCCCGCACCTTCTCCGCATCCTTCTTCCCCGGCCGCGCCTCCACTCCAGACACCACATCCACTCCCCAGGGCCGTAGAATCTCAATCGCTTCGCCGACGTTCTCCGGCGTCAATCCTCCGGCAACGACCAACTTCAAACCTTCCTTCCGCACTCCTTCCGCAAGACCTCGCGCTTTCTTCCAGTCAAATGGATGTCCAGTTCCACCGGGCTGGCGCAGATTGCCGGAATCCAACAAAAACGTATCCAGAAAACCATCCGGAATCGCAACATCCTCAGGAAGTTTCCTCCTCGAATCGGCAAAACCCGCTAGCATTTGCTCAACTTGGCTCACATCCCCACCAAAAAAACTCATCGGGAACGCCATCAGGCTCCGGAAATGCGGAGGCAGGCAATCCCCACCAATCGCCTTTGCCCTTTTGCCAGGACTACTCCCCGCGACCCCTTCCGCCGAAATGTACGCCTGCGTTCCGGTCAGCCCCGCCTCTAGCAAGACGTCGAGCGGATCCGCATCCGGCGCCACAAACACGCCGATCTTCTCCACCCTCTCCGGCAACTTCCCCACAATTTCCCGCGCCACTTCAACCGTCACGCACCGCGGACTCTTCTCATAAAACACAAACCCCACCGCATCCGCCCCCGCCTCCACCGCCACGAGCGCATCCTCCAGATTCGTCATCCCGCAAATCTTCACCCAAGTCATAACGCGGTAGCCAGTGGCCAGTTGTCAGTAGCTGGTAAATTCATGAACTCAACTGTGATCCTGAGCGAAAATTTTGCTTCGCGGGGTGCCCCATTTCCCGCATCTCTCAACAGTTTTGTCATTCCGAAACCGGCCTGAAAAGACCGGTGAGGAACCTGCTTTCTCCCTCGACTAGTAGAACGCCTACCGCCCACTCGGAACTCGTTGCGCCCCGCTCGGCACTCGCATCAACTCCCGCAACGCCCCTCCCGGAGACGCCGCCCGCATCAGCGACTCCCCGACCAGAAACGCGTCATACCCCGCCGCCCGCAACCGTGCCATGTCCTCGGCAGAATGAATCCCGCTCTCCGCCACCCGCACCACACCCACAGGAATTTTCTGCGCCAGGCGGAACGCCGTCTCCAGATCAACCTTGAACGTCCGCAGATCCCGCGTATTCACGCCAATCAAATCGCATCCCACATCCAGCGCCCGCTGCAACTCTTCGCCATCATGCACTTCACACAACACATCGAGCCCCCGCTGCCGCGCTCCGGCCGCGAGCGAACTGAGCTCTTGCGACGACAGCGCCGCAACAATCAGCAGCACCGCATCGGCGCAATTCGCCCGCGCCTCCACCAACTGAAACTCATCGACGATGAAATCCTTGCGCAAGCAGGGAATCGCAACCGCCCCAGAAGCCTCCCGCAAATTCTCCAGCGACCCCTGAAAGAATTCCGCATCCGTCAGCACCGAAAGTGCCGCCGCCCCCGCCGCTTCCAACTCCCGCGCTAACTCCGCCGAATGAAACTCAGCCCGGATCAGCCCCTTCGACGGCGAAGCCTTCTTCAACTCCGCGATCACCGCCACTCCTTCGCGACTCTTCGCCTCCAGCGCCCGCCGAAACCCGCGCGGCACATACCCTTCCGCCCGCCACTCCAGTTCGCGGAAATCCGTGCCCCGCTTGGCCTCCGCCACCCGCGCCCGAGTAGCCGCAACAATCCGCTCCAGAATGGCAGCCATAAAGAATCTTTTGATTATAAGGGACTCAGAGGCTCAGGATGGATGAGGGTGCCCCACCCTTCTCGCGTACTATGCGAGAGGGTGGGGAGTTTGACTCTTGACTCTTGACTCGTGACTCGTGACTGGTGACTTCAGCGCCCTACTCCATCCCCAGCGAGGCCCTCACCGATATCCCATACTCCCGCGCCTTCTCCAGCACAGCGGTCTCGTCGATAGTAAGCAGTTTCCGCTCCCGCATCACCACCCGCCCGCCAATCACCACCGTCTCCACGTCGCTCCCCTTCAGGGAATAAGCGATCTGCGCATACACGTCATACATCGGCACCGCGTTCGGCTCCTCCAGACTAATCAGAATCAGATCCGCCTTTTTCCCCGCCTCCAGCGACCCAATCTCTTTCTCCATATGCAGCGCCCGCGCCCCATCGATCGTCGCCATCTCCACCACCGCCCTCGCATTCAGCGCCAGCGGATGCATCTTCGATATCTTCGCCAGCTTCGCCGCCAGGTCAATCTCCTCCATCAGATCGAGATCGTTATTACTTCCCGCCGGACCATCCGTCCCCAGCCCCACCGCAATCCCCGCCGCCCGCATCTCCGGCACCGGAGACACTCCGCTCGCAATCATCATGTTGCTCGACGGATTATGCACGCACCCCACCTGCCGCTCCGCCAGCAACCTGCGGTCGGCCTCATCCACAAAAATGCAATGCGCCGCCACCAGGTTCGGCCCCAGCACTCCAATCTTCTCCAGATACTGCACCGGCGACATTCCATTCGCCTTCTCGCTGTCCTCCCACTCTTTCTTCATCTCCGACACATGAATCAAAATCGGCGCATGATATTTCCTTGCCAGCCCTGCCGCATCCTGCAAAGTTTTCTTCGAGCACGTATAAATCGAATGCGGAGCCGGAGCCGCATGAATCAACGGATCTCCCTGCCATCGCTTCAGAAACTTCTCGGTATAAGCCAGCATCTCCGCATTGGTCTTGTTATCCGGCGCAGGAAAATCGATGAACGTCTCCCCCAGCACCCCGCGCATCCCCGCCGCCTTGGTCTCTTCCGCGACCGCGTCTTCGAAGTAATACATATCCGCAAACGTAGTCACACCCGACCGGATCTGCTCCGCAGCCGCCAGCCGTGTCCCCCAGCGCACGAACTCCTCATTCACATTTTTCTTTTCCGCCGGAAAAATGTATTTGTAGAGCCAGTCGTTCAGAGTCACATCATCGTGCAGCCCGCGAAACAGCGTCATCGGCACATGCGTATGCCCGTTGATGAACCCCGGCAACACCAGCCGCTCCCGTGCATCAATCGTTTGCGCACCCGTGTATCGACCTTCGACCTCCGCTCGCGGCCCCACCGCCACAATCGCGTCCCCCTTGATCGCGACACTCCCATCAAGAAGAATCCGCCGCGTCCCATCCATGGTCACCACCATCCCGCCGCTGACGATCAGATCGACCCCTTGCTTCGCCTGCCCAAACACCAGCGGACAGAGCGCAACCACAGCAGCCGCCCAGAAACGCAATGCTCTCGAAATCTTCATCCTTCCCTTTCTCGCGATGATGCGGGTGCGCCACCCTTCACGCATATTTTCGAGAGGTTGGGATGTTGAATTCCTTTTCTCCCGCAGACAATCAGTGCCGGGTGCCCCATTTCTCGTGCGGTTTGTGCGCGAGAAGTGGGGATTCTGACTTCCTCCGCCGGAGCGCTAGATCTCTTTCTTCTCCACCACCGCCACCTCCGTATCCGGCACAGGCCTGCTGCGCCAAGCACTGAAGTCCCTTACATTGCGAAGCGCAAAAGTCGGCACCCCCGCACTCGCCGCCGCCTTGATCCGCCCGAAATCCGCTCCGTCCACATCGTCGAGCACAAACGCCGGACGCAAGTCCTCATTCGCATGTTCGATCTTGATCCCGTTCATCTCCACCCCGCGCGCATGCCGGATGAAGAACCCGTGCGCAGGAGTCGTTCCGAACATGCTCGGTTCCGGATACTCTTTCTCCTTCTCTGCCAGCTGAAGTTGCGCATCGCTTCGAGTCCCACCGCCTTGATGAACGATCATCACGTCGCTCACCTTCACATCCTCAATCGGATGTCCCGGAATTCCCGCCAGGATCGAGCCGATTCTTGACCCCGGCGCGCACGAGCAGGTGATATTGCTCAAAATCACGCGCCGCAGCGCTCCCACCGCCGCCCCCGCCGGACCTCGCATCCGCGCCCCCAGCCGTAGAAAAATTGGCGCGCCCACCACGTCGCGCATCGTAACGTTCGTCACACTCACGTCTTCAATGAGCGCCCCGTCTACACTCTCAATCGCCAATCCGTTGCATCCGTCAAAAACACAATTCGAAATCGCAATGTTCTTGAATCCTCCATTCGATTCCGTCCCAAACTTGATTCGTCCTGTGCGCGGCACTTTGGCGTCAGCGGCAAATCGCTTGAACGTCCCGTCGAGCAGCGCCCCTTCTTCAAAGCTGCCCGCAACCAGGCAATTGCTGATCGTAACCATCTCTGTGGCGCGCGCATATCCCAGCGCATACGAACTCTTCAGGCAGATGCCGTCATCCCACGGCGAATTCACGCTGCAATTCGCGATTCGCACGTTCCGGCAGCAATCGACGTCCATCCCATCCCGATTCGTATCGATTTTAAGATTGTCGATCGTGAGGTTATCGACGCCCGTCGCCAGAATCCCAAAATGCCCGCCATGCAGAATCGAAAAATCCCGCAGCAGCACATGGCGGCAATTCTTCAGCGCAATCGCCTTATTGGCCACGCCCGCATGTTCCGCAACCGGTCCAGTGCCCCACCCGCGGCTCAACCCTTTGCCCCAAATCCGTCCCGTCCCACAAATCGAGACTCCCTCGAGTCCCTCACCCCAAATCAAACTGTTATGCCAATGGTTGTGACCGTAATCCTGATAGTCCTCCCACGGCTGGTTCGACTCCGCAAGATCATACCCGCGCGTCGCGTCACCAGCCGGATCCGCTGCCACAATCGTTGCGCCCGCATCCAGATAGATCGCAACCTTGCTCTTCAACCGGATCGAGTAACACAAATAATTCCCCGCACGAAAGTAGACCGTCCCGCCGCCCGCCGACGTCGCTTCTTCAATCGCCCGATTAATCGCAGGACTGTCAATCGTCGTCCCGTCCCCCGCAGCGCCAAACGTTCGAACGTCATAAAACGCCGTCGCGGCGCTCTGCTCCGAGTGCGGGTGCCCCATTTCTCGCGCGCCCTTTGCGCGAGAAGTGGGGGGTTCCCCAACCAGTGCCCAGCCCGGGACGCCGAGCCCCGCGCTCTTCAGGAATCTGCGCCGCGCACTTCCCTCGATCGGCATGATGGTCTCCAGGGTGCCCCACCCTTCTCGCGCTTTTTGCGAGAGGGTGGGGACTTTGACTTTCTGATTTTTGACTTTCTGATTTTTGACTTTCTGATTTTTGACTTCCGGATTTTGGCTTCCCGATGGTGACCGTCACGACATCATCGGGAAACCTCCGCAACCTCCTTCAAATAAAACTTGAAGAAATCCTCCGCATTCGACTCCAGACAAACCTGCGCATTCACCGTTCCCGGTTCCTCCCGCGTGAACCCTTTTTCGTCCACCCGAATATGCATCCCCTGCACCCGACACAACTCCGGCCGCAGCACAAACACCACCGTCATGGGATCAAACAACGTCGGCGTTTCCTGCCCCCACAAGTGATACAGCACCGTGAGTTGGTCGGTAACCGCCGTCCCCTGGCTGAACAAAAATGCCCGCTTCACCTCATCCATCTTCAGTTGCGTAGAATCCAGCGGCATCACAAACAATGGCACTCCCACCGCGAACAATTTCTGCGCCGACGCCACATCGTTCAAAATATTCCACTCCGGCATCGGAGCCACCGGCGCCGTATACCCTAAGTCCCCGTATCCCCGCCGGATCGACCCGCCCATCATTACCACTCGTTTCAATTTCCGAAAGGTCGCCAGATCCTTATCAATCGCCTCTCCCACGTTCATGAGCGGACCAATCGCAACCAGCGTGACCTCCCCGGGATACTTCCGAATCTGCTCCAGCAAAAACTCCACTGCATCGGCATGCGAGGCTTTGGCAAAGTGCCCGCCCTCTCCATACCGCCGCTGCGACATCGGATTCTTCGTCGCCGTCGCTTTCCCCGCCAACACCGGAATCTCCGCCCGTCCCACCTCTCCCAAAAACCGATCTACAATCTTCGCTCGCGCCTCGGTATCGCCAAACGTCGTCATCACACCCAGCACCTGCAACTCCGGACTCCGCACCGCCAGCGCCAGCGCAAACGCATCGTCCACATCATCCCCAATATCGGTATCAATAATGATCTTCTCCGGCGTGCGGCCTTGCGCCCAGCACGCGCCAGAAGCCATTAGCCAAACCAAACACAAAACGCATCTCCACCACATCCCACCCATGACACCGCTCATTGCCTCTCCTCTACTCTTTCGGGTGCCCCATTTCTCGCGCGTTCTTGGCGCGAGAAGTGGGGATTTTATTCCCACATCACTGCCCGTAAAACTCCGACACTATCTCGATCTCCCCAATTACGTTAGCATTCAACTCGCTCAAGTCTTCTGCGGGAATCCAATATTCACGATGCCCCGAACTTCCCACAACGTGCACATCGTACTTCTGAAGAAAATCCGACCGCACCTGGAATCGCAAAACATACCCCGCGAATCCTGACCGTTCATCCTTGGTGTTCCAATCGCGCGCAATCTGGGTTGCATACTCTTCCGTCAATACGGGATAAAAAATCGGCTGCTCCGGCAGCCGCGGAGGAAATTCACGGAAGCGGCTGGCTCGAATGAGATCCATCTCAGCCTGCCCTACCGGCCGGTACAGTGTTGTCGCTAAGATCGTCACCGCCTGAGAATATTAGCTGACTTCACGCAGGTTCTGGGTGCCCTATTTCTCGCGTTCTTTGCGAGAAGTGGGGATTCTGACCTTTGATTGTTGAGCCTTGACTTTTGAGTCTTGATCCCCGCGTGTCCTCCGCCCCACACCGTATCCCGCGCCCCACGCGGTGTTTCGCCGCTCTTCCCTCTAACTCCCGCCAAATCAACGGGCCCTTCTCTGGAGCCCGCCGTGCATTCCTGAGAGTGCCGCTAGTCGGCAGGAGGCAACCACAATGACCCGCATCAACGCAGTTCGTTCCATGAAAGAAACCCGGTCCGTAGCCTGGGGCACAATCGCACCCACCTGGGGCAGGAACACCAGTGCACTCGTTTTTGCCGCTGTGCTCATCATCTGCTCCGTAACCGTCGGCTGTTCCAGTGACAAAGATCAGCCGAAGCCCGTTAGCTCCAACAACCAGATTCCCGTCACGCAGGCGCCGGTCCAGGTCCAGTCCATGCCCGCACCGGTCATGCAGGCTGCGACCAAGCCGGCTCCGAAGAAAGTCGTTTCCAGGAAGCCCGCAACCGTGAACTATGCCGACAAGACCTACGGCGTAACTTTCGAATATCCGCGCCGCTACGCGATTGAAACCGGCAGCGCCGCCACCGAATTGCTGGCTTCCAATCCGATCGCGATGAACTTCGTGCAGCCCGGCGGAGTCGCGCTCGCCGCCGTCGAGCTTCCCGAGACCAGCTTCGCCAACACCGACTTCTCGTCCGCATTTTTCAACGTGAGCGTCCACAAGAGTCTCACCGCCGAGCAATGCACCGAGTTCGCCGTGCCACAGCCCAAGCCGGTCGCCCAGATGGTGGAGAAGACGGAGCCCGCGGCGCCAGCGTCTTCAACTGACGTTGCGAAACAGGACTCCACGCCCGCTCCAAAGTCCGATACTTCGTCGGCGCCTGTCGCGGCGACTTCGGATCCGGCGACTGCCGCGAAATCATCGTCCGCGCCGTCCACCGACTCGAACTCCAAGCTGATGCTCGGCGACCTCGAACTCCGCGCCACCGAAGCCGTCTCCGGCGCAGGCACGCGCCAGAGCGACTCCAAGTACTTCCATGTCTTCCAGAATGGATCCTGCTACGAGTTCGCCCTGAACGTCACCACCGACGCGTCGGAAGAGGGCATCGTGAAGCATGTCGACCGCGACAAAGTCTTCAACCGCCTGGAACAAATCCTCGCCACGGTGAAGATCAATCCGGTTACAGCGCCCGAAGTAGCCGCCGAAGCCCCTACTCCAACGCCCGCCGCAACCCCGGCCCAGTAAGTTGTCCGTCGGGTGCCCCACCCTTCTCGCGTCCTTTGCGAGAGGGTGGGGATTTTGACGTGTGAAAGATGTGGAGCGGACACTCCTGTCCGCTGCTGTTGCTGTTGCTTTTGCTTCCTGACGACACTCCCTTGTGACCCTAAGCCCGCTCGTATAACGTGATCGTGCCCATGCCAACACAGCCCGGTTATGACCCGAAAGCAGTTCGCGCGCTCTTCGACGAGATGGCCGCCACATACGGCATCGTCAATTTCATCGCGTCCTTCGGTTTTGCCGCGCGCTGGCGTCACCAGCTGGTCGAGGGCCTGCCACTCTCCGATGCATCCCATGTCGTCGACCTGATGAGTGGCATGAACGAGCTTTGCCGGTCTGTGGCCCCGCATGCTGCGCCCACAATGCGCCTGACCGCAATCGACATCTCCCAGGAAATGACTCGCCGCGCCCGAATGCATTGGCCTTTCCGCGTCGAGATCCACCTCCAGGACGTTCTCACCTGGGATATTGAGCCAGCATGCGCCGACGCGGTGATCTCCTCGTTCGGCCTGAAGACGTTCGATCGCACACAGCAGCAGCAACTCTCGGAGCGCGTTGCCCGCTTGCTTCGCCCCGGCGGCGTATTTTCCTTCGTCGAGATTTCAGTCCCGCCGGCACGCCTTCTGCAACTCCCCTACCTCTTCTATTTGAGCCGCGTGATCCCCTGGATCGGCCGTCTGTTCCTCGGTGATCCCGCCAACTACCGCCTGCTCGGCGTCTACACGCAGGCCTTCGGCACCTGCCACCATTTCGCCGAATGCCTCCGCCAGCAAGGATTGGAAGTGTCTGAGGTCAGCTACTTCTTCGGCTGTGCCACCGGCGTCCGCGGAATTAAGCCGCACGCTTGAGTGTGTGGGGCGGACACTTCTGTCCGCCGCTCTTGATCTTGGTCTTGGTTTTGGTCTTACCGCAACTTAAAAGTGCCAGGGGGGCAGATTGAAGATGGTGGTATTGGGCAGGCCTGTCCCCTGGTCGATCGGCGGGGTGAACTTCTCGTGACTTCCTCCCAGCGGGATCGGGGCACAGAGAGTGCCGAGAGCATTCGAAAGCCCCCCGCTGCTGTCGGAAACGGTAACCAGGTTGGCGATGTTCTGACACCAGGTCTGCCGGTCCTCATCCTTAAACAGGCCGGGCCATCCATATTGCGTGCTGCTATTGCTAGGCGTCGGCGTAAACCAGAATGGCGGGAAGGCCGATGCCGGGTGCAGCTGCGGCAGTAGCCGATCAATCTGAAACTGCGGACGTACCACGACAGGAATCGGAGCCGGGGCCGGAATTGTGTCCGACGCCACATAGCGGATTTCCACCCGGCGGCTGGCGGCATCCCGCCGAGCTCGGGTCGAGGCGAGTACCGAACCCACGCGAAACGTCTGAATCATCGCCGGCGGCACTCCCTCTAAACGCAGATACGCGGACACCGCGTCCGCGCGCCGCCCGCTCAACGTGTCGTTGAAAGTCTGCTCTCCGCTCGCGTCGGTTTCGCCCCAGAGAAACACCATCCCAGCGTCATCGAAGTAGCGCAGCGCCTTCAGCGTCTGGGCAATATCGTCGAGAAGTGCGAAGTGCCGCACCGGCAGGGCGCTGCTCGCCGTGGCGAACCCGTCGATCATGACCGGAAACCCGAAAATCAATTTGGCCGCTTCGCTCATGGGGACCCTCCGAGGCGCGAGATCATGTCCCCGCAGCCTTCTCGGAAGATAGTGAAGATGGCCGCGAATTCGTTTCGCGGGATATGAGGCGGCGTCTCATTCTCTGGCGTGCCTTTACAGTTTTTAGCTTCTAGCTTCTAGCTTCTAGCTCAACCGCGAACCCTTGGCGGGTGAGGCGCTGGGATTTTCGATTGCTTTTGACTACCCCTCCCCCCTCCCCCCTGATCTCTTGAAATCATAGGTTTAGCGACATTTCGCATTTTAATCCTAGGGCTGCAATCAGTTAGGGGCAAAATCTTGAGCCCCAACGAGTTAGCTGTGCGAAGGCGCATGTTATTGGTGCGCCGTGGGGTGAGTATGGGGAGTTTGGATTTCTCAGTCAAGGTTGGATAAACATGGGGAGGGTGTGGAAAAGGTGGGGGACAGGAAGAAATGGCTCTAGGCGCGAACGAGTTACGATAAGCCCAGTTACGAAAAACTAATCTGAGCGAGGTCCACATGGCACAAATGACGCCGGAAGTTTCCAAGCTGTTGGAGCGGGCACTCTCGCTTACGGTCGAGGAGCAGGAGGCCCTGGCGCACTCCCTGATTTCGAACCTCGGCGGCAAGGTGGACGAAGGTCTAGAGGCCGCATGGGAAGCCGAGATCGGAAAACGCATTGCCGAACTGGAATCCGGCAAAGCAAAAACCACTCCCTGGGAGGAAGTGCGCAGGCGCAACCTAGCCAAGCTGCCCCATGCCCACTAGCTCGGCGGAGTTTCACGACGAAGCCACCGCTGAATATGAATCGGCGTTCGACAGGTACTTAGAACGAAGTCCGGATGCCGCTCTCGGCTTCGACGCTGAAGTGGATCGCGCCCTAGGGCAGGTCATCGCCGTCCCTCGACGTTGGGCCGCCGGTCCGCACTCTACCCGCAGGTTCTTGTTGAGAACGTTTCCCTTTACTCTGATCTACCGGGAGCGAACTTCGGGGAATGTTCAGATCTTGGCGGTTGCGCACACCAGCCGGAAGCCGGGATATTGGAAGGGTCGGCTTTGAGCTGCCATTCTCCGGGATCCGGCGCTGCGAACGACGTGACCGTTGAAAACGACATCGCAAGATTCAAGGGGTCGAGAGCGGAGTGGTTCACCCTTTGCGAAGAACGAAAAGGATGGGGGACCCGACAGAGATGCGGGCCCGGAGTTACACTGTTGCCGATGGCTGTCAAGAAGTCCACGAGCGTGAAATCTAAGGTCCCGGCAGCTAGTTCGCCGCGAGCGAAACGGGACGCCTCCAACAGTGTCAGTTACTTGCTGTCCGACTACCCGCGAACCTTGTTCCCACTGTCCACCACAAGAGTTATCGCCGAAAAGTGGGGGCAACAGACCCTCGACTATGTTTATCAAAAAGTCCTCAATCCGGCCGAGGCGGAACATTCCTTCCTGGCGCAGGCTCGGTGCTACTCGTCCAAGCAGGGCTTTCATCTTCGTCGAACAGTGAAGCTAGATCCGGTCGCCGAGCTTTTTATTTACGATCTGATCTATAGAAACAGGCTTTTGTTTCGGAAGGACTTCAGGAACACCCGCCGGTCCTTTGGATACCGGTTTGAGAATGGTGAGCCGCTATCACCGACAAAAAGTTACGCGGCCTTCAAAGCCGCCGTTACGGAAAGTCGGATGCGGCATCCGTTCATGGTGAAGTTTGACGTCGCTGCGTATTTCAACTCGATTTACCACCACGACCTGGTGCACTGGTTTGGCGACATTGGCGCCAGCGCCGACGATGTGGAGCACTTGGGGCAGTTCCTTCGCGAGGGAAATGGGGGGCGGTCCGTCGATTGCCTACCGCAGGGTATTCATCCTTGCAAGCTCATCGGCCGAGTTTTTGAAATTCGTGGACAATTCGATGAGGCTTCGCTCAGAGGTGCTTCTCCGTTTCATGGATGACTTCTACCTCTTCTCGAACGACGGAGAAGTGATAAACATGGACTTCGTGCTTATTCAACAGCTTCTAGGAGACAAGGGTCTCTCGTTGAATCCGGCCAAAACCGCATATGAGGAGGAATACCAAGACATTCCCGGCGAGGTAGACGAGATGAAGGTTAGCCTCCTCAAAGTGAGGCGCTTTATCATTGAAGTGTCGGGTGAGCCCTTTGAGGATGAGGAGCTAGAAGAGGAAAATTTAAGCGAAGAACAAGTGGAATACCTGCTCGACTTACTCAAGAACCCAGACATCGATGAGTCTGATGCGGAACTCGTGCTCGTATTGCTTCGGGATCGCGGCGAAGACGTTGTGTCCAGGCTTGAGGCGTTTCTCCATCGCTTCCCCGGCTTGAGTCGGAACGTCTACCATTTTGCGAGACACGTACTTGATAAAGAGGCGCTGGCTGAAATCGTTTATGGGTTTGCAGCCAACGGAGCATACGCGACCGAAGATCAGTTGTTTTGGATGGCGAAGTTATCCGAAGAGTTTTTGGCCGACACTTCCCGCTATCGCGATATTCTCTTTGCGATTTACCAGCATCCGAATGCGACCGATATCTCACGATCAAAGGTTCTAGAGATTCCGGAGCAGCGGTTTGGAATGCCCGAGCTCCGGCACGAGCACCTTCGCGTTGGAAAATCCGATTGGCTCTCGTGGTCTTCGGCCGTAGGTTCTCGTTCTTCGAGCAAAATGAGCAGAAATCACTCTTTGATGTACTTCGGAAAGGCGAGTGCCATGAATCATCTAATCGCAGAATGTGTCGCGTCGATTGACTAGGATCCACGGCAGACAGCAGATTCCTCCTCGTTCGCTTCGCTCGCGTGTCGGAATGACAAGGAGTGGAGGTGGGAGGGAGGGGGAGGGCTCTGATCGCAGCGATGAAAGCGCTGCACCATCCAAAATCAAAAACGATCTCAGCCTGCAGCGGAAAAGGCAGCGGACAGGAGTGTCCGCTCCACAGGTTCTGCGCAAAAGGAAAAGGCCAATCTGATTTCTCAGACTGGCCTTTATTAATGCCGGCAACTACCTACTCTCCCACACACTTTCGCGTGCAGTACAATCGGCCCAGCGGGGCTTAACTTCCGTGTTCGGGATGGGAACGGGTGGATCCCCCGCGGTAAGATCACCGACAAGTCGGAGCAGCTTTTAGCTATTAGCTCTTGGCTATTAGCTTGAATCTCCTGGCGCGGACATTGCCGCGAACTCAAGGAGAGTCATTGCTGCGAACTTGAAATCTCTCGGCCTCCGGCCGTCAGCTAGCACCCATGGGATTGGGCTAAGAGCTAAGAGCCAAAAGCTAAGAGCAGAATTTCAAAGAGCGTGAGAACGATCTCTCACAACTGAATAGATTGGGTGTGGCTTACTTTCTTGTTGTTTACTTCCGATTTCAACCACTTATTACTTCGGCTTTTCGTCGGCGCACAGTTGTCAGCGTCTTTCTTTCTCTTCGCCCAATTTCTGGCGGATGAGAGAAACTCGCTTAGCCGCAGCTCAGATTCTAGCTGATGGCTGAAAGCTGAGTGCTGACAGCTGTTTTTCTGCACCGAGTAAATTTTATGGTCAAGCCGAACGGGCGATTAGTACTGGTAAGCTACACGCATTACTGCGCTTCCACCTCCAGCCTATCAACCAGGTAGTCTTCCTGGGCCCTTCTTATCCCTTACGGGTTGGGAGATCTCATCTTGAGGAGTGCTTCCCGCTTATATGCATTCAGCGGTTATCACAACCGAACTTCGCTACCGA